>Ga0137377_10003414_pt1 | contig 12303 bp, 10 predicted proteins | sample SagtaG_22_FD_104815 | JGI IMG/M metagenome (GOLD analysis project Ga0137377, IMG submission 104815) | Vadose zone soil microbial communities from Sagehorn Ranch, Mendocino, California, USA - Sage2_L_40_16 metaG | ecosystem: Environmental > Terrestrial > Soil > Vadose zone | place: USA... | reverse complement strand
TCGAATTGCTCTAAACGTGCTGGAATTGGCAGCACATGCGGGCGGTGAAACATCAAAAGAAAACGTTCCAATACATATCACACTTACCACTGTTGAGGACGTAATGCAGCACCGGGCATTGCTCTACGACAAAGGTGGTGACCAGCATTACGACACCATCTCCGCATTGCATAAGGCACTACGTGGCTCTGACCCTGATGCAGGATTGTACTGGTTGGCACGTATGCTTGAGGCAGGCGAAGACCCGCTCTATATCGTGCGCCGCCTGATACGCTTTGCCTCGGAAGATGTAGGCATGGCTGATCCCCAAGCATTACTGATATGTGTTGCAGCACAACAGGTAGTGCATTTCGTGGGTCTACCAGAAGCAAACCTCGCATTGGCGCAAGCAGTAGTACACCTGGCAACTGCGCCTAAGAGCAATGCTTTATACGAGGCATATAGCCGCGTGCAGGAAGATGTGCAGAAGACACGCAATGACTCCGTTCCTCTCTGGATTCGCAATGCACCAACGCAGTTAATGAAAGATCTCGATTACGGCAAAGATTACAAATACGCACATGAGTACTACAAAGAAATGCAGATTGAAGACCCAGAAAGACCCCCTTCTAAACAGATTCAGGAGTATTTACCTGAGAGTCTGAAGAGACGTCACTATTACGAACCAGGACATCAGGGTAAAGAAGCAAGCATCAAGAAGTGGTTGGAGAAGAGAAGAGAAACCTAGCCATTCACACCAAATCGCCTGAACGTTGCCTGAGCATTCTTGAGAAGCGCCTGACCATATTCCGTATCTCCATCTTTATCACGAGCAATATAAAATAATCCGTAAGCCTCTTCACTACGCGCATGTTCTACTACATCATTCATTGCAAGCAGGGTGGCAAGGGAACGTTCGAAGTAGGGCTGCGCATCCTCAAATCTGCCCTTTACCTGCCAGATACGCCCCTGCAAACGCTCACCTACAGCGGGTAATTGACGATACTGGCGACTTAACGCGAGTTGCATTCCCTGATCGAGGTACTGTTGCGCTTCCTCTGGCTTACCGGCATAAAAATACGACTTCGCTGCCTGAACGAGCAAGTAAGGATACACCATGGAGATTTCGCCTTCAATTTTTGCTAACTGCAAGGCTTCTAAAATAGCTGAAATGGCTTGCTCCCAATCGTTTTGCCACCCGGCGCGCACACTCCGACTCCACAGCACCCTCGCTTGCAAATCCGCGTCATGCAGCATACTTGCAATGGCAAACGCTCTATCTCCTAACTGTTGTGCATCATCCCAGCATCCCGCCTGTATGGCTAGAAATGCCAAAACTAGATTCGCCCAACCCTGCGCTCCCACGACGCCGTGTAATTGCGCTTTCTCGAGAGCCTCATGTGCTGCGTCTTGCCCTTCGGGGATTTGACCAAGGAGCATGTAGGCCCAGGCTGCGGAATAATTCATCATCGGTTCCCAGTCAGGTTTGTTTGAAGTGCAGCAGACTTCTACTCCTTTCAAGGCATATTCGAGCATCTGCTGAGGAGATTCGGTCAGAAATGCGCACCATGCCCTCGCCCACAACGAGACAACCGAGATAAAAGGATCGTTTCCTTCTACTTTAGCATGCAGTTCATCAGCCTGCCGCAACTTATCAAGCGCTTCGGGAGCAGCTCCCATGACAGTAGCTGCCAATCCCCATTGAGCAAAGGCTTTTGCAAATAATGCAGTCTGATCCTGTTGCATCGTAATGCATTCCAGAGCACACTGGATATACTTGATAGACTCCAATTCTCGTCCCTGCCAATGGCAGAAGAACGCCAGGTCAAGGTATGTTTCAGCTTGTTTAATCTCGTCTCCAAGATCTCGCCAGAGTGTGCATGCTGCCAGGCCAGCTTTCATTGCATTATCCAATTGTCCAGTATAAAGATAGATGTTGGCCAACTGGCGAAGCAGTGCACCACGACGCGGCCGCTCTCCATCGCCAATCAAGAGATCAAGAGCTGTTTTGACATAATTCCCTGCATCTACAAAGGCATAAACGCTTCTCGCATGATCTGCCGCCTTCAACAAGTAGTCCACTGCCTTTGTAAAATCCTCCGCCATCTGGTAGTGATACCCCAATTGGCTGTAGTAAGGTTGAAGATAAGCAGCATAATAAGCCTCGATTGCCTGTGCGACCTGGCGATGTAGTGTGCGTCGACGCAAAGGATTCAGCCATTGGTACAATACTTCACGAATTTTGTCATGTGTAAATGTGAGATCGATATCCTGCCCAAAATATCCGGTCATATTACCTCTATTGGAATGGGAATCAATCAGCGAAGAAAAAAGCTGGAGCTGAATCGCGTTATCAATATGTTCCGAAATGATATCCTCCGAGAGACTGTGCGACTTGCAGAGCAGCGCGGAGCTAAATTGACGTCCCAGGACAGCGGCAAGAACTAGCGTGGTACGGCAATCAGGCGAAAGATTGACCAGACGACGTTCAATCAGCAGACGTACACTCTGTGGTATCTCTAATTCAGTTGCCTTGACAGTACTCTGCCAGCGATCTCCATTCCATACGATCTTGCCCTCGATGATAAGAGATCGAATAGCCTCACCTATGAAAAAGGGATTACCCTCCGTATGGCGATAAATTTCTCCTGCAAAAACCGGGGTTACAGGCTGCTTTGCCATATTAATCAAGAGTTGCTGCACCTGTTCTTCAGACAAGCGTTGTAAACGTAATTCTTCTCCTATTCCATTACGCTGTAAAGCAGCGATCAATCCACGCAAGGGATGCGTCTCATATACTTCACTGGCACGGTATAAGAGTATATACAGCGGCACAGAGTTGCTTTTGCCAGCGCTGCTATTACTCTCGACTGAGTTGGCTCCACCCTGTAACGTCAAATAGTTGAGCAAGTGTAAAGTTGCAGCGTCAGCCCACTGCAGATCGTCAAGGATCAGTATCAATGGACATTCACCCGCCAAAGTGTTGAAATAGCGAGCTACAGCATTATAGAGATTACGGCGTTCAGGTTCTGGGCCAAGCGGTTCTGGTTGGGGCAATTCTGGTAATTTAAGACGTATTTCTGGCGCAATTTTCGCGAGATCAGCAGCGCTGGTTCCCAACATGGAGCGCAGTTTCTCGGGACTGCAGGTCTGCACATGAGAGCTTATAGCATCCGCAATTGGTTGATATGGAAGCTGTCCGCTCATTTCGTAGCAGTATCCCCAGAGAACGGTTGCTTGTTGGGATTCTTCGCACCAGTGCGTAAAATCGCGAGCAATGCGTGTTTTACCAATGCCCGGTTCTCCACTGGTAAATACGACTCGTCGTTGTCCATTATGCGCCTGTTTCAAGGCATGTTGCATTTGAGCGATTTCCTTTTCGCGTCCAACCAATTCAGCCTGTAAAATACGTTCAGGGTCCAACTGTGAAGGAACTATCGGCTCATCGATCTTATTATCTAAACAAAGCTCACCTGTATTAACCTCCTGCAGTTTGTCTTTGTTTACATCTGTATGCGGAGTCGATTCCTCAAGCGTTAGTGTAATTATAGAGGCATGCTTGTCTTCAAGTCTCGATTCCCGCAGATCTATAGAAACCTGACCCATCTGGATTTGGCGAAACAGTTCATTTGTTTCAGGCAATGGAGAAGCGCTTAGTTCTTCCTTTAATATTTTACGTAACAACAAATACTGATTAAGGGCATCACTACGCCGTCCCATACGGGCATACACAAGCATAAGTTGTCGATGTGTCTGCTCATCAGCCGAGTTGCTTTCAAGTAATTCAAGCAAATATTCTGAGGCGCGTAGCCCTTTTCCAATCAACAACGCCAGCTCGGCAGCATTCTCCAATAACCAGCTATGAACACGGTGCAGACGATCACGTCTCCGCTGTGTCCAATCTTCATACAAATCCTCTGGTAAATAATCCCCATTGTAGATATCCAACACCAAATCAAACTCATCGAGTAAAGCTTGAATGTGACTCTCGGATTCTTTACCCGAGCGGCTCCGTATCTTAGCTTGCAATTGTTTGGTAGAAGACTCAAAAACATCAGCGTCGATGCTTAAGCTTTTGGGGATGAGCAAGAGTGTGTCGTGTTCGAGTTGGATATAGTGAGAAGAGCTACCTTTACCCGCCAGTAGGTCCGGTTCTAAGGCTCTACGTAATAAATAAAGTGTTTTGCCAAACGAGTTCGCCGCCTGTTCAAGCGTAGACATAGGCCAGAGAATCTCCTGCACTTGCTCGCGATGGAGGCGGTGTTGCTCTATATGAAAGCAATAGCTTGAACAGTTCTACAACTTTACGACGGCTCCAGTTTCCTCCTGTCAGTTGTTCCTGGCTGCGATGTACCTCAAATCGGCCTAGTGTCAATACTTCTAGAGAAGTGGTTACGTCTAACATCCTCGACTCCTCGAGAGCGAAGGATGGCTCAAATAAAAACTTTTGGCATTATTCATCCAGGTAACCCTAATTCATACTATAGATGCACCAATGAAATCATATCTACATACCAGCTTGATCTACAAAAAATGTCGGTCAGTTACCTGCCATACAAAATAATTCTAACTCTACACTTTTATTATCCGACTCAGTAACTTATGTGTCAATAGCATCGGTAGAATTGCGGTAATCCCCCGGTAATCGCCAGGCAAAGTACAGGTAATATGCTCAAGATACACTTACTAATAAAGAGACTTGAAAAGATTACTTTGAATTGCAAGGAGATGAATGAGATGACAACTATGACACTTGAAGCTCCAACAATATTTGAATTGACTCCGAAAGCTAAAACTTCAGCGCGAGAAAAAACTACATACACCCAGAAGCCTTCAAAAAGCTGGGGTACCTCCTCGCAAGATACATTGCAAATAGCGACAACGCAAGAATCCAGTTGCAAGGTTTTGACAAAGTCCGAGCCGACAGATGAACAACTCATTTCAGCAATTTGCAAAGGTGAGGAATTCGCTATTGAAGTGCTCTACGAACGTTATCATCGCTATGCGTACTCTCTGGCGTACCGCATTCTACGCGATCCTTTACTTTCAGAAGATATCGTGCAAGATGCATTTCTTTCTATCTGGCGAAAAGCATCCTCTTACCAGATGCAACAGGGGGGTGTGCAAAGCTGGGTTCAAGCCATTGTTCGTCACAGAGCTATCGATAAGGTTCGCGCAGCCGCCCACCGCGACTACCAGTGGACACCATTACAGCCCGACAATGAACAAGACCCTCCAAGCGAACAACCTGATGTTTGGGAACAGGCCTGGCACAGCGAACAGCATAGAATCATTTGCGAAGTCCTTTATCAAATTCCAATCGAACAGCGTATAGTTATCGAGCTTGCTTACTTCGGTGGGTTCACCCATGTCGAAATAGCTGAGCAATGTCACATTCCTCTAGGAACGGTAAAAGGTCGTATGCGTCTGGGTTTGCAAAAAATGAAAGCTCTACTTGCAGAGCAAGGGTTGGAAATCATATGATATACTAGGTTTTCGTATCACTTAGTAAAGGATACAATAATGAGAATAACGTATCCGATTGTCCTATTTTGACACGAAATCATACTTCTTGACACGTTTTGATATGATATGACAACGGTATCATTAGGGCGCAACCGTTGCGCCCATTTGTTTTCATCAATATATATTCTACATTCGGGCATAGTGCCCAGTCAGTCCAGACAACTACAGTCGAGAGCCGAAAAATGCCGTCTCTTTGTACTTAACGTGGCTCCAGAAGAAAGGGAGAGTGAATGACCGGCAACAACAGACAATTTCAACCTAAGAGGATCAACGAGACAAACAAAAATGATCTTTCTCCTCTTATTCTTTCACCTTCCCGTAGTAGGCGTAACGATCAATGGATAGAGGAAGAACTACTGGCTGAGGATGATCCACTTGCTTCGAATCCTCCCCGCCCACCTACTAGTTCCATCCGCTGGAACACCACCACAACAGGACGACGAGGAACAGGGTCACGCGATGTCTCTATTGAAACTACCCGCCAGCAAATTCCTGTTTCACCTCGTCGAACAGCAGATTTATATACCCCAACTACAGGTCCGGTACAGGCTCGTTATAGACGAAACACTATGTTCCAACCAACCCCACCTTCTTTGCCAGCACAGATTGCGGAGCAGAAAAAAGTTCATTGGTTGTTATATGTAGGCGTCGGCATGATTGCAGCGCTCGCATTGTGGGTATCCGCTTCTACGTTGCTTGCCTGGGGAACTGAAAAATATAATGATATTATTTATGGCAATCCGCGCATTTATCAAACAGACTATGTTGTTGGCCACAACCACGATAGTCTAGCGCATCCCAGTCATTTTATCGCCCTCAACCTCCATGGACAGGTCATCATCGTTGAACTACCTGCAGGTGATCCTACAAAGTCCATAGATTATATTGGGCCAGCACTGATCGCTGCAGGTGATGAGAAAATACCCATAACGCTTACGTTTAGTAATGTGAATAAAGACAGGAACGTGGATATGATTGTTCATATCCAGGATAAAGAGGTTCATTTCTGCAATAATGGCACCAAGTTCACCGCTTGCAGTTGATTTATGGATGTAAGAGCACCGGTAAGAGCAACTGGGCCGCATAGATGAGATGCCAAAGTGTTAAGGCAAGAGTCAGCAAAGCAAGCAATATATGGAATTTTCGCCAGTAACGAATGATGTATCTATAAAACAGTTCTCGTTGCATTGCTTGCTCAACCTCCTGCAACTCGGATATGTGCTCCTGCGCACCAGGCATGAGAGCGCCTGGGCGCGTGAGTTCGCTTTTCTTATCAGGAATGAAGCGGTAGTGATTCGCGTCGCGACTTAATTCCTGGGGTGTTGCTTCGAGTGAGATGTAAGCTAAATCCCACGGCGTTTGTAAGGCCTGATCTTTGTGCATAAATGAGAAATCGCTCGAAACAGGGCCAGATAAGGATACCAACGACGTAGAGGCTTCGTGAGATTTCTCTCCGGATACAACGGCGAAGCCATACAAATCCTGAGTGTTATGTACTACAATGGCCTGGAGCTTCTGCGAGATTGTCTCCATTCGATCGTCACCCATTACAGTCAATGCTTTGTGAACCTCTCCCGTAATCAAACGTGGAACCAGTCGATCCAGAAATCGACCAGCAGCGCCACTTATTGCAAGAGCAATCATGCCATAAAGTGCATAAGTGCCAGTGCGAGGATTAAAGTTACCGAACGAGTGCAGAAATAGAAACACCAGGCCCAACACGCCAAAGCAAATATGCCAGTTCAATGACCTATGAAGTTGACCTACAGTTCTCTTCTTATGCGAGCGACGTTTTAAGGTATAAAGAACGGCAGCTAATAGCAGAAAGATAGTACCAATAACGGCATAAGTATATCCGGCAATACTGTCGGGAGAAGTATCATTACTATGCTGGCTATACCAGACGTAAAAAACTCCACCAACCGCTGTACCCAGAAATATAACGAAAAGACGCAGATACCATGCTTCTCCTCCCACAAAGAAGAGCCAGTTATAGCCAGTTTCGCCTTTGTTTTGTTCCCGTTGATCGGTTAAAGCCACTATTCCCCCCATCCAGAACGCAGTATACGCACTTTGAGCCACATCATCATATCATCACGGTGCAATCCCACCGGGCATGGAGCAACACATGCTCCACACTGGTAGCATGAACGCGCAAACCGAGCCACCTGAACAGAAATAGGACCTGCCAGCGTTTCACGGTTCAGCACATCGATAGTGATTGATTCAGTAACAGCAGGGCAGGCGAGAAGGCATTCGTTACAACCGATACAGGCATGTAGTTCTTGTGCCACTTGAGGTACCGTTTTGTGCAGCATCACAACACTGTTAGCACCCGACCTGAAACCTGCTTTCAGCATTTATTTAATGACCTTTCTTGACCGCCACATGTTCATCCGTATAGCACCAGAGACTACTCGAGGGATAAATCCTTGTGCTAAGATGTTTAGGCTGTTTCGCATCACATACAGAAGACGCAACATAGTGCTTTTCTTTCGAATCAGTAATAGTCTGCTCATCCATATGTATCGAAGCGGATGCAATGAACTGCCCAGGCTTGCGCTTTAAGTTAACCGCTGGTAATTTAGCGCTGTACGACCAGAGGCTACTCGTAGTGCGCCGAGATGTATTTGATGGAAGCGCGACGAGCGTTGACTCGATAACATGCGGTATATCCTGTAATTGATGCATTGCCTGATCTGGAGTAAAACCTCCTTCAAGAAACAGCGCTTCACTCTCGTCAAAGATAGCATCACTGATTCTTTGGATCGGAGTATGATGAACATACGTATCGCGTAAAGGATGAGTGTTTACTTCGCTCTTTACTCCGTTATAAGTTACTGTTTCGCCAGGGGCAGCTAACGGACCTGTTTCGCGTAGTGTACGCACATGAGGTTGTGTCTGGAGTGGAGATTCTAAAGCGACAGGAGAAGGCACCTTGCCTGTATTCACCATATATTGTGCTGCATACGTGCGTTGGTGTGAAAAATATTTCCGCGCATCGAATTTACCTTTGAGCAAGGCTTTCTTGATATGGCGAATCGAGTGTCCCTCATCAATTAATCTTTTGATTGCAAGACCATCAGGCTGCGCATGGCCAAGCGAAAGATAACCAATAAGCCTGTCATCAACAATTGATACTCGCCGGTAACTCCCTTTACTACTGTCTGTTAAAGTCGTGGCTGTATCGCGCCACTGGAGGGGATTACCGACGGTGAGCATTGAAAGTTCACCCAGGCGCGTTGCATGCCACGGAACACCAAAGCCCTCTTCACGCACCGATGTTCCAGCCATAGCGGTACCAGCTATACGTCCTTGCAGGACAGCAGCGTACCACTGCGCACGGGGAGCATACTCACCTAACTGTGGGTCCTTTAGCGCTGCAACATCTCCAGCGGCATAAATATTACGCACACTAGTACGCAGTTGATCATCTACGAGAATGCCACTCTTACATTTCATCGGAAGATCGCAATATGTCGCCAGTGTAGTAACAGGAGTTGTACCTGTACAGACTAAAATTAACTGACAGGGAAGAAACTGATGCTGATTGGTAACGACTCCAATAACTGAGCCGACTTTACCAACGATACCAATAACTTCAGTTTCTGTGTATACATTGGCTCCAGCTCGTCTTATACGTTCCAGGGCCAGGTCAGACGCTGGACGATCAAGCATGCGGGGGAGGAAGGTGTCACTGCGGATTAGCCAGTGGACACGAATACCCCAGTATAACAAGCTCACAACTGTTTCAGTGGCATGTAAGCCGCCACCAACCACAACAGCATCCTCTACTTCACTGAGACGGCGGCACATATCTAGATAGTCATTGAGACGATGGAGTGTAAGTACACCATCAAAATCGCGCCCTGGTAAGTTCGCTGGGAGACCAGTCGCAGTGCTACCCGTAGCGATGAGCAATGTCTCGTAACCGAAGCCACGCCCGCCGATAAGACTAACATAGTTGCCCAGAGCATGAATCTCTTCAACCCGAGCATTGATAACATGAATTCGTTGAGCGCGTTCAGTTCCTGCTGGATATGCGAGTAATTGTTCGCGTGTGAGTTTCCCAATAGCAAATTGTTTGAGTGCGGGCGTATTGATTGTGGGATGGTTTTGTTCTGTAATCATAACAATTCGCCTCTCTGGCGCAAGTCGGCGAGCCTCTACGGCTGCCGTCAAGCCAGTAATCCCATTGCCGACGATTACAATATCAGCGCTATCAACGTTATTTGATTTGATTTGTCTTGTCATTCCGCTACTCATTCTATTTATGTTATCTCTAGCTGCACAGCATTTCTAGATGTAAAGAGAGATACTATATCTGAAAGGAGCCTCTAAGCCTGTATACTTAGTCTACGTTCATTGCCATCAAACTGTTATTCGGCCCCTGAACGTAATAGACATCGGTATGAGCACGCTCGCGCAAGTGACGTTGCATATGACCCAGAGACGCATGACATTGATCTGTGCATTGGAAAACAAGGCGCTGGCGGTTTGCTGTTTCCAAAACGAAATCCCTATCCGGTCCAATCGATATGATTTTGCCATCTGCATGAGCTACATTGTCTCCGTGTAAGAAAGCAGGACCAATCAGCGCAACTGAACCCACACAGACCAACGATAGACTGCCGATGAGTAAGAATACAAAAATAGCGGCAGCAACTCGAGGAAAAATAGATGGCATAAACTGAGTTTCTGCGTCTTTCAAAAAACCCCCACTTGTTATTGTTAGATACGGGTATGTTACGGATACCTACTCATTGTATATCGATGGATTTCAAATTATGCTTCAATAGGTTAAGATTAGCCAGAATATCCCACTACCAAGGTTAAGAAATCTTAACCTTGCGTATTGCATGCAAAGACTATCATGCTCTGAGTAGTAGTCATAATAATAGAGAGGGCTAGTACAGTTTAAGCCATACCAGCCCTCTCTAATTGACGGGGAGAGACGGAAGTAGTCTTGTCACTTTTCTCCCTGATGGACATTCACTTTAGACTATCCATTACTGGACTTTAAAAGTTGACCAAGATGCCCGTTCAAGAGGTGATTTAGAACTCCTGGATTCTTCTGCAACATCTGCATGATGTTTGTAGCCTGTTGTTGCGTAAGATTGCCATCGCTAACGGCCTTAGTCACAGTACTCTGGATAGTCTTGGTCACAAGTGTTTGCAATTGTGAGGATGAAACACCTTGCGCGGTTGCAATATCGCTCAAACTCTTGCCAGATTGCAGCTGAGCCTTGAGTTGATCAACGGTCATATGCAGGCCCTGTGCTACCTGGGTAGCGACACTGGGTAAGTATTGTTTCAGTGCTTGCATCTCTACTCCGCGCCCCCACAAACCTCGCCCGTTACCTGAACATGCCGTATGAGATTCCAGGCGCTGCTTAATCTGGTTTGCCTGATTCTGTGTCAGTTTTCCATCTTTCACGAGTTGAGCCAGCACATCTTTTGCCGCGCCCAGTTTATCCTGCTGCAAAGTGCTCACCGAGACACCGAGACGATTTGCCAGATCCTGCAGGTATTGTTGGCAATAAGGGTTCGTTGCCGCAGGTGTAGAAGTAGCGTTTGTCTGACTACTTCTTGCAGATGCGAACAAAGGACCAGCAAAGAACGCTCCAAAGAGTATACAGAGCAACAGCAGAGCAGAGCCACCGCCGATTAAGAGAATTTTTTTCATATTATTTGAAATCCCTTTCAAAAGAAAGCTCTTCAACATTTTTTACCTATTGTGTTGCCACACTGCTTGCGTGACACTCTCATCATATTCCTTAAAGATCAACAAAGTGTATGCTAAAGTTCAAGATTTGCTCAAGATTTTAGAAAACATACCGAAGAACTTAGAAGTTGGATGATTTCACTAAACTGGTATGATACTATACCATTTGGATAGACTTTTTGGAGTGCAGTAGATGTCCCAAAAGATACTTATCATTGAAGATGAAGAAGGTATCATCCACCTGCTCAACCTATATCTCAAAGATGCAGGCTATGATGTCATTGTTGCAAAAGATGGCGCTGATGGATTGGCCTTGCATGCGCGGACACATCCTGATCTCGTGATCTTAGATATTATGCTGCCCGCTCTCGACGGTTTTGAAGTGTGTCGTCGGATTCGCTCATGGTCGAAAACGCCTATCTTGATGCTGACGGCACGCGGTGACGAGGAAGATCGTATCCAGGGCCTGGATCTGGGGGCTGACGATTATCTCGTAAAGCCATTTAGTCCGCGCGAGTTGGTGAGTCGAGTGCGAGCGATTTTACGACGAGTTGATAATCAGGCAGGTGGGCAAACTTCCAATGAATCTCAAACAAGTACATCTAGATCAGTACTACAATTTCCAGATCTCACTATTGACTTACTGGCGCGTCGAGTTGAGGTCAATAAGATTGAAGTAACCCTGACACCAACAGAGTTTGATCTCCTTGCGCTGATGGCACAGTCACCCGACCGTGTATACACTCGCGAGATATTAATGAATAAAATCTGGGGCTACGATTATTACGGCGATGGGCATATCATTGATGTACATATTAGCGCCCTTCGCAAGAAAATAGAGGTAAATTCGGAGTACCGCTATATTAAAACAGTGTGGCGCGTCGGTTATAAATTTGAGGTTGGAACGCTTACTAACACCGCGTAGAAGCAATGGCAATTTCATTCAGAGGAAACAGCAAGGTCCATGATTAGCCAGTACACTCCGCCGAATTCAAAAGGGACAAATATGCGAGTACGTTGGTGGCAGAGTATACGCTGGCGATTTGCCCTGGTATCGATGTCGATAGCCCTAT
>Ga0137377_10003410_pt1 | contig 12311 bp, 10 predicted proteins | sample SagtaG_22_FD_104815 | JGI IMG/M metagenome (GOLD analysis project Ga0137377, IMG submission 104815) | Vadose zone soil microbial communities from Sagehorn Ranch, Mendocino, California, USA - Sage2_L_40_16 metaG | ecosystem: Environmental > Terrestrial > Soil > Vadose zone | place: USA... | reverse complement strand
GGTCCGCGCGCTGGTGGTCGACGACGAGCCGCCGCTGGTCCGGCTGGTCACCAGCTACCTGGAACGCGACGGCTTCCAGGTCCAGGCTGCCGGCGACGGCCAGCAGGCGGTCGAGCTGGCCAAGACGTGGGAGCCGGAGGTGATCGTGCTGGACCTCATGCTCCCTGGGGTGGACGGCATCGAGGCGTGCCGCCGCATCCGGACCTTCAGCGACGCCTACATCGTGATGCTGACCGCCCGCGCCGAAGAGGTCGACAAGCTGGTCGGCCTTGGCGTCGGCGCCGACGACTACCTGACCAAGCCGTTCTCCCCTCGCGAGCTCGTCGCCCGCATCCGCGCGATGCTCCGCCGGCCCAGATCCGCCCCCTCCGGGCAGGCCGCGGCCGGGCCGGTGCGCCGCCTCGGCGACCTCGTAGTTGACCCGGCCGCCCGCGAGGTCCACCTCCAAGGCCGGCCGGTCGAGCTGACCCGCCTGGAATTCGACCTGCTGGAGGCCCTCTCAGAGCGGCCCCGCGTGGTCCTCAGCCGCCGGCAGCTCCTGGAGCGCGTCTGGGGCCCCGACTGGTACGGCGACGACCACCTGGTCGACGTGCACATCGCCAACCTGCGCCGCAAGCTCGGCGACGACCCGCGCGCCCCACGCTACATCGTGACCGTCCGTGGGGTCGGCTACCGCATGGGAGGCGACCGGTGAGCACGCTGGCTGGGTGGTTGCGGCGCAGCCTTGGCGCCAAGCTGCTGCTGGCGCAGATGCTGGTGGTCGTGGCCGGCTCGCTGACCGTTGGGGTGGTCGCCCTGGCGGTTGCCCCGGGGGTGTTCCACACCCACGTCCGCATGGCGCTTGGCACCATCCCGCCCGAGGTGGGCCACCATCTCGACGAGGGCCTGGCCAGGGCGATGCTGGTCGCGCTGGGGACCGGCACCGGCGTCGCGGTGGCGACCGCGCTGGGCGTCAGCCTCATTCTGGCCAAGCGCATCACCACCCCTATCCGAGCGCTCGCCCGAGCCGCCGAGCAGGTCGCCCGGGGCAGCTACGCCGCCCGCGTCCCCCCACCTGGCGGTGGCGACGAACTGACCACCCTCGCCGGGGCGTTCAACGACATGGCCGAGGCGCTGCACACCTCCGAGCAACGCCGCCAGGAACTCCTCGCCGACCTTGCCCACGAGCTGCGCACGCCGCTTGCCACCATCGACGGGTACCTCGAAGGTGTTAGCGACGGGATCATGCCCAGCGACGAGCAGACCCTACAGGTGCTCCAGGCCGAGACGGCCCGCCTGCGCCGGCTGGTTGACGACCTCAACGTCGTCTCCCGCGCCGAGGAACGCCAACTCGACCTCCACCCGACCCGCTGCCAGCCCGACAAGCTGATCATTGCCGCGGTCCAGGCCGCCCAAGCTGCCTACACCGCCAAGGACGTCACGCTTACCGCCAAGCTCGACCCTCGTCTGCCGCAGGTGACGGCCGACCCTGACCGCATCGGTGAGGTGCTGGCCAACCTGCTCAGCAACGCCTTGCGCCACACCCCACCCGGCGGCCGCGTCGAGGTCGCCGCCACCGGCCTCCCCGACCGCCAGGTGCGGGTCTCGGTGAGCGACACTGGTGAGGGCATCCCTTCCGAGCTGCTGGAGCGCATCTTCGAGCGCTTCTACCGCGTCGACCGCGCTCGCACCCACACCCCCGCCGGCGGCAGCGGCATCGGGCTCACCATCACCCGCGCGATCGTCCACGCCCACGGCGGCCAGATCCACGCTCACAGCCAAGGCCCCGGCCACGGCGCCCGCTTCGACATTACCCTCCCCCCAGCCCACGGTCGCTAACCTGCCCGGCCGCGTGGCCGCACCCCTAAATCGGGTATTGCCCCTTACTCGTTGTAGGAGCAGGATGCCCGTTGTTGGCGGGACGATCGACGGCAAGGCCGGGTTGCCCTGGGACCTGGCCCGCATCACCGACGTCGACGCCCAAGCGAGCTGTTGCGCAAAGCCAGGTGAAGAGGTGGCAGCCGACCCGACCACCACCGTGAGCGGCAAGGGAAGCGCGCCGATGACGATCCGGCGTAGCCAGGCGCTTCACCGGCTCCGCTCGTCCTGGGTGGACATCGCCTGGGTGATCTTCGTCGGGCTCAACCTGGCCGCGATGCGGCTCCTCCCGGCCTGGCAGACCGTCCCGTTCCTGGTCATCTGGGTCAGCCTGACGGTGATCTACGGATTTCGGATGTGGCGGCTGCAGCCCACCATCATGACGCTGGCCGCGGTGACCCTGGCCACCGGTGGCGTGATCGGCGTGCAGGTCGTGCAGGGCCAAGAGGAGGGCCAGTACCTCGTCGAGGTCCCGCTGATCGCGATGATGTTCCTGGTGATGGTCTGGCACGGCCGCCGGCGGCTGGCGACCATGGCCGAGAACCTTCGGCTGCTGGAGCAGCAGCGTCGCTTCATCCAGGACGCCTCCCACGAGCTGGGCACCCCCATCACCGTGGCGCTGGGCCACACCCAGCTCATCGAGCAGGCTGCCACCGACCCGCTCATCGCCTCCGACGCGCGGGTGGTCGCCGACGAGCTGTTGCGGCTGCGGCGGCTGGCCACCAGGCTGCTGCTGCTCGCTTCCGCCGGCAGCCCGGACTTCCTGGACCTGGCGCCGGTCGAGGTCAACCCGTTGATGGTTGACGCGCTCAGCCGGTGGAGCAAGACGCCGCGGCGATGGTCGCACCGGTTGGGGCCGATGCGACCGTGCTGGGCGACCGCGACCACCTGGCCCTGGCCGTGGATGCGCTGCTCGAAAACGCCGTCGCGCACACCGACGTCGACGGGCGCATCGAGCTGCGCACCCGCCTGGAGGGCGGGGCGGTCGTGCTTGGGGTGGCGGACTCGGGTGGTGGCATCCCGGCCACCGAGCTCGGGCGGATCTTCGACCGGTTCGCCCGCGTCGATGCGCATCGCAACCGGAAGGTCGGCGGGGTCGGCCTCGGCCTGGCGATCGTGAAGGCCATCGCCGAGGCCCACCACGGCTCGGTTCGGGCACACAGCACGGCAGGCCAGGGCTCGCTGTTCGAGGTGCTCCTGCCACAATCCACGGCTCGGCGCCCTCGCCCGGGTCGAAGGCGCCGGCCCGCCGGCCCGCCCTCGGCGCACCTCGAGCCAGAGAGCACACCGAACCAGCAGCCACTCCGAACGCTCAACCCTAGCTCCTGCCGCGGGACGATGACGGCGGCGAGGGTGGCGGCAAGACCCAGCCGACGCATGGCGGCCCTTCCGTCCCGAGGGTGGTGCAGCGGATTCTCGGCAGCAACACGGCAAGCCCGGAATCGCGCAGAGCGACGGGCGTCGGGGTGCTCCTGGCACTGATCCCGGCTGAGGTGCCAGCGCCCGCCAGAATGGCCGGTCTCCTATTTCATGGCGGCCAGGAGCTCCCGGCAGGCCTGCTCACAGCGCCGGCAGGCCTCGGCGCACACCCGGCAGTGCTCGTGCATCTGGGCATGCCGCTCGCACTCGTCGCCGCAGCTCTTGCAGGTGGCCGCGCAGGCCTCCAGCAGCGGCCTGGTGACGTTGGCGTCGTACTCGGTCTGGCGGCTTGTGACCCTGACGGTGGCGGCGCAGACGTCGGTGCAGTCCAGGCACAGCCGGATGCACTTGACCAGCTCAGGGAGGTTCTGCTCGCTCAAGTCGTCGTCGGCGTCGGCGGTGCAGGCCTGGGCGCAGTCGTTGAGCGCGTCGATGGTGGCGGCCAGCACGCCGGCGTCGACGTTGAAGGTGCGTGGGTAGGTGTCCAGCAGCTGCGTGGCGTAGCTCATGGCAACCTCCTTGCGAGGCGAGGGGACGGCGCCCGGGTACCCGTATTTCGTGCGGATAACCAGCGGGGTGAGTGGACACCCCCAGCCACCGGCACCCGGTCGACCCCAAGCGGGTCGCGGCGGCCGGGCCGCCCCACTCTCCGCCGCCGACGCGGCCGAGCTCGCCGGGCTGCTCGGCGTGGTCGGCGAGCCGGTCCGGGCGCGGCTCCCGCGTGACGCGCCATGCGACGCGAACGCAGTCGCCCGATCACAGCCGATCCACGGGCGACAGGCGGCGGTGCGCCTCGCGGGCGCTGATGGTGAGCCGTAGGCGGGGCATCAGCGGTGGCCTCCTCAAGGCCCTTCCGAGCCGGCCGGGGTGCGGAGCCGGTCCCGTAGTCCGTGGGTGAGCGTCCAGGCAGCCGCGTCGGCGTAGTCGGCCAGGTACTCGGGTCCGCGGTCCATCTCCCGCTCGATCTCGTTGGCGTCGTCGATCATGTGCTCGGGGATGTGCGGGCCGCCGTGGCAGCCGTCCTCGAGCTCGTCGCAGTACTCGTTGCAGCCGAAGGCGTCCTCCCACTCCTGGCGGGCGGCCTCCAGCGCGGCGAACTGCCGCAGCGCCACGTGCAGCAGGTCGACGCCGGGCGCGTCCGTCAGGACCTCGGCCACGCAGCGGCTCGATCACCCAGACCCGTCAGCCGAGGGGTGACGGTCAGGCACGCTGGTCAGCGGCCCGGTGATCCATCTGCCGGGGCGCACGGCAAGGTCCGGCGGGATGGTTACGTCGGGCATCGGCACGGCGGACCGGCCCCGGCCACCGCGAACTGTTCAGCCATGTGGCGGGGATGGTTGTCGAGCGCCCGCCCAGGCTCTGGAGAGTGCTAGGGCCGCTGGTGGGGGCGACCAGCCGGCCCTGCGCGTGGCAGACTGCGTCAGACCCGGGAGGCAGCAACCGTTCATGATCACTCGTCCAGCCCAGACCCGCCCGTCCCGCAGCCCACGGCTGACCGCCGCCGCGGTGGCCTTCGCCGGGATGGTGAACCTGGTCTCCGTCGCGGTCCCGGTCGAGCGGGCACGCCTGCGCCTGCTGGCCACCCTGGTGCCGGGCGCGCTGGTCACCACCGCCACCGCCGCCACGGCCGCTTCCGGCGTGGGCCTGCTGCTGCTGTCGGGCGGGCTGCGGCGCCGCCGCCGCGCCGCCCTGCTGGCCACCGTCGTGCTGCTGCTCAGCGGCGCGGTGTTCCACCTGCTCAAGGGCCTGGACCTGGCGCTGGCGCTGGTCGAGGCGTTTCTTGGCGGGCTGCTGGTCGGCAAGGCGGACCGGTTCGGCGCCCGGGCCGGCCTGAACGAGCGGCGTCCGGTGCTGCGCCCGGCCGTGGCGGTGGTGGGGTTGACCCTGGGGGTTGGCGTGCTCGGCCTGCTGGCCAACCGGCGCGACGTGGACGGCAGCCTCACCATGGCGTCGGCGCTGTGGGAGGTGGCACGCCTGGCGGTCGGGCTGCCCGGCCCGCTCGGCCTTGACGGATGGTTCGGACGGGTCTTCCCGGTGACGGTCATGGTGATGTTTGTGGTCGGCGCCGGGCTGGTGGTGCTGCGGCTGCTCGGCCCCGCGCTGACCCGCCACCGCCCCGCCGACCCGGACCTGCCCGCGCTGGTCGCCAGATCGGATGACTCGCTGGCCCACTTCGCGCTGCGGGATGACCGCAGCAGCGTGCGAGCGGGCGACGCGGTCGTCTCCTACGGCACGGTGGGCACGGTGGCGCTGGCCGCCGGCGACCCGCTCGGCCCGCTCGAGCAGTGGCCGGAGGTGGTCGCCGCGTTCCTGGCGGAGGCGGCGGGACAGGGCCGGGTCGCCGCGGTAATGGGCTGCGGCGCGGCCGCGGCCGGCGTGTACGAGCAGGCCGGGCTGCGGGTGATCTACATGGGTGACGAGGCCGTGCTGGACCTGGACGGGTTCAGCCTGGCGGGCCGGGCGGTGCGGATCGCCAGGCAGAGCTGGCACCGCGCGCAGCGGGCAGGGCTGACCTGCCAGGTGTGGCACACCGGCGACCTGGACCCGGCCACCATCGCGGAACTGCGGGCGCTGTCGCGCCGCTGGCGGGGGGACGCGGCCGAGCGGGGCTTCTCGATGGCGCTGGGGCGGCTGTTCGACCCCCGCGACCGGCACGCCTATGTGGTGGCCGCCCGTGACGCCGCGGGGCGGCTATGCGGCTTCCTGCACTTTGTGCCCTGGGGCGCCGACGGCGCCAGCCTGGATGTGATGCGCCGCGACCGGCAGGCCCCGGCGATCCTCAACGACTACCTGGTGGTGGAGGCCGCCTGCCGCCTGCCGGCGCTTGGGGTGCGGCGGATCTCGCTGAACTTCTCGTTCCTGCGTGGCGTGCTGGTGGCCGGCGCCGAGTCGGACGCACCGCTGGGGCTGCGGCTTGAGCGCTGGGCGCTGCAGCGGCTGTCGCGGTGGTTCCAGATCCAGACGCTGTACCGGTTCAACAAGAAGTTCGGCCCCAGCTGGGTTCCGCGCTACCTGGCGGTCGAGGCGATCGAGGACCTGCCGCGGGTGGCGTTGGGCGCGCTGCGGCTGGAAGGCTTGTTCGCGCCGCCACGCCGACGGGAGCGCGGGGAGCGCACCGACCAGGATGCGCCGACCCCAGACCGCGACGGGCTGCCCACCCACACGTCGTAGGGCAAGCTCCGGCGGCCAGGGCAGTCGCCGGCTCACGACCTTGGCCAGCAAACGCCACAGCGACGACACCGCCAGCCCCTGGGGCTGGTAGCTCCTGAGTCGTCTGGCTGCCAATCTCGAACCAGGCCGATTCGTCGGCGGCACCATCCCGCCGCGCCCTGCCACGCACCAGCCCCCCGGGGGAGCACCCCAGACACAGCAGCAGCACCGGACCGACTACCCGGCCGCGTCTCGGGTTCGGTGGAAAGCATGACGGGCGTAGGTTCCTGATCGAGAGCCAACTCGAGAAGGAGTCCCACGCCCGTGCCTGCGAGACTATCGCCTGTTGACCGAGTGCATGCGCAGATCGACGAGCTGTTCGCCTCCGAGCAGCCCCTAGCTGAGATCCTGGAGCAGGTCGCCCGCCTGAACATCCGCCTGGTGCTGCAGACCGCGGTGGAGGCCGAGGTCAGCGTCTTCCTGGGCCGTGACCGCTACCAGCGCGACCGGACGCGCGGCCGGGCTATCGCAACGGTCACCAGCCGGTCACCGTCAAGACCACGGCCGGGCCGGTCACCCTGGAGCGGCCCAAGCTGCGGAGCACTGACACCGCGTTCGCGTCCCGGCTGCTGGGCAAGCACGCCACCCGGACGCATGGGGTGAGACCTTCGGCGACCTGCTCCATGAAGGCCACTGAGGGCCGGTTCCTGCAATGCGTCGGCGCTGGCGCCGCACCTGCACGGGCTCCGCGTCAGGGCGCGAGCGTCTGCCCGGTGGCGTGCCTGCGCGGCTTGGGCCGTTGACAGCCGGTGTCCACCGCACCAAGGATGGCAGGCATGCACGGCACACCAGCGCGATGGTCGCAGGTAGTCCTGCTACTGGTGGCCGTGGCCGGCTTGGTCGGGTCCGGGTGCTCGGCCGGCCCGCCGGGCCGGCCGGCACGACCGCTTGCGAGCGTGGCGCCGCACCGGCCCGGGGTCGCCGGGGCGCGCGGAGCGGCTGCGCCCGCCATGCACCCGACGCTGCCGACCGTCGTTGACCACGGCCGCCGGGATTCGGGCATGGTGGCGCTCACCTTCGACTCGAACATGACCGACGCGATGCTGGCCGAGCTGGACCGTCACCAGGTCGCGTCGTTCGACAACCGCGCGGTGATCGACGAGCTGGTGGCCGCGCGCGTGCCGGCCACGTTCTTCCTGGCCGGCAAGTGGGTGGAGCGCTACCCGCAGGAGACCCGCCGGATCGTGGCGAACCCGCTGTTCGAGGTGGGCAGCCACTCGTATGCGCACCGTGCGTTCCGCCCGCCGTGCTATGGGCTGGGTGGGCTGGAGGTGGCGGCGATGGCGGCCGACGTGGCACGCTCCGAGGCGCTGCTGCGTCGCTTCACGCCGCACCCGACCAACTACTTCCGCTTCCCCGGCGGCTGCTTCGACCGGGCGGCGCTGCGGGCCATCGCCCCGACCGGCGTGCGGGTCATCCAGTACGACGTGGCCAGCGGGGACGCGTTTGGGACCTCGGTCCGGCGGATCGTGACGCACACGCTGGCGCAGACGCGTGCCGGGTCGATCGTGGTCATGCACATCACCGGGGGGAACACCGCGCCGCTGACCGCGCGCGCCCTGCCGGCGATCGTGGCCGGGCTCCGCGCCCGTGGGCTGCGGCTGGTGCGCCTGTCGACCATGCTGGCCGCCGGCGCGTGAGGCTGGTTGGACTGTTTCGACCGCCGGGTCGGCGACGGCTTGCATAGCCGTTCAGCAGTGCGCCGACCCGTGGTCGCGTTCCAGACCAGCAGGCCGTGCTGGCATCGCGGGCATGGGAGCGTGCGGGCCACCGGTCTCTTCAGCGAGGTGGTGACCAGCTGGTTGACCACGTTCTGTGTGGTCTGCCGGTGTGCGTCCAGCTGGCTGGCCGGCACGGTGGGGCCGAGCCTGGCGGGGGTGCCGCGGCGGCGTGGTAGAAATTGCGCGGCGGTAGCGGCCGTCGCGGGTCGCCCTGGTTCCGGCATGGGCATGCGAGGAAGGTGCGCCGTTGGCAGCATCACGCAAAGGTGCGCCGCCGGCAGCGTCGGGCGGCCGAGCGCCGCGGGTCCTGGTGGTCTCGGCAAGCATGGGCGGGGGGCATGACGGCGCCGCCGCCGAGCTGGCCGCGCGGTTGCGCGCCCGCGGGTGCGAGGTCTGTGTGGTGGACTTCCTCCACGCGCTGCCCCTGGGGTTGGGGCGGCTGCTGCGCCGCGCCTACGCGGTGCAGCTGCGCGTCGCGCCGTGGAGCTACCACTTGTTGTACCGCGCTTGGTGGCGGCTGCCGGTGCTGCGGCCGCCGGTGGTCGCGCTCTTCCACTGGCTTGCCGGTGGGCGGTTGCGCCGCTGGCTTGCCGACCGGCCGCCGGCCGCGGTGGTCTCGACCTACACGCTGTCGTCGCTGGTGCTTGGCGAGCTGCGCCGGCGGGGCGCGCTCGGTGTCCCGGCGGTCACGGTCGTGACCGATTTCGGCGTGCACCCGCTCTGGGTCCACCCCAAGGTCGACCTGCACGTGTGCGTGCACGAGGTGGCCGCCGAGGCGGTCCGCCGGCTGGGCGGGCAGGCACTGGTCGCTGGGCCGCTGGCGCCGGCGAGGTTTCGTGGCGGCCTGCCGGACCGCGCCGCGGCCCGCGCCTGGTTGGGGTTGCCGGACGACGCTCGGGTGGTCCTGGTGGTCGCCGGGTCGTGGGGTGTGGGCGAGGTGCGGGGGACGGTGCTGACGCTGGCACGGTCGGGCCGGTTTGTGCCGGTGACGGTGTGCGGCCGCGACCGGCGGTTGGCGGCGTGGCTGCGGCGGGCGGGCGCCGGCGTCGTGCTGGGCTGGGTTGACGACATGCCCGCAGTGATGGCGGCCGCCGACGCCGTGGTGGAGAATGCGGGCGGGTTGACCTGCATGGAGGCGCTGGCCGCGGGGCTGCCGGTCGTCACCTACCGGCCGCTGCCGGGCCACGGGCTGGAGAACGCCGTGGCGATGGCCGGCGCCGGGGTGACGCGGCACCCGCGCGGCGAGGCCGAGCTGCTGGCGGCGCTGGAGGTGCTGACCCGGCCGGGACCGGCCCGGGCGCGGGCGGTGGCGGCGGGGCGGCGCCTGTTCGCCACCGACGCGGCGGATATGGTCCCGCTGGCCGATCTGGCCGGCGACGCCGCCCACGACCCGGCTTGTCGGGGGCACGTCCGGCGGCGGGTGGTGGCGGCGGCCGCCGCCGCGGCGGCGCTGTACGCCAGCATGACCGTGGGGGTCGCCATGGCGGCCGCGCACGGGTTCGGCGTCGCGCACGCCGCGGCGGCGCCCGGCCAGCCGGACAGGGTGTTCGTCGCGGTGCGGCTGCGCTCGGGGCAGCTGGGCGACGGGCATGTCTTGGCGGCGCTGCAACGGTTGCACGCCACCGCCGTGCTGGACGAGACCGACCTTGCCCGCCACCCTGACGCCGTGGGGGCTCTGCCGGCCGGGATGGACGTGGCGTTCGCCGACTGGCAGGCCGCCGACGTCGTGCGCTGGCGGGGCGGGCGGCGGCCCGCGCCGAGCGCCGCTTGGCACCAGCTGGTCCCGGCCAGGCGGATCGACGTGGTCGACCTGCTGTTCTCCCGCTGGACCCACACCCGGGTGGTGCTGGCCCAGCGGGTGCTTGCCGACGATGCTGGGCCGGTCAGGCTGCAGCCCGGCCGGGTGTACCTGGTGGACGGGACGCGGCAGGACCCGGCCACGCTGGACCGCGGGCTGCAGGCGCTCGCCGACGCGGTCCAGGCGGCCCACCTGCGGAGCCAGCCGTGCGTGGCGCTGCGGTAGCGCACCCGTCCCAGGCCCCTGCGCCTGCGCGGGCGCCCGCCCCGCTGTCTGGCCCGGTGGGGGCTGGCCGGTGGCGCCGGGTCGGGCTGCTGGCCGTTGGCGGCGCGGTGGTGTGGCATGCGGCGCCCGCGCTGGCCGGCGTCGGGCCGCTTCGCCGACGGCTGCTGCCTGGCCTTGCCGGTGTCGGGCGGCCCGGCCATGTCGCGCTGACCTTCGACGACGGGCCCGACCTGGCCGCCACCCCGGCGATTCTGGAGGCGCTGGCACGGCTCGGCTGGCGGGCGACATTCTTCATGCTCGGGGAGATGGCCTGCCGCGCTCCGGGCCTGGCCGCCGAGGTGGCCGCCGCCGGCCACGAGGTCGCTCTGCACGGCGACGCGCACCATAACCTGCTGCGCCGCACCCCCAGCCAGGCCGGGGACGACCTGCGCCGGGGCCGTGCGCGGGTCGCCGCCGCCAGCGGGCGCGAGCCGGCCTGGTACCGTCCCCCCTACGGGGTGCTCACCGGCCCGGTGCTGCTGCACGCCGCCAGGCTCGGGCTGCGGCCGGTGCTGTGGACGGCGTGGGGGCGGGATTGGCGCGCCGCCGCGACCCCGGCGTCGGTCACCGCCGATGTGCTGGGCGGCATGGTCGCTGGGGGGACGGTGCTGCTGCACGACTCCGACTGCACCTCCGCGCCGGGCGCGTGGCGTTCGACAGTCGGGGCGCTGCCACTGCTCGCCGAGCGGCTCGGGCGGGCCGGCCTGCGTGTCGGCCCGCTCGGCGAGCACCTGCGGTGACACGCCACCAGACGCGGGGGCGGCCCTGTCGGGCCGGTCGCTTGCCTGCGGCCAGTGGTTGATCGCGGTCAGCGGCGGGCTGTCGCTGTTCCTGGCCGCGGCCGCGCCGGGACCAGGCCTGCCCGACGCCTCGCCGCGCGCCTGGCTACTGGTGGGCGCGGTGACCGCTGCAGCGGTGGCGGCGGTGGCGGCTGGGCTGCCGGCACCCGCTCGCGCTTGGGCGCTGGGCTTTGGCGGTGGCGGCGATACCAGCGCGCCTGCGCCTGGCCGACCGCCGCGCACAGGTCGACGCCGGGCGCGTCCGTCAGGGCCTCGGGCACGCGCAGGTCTCCGAGCCCCTCCCCCGGCTCGGGCGGCAGCGGCTGTTCGTCGCCGTCGACCCGGGGGCGCTCGCCGGGCAGCGGGTCGGACCAGGACGCCGGGGCGGCGCCGGTGGCGACCAGCTCCAGGGCGGCCTGGGCGCAGCAGGCGTAGCGGCACAGCGCCATGGTCTCCAGCTCGCCAACCTTGGCGGCCGCGTCGAAGACGGCGAGCGCACCGGATGGGCGGGGACGGTCGGCGTCGGTCTCGCCGGCGAGGGTCTGCCGCTCGCGGTGCAGCAGCTCCCGGGCGGCGCGCAGGGCGGTGTGCCGTTCGGCGTCCTGGCGGAGCCGGCCGAGGACGCTTCGCCAGTTGGGGTGCAGGTCGGCGCGGTCCTGGATGGTGCCCAGCGCGGTGATCACCTGGTCGCTGGTCGGCCAGGGCGTCGGCGTGGTGGTGGTGGTCACGTGTTCACTCCTCCGGGGTGTCGGGTGCTGCTGGTGCCAGAGGCGCATCACGTCGTCGAGGCGCTCGATGGCGGTCCACTGGCGGCCGGTCAGCTCGGCCAGCAGGTCGGTGTCGCCAGTCCCGAAGGCCGTGCGGATCCCCCCAGCCTTTGAGGGTGCTGGCGAGGTGGTCGAGCTGGTCGAGGGTGTAGCCGTCGGGCTTCTGCCCGCCGAGCAGGCGGCCGAGGTCGGTGGTGCGCTGCACGGCCAGGCCGGCGAGGCGGGCGCTGCGCGCCAGCTCGCGCTCCTCCGCCAGCTGCTCGGGGTCGCGGTCGGGTTGGGGCGGCTCGGGGATGATGCGGCCGGGCATGGCTACTCCTCCCGCTGGGCGTCGAGGCGAAGCCGGTAGCGCGGGCAGCGGCCCTCAAGCTCGGCGTGCCGTGGCCCGCCGCAGAACGGGCATGGGCCGGTCCGGTCGCCGCCGTCGCGGATCCCGCAGTCACCAGTTGGCCCGAACGCGCTGCCGAGGTACACGACGATGGCCTGGCGGCCGCAG
>Ga0137377_10003400_pt1 | contig 12320 bp, 7 predicted proteins | sample SagtaG_22_FD_104815 | JGI IMG/M metagenome (GOLD analysis project Ga0137377, IMG submission 104815) | Vadose zone soil microbial communities from Sagehorn Ranch, Mendocino, California, USA - Sage2_L_40_16 metaG | ecosystem: Environmental > Terrestrial > Soil > Vadose zone | place: USA... | reverse complement strand
CGCGTGGACTGCTACCCGCACCCGGCCTCCGACCCCAGCAGCGCGCGCGTCTACGTCGTCTGGTGCGACTTTGGCGGCGGGCAGGGCGTGGTCAAAGGCGCGGTCTCCTCCGATGGAACACACTGGACCAGCCTGGGCACGATTGGCAGCGTCCCCGGCCGCAACGCCTTCTTCCCCGAGGCCAGCGTAGCCCCCAATGGCACCGTCAGCTTGACCTTTGACGCGCTGACGCAGCCCCTGGCCAACAACCCCTGGCAGACGGGCGTGCAGGTCTACGACAACTACTACGCCGAGTCTGTGGCGGGTGGAGGAGCCTTCGGCGCGCCGCTGCGGGTCAGCAGCGCCTCCTCGAATCCAGACGGCTCCAGCTACAACAACCTGCAGGAGCAGTTCCTGGGGGACTACATCGGCATCGTGGACGGGCCAGGCAGCGCCTACCTGGTGTGGACGGACGCGCGCAGCGCCAGCCCCTGCCAGGCGGTCGATGCCTACCGCAATGCGGTGTACGGCGGCTCCAAGACGGCGGTCGCGCCCAACCCCGACAGCGCCTGCGCCACCAGCTTCGGCAACACCGATACCGAGGCGGCGGTCGTGAACTATTAAGCCGGGTCGATCAGTGTTTACTAAAGCAAAAGCGGGGTAACATGAGTCATCCCGAATTTTGACAGATGAGCTTGGGGAGAGGGGAAAAAGGGACGGGAGAAAAGGGATGCAACCGCATAACAGATGAGGTTACGTCTCTTTTCAAGGAGAAAGCCGAAAAGGAAGGGCTTTCTCCCCACCTCCGTTCGCCACTTCTCTGAGCGAGATGAACGAAGAATCAATTTTTACGCCTTCTACCTCAGAAAAGGCGACAGCATCCCCTGTGGGCTGCTCACTGGCTGCGAGTCACCCCCATTGTATTCCCGTCCCTCTCCAGCAAGACCTTACGCTGCCAAGAGCTCGACACTTGGCAGGCGTCGTTGGGCCAGCTTGGCGAAGTTGGGTGGATAGTGTTGCCACAAACGCGCGAGGGCACTGCGCAAGCGATAGAGCGGAGCTTTGGCTTGGCGACAATGCCAGCCCGTGCGATGACAATAGCAGCGCAAGAGCCAGAGCCGCAAGGGGTCGTAACACGGCTCTAAGAGCGTCAGCAGAAAGGCATAGGAAAGCCGGGCCATCAAGAGCAACTTCTCGCGTTGGGCCCAGTGCCACAGGCGTGGACTCTGGAAAGCCAATTCACTTTTGTCGTAGCGCCACGTCTGCTCGATTTGCCAGCGACGCACATAGGCAAAGACGACCTGCCAGGCTTCTTCTTCGGTGGTCACCGCTTCGTTGGTCAACAGATACCAGGGCAGGCGTCCCGCGCTGCGACAGACCACCAAGGACAAGGCGACGTCGGGATGATCGGGATGGCACACGGGGAGCACCAGCACACTGGCTTGCACCCAGCGGCTGCGGCGACTATCCCAGATCAGGCGTGCACGTGAGCCGCGCTTGCCACGAGCGATGTGCCAGGCTTTGCGCTTGTTGCCTTGCGCATCGAGCAGCTGATAGTCCTTGCGCCAGCCAGCGCAGCACAAAGCGCAAGCCCAAGGCCACGAGCAGGCCCAGCCAGAGACCACCAGCAAAGCCTTGGTCAAAGATATGCACCACCCGTCGTCCCCACTGCGCCGCACAGGTGAGCAGCAGCTTGGCTTCTTCATCGCGCTTGAAAGAGGCGTGCACTCCTCGCGAGCTCCACCAGCGCATGGCAGCCAGCAGCGGGGGACCCTGCTGCTGGCTGCGACCGACGAGCAGCAGCCCTATCCACTGCAGACCTGGCACGAAGATGGGCTTGGGGGGCGGCGAGTAGTAACCGGGTTTGTAATGGGTCAAGCGCTTGGCTTTACTGGAGCGCACGGCACAGAGCCCTTCGAGCTGCTGACTCTCCGGTTTCTCCCACACGCTCTCATCCCAAATGGCTAAACCCTCCTCTCCGGCCTGCGTCCACTCCTCCAATTGCTGACTGGCTCGTTGCCAGAGGAAGTTGGCGATGAGCCAGGCCGCCCACTTGGCAGAGTGCAGCAAGTTACTGAGCCGTTTGGTGCCTGCTGGTGCTTTGTCCGGTGTCGCCAGATAGCTGCCCAGTTCACTCAAGAGGAGGCCATTGGCTCGATCGCGGAAGGTGATGATCACCTCGATGGTCGCCAGAAAGGTGCGCACCAGCCGTTTATCTAGCAACCTATCTAACTCGACTAAGAAGGGAAAGAGAAAACGCGCCAACGCCTCTCCTAGTCCTTGCGCCATTTGCGTAGCCTCGTAAGGGGGAACTTGTGGCGCTTCTCGCTGTATGAGATACTGATTGGGCATAGACAAAACCTCCTGTGACGACTGAAAGATCCTTTTTCTCTTCTTTAGTCTATCGCAGGAGGTTCTCTTTGGCTACCTCATCCTTAAAATTCGGGATGACTCATGTTACCCCGCCAATCGACGGTTCTGAAGGCGTCAAGGGAGGAGGAAGTATAGGGTGAGACAGACATCAAAGGGAACGTGTACCTTTTGCTATGGAGGGTTCAGCAAGTCAGTGCTGACCCGGCACCTGGAGACATCCTGGCACAGAATAGCCGTCAAAGCTAAAGCAGGGAATATCCTGAAGGCATAGAAAACCAAGGCATACCATCTCGTCGTGGAGGGACACCGCTCACCCTTGTACTGGATCCATCTTATGAAGACAAAGGGTGTCTGTGCGATGCGTGTGCGAAGCATCATGCATGTGGTGAAGAGATGCGCTTGCCTCTAGTCAACTCACCGCGAGCTGGCGTATGCGGCTATACAGGTCAGGATCCGGCCTATATCTGGTAGCCGACCATTCAGCTTCTGGAGCTGCACAATAAATTATGGCATCATTTGTATAAAATCGTTTAGAGGGAACGAAAGACGGATTCGATAAGATAGCCAGCGTGACAGGCAGACACGTTAGGCCACTCCTACTTCTCTCATCGGATGATACCTTATTTTGAGAAGATTATAAAGAGTGCATCTTTCCTGACACTCAAGGTAGCAAAGCACTTCTCAGGCTCAGGAAAGATGCATGATAGAAGGTAGGTGATAAAAGAAAACGCTCTTTTCTTTTCCTGTTAACTGGTCAGGTTTGGCAATGTTCTCATAAAAATAGTATATTTTACTATTGTAAGTAAATTATACTATTGCTCGACGGAACCGACGGGCATCGGCCTCGCTCTCACCAGTGTTGGTCCACTTCGTTGCGCCTCATGGCAAGCTTTATCAGAGACTTCTCACACTCGAGCGAGTGCTCGGTAGTATTCCCCCTCTCAGATCCGAACAGCAGCATCCAGGCCCACGTGAGCCTCAACACGGCATCCCTTCTGAAGAATGGCCGCAGGTGGTGCGCCGTGTCCGTGAGCACCAAGAACCCCTGCGCCAGGTTGCTGCTGATTACGGCGTGTCCCACGAGACAGTTAGACGTATCCTTCGTACTTCGCGCAACCACAGAGCAGGATAGGATCCTTTTTCCCTCCTAGCCTGCCTTTGGGTATGCTTGAGCGAGATCGGAGCTACCCCGGTGTAGCTCTGTACCTAACGTATTCACACGTTGCGCCCGTTCATGGAGCCCGACCATTTCTCCAGCCACGTCCACACGTTTCAGGCTCGCCTCAGGCGTACCTTCCCTTGCCTGTTCCTGTTGGCCACCCTCAAGTTGTCCCTGCTCCTCGCTGGAAGATCCCGCCCTCGGCGTGGGGAACCGTGCTCCAGCGGGGCGAGCAGGGAGAGCCGCTCCGTCACGACGCGCGTGCTTATGGCGTGTCGCATGAGGCGGTCCGGCGAGTGCTGCATGCTTCGCGTCGCCGCTCAGTAGGACGTGTGAGCACGGATCAGCCACCTGGCCAGGAGAGCACGCAGCCTCTGCATGGGCAGGCAAAGGACGTAGCGGGTCCGTCGCGTGCTCCCGGTTCCAGTGGCACACTAGCAGTGTATCACAGCAGGGTGCAGCACACACGGGAAGCACCTTGGTCGCGAACGGGAATCAGGCGGGAAGGATGAGCAGCGCTACAGTTGCACTTGTTGAGAAACAGAGGAAGATATGGACGTGGCACCACGCCGCCAATTAAAGGGCAGTCGGACGAGATTGGAGTTAGGCCGCCGTCTGCTCCAGACAGTCGAAAAGGTATATACTCATGTACTGGATTCGCCAGTTCTGCTACAATGTAAAGAAGCGTATCGAGCGGTGGAACAGTGGTGACGGGAAATCGCCTGAGAGATAATCGCGTACAAGATAATAGATGATGCAAGCTTAACTTTGAACATTTTTGAGCAAGCGACTTGGCATTGCAGAGGCGGATGACGCGCAGTTACATGGTCATTACCCTGTGTAAGCGTTGCTGGGATAGATTGACTTTTCAGTCAAGATCTCTTCAAGCTGATTTTTAGGTAGTGCTAATACCAATGTGCTTCGCTAGCTGAAGCTCTCTTCTCTTGACCTGAAGAATTTACAAAACCGAGGTAAGCGTTCTATTAACCTAAGTTTGGTCCAAATTAACGGCCATATGAGTGCGAGCCAGGAGCGCGCACAAGGGATCAACTAAAGTCGGTGCTAAGGGAGCGGCCTGATTGAGGATGACCTGAAAGACCCGTCCCAAGGCATCGATGAGCAGAAAGCCACTGATATGAAAGACATCACGTCCCATGCACAGTATGCTGTATTGATGCAAAGCCCGGCTCGCCAACCAGCGACGTGCCCAGACGATGACATTGTGAGCCCGGCTGCCCAAGAGCATGACCATCTGCTGAGCGGCAAAGCGTTTTTTGCTACGTTTGCCGACGTCCAGTCCCTGCTTGCCGCCCTTGAAGGAGGTTTCGACCCTGCCTCCGCATTGATCGTAGAACCGGATGTAGGCCAAGAGCACGGCAGCCGGATCATCGAGCAACGAGAGGGGCTGGCCAGTCAAATCGAGAACGTGCTGAGCCGACAAAGTGGAGAAAAGCACGCTGTAAGCCCACTGTCCGTCCTGTTGGCGGCAGCGCACGGAAACAGGATGGCCAAAGTGGTACAGCCGATAAACTGTTTCGTCGTTGGTGTGGTAGATTCCTTCGTGATGATCCTCCTCTCGCAAAGTTCAGACTCTACAAGAGGTATGGCTCATCCTTGTTCTTTTGGCAAGTCCCTTTCTTGTGGCTCTCTGCCACTAGTTTGGGCCAAATTTAGGTATTAAAAATGAAAGTAGGTCTGTATGTACAGCAATCCAGTAATTTCCGGCTTTTACCCCGACCCGAGTGTCTGTCGGGTCGGTGAGAATTATTATCTTGTCACCTCCACTTGCGAATATTTTCCAGGCGTGCCCATCTTTCACAGTCGCGACCTGATTCACTGGCGACAGATTGGATATTGTCTCACACGAGCGAGCCAGATACCGCTCCAGAAATGCATGAGCTCGCGAGGTATTTATGCCCCCACTATTCGCTACCATGACGGGATCTTCTATGTAACTACGACGAATATATCTGCAGGCGGCAATTTCTATGTCTATACAGATGATCCGGCCGGAGAATGGTCTGAGCCTATTTGGATAGACCAGGGGGGCATTGACCCCTCGCTCTTTTTCGATTCGGATGGCCATGTCTACTTATCAACCGATGGTCATCCTGCGGGCATTTATCAGTGTGAAATTGACCTGAAGACGGGACAGAGACGAATGGAGACACGCTGTATCTGGGGAGGAACCGGTGGTCGCTTCCCCGAAGCACCACATCTGTACTATCTCAACAACAGCTATTATCTGATGATCTCGGAGGGGGGAACGGAATACGGGCATATGGTTACGGTGGCGCGTAGCACCAGCCCATGGGGGCAATTCGAACCCTGTCCACACAATCCCATTCTCACTCATCGCGACCGGGGTTTTCATCCGATTCAGGGAACAGGACATGGTGAATTGGTTGAAGCGCATGATGGCAGTTGGTGGATTGTCTTCCTGGCTTTTCGCCCCCATGGCGGTGATTTTCATCATCTCGGTCGTGAAATATTTCTGGCCCCGGTCTCCTGGACGGAAGACGGATGGCCTGTTGTGAACCACTATTGTGGCATAGAACTCATTATGGATACACCAACCTTACCCCAGCATTCCTGGCCAACCGAACCTCACCGTGATGACTTTGACCATGCGGTTCTCCGACTCTGTTGGAACTTCCTGCGCAACCCTCATGCACAGGATTGGTCGCTCGTAGAGCGCCCCGGTTGGTTACGCCTCTATGGATCTCCACTTACCCTCGATGCCCAGGACTCCCCGGCATTCATTGGACGCCGACAGCAGCATTTCTCATGTAAAGCAAGCACAATACTCGACTTTACTCCTGAATATGAGGGAGAGGAGGCCGGACTGGTCGTTCTGTCAAACGAAAAACATCATTATGAAATTGCTCTCACTTGCCTGGACGGTATGCGCTGTGTTATCGTACGGCGACGAATAGGCGATCTCGTCTCCATCATTGCACGACAAATTATAGATGACGGCCTGGTCGAACTAGAAATTCGAGCAAGTGCTGAAATGTACTCTTTTTCCTATAGTCTACCAGGTCAGCTTTCGCACGAGCTGGCTACAGGTGCAACCCGCTATCTCTCTTCCGAAGTTGCAGGAAGCTTTACAGGTGTTTACCTGGGGATGTACGCGACCGGAAATGGAAAAGTCAATAGCGTTCCTGCTGATTTCGATTGGTTTGAATATTACCCGGTGTGATAGCGCTTTCAATAATTAAGAAGCTCATGCAACTGTTGTAATAACATAGATTCGCTTGCCCAGGTAAATTTCGGAAGGCTGGTCTTGATACGAGTGTGCATTAGATCGATCGATGGATTGAAGGCCTGATGTTTGACTATCTAATCGTTGGAGCAGGTTTTGCCGGAAGCGTGCTTGCTGAGCGCCTGGCAAGCCAGATGGACAAAAAAGTGTTGGTTGTTGATAAACGAAGCCATATCGGTGGAAATGCGTATGATTATTATGACAATGCAGGAATTCTTGTTCACAAGTATGGGCCACACATCTTTCATACGAACTCAAAAGAGGTCTATGATTACCTTTCGCGGTTTACACAATGGCGTCTCTATACCCATCGTGTCCTTGCGAGTGTTGATGAACAGCTTGTCCCGTTACCAATTAATCTGACTACCATCAATCGACTCTATGGTTTGAGCTTAACTTCTTCCCAACTTGAAGAGTTCTTTGCTCGGCGTTTGGAACCTAGGATTGCTATCTGTACTTCTGAAGATATCATCGTGAGTAAAGTTGGCCGGGAGCTGTATGAGAAGTTTTACCGTAACTATACTCGCAAGCAGTGGGGACTTGATCCTTCGGAACTTGATGCAACGGTTACAGCACGTGTTCCCATCAGGACAAATGAAGATGATCGGTATTTCACCGATACGTACCAGGTGATGCCTCTTTACGGATACACCCGTTTGATTGAAGAAATGCTGTCCCATCCCAATATCAAACTCGTGCTCAACATTGACTATCAGGAGGTAAGACGATGGATTCCATACAGCAATCTGATTTACACCGGAGCCATTGATGAGTTTTTTAACTTCTGTTATGGCAAATTACCTTACAGGTCACTCAGATTCGATTTTCAGACATTCAATATGTCAACGTATCAGCAGGTGGGAGTAGTGAACTACCCCAACGACCATGCATATACACGAATTACCGAGTTCAAATACTTAACAGGACAGGAATATGCTCAAACAACTATTGCCTATGAATATCCCTGTGCTGAAGGAGAGCCGTATTATCCTATCCCTTCCGTCAAAAACCACGAACTCTACAAGAAATACAAAGCCTTGGCCAGCACATTACCCAACGTTTATTTTGCAGGAAGGCTTGCAACCTATAGGTACTATAATATAGATCAAGTTGTAGCTCAGGCCTTGACTGTATTCAAACGCGTAAGAGCCGATGCAGATTTGTAGGAGAAATACGCTTGTTCGATTTCCCCTTACCCCTTACTCCTTATTTCGTCTATATTGTATTACGTTGTGACTTATGCTATCCTCTACATAGGATGAAGTTATTCCTTGTGGGCTCATGGGAAATGATATATGGAACCATCACGGCAGGATCGGCCAACCTTAAAACGTGATGATATGCACAACAAACGAACCTGGTCCCATTGGAGACGCAGGGTGTTTGTCGTCCTTGTTCCTCTTGCAATCACCATCGGTGCGATCTTCTGGATCTTTAGTGGACAGATAGTGTTAGCCACTGTTATACCCGTCATCTTTACATCACTCGGACTCGTTCTCACCTTTTTCCAGGTATTTCCATCACACAAAGCTGAGCAATCAACAACGAGTCCTGCCCCTTCGACCCCTGTCGCCATCCATGTGCCTCCTTCTTCCCCCTCGACATCTATAGTTATCCAGGTGCCCCAGGCTCCTCTGTCTTCCCCTTCGGCACCTTCCTCTTCCACCTCTTCAGAAAATGTTCAGATCACCAATTCGTCTCAATCCCTCATGCCAAAGACCGTTGGAACTCTGACGATAGCGGCCGGCCATCTTGTCGATTGGGGAGAAGCTCCTGATGCTAGAAATTTCTGTGGACGAGATAAAGAGCTCGCTGAGTTGAAGCGCTGGATAGTCGACGATGGCTGTCGGGTGGTGATAGTGCTGGGTATTGGCGGCGTTGGGAAGACAACACTTGCCGCTGTGACGACTGAACAGGTCAAGGAGCAGTTTGAATACGTCGTCTGGCGCTCACTCCAGAACGCTCCTCCTTTGAGAAAACTGCTTGAGCAGTGTATCCTATCTCTGTCTAATCAACAACAAGTTGATCTGCCGAAAAGTGAGGATGATCAGCTATCTATGCTCATAGGATATCTGCGGGAGCATCGATGCCTGCTTGTGCTGGATAACATGGAGACGCTGCTCCGTGGAGGCGATTTTGTTGGACAGTATAGGGAGGGGTATGAAGGATATAGCCAACTCCTTCAGCGTATCGGGGAAGTGAAGCATCAAAGTTGTCTTTTGCTCACCAGTCGAGAGAAGCCGAAAGAAATCGTACGTCTGGAAGGAAAAACTTCACCCACCCGCGCGCTACAACTCATCGGTTTGACCCGAGCCGAAGGACAAAAACTGCTCATGGATGCGAGTCTTACAGGCTCGGATGAGGCATGGTCGCAATTGATTAGTCTCTATTCTGGGAATCCCCTCTATTTGAAACTGGTCTCTGAACCTGTTCACGAAATGTTTGGTGGCGATATTTCTAAATTCTTGAAGCAGGGTAAGATTGTTCTAGGTGATATCCATGACCCCTTAGATTTCCAGTTTGCTCGTCTTTCCATATTTGAACGAGAGATTATGTACTGGTTAGCCATCGAACGAGAACCCGTGTCGCTGGATGATCTCCAAGAAGATCTTGTGGATCCTATCTCCGAGCGGGTTCTGTTCAATACACTCAATTCCTTGCGTCTGCGTTCGTTGCTTGAGAAAAGTGGGAGCGCACAATTTACTCTTCAGCCCGTAATTATGGAATATGTGACTGATGGCTTCATCGAGTTGATATATAAGGAAATATTGAGTGGAACGGTGAAGTTGTTTGGCCATCATTCACTCATCAAAGCACAAGCCAAAGATTTTGTAAGAGAGAGCCAGGTACGTATTATCGCCCAATCGCTTATCAAAAGGCTGTTATTAACGGTAGGAGAAGAAGAGAGTGAAAGCAAGCTGACAAGCATTCTAGCGATACTGCGCGAAACTGGACTGCATGAGGCGGAATACGCTGCTGGCAATGTACTCAATCTGCTTGTACAGTTGGGATGCGAGCTTCAAGGTGTTGATTTTTCTCATTTGAGGATCTTGCAAGCTTACCTTCATGGCGTTGATCTTCACAATGTCAATTTTTCGCATGCTCATTTTGAACACTCCATCTTCACTGGCGCTTTTGGAGCAATTCTTTCTCTAGCATTGAGTCCAGATGGGAAACTACTAGCAACGGGATGTGATACCGGCGAGATCTGGCTCTGGCAGATAGATACTGGCGTGCCTCTGCATACATACCAGGGCCATACTAGTTGGGTGTTATCTGTAGCCTTTAGTCCGGATGGGAAGCTACTTGCGAGTGGGAGTCAGGATCTGACTGTACGCATTTGGGATGTAGATACAAACCGCTGCTGTGCAACATTGCGCGGGCATACTCATAGAATATGGGGAGTCGCCTTCAGCCCAGATGGCGCGCTTCTTGTGAGTGCCAGCCACGATAGAACCGTGCGTGTGTGGGATGTAGTTACTGGTCAATGTCTCAAATCGTTCGAAGAACCTAGCCGGATCTGGTGTGTTGCTTGCAGTCCACAAGGGAAGTTGGTCGCTACTGGTAGCGATGATGGGGTTGTGTGGTTATGGAATATCGATACAGGTCGATGCGTAAATCGCCTCCAGGGGCACCACGAATGGGTGAGGACAGTAGCCTTCAGCCCGGCAGGGAAACGTTTGGTTAGTGGTGGCGTTGACGCGACAATAAGGGTATGGGATGTGAGTACGGGCGAATGTCTTTTGACGCTGAGAGAACATAGCAGTACTGTGAGGTCGGTTTGTTTCGGCCCAAATGAGGACTTGTTAGCCAGCGTCGCTGACGACCGAACTGTGCGGTTATGGGATATTAGTACAGGTCAATGTCTTAAAACTATGCGGGAGTTTGAAAGTTTAGCCTGGCACTGGTGTGTTGCTTTCAGCCAGGATGGGCAGATGATTGTCAGTGGAAGTGAGGATCAAGCGGTGCGGTTTTGGGACGTGAATACTGGTCGCTGTTTCAGATCTCTACATGGGTATACCCTCCAATTGCAGTCGGTGGCCTTTAGCGGAGATGGACAATGGTTGGCTAGTGGTGGCATTGATCAAGTCGTGCGTTTATGGGATGTAGCATCTCGTCAACATGTGCGCACGTACCACGGGCATAAAGGATGGGTGAGAGCAGTCGATCTCAGCCTGGATGGAACACTGCTAGCAAGCGGCGGGGAAGACCAGATTGTACGGTTATGGGATGCGAGCACAGGTAGATGTCTCAAGACTTTGTATGGGCACACTGAGATGATCTGGGGTATAGCTTTTAGCCCTGATGGAAAAAATGTTGCAAGCGGCAGTGAAGATCGGACTATTCGCTTGTGGGATGTCGAGACTGGTCAGTGTCTCAAGAAGTTGGAAACAGAAGGCAATTTAGCCTGGGTCTGGGCCATTGCTATTAGCCCGGATGGGCAACTTCTTGCGAGCGGGCATGGTGATCATACTGTAAGGATTTGGGATATAACAGCCGGTCAATGCCTTAAAACCCTCCAAGGACATCCTGATCGTCTGAAAGGTATAGCCTTCAGCCCCGATGGGAAGCTACTGGCCAGTAGTTGTGAAGGCCAGGTGGTGTTGCTGTGGGAGGTCAGTTCTGGTAGACGGCTAATGGAAATTCCGGGCCATACGGATGTGATCAATTCAGTCGCCTTTAGCCTAGATGGATCGCTGCTGGCTACTGGCAGCGATGCTGTACATTTGTGGAGTGTAGATACGGGACAATACCTCAGGGTACTGCAAGGACACTCGGATCAAGTACGCTCTGTTCGCTTCAGTCCCAAAGGAGACATCCTGGCCAGCGCGAGTTGTGATGGCACAATCAAGTTCTGGGACATTTACAACGGTGCATGTTTAAGCACATTAGTCAGTGATAGACCTTACGAACACATGAATATCACCAATGTACAGGGCTTGACGGAAGTACAGAAATCAATGCTTAAAGCGTTGGGTGCAATTGAAGAGGAGGGCTAAGCTCTTGCCTTTCTTGCAATGATATGGCGGAAGAAAGCGATCAGACGGTCGGCATGGTAGTCGAAGGTGAACTGTTCGCGCTGTTGCCAGATACTCTCACGCACCAGTGCCAGGCTTTCTGTATCCCTCATTTGTGTGACGAGTTGATCAATATCACGGTAGAAGACACCCATGTTGTGTTGTCGTAACAGGGATTGTGTGGCGACAATTGATCCTTGATGATCATATTGTATCATAGGTACCCCCGCCACCGTGAGTGTTGGTATACGGGCGGGGTAGTTCAAGTCGTCCCAGTTGATGCGGTGAAGATCGCCAAGGTTCTCTCTCTTTGTGATATGGAGCCAGCCTGCATCATATTTTGAGAGCTCGGTAACCCACTGCTCCTGCGGCACGTATGGACGGATATGGAAGTGATCAGGGGCACAGTTTTGTGCTTCCTCAAGCCATTTTTTCCAGTACTTGTGCTTATATATGAAACCTCCACAAAGGTGAATGTGGATTTTGTGTTGTGCAAGCTGGGCAATCACTGTCTTACTAAGGCCTT
>Ga0137377_10003395_pt1 | contig 12331 bp, 6 predicted proteins | sample SagtaG_22_FD_104815 | JGI IMG/M metagenome (GOLD analysis project Ga0137377, IMG submission 104815) | Vadose zone soil microbial communities from Sagehorn Ranch, Mendocino, California, USA - Sage2_L_40_16 metaG | ecosystem: Environmental > Terrestrial > Soil > Vadose zone | place: USA... | reverse complement strand
TGCGGCGGATAGGCGTAGCCCATTGAACCCATGTAGTGCAGCGGATGTGTCCCGATCGTGATCGCGGCGGGAAGCGATTGCCCCTTCTCCTCGGCGCGGCGCTGGAATTCATACATGCGCCGGCGTGAATGCAGCGACAGACCTAGACGATTCCTGCCCTTGAGCATCAGCCGGTGAAAGCCGGTGGTGTCAACGCCGGTGGCGGGGTCACGGGCCGAGATCTGTCCGGCCGTGATGTAAGGACCGCCGTCCACCGAAAACTGCAACGGGATTGGCAATGATGAAAGGTCAAGGGCGTCGCCTTCGATCACGACGTCCTGCCACGGCGCATCCTTCACGACTTCACAGGGAATGTATCTCTGACACCGCTCACGGAACGCGACCGGAAGCTCCTTGGAGTCCACGCCGAGGCACGCCGCCAGCAATTTGCGATTTCCCGCAACATTCGTCACGACCGGCATGGCCTTCGCGGTCGGATTCTGGAATATGATGACCGGGCTCTTTCCTGCACGCTCAAGCTCGAACACGATCGCGGTCATGTCGAACCGCGTATCCACGGGCGCATCGATGCGCAGCAGCTCCTCCGGGAACTCCACTTCCACCATCTGCAGGAAGCCGCGCAGACTTTGATTGCCGAGATTCGCGGTGTAAGGCATGAGATCACCGATCTGCTGGTTCGAACATCATGGCGCACACCCCCTTGCCGCCCGGATGGCCGCCACGATCCGGTCGGGAGTGACAGGCGAAACCAAGATCTCCGCGCCGAGGCCCTTAAGGGCATCGTTGATGGCATTGACGATGGCGGCCGGAGGAGCGATGGCGCCGCCTTCGCCGAGACCCTTTTGTCCGAACCGGGTATAAGGCGACGGCGTCTGCATATAGATCACGCGAATGCTGGGAATCTCCGTTGCGCCCGGAACAAGATAGTCAGCGAGACTGGCGCTCAAAGGCTGCCCGTCGGCGTTGAAGCGCATTTCTTCGTAAAGCGCCGTCCCGATGCCCTGCGCTACGCCGCCGTGGATCTGGCCATCGACGATCATCGGATTGAGAAGGACGCCGCCATCCTCGACGACCACATAGTCGAGGATGTCGACTGCGCCGGTTTCGGGGTCGACGAGCACGGCGGCCGCGTGGGCGGCGTAGCTGAACGTCCCTGTGTCGCGCTTGGCCTTATAGCCCGTCGTCACTTCGAGTCCGCCCGGATCGACATCGGCGGGAAGATCCTGCGGCCGGCGGTACCACGTGCGGGCGATCTCGGTGACGGAGATGCGGCCGCGTCCCGCAGTGACCATGCCGTCTGCCAGCCGGACCTCGTCGGGATGGGTCTGCAGAAGCGCGGTGCCGAGACGCTTCACGCGGGTGGCCAGCTGCTCGCAGGCCGCAGCCACCGCGCCGCCCGACATGATGGCGCAGCGCGACCCCCAGGTGCCGGTCGAATACGGCGTCTGCGCGGTGTCGCCGTGGATCAGCTTGATCCGGTCGTGCGGCACGCCCAGGATCGCGTGCGCGACCTGAGACAGCGTCGTCTCCAGCCCCTGGCCATGGCTGTGCGCGCCGATCCGCAGTTCGAGTCCCCCATCGGGCGTGAAGCGCGCATGGCATTGCTCGTAGCCCGGCACGAAGGGAATTCCCCAGCCGGCGTAGACGCTGGTCCCGTGACCGGCCTGTTCCGAATACATCGCGTTGCCGACGCCGATGAGCCGGCCATCCGGTTCTCCGCGCCGCTGGCGTTCGCGCAGAGCGGCGAGCCCGACTGCATCGATCGCCTGCCGCAAAGCTTCGGGATAGTTGCCGGAATCGAAGTGCCGCTTGGTGATGTTGTCGAACGGCATCTGCTCCGGGCGGACCAGGCTGCGCATGCGCAGGTCTGCGGGCTCGATGCCGAGGTCCCGCGCGAGCGCATCGAGCGTCAGCTCCAGGGCGAAGCAAACCCCGGTGCGGGCTACTCCCCGGTAAGGCAGGATTGGCGGCTTGTTGGTCGCAACCGAATAGGTGCGGCATCGATAGTGAGGAAAGTCGTAGACACCGGGAAGGATGCTCGCGATCTGGCCGGCCTCCAGACATGCGGAGAACGGATATGTGGAATATGCCCCGGCATCGACCGTCGCCTCGCAGTCGAGCCCGAGCAGACGCCCATCGTGATCCGCGTAAGCCGTCAAGCGGTAATGGTGCTCGCGGCAGTTCGCCCCTGCCGTCAGGTTTTCGCGGCGATCTTCGATCCAGCGCAACGGATGTCCGAGCCTGCGCGTCGCCCATGCCAGGGCGACCTCCTCCGCCAGCAGAACGCCCTTGTAGCCGAAACCGCCGCCGACGTCGGGCGAAATCACGCGAATGCGCCCTTCGTCGAGCCCGAGGCACTCGGCGAGCCCCGAACGGACGATGTGCGGCTGCTGGGTCGCGCTGATGACCACCAGCTGGTCGAGGCGAGTGTCCAGATAGGCGACGACGCCCCGCCCTTCCAACGGGCTCATCACCTGGCGCGACGTTCGTAATTCGCGGACGACCGCCCTCGCCGCCTTGGACTTGAGCGCCGCGAACTTCACGTCGATGTCGGTGGCGAGGAAGACGTTGTCGCCCCACGCTTCGTGCACGAGCGGCGCGCCGGCCTGGCGCGCTTCCAGCATGTCGTGGACTACCGGCAACGGATCAAAATCGATCTCTATCTGCGCAGCAATGTCCTCCGCCTCGGCGCGGGTCGGCGCTATGCACATTGCAATGGGCTCGCCGACATGGCGCACCTTGTCGACTGCGAGCCCCGGCTGCACCGAGGACTTGAATCCGGCAAGCGCGGTGTCGGCCCTGATCGCGCTCACGCCTTTGAGATCGTCGGCGACGAAGACGCGGTCGCGAAATGCCGGCGCAATCCGAATCGATCGGATGCGGGCATGGGCGATCGGACTGCGCAAGAACGCCACTTCCTGCATGCGCGGCAGGTGAATATCGCCGACGAATTCACCTTGACCGCGAAGGTAGCGGCCGTCCTCCTTACGCGGCAGCCGCGCTCCAATACCTTCCTGGTTCACGTCAAGCCTCTGCGCGCGGCCGGCATTTGCTGCGATCCCATGTCCATGCCGATGACATGAATTCGCAAATTGCCATGGCGTCAACCGGGAAGGTAAAAGGGCCTGCGGCTGGACTTGGCGTGCGGCTTCCGCCAATGTCCGAGGAAATCCATCGGGAACGTAAGACATGGCCTATGTGGTTGCGATTATCGCGCCCGGCGAAATGGGATCGGCGGTGGCGGCGCGGCTCTCTGAACGGGGCGTAAGAGTCATCACTTCTCTCGCAGGCCGCTCGGCCGCGAGTGCAGCGCGGGCGCAACGGGCCCATATGGCGCCGATCGCCGACGATGATGCGCTGGTGGAGGAGGCCGATTTCTTCCTGTCGATCTGTCCGCCCGGCGAAGCGATTGCGGTGGCGCAGCGGCTCAAGCCGGCGCTGACGCGAGCGCGCAAGAAGCCGATTTATGTGGACTGCAACGCCGTGTCGCCTGAGACCGCGGTTGCGATCGGGACCGTGCTGGAATCGACTGGCTGTCAGTACGTCGATGGCGGCATTATCGGCCCACCGCCGCCGCCGAATGGAACCGCAACGCGGATTTATGTGTCCGGTGCGGCGGCCTATGAGGTCGCGCGTTTGAGCGAATTCGGCGTTGCATTCCCCCCGCTCGACGGCTCGGTCGGCGCCGCATCGGCGCTCAAGATGTCGTACGGCGGCATTACCAAGGGCTTTACCGCGGTCGCGGTCGCCATGGTTCTCGGCGCGGCGCGCGCGGGTTCCGCATCGGCCCTGCATAAGGAGCTGGCAGCGAGCCAGCCTCACCTTCTCGCCTGGCTCACCCGGCAGGTGCCGCGGATGTATCCAAAAGCCTATCGCTGGGTCGCCGAAATGGAGGAGATCGGCCATTTTCTTCAAGACGGCACGCCGAGCGGCGATATGTTCGAGGCCATCGCGCGGCTCTACCAGGACATCGCCGATGTCGCCCGCGCGCCGTCGCCCGAAGATGCGATTGCGCAACTGTCCGACTTTTTTGCGAAGCCAGATGAAGCGCAGGATCGCAAGCGGGCGTGAGAGCTCGTAGGGCCGAATAGCGAAGCGTATTCCGCCGTCTTCTGCACGCGGCGGATTACGCCTTCGGCTAATCCGCCCTAGGCGCAGTTACCAAGGTGACAGCCAAGTGGCGGACGCGAACCCGCGTATTTGCGCGTGCGACCAACCGTGAGAAGCGCCGATGCGCGGCGCAGATCAACGGAGGTCACGATGGAACGTGTTGGGCGACACGCCCGTACCGACGGTCGCAACTGTCAGAACCGGAAAGCTGACCAGAAGACGATCATGGACCTGCTCAATCGCATTCCCGCCAGCGCCGGCGGCGCAGGTGGAAGCCTCAACGAGCCCATCGTTGACGGCATTTGTAGCGACGGTCTCTACCGCGCCATCTTGCGATTCGAGGACAAGCATTTTGGCACCCAGCGCAGCGGTTATGTGGACCCGGGCGGGAAAATGCTCGAACAGATGCAAAAACTCGCCGCGCCTCCGGGGAGTGCGCCCGCAAGCCCTGCGGCGGCGCCGAAACCCGCTGCTGAAACAAGACTCGACATCCTGCGCCGCAATGTCCTCAACGTTGGGGCCGCGGTCTCGAAATTTCACGGTGCCAAAACGTCGTGGGACGAAGCGTGGACCGCTGGTGATCGGGTTCAGCTCGATCGCCTGGTCCAGTTGGCGGTCAATCATATTGATCGGCTGAAGGCCACCAAGGACCCGGCGGGTCATCTCCTCGTTCAGTTGCCGTGGTGGGGTGAGGTATTCGGGAGAGTCAATATCGAGGACGGCAAATTTAGCGGCGGTAAAAGAGATCGCGACATCGAAATGAAATACGGATATCCGCTCAGTGTTACGGAGACGGTTCAAACAACAAGCATTCAACCTGCGCTGCTCCTATTCGCCCAGGGCTTCTGCTATCCTTTACCGTCGTACAACGCTATCAATGCCTCGGCAGCTCACGAGATTGCCCGATTGAATTTGCAGACTGACTAGAGCGTGTTCCGATGAAATGGAACCAACGGCGGCACCAACTCTGCGGTGTCATTCCCGCAAAGCGGAAATCGAGGACCGTAGGGCGCAATAAGCGCAGCGCATTGCGCCGCTCCGGTGCCGCCGGCATCCATGCCAGCCCATTGTTGCCGCCATGCCGAGTATCGCCGTGCATCTGTGCCTCGCGGAGGCCGGTTCTTCATCCTCAATCCGCTGGACCGGCGCAATGCGCGGAGTTTATCATCGGGCCGGCCAAAGGCCGGACCCGGTGGCTTATTGCGCCCCACGGCGCTTCATCGCTTCTCCCGCCCCGCCAGCACCCGGTCCACCATTTCGCCGGCTTGGCCGAGATAATTCGCCGGATCGCAGAGCTTTTCAAGCGCCGCGCGATCGAGGTGCTTGGCGATCTCCTTGTTTTCGGCAAGCAGATCGACCAGCGGGCGGCCGGTGGCGAGCACCTGGCGGCAAATGTCGTAGACGAGGTCGTGGGCATATTGGCGGCCGATATGCGGGCCAAGACCCATCATCACGGCCTCGGACATGATCAGGCCGCGGGTGATGTCGAGATTTTCCCGCATCTTCTTTTCGTCCACTTGCAGGCCTGAGACCATCAAGCGGGTCTGCGCCAACGCGCCGGCCGCCAGGCTGAAGATTTCCGGCACCGCGATCCACTCGATCTCCCATGGGCCGGTGGCGCGCTCGTGGTCCTCGATCATGGCATCGAGCAGTGCGGCGACGTGCTGGCGGACCAGCGCCGCTGTCGCCGTGATATAGACCGAAGAGATCGGATTGCGCTTCTGCGGCATCGTGCTCGACGAGCCGCGGCCTTCGTGAAACGGTTCGTAGACCTCCTCGACCTCGGTCTGCATCATCAGTTTCACGTCGAACGCGATCTTGCCGCAGCTGCCGGTGACGAGGCCGAGGAAACACCCGACTTCCGCGATGCAATCACGCACCGTATGCCACGCGATGCGGGGCTGTCCGAGGCCAAGCTCCTGCATGAGCTCGGCCTGAACCTCAAGGCCGCGGTGACCGAGCGAAGACAAAGTTCCGGCAGCGCCGCCGAACTCGCCCACCAGAACACGGGGGCGCAACTCCTTCAGGCGTTCAAGGTGGCGCTCCAATCCTGCGAGATAGGTTGCCGCCTTGTAGCCGAACGTGATCGGCACCGCCTGCTGGAGATTGCTGCGGCCTGCCATCGGGGTGTCGCGATAGCGCTTTGCAAGGGCCGCAAGAGCGTCCGAGATCGCAACGAGGTCAGTCTCGATGAGATCGAGAGCTTCGCGGATCTGCAGAACGGTGGCAGTGTCGGTGATGTCCTGGGTGGTGGCGCCCCAGTGACACCACTCGCCGAGGCCGTCCCGGCACAACGCAACGAGCTGCTGCACGACCGGCAGCACCGGATAGCCGATGCGCTCGGTCTGGGCCTTGAGCTTGCCGAAGTCATATTCGGCGATCGAGCAATGGCGCACGATTTCGTCGCACGCGTTCTGCGGAATGATGCCGAGACGCGCCTGGGCGTGGGCGAGCGCCGCTTCGATATCGAGATATTTCTGGATGCGGTTTTCGTCCGCGAAGATGCGCCGCATCGGTTCGGTTGAAAATATGTCGCGGAAAATACCGAAACTCACTCCAACGGCGGTCATTCCTCAAACCTTTCGGGGGCAGCGGGCACGATCGGGCGCCATCCCTACAAAACGGGCGGGCGGCCGTCCATCTCCGACTATGTGGAGGTGCTCCCCGATCGTTGGGAGCGTAGCTTCGGCTAATCCGAAGGGATTGAAGCATTGGCCGAGGTCATAGCGTTGAGGGATGCCGGCAAAGCGGCATCCTCCAACATAGCCGGCTGTAGGGGCGACCCTTGTGGTCGCCCCGGTCACGCACCGCGTCCTCCGGCAACGGGGCGACCACAAGGGTCGCCCCTACATTTCTTTGCGCCGCGTTTCGATTGGTTAGAACCGTTCTACTTTGCAGTTTAGAGCGATTTCACTTCATTGTACTTGCCTGACATCGTCGCTAAATGGCAAGCATACCGTTGTCATCCGGAGGATGCGCTCGCGGCGAGCGCAGAGAACATAAAACACCGGATAGAGCCGGGAGTACTGTCGTGATCGTGTGTTCGTGTAACGTCATTTCGGACCATCAGGTCCGATCGGTTACGGTCGAGCGCACTGTCCGGGCGACCAGCGAGGTCTATCGGTGTCTGGGATGCAGCGCCGAATGCGGGCGTTGCGCCCGCACCATCAGGCAAATCATGGATGAGGCCATCGCTAAAGCGACGCCGCCGCTTGCGGCAAGAACCTGCGTCTGCGCTTTGTCCGAGCCACCCCTTGCAGACTCTCCCCCTCAACTCGGCGAGCACCTGGGTTTGCCATCCCCAATTGAAGAGCCCTGATGGGAACGCCTCGATTGACCCTCGGCTTGCCGGGGGATAGTGAGGGGCAAAGAAACGGGCCAAACGTTGTCGCCATCCCGTAACCCGGCCCATCACTCGTGCCCTGGTCGGTAAGACTCGAATTTTCAACAGCTTCGGGTGCGCGGAACTTCCAACGCTACTTTAGAATTGGTATTATTTAAGTCTACCGTCTGCCAAGCGGCAGCCAAGCAGCGAGACGTTACCATGCGCGGAGATACAACCGTAATCGAATACCTCAACAAGGCGTTGCGTCACGAGCTTACCGCCGTCAATCAGTACTGGTTGCACTATCGGCTGCTTGAGAACTGGGGCTACCAGGCTCTCGCCAAGAAATGGCGCAAGGAATCCATCGAGGAGATGGAACACGCCGATAAATTGGTTCATCGCATCATTTTCCTCGATGGCTTTCCCAACATGCAGGTGCTCGATCCGCTGCATATCGGGCAGACCGTCAAAGAGGTATTGGATTGCGATCTTGCCGCTGAGATGTCCGCGCGTGCGCTGTATCAGGAGGCGGCCGGTTATAGCCACGGCGCCAAGGATTACGTGACCAGGGACCTGTTTGAAAAATTGATGAGCGATGAAGAGGAGCACATCGACTTCCTCGAAACCCAGCTTGAGCTTGTCGCCCGCCTCGGGCTTGAGCTTTACGCCCAATACCATATCGGGGAAGCCAAATCGGATTGAACCAGGCGAGAGCGGGGATTTCGCCGATCAGCTGGTAGCCTGGAATATCCGCTACGGCCAGCGGCCGGGAAATTTGCAACAGCAAGAGACCTTCCCAGTGGTCATGGCCGGGCTTGTCCCGGCCATCCCGACAGTGGAGCACCCGGGCCATCCTAATCGAGATCGCCTGGACAAGCCCGGCGATGACGGCCGTTTTACCGCTGGCATTGAGAAGCGGTCTGCCCGCTGCGTCGGTTGTGGCGTACCATGAACTCGCGCGGGCGCGTTCGGGGGTGCGTTTTGCCTCGCTTCTTGGCATTGTAGTTCCTTCGGGGTTGGGCAGAGGCTGGCCACCACGAAGGAGACGAACCCGCGTGAAGACCGACAGGTTCGAAAAGCCGTTCACAACGGTACCAAGCGTACGGCGGATAAAGCGGCGGTGGGGACGCTGGGTCGTCGGCATCGCGATCATCCCGGCTATGGCGGCGGGCTATCTTTGGTTTTATGCCCCGCAGCACCTTCCGGGATACTTGGGCCAGTACCGCCAGGCGCAAATTCAGGCGAGCGACGCCGGCGGTCGGGGCGGGCGAGGGCTGCGCGGTGACGCGCCAGTGCCGGTGCTCGCCACGCTGGCGAAGAAAGCCGATGTCCCGGTCTACTTCGATGGCGTCGGCACGAGCCGGGCGCTCAACACCGTGACGGTGAAGGCCCAGGTCGACGGCAAGCTCATGAGCGTCAATTTCAAGGAGGGCCAGGACGTCGATCAGGATTTCGTCCTGGCGGAAATCGACGCGACGATCTACCAGGCGCAATACGACCAGGCCGTCGCCAAGAAGGCCATGGATGAAGCCCAACTCGCCAACGCCCGCCTCGATCTTGAACGCTATGCCCGGCTGATGCAGACCAATTCAGCCACACGTCAGCAGCATGATACGCAGCGGGCGCTGGTGGCGCAGCTTGAAGCCCAGGTGCAGGCCGATCAGGGCGCGATCGAGAACTCCAAGGCCATCCTGTCCTACACCAGGATCATTGCGCCGCTTGCGGGCCGCACCGGCATTCGCCAAGTCGACGCCGGCAACATCGTGCACGCCGCAGACACCACCGGGATCGTGGTAATCACTCAGGTCAAGCCGATCGCCGTCATCTTCACGCTGCCACAACAACGCCTCGCCCAGGTCAACAAGGCGTTCGCGCGGGGAGCGTTGAGCGTCCAGGCGCTGGGCGACGACAATCGCACCGTCCTTGATCGCGGCACGCTCACGGTGATCGACAATCAGGTCGATCAGACGACGGGCACCGTAAAGCTCAAGGCCGAATTCCCGAACCAGGACCTGCAAATCTGGCCGGGCCAGTTCGTCAACGTGAAGCTCCTGGTCGATACCTTGCGGCAGGTCATCGTGGTGCCCAGCGCCGCAGTCCAGCGTGGTCCGAACGGGACCTTTGCGTACGTTGCCAATGACGACACCGTCACGGTGCATCCGGTGACGGTTGCCCAGCAGGATGACATCGAGGCCGTGATCGCGGCCGGCATCGACGAGGGCGAGCGCGTGGTGACGACCGGGTTCTCGCAGTTGACCGACGGCGCCAAGATCGCGATCGGAACGCAGGAAGACCCGCAACGGCCGGCGGGCAGCGAACGCCGCCGCCGCGGTTCGCCCCGCGAAACCCCTGCGGCCCGATCCGAACCGACGCCGCGCACCGAAACCGTCGCCCGACCTGCGGAGACGCCATCCAGCGGCGCGTCCGGACAGCCGGCGGCGGCGTCAGAGCAATCCCGCGACACTGCGCAACGTCCTACCCCATCCGGCGGCACCGCGACTGCTACGCCATGAGCGTATCGTCGCCCTTTATTTTCCGGCCGATCGCCACGTCGTTGCTCGGCGTCGCCGTGATGCTGGGCGGAATCCTCGGATATTTTTTGCTGCCAGTCGCGTCGCTGCCGCAGGTCGACTTTCCGACCATCCAGGTGACAACGCAGCTGCCGGGCGCCAACGCCGAAACGATCGCATCGCTCGTCACCGCCCCGCTGGAACGCCAGTTCGGCCAAATCCCGGCGCTCGCGACCATGTCGTCGTCGAGTTCCTACGGGGTGAGCCAGATTACCTTGCAGTTCGAGCTCAATCGCGAAATCGACGCCGCCGCGCAGGACGTGCAGTCCGCCATCAATGCGTCAGGCTCGACGCTGCCGCGCAACCTTCCCTACCCGCCGGTCTATTCCAAGGTGAACCCCGCAGATGCGCCGGTGCTGACGCTTGCGCTGACGTCGCCGACGATCTCGTTACGGCAGATGAGCGATCTCGCCGACACCTTGATCGCGCAGCGGCTCAGCGAAGTGACCGGCGTCGGCCATGTCTCGGTCCAGGGCGGGCTCAAGCCCGCGATCCGCATCCAGGCGGATCTCGCAAGGCTCGCCTCTTACGGCATAGCGCTGGAAGACCTGCGCACCGCGATCGTGGCGGCCAATGTGGCGGGCCCCAAAGGGTCGCTCGATGGCGCCCAGCAATCCTACACGATCGCTGCCAATGACCAGGTCACCGGGATCGAGACTTATCGCAATCTGATCATCGCGTATCGCAGCGGCGCGCCCGTCCTGCTCAGCGATGTCGCCCAAGTCATCGACGGATTTGAGAACAGCAAGGTCGGCGGATGGTACCAGAACGCGCCGGCCGTCATCATCGACATTCAGCGGCAACCGGGCGCCAATGTGATTGACACCGTTCGCCGCGTCGGCGTGGAGCTGCCGCGCCTCCAGCGCGTCATGCCCAGGGGCGTTTCCCTGGCTGTGGTCCAGGACCGCACGGGCACGATCCGCGCCTCGGTGCGCGATGTCCAGTTCACACTGATATTGAGCGTCGGCCTCGTTGTGATGGTGGTGTTCATTTTCCTGCGCACAATCCGGGCCACCATCATCGCCGGCGTCGCGCTGCCGCTGTCGCTCATCGCCACCTTCGCGGTGATGTGGTCCTGCGGCTTCAGCCTCGACAATCTGTCGTTGATGGCGCTGACGATCGGCACCGGTTTCGTGATCGACGATGCCATCGTGATGATCGAGAATATCGTCCGTCACATGGAAGAAGGCGAGCCGCCGTTCGAGGCTGCGCTGAATGGCGCAAAGGAGATCGGGTTCACGGTCATCTCATTGACGGTGTCTCTGGTCGCCGTGTTCATACCGCTGCTGTTCATGAGCGGCATCGTCGGCCGGATGTTCCGCGAATTCGCCCTGACGCTCACGGTCGCGGTCATCACTTCGGCGGTGGTTTCGCTCACCTTGACGCCGATGATGTGCAGCCGCCTGCTTCGCCAGCCCGGGGAGGGTAGGGTAGGGGCCGTCGGCGCCCTGACCCGGCGGCTCAATCGCGCGGTCGAGTGCGCGGTCGACAGCTATCAGGCGAGCCTCGAATGGGTGCTGCGCCATGAGCGCGCGACCCTCCTCGTGACCATCGCCACCCTGATTGCGACCGTCTGGCTCTACATCATCGTCCCCAAGGGCTTCCTGCCGATTCAAGATACCGGCTTGATCAAGGCCGTCACCGAGGCGGGTCCGGAAGTTTCCTATGCGGAGATGCAACGCCTCCAGCACGACGTCGTCGACGCGATTCGCCGGGACGCTGACGTGACGGGCGTCATATCCGTGGCCGGGGTTACCCCGATGAACCCGACGCCGAACGCGGGCCGGCTCGCCATCACGCTGAAGCCCCGCGACCAGCGCACGAGTTTCGTCACCGACGTCATCGAGCGGCTCAAGCGCGCGATTGCCTCCGTGCCTGGAATGATCGTCTATTTCCAGCCGGTCCAGGACATCCAGATCAGCACGCGGGCGTCACGCGCGCTTTTTCAGTACACCTTGGCGTCGACAGATGCCGCAGAAGTCGGTCATTGGGCCGGCGCGCTCGTAACCCGGCTGCGTGAGGATCCGCTGTTCCGCGACGTTGCTTCTGAAGCGCAGGAGGGCGGACTTCGGGTCGACGTCAAGGTCGACCGGGAAAAGGCCGGACGACTGGGCGTCTCAATGCAGGCGATCAGCGATACGCTTAATGACGCTTTCGGGCAGCGGCAGATTTCGACGATTTTCGGCCAGGCTAATCAGTACCGCGTGATTCTGGAAGCCATGCCGGAATATCAGCGAGACCCGAGCACGCTCTCCAAGCTCTATCTGCCGGCCGGAACGACGACGACGCAGGCTACGCTCTCAAGCTCGACCTCCAACTTCGCCTT
>Ga0137377_10003388_pt1 | contig 12343 bp, 6 predicted proteins | sample SagtaG_22_FD_104815 | JGI IMG/M metagenome (GOLD analysis project Ga0137377, IMG submission 104815) | Vadose zone soil microbial communities from Sagehorn Ranch, Mendocino, California, USA - Sage2_L_40_16 metaG | ecosystem: Environmental > Terrestrial > Soil > Vadose zone | place: USA... | reverse complement strand
GGTCCTCGGAACGCCTTCGACCTGTAGCTTTGCCGGCGCCCCCGCGCGCACCTTGTGCATGTCGTATTCGGAAACGTAGATGCGTGCCCGAAGCGTGCTTAGATCGGCTACTTCAAGCAGCTCAGTCCCTTCGGTGAGATAGGAGCCCACGCGATCCCGGAGTCGGGGCGACAACACGACTCCCGATATTGGGCTGTTGATTTCCAGATTTGCGGCCTTCTGTCGGAGCTGCTCGGATTGTGCCGCTAGCCTCTGTCGCTCCTGCAACGCGGTTCCGTAATTTTCGTAGTGCATCGCGGCGAGCGTCATTCGGTCGGCAGCGACAACGAATTGAGCTTGCGCTTCGGCAACATCTGATTGCAGCGGCAGGTTGCGCAGCTTCGCCAGCGGCTGTCCTGCCTCTACGACTGTTCCCTCGTTTACGAAGACGTCTTCCACCAATCCCGGGACCACGGAACGCACGACAGCGCGGCGCGCAGGCTCCAGCACAAAGCTACCCGACGTGGATTGATGCCACACGGGAAGCAAGAGAAGTGCGATCACAACCGCCGCGGTGAGCAGTGCTCGATGCGAGCCGAGCCAGACGCGCACGCGTTCTTTTTTGTCCAGATAAACCAGTTTCATAAAGTTCACCAATAAACGAATACGAGACTTGAAAACCAGAAGCGCAACACCGTACTCCGGAATGAATGCCCATTCCGGACTGAAATTGCGTGAGACGTTTCCGGCAAACCGCGCCACGATGTAGAGCACCATATAGCTGTACGCTCCGGAAAGCAGCGCATAGATTGCGAATCCGGGCCGCCGCCGCTTCGGAACATACGGAACTTCCACGGGCAACCGCCAGATATGCCGTTTCACCCAAGCCGAGAGGTACGCGGTCGAGTCCTCTTTGAGCTCCGCGATGCCGATGATCTCGCACAACATGTGATAGCCATCCAGCTTCATCAGCGGATTCCAATTCACAATGAGCGAAACGATGCCCGTGAGCATCATCATGAAATACGCGCCTTCGTGAATGACAGTACCCGGTTCCGTTAGCCACCAAATGGGAGTTGCCATGGAGCAAAGCATCAGTTCGGACCAGATACCGGCTAGGGCGATGACCAGCCGCTGGGAACGTGTGCCCATCACGGCGCCTTCTGTAGTGTCCGTGTAAAACGCGGGCGTAAGAAAAATGAGAGCGAATCCCATTGCGGGCACACGGCCACCACAGTGCTTACAAGCGTGCGCATGTGCGTACTCATGAACGGCTACGACGAACATACCCAACGCGTACAGAACGACGACGTCGCCAAATGTCTTGTCCGAGAAGTTGTAGAACTGGGCAGTATCCCGCCCGATCTCAGCCCAATGGCTCACGGTGAGTCCAGCCGTGAATAGAAAGGCAAAAACGGTCAGAACCGTAAACCATCGCGTGTAAATAAATCGCGTCTTCGCGTGGAGCTTTGTGAGCCAGCGATCCGGGTTATAGGCGGGGAAAATTATGATGGAAAGATCAGAAAAGCGATTCTTTGCTTTCAGATTCTTGCGCCGCTCTTCTTTGCTCTGCAGCAGGAGGAGAACATTCTTTTCTTGCGCCGTGCGGTACCAGAAGCCCGCCGATTCAAGCTCGGAGGAGAACTCGGAGATGGCTTGCTCATCGTAAAATTCGCCGGTCTGTTGGGAGTAAAGTCCGGCGATCTCTGAATAAGATCGGGTACCGTCAAATAGTTGCGCCAGCGCCCATTGCGCAGGAGCCAACTTGAACATGTAGCCGGAACTCGGAATGTAAACGCGAACGACATGCGCTCCATCTTCGACATGTTCGCGGAAGGTGGCCTTGGGATCGAGGCGAGGCGGGCGTTGCGACAGAGTGCGAGCCGGAATTTCCGGTAATGCAACGTCGAGTGCGCGGGTAAGGTTCATCGCGGGCTGGCAATGTGGACTTCTACGGTCATGCCAGGCCGAAGGTCGCCACGCGGGCCGATGACTTCGGCCAGCACTTCGATCGTGCCGCTTGAAGGATCAATGACCGGGCTCAGTTCCACGATCTTCGCGGAATGGTTCGCGGTAGGCAGATCAGGAGAAGTGATCGGCAGTTCCTGTCCTTTTTTAAGACGTCCCAGAAACTTTTCGGGAAGAGTGAATCTGACGCGCAACGGCCCTTCCGCGGTTACCCAGAAGAGTCGATCGCCCTTGTTGACGGATTGCCCTTCACGCACGTAGCGGCGCGCCACCAGTCCTCCGAAGGGCGCCATGATGCGGGTCTTCTCTACTTCCAGCTCGAGCGAATGTTCTTCCTGCGTCGCGGTATTGAGCTGTTCCTTGACGCGCAAAATATCCCACTGGTCCGATTCGGCTTTGTACTTCGCGTGCTGCAGTTGCTCTTCGGCGAGCAACTTTTCATTCCACAATCGCTGAGCGCGAACGTAATCCGCTTTCAGCACTTCTGCTTCTGCTTCCCAATTTTTCAGATCCGCGGCAATACTGCGAGTTTTCGCTCGCGCAGCTTCAAGATTTGCAGTCAGTTGACGGTCATCCAGCCGAGCGAGCACCGTGCCGGCGCTAACACGATTTCCGGATTCCGCGGAAACGCGCGCAACAATTCCGTCACGCTGCGCCGTAACGTCCAACTGATGTTCCACGATCAATGGCGCAGTAATGGTCAATGTTGCGGCCGGCTTGACTAGTGCCGGTTCGGTTGTCGAAACCGCTGGAGGAAGAGCCGCCGCTGTCTCCGGCTTCGTATCACTGCATCCTGAAACCGCCGTGGCTGCCAGTACAAGAAAAAATAGTTTGTTTCGATACTTCATGGCATTCGTCCTCACCAGCCAAACCAATTCCAGATTCGGGAATAGAACCAGACGACGGGTCTACGAAATAGCACGTATCCGGAAGTGCGCCATCCCGACGAGATCTTGCCGCGGCCTTCCATGCCGGTTCGCATTGCGCCATCGGGGTTCGGCACTGCAACGCGTGCATAAAATACGCGCGACTCGCCTTGTGCTTCCGCTTTCGGGCTGACCACGGCGACTTGGCCGTGGAACGTCCGCGTGGGATAGCTGTTCAATTTGATGGCAGCCTTCTCGCCAACGCGCAGCTGACGGACGTCGGAAGCGTCGATGGCAACGTCAATGATCGCACTCGAAGTGTCCACCACTTCGGCAAACGTATCGCCGAATTGCAGCCGGCGTCCCACGAATGTGTCAACGTGTGGCGTTGCAATCACGCCGTCGATCGGAGAGCGAAGCTGCGCTCGTCCTAGCAGTTCCTGCGCTCGCGCTTGTTCACCCTTCCAGTAGTCCGCTTGCACGCGCTGAATTCCGCCTTCACCGCCATCGTTTGTAGCGAGCGCGTGATTCATCTGCAGTAGCGCAGACTGATACTTCGCTTCCGCGGCAGCTACGGACGATCGCAGATCCCACGCATCCATCTCAGCCAGGACTTGTCCGGCCTTCACCATTTCGCCTTCGTGGACGAATACTTTGCCTATCACTCCTTCAAACTCCGGTTGCACTTGCGCGCGCTGACCGGGTCCTACCGTCGCGTCCCCATCGAGCCGCATCGGCAGCGGAAATACGAATAGAAAAATTAGTGCGGCAACAGCGCCAATCGTTATGGTCATCCGGCGCGTTTTTTCGAGGGCCATAAATTTGCGCTTTCGCTCCAGCACTGGCTCTATCACGGAAATGAAGGGCACTTCCTTGTACATCTGCGCGTTGCGTAAAGCCACCGTCGCCTGGCTGGCAAGCACCTGCAACAATTCGATGTGCACGGTGGAAAGAAAATCGGGATCGCTGCTTTCGAGGCTCAGAATACCGACTCGGCCCGTATCGTCGTTCAAAGGCAACGCATAAAAGCCGCGCATGCCGGACTCCGCGAAATACTGTTTGAACTTGGCTCGTGTTTCTTCCCGGTCGCTTTCGATTTCGTCGCCGCGCTGCCGCACATTTACAATTTCCTCTGCCAGCGCCGCCCACTGCAGAACGCTGTTTAGAGGCGAGATCTCCGGAGCGTCCACATTTACCTGCGTAAAGCCAGTCACGGCGCTCAGCTTGAATCTGCCGCGCTGCTCCAGCGCGATCGCCGCGCGTTCGTAAGGAATCACCGCCTGCGGCGCATTTACGATGGTCTGCAGCATGCGCTCCAGATTCAGCGTTGAAGTAATTTCGTGGCTGACGGTGACGAGTGTTTCGAGAATTTCGACCTTGCGCTCCGCCATCAACAAGCTGGCGTTGTGAAGCGCGGTGGATGCGGTCTCCGTGATGCTCGAGAGCGCGAAAAGGTCATCCTCATCGAACGGCCTACCATCCAGTTTGTTCAAAGCCTCGACCACGCCGACAAGCGCGCCCCTGTCCATGATAGGGGTGACGATCAACGAAGATACTCCGCCTTCCGCGATGGACGCGCTGCGAATGCCAAGCCGTGAATCATCCGGACCGATGATTAAGACCGCTTCCCCATTATCGGAAACGTCGCCCGGAATTCCTTCTCCCGGTTTCTGTATGCTTCCTGCCGGAGTGGTTGGATCTGACCCCGCTTGATGCATCAGCTGCAGACTTTCATCACCACGCAGCAACCACAAGTTAACGGCGGAACACTCCATCACTTCTCGAAACTTTTCTCCGATGATGGGCATGAGCTCATCCATCTCGAGTGTCGAAGAAAACGACTTTTCAAGATCGTAGAGCTGCGTCAGGCGGCTGATCGACGCAAGAGAATCATTTCTTTCGCTTTCGTATCGATGGGCTGTCGCTAATGCGGTGGCTGCGATTTGCGCAAAGTCTTCCAATTCGTGGAGTTCTTCGGCTGATAGAGCCACTTCGAAGCTCAGGACTTCCACGGCGCCAATTAGTTCGCTTCCGCTGGTGAGCGGCAGATACGCCAGCGATCGCAGCGTCCGTCGAATGTCCAGATGCGCGTAGTCCTCCCGGGAAAGGTCGCTTCCTGCATGGAGCAAAGGCTCGCGGCTCGCGGCCATCTGCGCAAGAGTCCCCACTTCTGCACCAACCGCTCCGCGGACGGTCTGTTCGCCTGACCAGGCGCGCGGAATCCAGACCTCTGCTCCGCGCACGGAACCCCCCGTGTAGACGTTGACCGAGCACCCGGGAGCCGACTCCGCGATGGCGCGCGCAACGCTTCGCGCGCGTGGAATCAACTCCTGCGTCGCAAGTAATTCAGAAGAAAACGCGGTGAGATCGATCTTCAATCAGATTCTCTGTACGGTGATCGCGGCAACACAATCTCCGCAGAAGGGCTCCGAACTGCGGGGACACGGTGGCCGATTTCACCCGACTTGCAAAATTGCCACCATTCTTCTAATTTGAGCGCGCACTGTAGCAGACAGGATTCGCCCACGCAAGTATCCCTTTCAATCTCAGGGACTTTCGTTCAAAGCAGCGGCCCGTGGAAATTGATGTGCGCACGCAGGATCTGGTGAAGATTATCAAGCTGCGTGGCAAGCTCAATCTTGGGCCCTCGCTCGACCGGACCAACGAAACCATCAAAGATCTTTTGAATGCAGGCGAATCCCGGTTTCTGCTCGATCTTCAGGAAGTTCCAATGATCGATTCGAGCGGCATTGGCCTCCTGGTTCGCTACCTCACGGCTGCCAAGCAGCGCGGTGGTTCGCTCAAACTTCTGAATCCTTCCAAGTTTGCTTTGCAGACGCTCAAACTCGTGCGAGTGCTGAATCTTTTTGAGGTCTTCGCAGACCAGCAATTGGCCGTGGCATCGTTCCAGTAGGGCAGCCAAAAGTTATCGCTAACGCTGCCGACTCGCCGAACTGTCATAAAGAATTGACGCTCGCCTCACAATTCACGGCGAACGAGACATCAAAATCATTTCGCGCGACAGAGTAACGACCCGACCACCTGGCCACAGGTCTGTAACCGGCGGTGTGTTCCTGAAGCGCTAGCTCGAAGAGTCCAAATTCATCCTGGGGGCCCGAAGTGAAACGTGTGTTCGTCCTTCTCTACCTATTCTTGGCAATCTGTCCATTTGGTTTTGCGCAAGGCAATGAAGCCAGTCTGACGGGCAGCATCACCGACCAGAGTCATGCAGCTGTTGCCACTGCGAAAGTGACCGTCCGAAACAAATCCACGAATTTTACGCAAACCGTTACGACGGATTCCTCAGGGAATTATTCTTTCTTGAGCTTGCCGATCGGAAATTACGAAGTGCAAGTGGAGCAATCCGGGTTCGATACGACTTCTGCGGAAATGGTTCTCGAGACGGCACAAAAAGCGCGTCAGGATTTTGAGCTGCGCGTCGGGCAGTCCCAGCAGACGGTCACGGTTGAATCAACCGCGCAGGGCCTTTCGACCGAGGATGCCTCGCTTGGAGAAGTGATCAATCGGAATATCATTTCCGATACACCGCTGTTCCTGCGGACTTGGGACGATCTCTTGCGGCTGGTTCCCGGCGTGCAGGCCAACCGCTACACGGAGCAAGGCGGGGCGACGAGCTCGGGGCGAACGGGAAGTTTCAACGTCCACGGAATCCACTCGCTGCAAAACGATTTTATTCTTGACGGGATCGATAACAACACCTTTTCGGAAAATGTCCAGGAGTTGAGCACCCAAGCGTCGCGGCCTTCCGTGGACACAATTCAAGAGTTTAAAGTAGTTACGAACCCGTATTCGGCGGAATATGGCCGGAGCCCTGGGGCGGCCGTTGTGGTGTCAACGCGCGGAGGGACGAACCAGATTCACGGCGTAGTGTACGAATACTTCCGCAATAAAGTATTTGACGCGAATGACTTTTTCTCAAACCGTCAGGGTGCCGCAAAACCGAAGAACAACCAAAATCAGTTCGGCGGAAACCTGGGCGCACCTATTCTTCACGACAAGCTGTTTGGCCTTTTTAATTACGAGGGAACACGAATCCGTCGCGGAATCCCACGTATTTCCACCGTACCGCTCGTGAACGAACGCATTGGTGACTTCAGTGTTGCTGCGGCGGCGGCGAACGGCATCAGCGGATATCCGACCATCTACGACCCGACTACTGGCTTGCCCTTTGCGAACAACCAGATTCCGGCCGACCGTATAGACCCAAATGCAACAAAGATCATGGCGTTGTTTCCACTCCCGAATCGAACTGGAGCCACCAACAACTTTTTCCGCACGGGACTTTTGACCGATGATGCCGACAGCCACAACGGACGCATCGATTGGATCGTTGGTCAGTCCGATTCAGTCTTCGCGCGGTATACCTACACAACCCGTACGCGGTTTATTCCTGGCTTTTACGCGGGCATCGCCGATGGCACAAGTACTTCGGCCTGGGGCCGACAAATCCTGAAAGGTCAAACGGCAGTAATCGGATGGACGCATGTGTTCAGCCCGGGTCTGGTCAACGAGTTTCGGTTCGGCTTTTTGCGTGACTTTTCCTTTGCCGAACAGGACCCCTTCGGGTTAAATCAAGTTGACGAGTTTGTTCCTGGCGTGCCGGAAAATCCCGCCGTCGCGGGTGGAATTTCGCAGATCTCTTTAACCAACTTGACGTTCATCGGCTCACCAGATTTCCTGCCGAAGCAGCAGGTCCCGCAACAATTCCAGTGGGTGGATACGTTGTCAAAGACGGTGGGCAAGCACTCGCTCCATTTCGGAGTGGACTTGCGGGCGCCCATGCGTAACATCTACCAGGACGAGCCCGGAACCCGCGGTTCGCTCACGTTCGATAAGATTTTTACCTGTCAACGCGACTCGACGACAAATCAGTGCACCGGCAACACCGGTCTTTCCTACGGTGATTTTCTGTTGGGCTACGTCAGAGGCGCGCAGCTCACAAACGTCCACTTCGTAGACCAGCGGCTGTGGATGCTGTCTGGATTCGTCCAAGACGATTGGAAGATCACCCCACGGCTAGCGCTCAATCTCGGCCTGCGCTATGACTTTTCGACGCCCGCGCTTGAAGGTAACAACGAAGTCGCGAATTTCGATCCGACCGCGAACAGCGGCGCAGGCGGTTTGGTCTTCGCATCAGACAGTTCGTTGGAGCAGCGTGCGCTCGTCCAGATCAATAAGCACAACTTCGCACCGCGTGTCGGCTTGGCATACTCGGCGACGCCGAAGACGGTCCTGCGGGCCGGATACGGCATCTACTACATCTTGTTCGAGCGCTTCGGAAGCGAAGACCAACTCGCACTGAATGCTCCGTTTTTAATCAACAATGTGCAGTCAGTCTCTTCCAGCGCAAGCGCACCGCTCTTTTTTCTGCAAGATGGCTTTCCGGCCAACTCCCTCGATCCAAATCAGCCCAATCTGCTCTCGCGAGTCCGTATCCGGGCCGTCGATCCCGCAACGCCTACGCCGTACGTCCAGCAATGGAGCCTCGGGATACAACGCGAACTACCCTGGGGCTTTTTTGGCCACATCGACTATGTCGGCACAAAATCAACGCACTTGAACGTGCTATCCGACCTCAATCAACCAGTACTTACGAACGGCGAGCCATCTAATGTGCCGAAACCATTTCCTGACTTTGGATATATCGAATTCCAAGGTGCAAACGGTTTTGGTAGCTATCACGGCGTTGAGGCTGGTCTAGAGCGCCGCTTCTCGAAGGGATTCGGTTTGCATCTCGCCTATACCTTCTCCCGAAGCATCGACAACACTCCGCAGGAACTGGAGAATAATTCCGGAGCGGCACAGAAGGGATTTGACTATGCGTCGTGGAAGGGCATTAGTGACTTCGATACGCCGCACCGGTTTGTCGGGAGCTATTCCTACGATCTGCCATTCGGACGCGGCAAAGCTATGTTGAAGTCAGGCGTGCTGTCATATGTTTTTGGGAATTTCCGGACTTCCGGAGTTTACACGTACGGGAGCGGGCGGCCTTTTACGGTGACTTCAGGAACGGGCAGTGTCATCGACCCAAACGGGGCGGCCACTGCGGTACCTTTTCTGGTGGGCCCGCAGCACGTCCTTGGCGGCGTAGACGGCTGGTTTGATACCTCAGCCTATCGGGTCCAAAAGGCCAGCAATCTGGAGTACTACGGTGACTTGGGCCGAAACACACTGCGCGGACCGAGCACGAATGTCTTCGACTTCGCGCTCTTGAAGGATTTTCCCATCCGCGAGAGCGGCAACGTGCAATTCCGATGGGAAGTGTTCAATCTTTTCAATCACGCACAGTTTGGGCAGCCCACGTCGAATCTGAGTAGTGGCTCGGTAGGCAAGATCAGCGCGCTTGCGGGAGACCCACGGTTGATGCAATTTGCGTTGCGGCTTTCGTTCTAAGGCCTCGCGCGGAGCATTATGTCGCGTCCCTACAGATGCATCCTAGCTGCTTGTCTGACGGTCGCGCTTTCTTTTACCAGCACGACCGTTCTTCCACAATCCACCGTGGGCGCCGCTCATCCCGGCGCCCGCAGCATTCTGGACGCGCACAATTGCTACCCCTATTTCGAGTGGTGGCACGATCGGATTGACCGGGCCCTTTCGACTGGAGCGCCGCTTGCCATCGAACAGGACCTCTTGTGGTACAAAGACGCGAAAACGGGGAAAGCCTGGTCGGTCGTTTCGCACGGTGCACCAGCGACTGGCGCGGAGCCAACTCTGCAGGAATATTTTTTTGAGCGCATTCGTCCGCTCGTTGAAAAAGCTCTGCGCGAAGGCAACCACGGCGACTGGCCGCTGGTCACGCTTAACCTTGACTTGAAATCGGAAGAACCCGAACATCTTGCGGCCATTTGGGAGACTCTCAGCGAGTATCGGGAGTGGCTCACGAGCGCGACGAAAACACCCGACCCGCGAAAGCAGGAGCCTCTCGATGTGCGGCCACTTCTGGTGCTGACGGGAGAATCGCAGGCACAAAAAACCGCGTTCTACGATCAACTTCCCGATGGTGCGCGGCTGCTGGTCTTTGGAGCCGTGCAAACGAACACAAAAGATCTTGCCGCAGCGCCACGGGTACTCGCTCCCGACCCTGCGGACAATTACCATCGCTGGTGGAACAACAGCTGGCGCGTTGTAGAAAATGCGGGCCAGGAAAATGCCGGAGCGTGGACAGCAGCGAAGGAATCGCGGCTAGCAGAACTGGTCCGCTACGCGCACCAACACAATTTGTGGATTCGGTTTTACACTTTGGATGGCGCAACGTCCGCCGAACTCAGTTGCCACGGCTGGTTCAGGACGTACAATTTCGCGTCGAAGGAAGCCGTCGTCGAACGTTGGAAGGCCGCGCTTCGCGCCGGAGCGGATTACATTGCCAGCGACCAATACGAGGAGTTGGCGGAAGTGCTTCGGACGCGCTAGCGTTTATTGCCGTCGCGATCCCGTCTAATTTTTTTGGAAACGAAAGAAGCGCTTCGCAACTCGCGTTTCCTGAAAACTGAAAGAACTCGGCCAACGTAGGTCCGCAAAGATCTGCTGCATCGCGCTGTCAATCCACGACTGTCGACACGTTTCGTCGTTCGGCGCGATCTTGACGCTCCTGCTATGCTCTGTTTTCTGCTACAACGATATTTCGTCGTTGAAAGAATACTCAATCAAAGGAAATAAGGAGTCCTTCAAGCATGTGTCGCTTTGCCAAGGCTCTCGTATGTCTTAGCTCTCTGCTCGCATTCACCATGTCATCGCAAGGACAAACGAAAGGTAAGGACGCGTCAGACATGACTCCGCTTGAAAAGCGCGCTTCTCTGAACCTGGAGGCTGCCCGCTCCAATCCGTTGCAATTGCGCAACCTGCTTTTGAAGATGCCCAAAGGGGCGGACCTGCACAATCACCTCTACGGTGCCGTTTATGCGGAGACCTGGATTCGCAATGCGGTCGAGGATCGTCTCTGCATTGATCTTGTGGCAATTCGCGGAACCACTTCCGTTTTTTCGCCGAGCGAGAGCCAACAAACTCCTTCTTGTGGAAACGGAAAGATCCTTGCTGCTGATGCGTTCAAGGATCAACATCTCTATGACCGTCTAGTGGACGCTTTCTCGATGCGGGGATTCGTTCCGTCGCCAGGAGTTACCGGTCACGACCATTTCTTCAACACTTTCGCGCGGTTCGGCAGTATTTCCACGCGTCATCTCGGCGAATGGCTCGACGAACTCGCCACACGCGCTGGCCGCCAGAATGAACAATACATCGAGCTAATGCATACCCCGGATTTTAGTCGCACTGCAAAAGCTGGCTATGAAATCGGATGGCAGGATGATCTCGCTCATTTCCGCGAGGCACTTCTCGCAAAAGGGCTTGGTCCAGACATGAATGCCGCAAAAGAAGAGCTCAACGAAGCGGAAGCGCTTCGTTTGAAGCGCGAACATTGCGGCGAACCGAACGAAAGTTCCGCTTGCCACGTGAAAATCCGCTATCTCTGCCAGGTATTGCGAGGCTTCCCGAAGCAGCAAGTGTTTGCGCAAACGATTCTCTGTTTCGAACTGGCTTCAGCTGATTCGCGGTTCGTGGGCATCAATTTCGTTATGCCGGAAGACGGCTACATTTCGATGAGTGACTACGCGCTGCAGATGCGCATGGTTGGCTTTCTGCACGCGCTCTATCCCAAAGTTCACATCAGCCTACACGCGGGCGAGATCGCGCCGGGCTTGGTGCCCTATGAAGGTTTGTGCTGCCACATTCGTCTCGCCGTCGAACAGGCCGCGGCCGAGCGCATCGGTCACGGCGTGGACGTCATGTACGAAGAGCGACCGCACGAACTGCTGAAGGAGCTCGCGGCAAAGCACGTGATGGTCGAAATCAATCTCACCAGCAACGATATGATCCTCGGCGTCGTCGGCCAGGACCATCCGCTTCCGCTTTACCGCCAGTTCGGGGTGCCCGTAGCATTCTCGACAGACGACGAGGGCGTTTCACGTATCGATCTCACGCATGAATATGTACGCGCCGTAAAAACCTACGACCTGCACTATGTGGACCTCAAGCAGATGGTCCGGACGAGCCTTGAGCATGATTTCCTGGCTGGCGCCAGCCTCTGGGCGAGCCCGGACAAATTCGCTTGGCCGGTCACGGCCTGCGCCCACGATCAACTTGGAGGAGAAAAACCCTCGGTCGGGTGCGCGTCGTTCTTGAAATCCAGCGAAAAAGCCCAGGAACAGTGGGAGCTGGAACGCCGTTTTCACGCGTTTGAATCGTCACTCTGACGTGGGCCCTGAGCCGCCCCTCTTGGCGCGAAGTCGCGAGGCTCAAAGACTGTGCCCTCCGTTTGCCTTCAACAGGTTAAGCAGCAATCCCTTCTAAGAATTCTCTTGCTTTTGGAATGTCCCCAGTGCTATATTATGTCTGCGTTTGTTGCTCTTGTATCGCCTTTGAGGTTGTGAAGCGGTCGCGGGTCAAACTCGCGGCCTTTTTTTGTGCCCGCACAGCGGTAACACAGGAACGCAGCTGAAGACGGCCAGAGCCTT
>Ga0137377_10003384_pt1 | contig 12346 bp, 10 predicted proteins | sample SagtaG_22_FD_104815 | JGI IMG/M metagenome (GOLD analysis project Ga0137377, IMG submission 104815) | Vadose zone soil microbial communities from Sagehorn Ranch, Mendocino, California, USA - Sage2_L_40_16 metaG | ecosystem: Environmental > Terrestrial > Soil > Vadose zone | place: USA... | reverse complement strand
GAAGGAAGCACGCGAGAACGGCAGCTATGACTTGCTGTTCGTCGCGATCGCGCCCGATGGACGTCAGGCCCGCGCGGTAGTTAAGGGCGATCGCGATCCCGGCTATGGCTCGACCTCGAAGATGATCGGGGAATGCGCGGTCTGCCTTTTGCGCGACACGCCGGAAGTCCCAGCCGGCATTTGGACTCCCGGTGCTGCCATGGGCGATCGGTTGATCAAGCGGCTTGTCGCTCATGCAGGCCTGAAATTTGACGTCGAGACCTAGACCCGTTCTCACGGGGATCATAAGCATACATCCAGTCCATGCCCTTTGCGATGCTGGCGGCGACCGAGGAACTCGAGGCGATGATGGAAACGCCGAAGGGCAAGCGCGCCGGTGCTAAGAAGCCCGCGCGGGCACCGTGAGCGGCTGGACCGAACCCGCCTTATAACGCTGAGCGGCGGCGAACAGGCCCCACATGGTCCCCAGCATCAGCCAGAAGTGCCGCCAGTGGTCGGTGTCGATGATGAAGCTCTCGCCGACCGTACCGAGGAACGCGGCGAAGATCGCCAGATAGGTGCGTTGCCAGGGCACGCGGACGAACAGATGCCGAAAGCCCAGGATGACGGTGATGAACACCAGCGCCGGATAGCAAATGCCCGAGATCCAGCCGCCGGACATGAAGGCATTCAAATAAGAGTTGTGGGTGTCCTCGGGAAAGTATTTGTGGAACTGCAGCGGGCCGATACCGAACGGCAGATCGAGCGCCATCTCGGCGCCAAGGATGTGCCGTCCGAACCGGCCGAAGCGGCCCTCATCATAGCTTTGATCGAAACTCGCGCGTTGCTTGAACATCTCGCTGATGGAATCGAACGACAGCAGCACCGCGATCAGCATTACCACGACAATGGCCGCGACCACTGCCATCACGATGATGCGCGAGCGTTGCTTGCGCGACGGGCTGGTCAGCACCATCAGCGCCAGCATGAAGACCGAGGTGATGGCGAGGCCGCCCCAGGCTCCGCGCGAAAACGCCAGCAGAAGCGCGAGCGCCATGATGCCAAGCGCGATCGCACTACGGAATGCCTTGCCGAAGCTGTCGGCGACGACGCTTTGCAGGGCTAACAGAGCGGGAAGGATCAGGAACGCGCCCAGCACGTTCGGGTCCTTGTAGGTGCCGCGCGCACGCCCATACAGCGTCAGCAGGTCGTGTCCGCCGGGCACCAGATTGAAGTAACCGGCGATGCCGGCGATGGCAGTAATCAAGGCGCCCACAATCAGGCCGCGGCGGAGCATGTCCAGCCGCGCCGTGGTGTCTTCGGATACGACCATCGCAAGGAAGATCACCGTCATCGCCATGTACCAGGATGTCGCGATCCAGTTGGCGACCTCGGGCCTGTCCATCAGCGAAGCTGCGCTGATGCTGTAGCCGATATTGACCAGGAACAGCAGCAACAACAGCGGCATGAATACCAGCCGCAGCCGCAGGCCGGTCGCAAAGAAGATGACGATCGCAGCCAGCGTCACCAGCTCGTAGGGACTCGGTTCAACGAAAACGATCGCGACGGAGGCGCCGGCCAGCCATACCAGCGCACGCTGCAGGGCAAGAACGCCCGGCGCCGCTATCGCCGATGGTAGGGAGCCCTCGGCTGTCGCCGCATACGCCATCACATACTCGCAGACTTACGCAACGCAACTCGCAGAACGCCCGAGCAGAGGCTCAATAGGCGTTTTCGTTCTTCGTCATCAGCGCCAGCGGCGTCTTGAGAAGAATGTAGACATCCAACAGCACCGACCAGTTTTCGATGTAGTAGAGATCGAACTCGACGCGCTTCTGGATTTTCTGTTCGCTGTTGACTTCGCCGCGCCAGCCGTTGATCTGGGCCCAGCCGGTGATGCCGGGTTTGACGCGGTGGCGAGCGAAATAGCCGTCGACCGCTTCGTCGAACAGCCGGCTCTGCAATTTGCCCTGCACGGCGTGCGGACGCGGGCCGACCAGCGAAAGGTTGCTTTTGACCACGACGTTGAAAAGCTGCGGCAGTTCGTCAAGGCTGGTCTTGCGGATGAGGCGTCCGACGCGGGTGACGCGAGAATCATTCCTGGTCACGACCGTGGAGGCCAGCGGATCGGCCTGGTCATGGTACAACGAACGGAACTTGAAGACGTCGATGCGCTCATTGTTGAAGCCGAACCGCTTCTGGCGGAACAGCACCGGACCCGGGCTGTCGAGCTTGATCGCGAGCGCGACCATCGCCATCAGCGGCGCGGACAGCAGCAGGATGACGGCGCCGACGACACGGTCGAACAGCCACTTCATCACCAGATCCCAATCCGTAATCGGCGCCTCGAAAACATCCAGCGTCGGGACCTTGCCGAGATAGGAATAGGAGCGGGGACGGAAGCGCAGCTTGTTGGTATGGGCCGACAAGCGGATGTCGACCGGCAGCACCCACAATTTCTTCAGCATTTCGAGAATGCGCGTCTCCGCAGAAATCGGCAGCGCGAACAGCACGAGGTCGACGCGGGTACGGCGGGCGAATTCAACGATATCGTCGACTTTGCCGAGCTTCGGACTTCCGGCGCAGGTTTCAAGCGCGCGGTCGTCGTTGCGATCGTCGAACACGCCGAGAATGTCGATGTCTGAGTCTTCCTGGATCTTGAGCGCCTCGATCAGCTCCTCGCCGTTTTCGTCGGAGCCGACCACGATGGTGCGGCGGTCAAGCCGGCCATCACGCGCCCAGCCGCGCACAACCGCGCGGAGAAACACGCGTTCGGCAACAAGTGCTGCCAGTCCAACGACGAAAAATGCCGAGAGCCAGAGCCGCGACACCTCGCCGCCGAGTTTTACGAAAAACGATACGCCGATAAACAGCAGGAACACGAATGCCCACGACGAAATCATCGCCGACATCTGCCGGAGCTGACCGCGAAACACCTGAACTTCGTAGATATCGGCGGCCTGAAAGCAAAGAACCGCGGTTGCGGTCATACCGAAGATGGCAGCAACATATTCCCAGTGAAAGCCGCTGATCGGCACGACATATCCGAAATAGATCGCAATGCCCACAAGGCTGAGCAGTACAAAGTCGGCGACGCGGACGGCGCCGGCGATCACGATCGGCGAATACGCCCTGCGTACTTTCTGGTCGACGACCGCGAGGGCGGCCTGAGATAGGCGAAGGCGCCGCTCGACTGGATGGCGATCCAATGTGGCCGCCACGGCGGCATCTAGCATCGAGCGTGCGTTGATCGTTTCCACTTTACCGATGTCCGTTCTGGCATTCAGGCCTGCGCGCACCGAGGCGGAATCCCCCGCCTCAAGGTTTAAAGGCAAAATCGGAACAAACGGTTATTGCGGTAAAGAACGGTTAACGATCCGCAAACGCGTCGCGATAACCGGCCAGCACGCCTTCGACCATCGCCTTCTGCGAAAAATGCAGGAAGATTCGTTCTCGAAGGGATTTTGCCCGAACCTGCGCTGCGTCGGGGTCCTCGAGCGTCATCTCGATCGCGTCCGCCATCGCGCCGACGATGTTGGGAGCGAACAGGGCGTCGGTGTGCGACCCGAAGATTTCGGGGATGCCGCCGACATTGGCGGCGACCATCGGAATGCCGGCCGCGGCCGCCTCGATCACGACATAGGGCATCGAGTCGCCGCGGGACGGAACCACCAATACGCTGCCTTTCGTGAAGCCGTATCGCGCCTTGACGTGGCCGATGAAGCGCACCGCATCGGCGAGCCCGAGTCTCTGGATCTGGGCCTTGAGATTTTCAGTCTCCTCGCCGTCGCCCGCAAGCGTCAGCGTCACCGGTTTGCCGTCGGCGCGCAACCGCGCCACCGCATCGATCAGGAGATCAGCGCCCTTGATGTGCCGGAACTCGCCGACATAGACAACGTCGGTGGCATCAGCGGCTTTGACCACCGGATCGAACTCGTTGGCGGTCACGCCGTTGAACACGCAGCGCACCACCCCTTTGGGGGTACCGACGGTGCGCTGATAGGTGTCGCGCGCAAACGCGCTCTCGAACAGGAACAGATCGGTGTTGTTCATCACCGCGCGCTCGAAACGGCTGTAGAGCGCGCCCTTGAAGGTGTTCAGGGGATAATGCAGCGAGCCGCCATGCGGCGTGTAGACACGAATCGTCCGTTTTGAACGGGACCTGAGGCGGATGAAGGCGCCGGCCTTGGCGCCATGGCCGTGCAGGACGTCCGGCTTTAACCGCCGGATCAGGTGCATGAGACGTGCCCACACCAGAATATCGGTGGGAAAAGGTTCGCGGTGAATGGCGAGACGATGAACGCCGAGCTTCAACCGTGGCGCGATTTCGGCCAGCGCGGTCTCGGCACGCTCGCCGCCGGTCAGGCTGTCGGCGATGATGCCGACGTGGTGGCCACGGTCGACCTGGCCGTTGGCGAGGTCCAGGATGTGACGGAAGATTCCGCCGACCGGTGTTCGCACCGCGTGCAGGATACGAAGCGGCTGATCTGATGGAGGGGGCATGATCAGAACCAGCGCTTGCCGACGAGGATGGTGCTGCCCGGGCCAGGCGCCGTTCCGATCAGCGCAACGATGCGAAATGATCCGGTATCGTCGGCGTGGGGCAGGGTGACTCGCTCGTGCAAGGTGCGCGGGCAGAAGCCGGCCGCAATGGCTACCGCGCTTTCGACGCTCATATTGGGCACGCCTCGCATCGGGCAATCCATGGGAATTCCTGATTCCGATTAAGGGCATTCATGATTAACAAAGCATGATCGCGATGTCGCGCGCCGCGACGTCCGGCCGGCCCCGATTAACCCGGCGGCAACCTTAATGGAGTGTAATCGCTTGGGTAAGTCGGCGCCCTGGCGTCTGCGGGAGTGTGGGATGCGTTTGACGTTCTGGCGTGCCGGCAAGGACGATGCGGACAACGATGAGTCGGTGGTCGAGGGTCCCGTCTCGACGCCCACGCCCGCCAGCTATGTGCCAACCCCGGCGCCCGAGTCCGGCGATCTGGATTTGCGCGCGCTCGGCCATGCGCTGATGCGCAAAAAAGGCTGGATCATCGTTCCGACGGTGCTGGCGGCGGCGCTCGCGATCACTGCCGTCAATGTCGTTACCCCGCGATACAAATCCGAAGCCCGCATCCTGATCGACGGACGGGACAACGTCTTCCTTCGGCCGAACGGCGAGCGCAACGAGGAGCGCAGCGCGCTCGATGCCGAGGCCGTGACCAGCCAGGTGCAGTTGCTGTTGTCGCGCGATCTTGCGCGCGAAATCATCCGGAAGAACAAGCTCGCGGAGCGGCCGGAATTCGATCCGGTCCTGCAGGGCATCTCGCCGGTCAAATCGATGCTGGCATTGTTCGGGATCGGCCGCGATCCGTTTTCGCTGACGCCGGAAGAACGTGTGCTGGATGCCTATTTCGACCGCTTCACCGCGTATGCGGTCGATAAATCGCGCGTCATCGTCATCGAATTCCAGTCGCGCGATCCGGAGCTGGCGGCGCGCGTCGCCAATTCGATCGCCGAGGGCTATCTGGTGTTGCAGCAGTCCGCCCGGCAGGAGCAGGCCAAATCCGCCGGGCAATGGCTGTCCGGCGAGATCGACAATTTGCGCAAGAAGGTGGCGGATGCGGAATCCCGTGTCGAGGATTTCCGCTCGAAATCCAGTCTCTTTGTCGGCACCAACAACACCACGTTGTCCAACCAGCAGATGGGCGAATTGAATACGCAATTGAACAACGCCCGCGCGCTGAAGTCGGACGCGGAATCCAAGGCGCGGTTGATCCGCGAAATGCTCCAGAGCGGCAAGCCGATCGAGGCTTCCGAGGTTCTCAACTCCGAACTGACACGCCGGCTGTCCGAGCAGCGCGTCACGCTGCGCGCGCAGCTGGCCGAGCAGTCTTCGACGCTGCTCGACGGCCATCCGCGCATCAAGGAGCTGAAGGCACAACTGGCGGACCTCGATCGCCAGCTTCGCGAAGAGGCGAGCAAGATATCGCGTTCGCTCGACAATGACGCGCGCATCGCCGGCGGCAGGGTCGACGGCCTGAGCGCAAGTCTCGATCAATTGAAGAGGCAGGCGACCTCGAGCAATGGCCAGGACGTGCAGCTGCGAGCGCTGGAACGCGAAGCCAAGGCGCAGCGCGATCTTCTTGAATCCTATCTGGCGAAATATCGCGAAGCGACCGCGCGCGAGAATATCGACGCGGCGCCGGCCGACGGCCGGATTATTTCCCGGGCGACCGTTTCCAACACCCCGGCCTATCCGAAGAAACTTCCCATCGTGCTGATCGCGACCTTGGCGTCGTTGATGCTCAGCGCCGGCGCGATCGCAACCGGCGAGCTCCTGCGGATGACCGCGCCCCGCAACGCGGCGTTCGCGTTCGCACGGGATCCGATTCGTGCGCCAGCGCCGGCCGCTGTCGCTGCGGCCATCGATCAGCCTGCGCCCGCGGTCGACGAACTGAGCGTGGAGATGCCAAGCGAACCGGTTGCGGAGATTTCGACCGAATCGACCGAAATCGAACAACTCGCCGACGATATCCGCCAAGCAGGCGACGCCGCACGCAAGGTCACGATCCTCGGCACCGCCGCGCACGAGAGCATCACGTTAACGGTGCTGACGCTGGCGCGCCTGATCGCGCGCGATGCGCGGGTCGTAGTGGTCGATTTGTCGGGATCATCGCCGGCGTTTGCCGAGGCGTCAATCGATCCGGCTGCGCCGGGGCTTGCGGAATTGATGCTCGGCGAAACCTCGTTTTCGCAGGTGATCACCAAGGATCGTCTGTCGCGGGTTCATCTCGTGAGCGCCGGACGCCCGGGTTTCGACCGCGCTTTATTGCAATCGCCGCGACTCACGCTCGCGATCGACGCGTTGCTGCGGGTCTATGAGCACGTGCTGCTGGATGCCGGCGCAGCCTCCGACCTGCCGGCGGCGATGCTGACGGCGCAGGCGCGCGCCGTGGTGGTGCCGGACGCATCTATGAATGCCGATGCCCGCGCGCTGATGTGCGAGCAGTTCAAGGCCGCGGGTTTCAGTGACGTGACCATGCTGAGCATGCCGGCACAGCCCGCCGAAGAGGTCGAGCCCGGATCGCGGGTGGTAGCGGCTTGAAAGGAATGACGGGTCGTTTCGAGAGAACCGCTTAGATCAGCGATGAAGCGCGCTTCGTAGCTTCCGCGCCATCTCGAAAAGCGCCTGATTGTGCTTCACCAGATGCTTGGCGCGGTTGACGCCGGACATCGCAGCGGCGGCGAGCTGGCCGCGAAGACTGAGCGGGATGAAGCTGTCGAAGATCGGTTCGTCGCCCTTGCAGAACAGTCTCTTATACTCATCCGATCCGATCCCGAGATCGAGTGCGCGATAGCCGCGCTCGGCATAGTGATCGACGATGTTGCGCATCAGGATCAGTCCGGGGCTGTACCTCGAATTGCCGGACATGGTGTAGGTATTGAACATCATGGAAAAGCGATGATCGTCGGCGACGCCGGCGAAGATCGCGATCACCTCGTCGTCGCATTCAAGGGCGTGAATATCGATGACGTGACCGCCGTCGGCAAGCCGCGCCATGCAGGCGGTGCGGATAAAATCCTCGACGCCGGGTTCGGCGAACACGTTGGGTAGTTTCTGCTCCGCCATCCGCAGCGGCTTGATGCGGAAGAAGGCGTCGAGCACCCGCTGGATCTCGGCGTCGGTTTCAGCCACGCAATGACGATAGCCCGGCAGCGTTTGCAGTTTGCGTTCCTTGCCCTTGAGCCGGCGGCGGAACGAGTTGCTGATCCGCGCCGTCGGCGGCTCTTCGGGCGCGATCATCATCACCGGACAATCATTGGCCGAGGGCTGGTTCGGCAGCAGCGCCATCGGATTCGGCATGTCCCGCCAGTGCAGTGGCTGTTGAGACAGTTCCAGCACATCGGCACCTGATTGCGCGCGTATGCCCGATATCAGCGCGTCGAGATCGTCAGCGCTTGCGTGGGCAGCAAAATCGCCGTCCCACAAGGCCATGTTGAAGGTGGCATGCTTGCCGCCCATGAAACAGGCGGTGCGAACACCGTGGGTGTGTCGAAGCGTAAGCGGCAGCAGCAACAGCGGCCGGCGTTCGACGTCGTAAGCGACAACGATGAACGGCGAGAGGCCCGCGCGCTCTCCGACTTGCCGTTGCCAAGTACCGAGGAACTCGAACCGCTGGTACGGCGTGGAGAACTGATGCTGATCTTCAAGGCCGCGCCAGACCGCCTCGGCTTGGACAAGATCGTGAAGGATATCGACGCTGGCGATGCGGCTCGCTTTCGACGACGCGGGTGTTTCCGCCGTCCGGTCTTCGATCGCGGCAGCCATGGTCATTGCGAAACCTGTCGATAGGGAAATGTTTACATTTCAGCCCGGCCGACCTTTGCAAAGAAAGGTCAACAAAGCGTAATGACAATGCGGCACGGCGGGGCGGAACTATCCGCGGCGTGGGGGCGAGACGTTGCCATCTGAGAACCCTTTTCTGAAACGGGCGAGCCTGGAGTTCGCTTATTTCAGCGGCTTTTCGCGGCTGATGCAGCGGCGGGCCGGTGGCGCCGGCGTTATCCTGCGGTTCGAACGGGTGCGTCCGCGGCGTTGGTCACGCTTCCAACCGCTCAAATCGCGCGAAATTACGCCCAAATTTCTCGACCGGACAATCCGGGCGTTGAAACGCTGGAAGTTCGATATCGTCTCGATGGACGAGGTTTGCCAGAGGGCGGTGACGCTGGCCTCGCCAAGACGGTTTGTGTGCCTGACATTCGACGGCGGGTACAAGGATCTGATCAGTTCAGCCTATCCGGTGCTGTCGCGGCACGGCGTTCCCTTCACGGTCTACCTGCCGACCGCGTTTCCGGACCGGCTCGGCGAGGCATGGTGGCTCGCGCTTGAGGCCGTGATCGCGCGCGAAAATCGCATCAGCCTTGTGATGGATCGCAAGGAGCAGCGGTTCAATGTCGGCAATACCTCCGAAAAATATCAGCTTTATGAATTTCTCGCGGGCTGGATGCGCTCGCTGCCGCCGCCCGATCTGTCGGTGGCGATCAACGACCTCTGCCAACGATATTCCGTGGATCTCGCAGCCCTGTCGCGCGAAGCATCGATGGATTGGGAAGATCTCACGAAGCTTGCGGCCGATCCGCTGGCGACGATTGGCAGCGCGACGGTGAATTATCCTGCGCTCACGAACCTCAGGGATGCCGATGCGTGGCGTGAAATGACGATGGGGAGGGCGGTCGCGCAGGCAGCGTTCCGCAGGGATGTCAGACATTTCGCCTATCCGTTCGGAGATCGCGTATCGTTTCGCCGGCAGCATGCAGGGATGGCTGAGGAGGCCGGCTTCACGAGCGCGGTGACGGCGATACCGGGCGTCGTCGAGACCGAAGGCCTCACCAGCCTGCATGCGCTGCCACGCATCGCCTGGGATGGACGGCGGCGTTCGCTGCGCGTCATGCGTGTGATGCTTTCGGGCGTCGCATTCCCCAGGGCGAGGCGTGGCCCGAGCACCAAAATCAGCGATCGGGCCGCGCCATCCAGCTGATGATCGGCATCGCCGGCAGCACCCATCCGATGCCGGCCACGACATAGAAGATCGCCTGCAGCAGTCCGGAATTGGCAAGCCACGGTGTCTGCGCCGCCGTCATTCCCATCAGCGACCAGACCACCACGAGCATCAGCAAGGCAATGGTTCCAAAGAATTTGCGGGTGCGTATGGTCATGATGGAAATCTGCAACTCGCTGGCGGTGTGCGCCTTGCGCGCGGGAAGGGGCGGACTATAAGGGGCGCGCGAATTCAATCAAGCGTAGCTTCGATGACCGGAATTGCCACACAACAGACAGCACCGCCCCGCGCCGTCCGATGGTGGCTGCTCGCCGTCGCCGCGCTGATCGCGATCATGGTGCTGGTCGGCGGCGCCACGCGGCTGACCGAATCCGGGCTTTCGATCGTCGAGTGGAAGCCGGTCACCGGCACGTTGCCGCCGCTCAATCAGGAGCAATGGACGCAGGCCTTCGACGCCTACAAGACCATTCCGCAATATCGCGAACTCAATGCCGCAATGACCCTTGCGGAGTTCAAGACCATCTTCTGGTGGGAATGGAGCCACCGGCTGCTCGGGCGCGTGATCGGCGTCGTCTATCTGCTGCCGTTTCTCTGGTTTCTCTGGCGCGGCGTCCTGAGCGCGGACCTGCGGCGGCGACTGTGGCTGATCTTCGGGCTCGGCGCGCTGCAGGGCGCGGTCGGCTGGTGGATGGTGGCGTCCGGGCTTTCGCAGCGGATCGAGGTTTCGCAATATCGTCTCGCCACCCATCTGGTGCTGGCGCTGCTGATTTTCGCAGGCATTCTCTGGACGTTGCGCCGGTTAGTGGAGCGACCGCCGTTAGCGGCTTCGTTGCGGCTGAAGGTCGCCAGCGTGGCGGTGCTGGCGCTGACCTTCGTGCAGCTCTATCTGGGCGCGTTGGTCGCGGGCTTGCGTGCGGGCAAGGTCTATAACACCTGGCCGGATATCGACGGCGCGCTGATCCCGTCGACGTCGCGGCTGTTCTTTGAGGAGCCGTGGTGGCGCAATCTATTCGACAATGCGCTCATGGTGCAATTCGAGCATCGCATGACGGCATATGCGCTGTTTGCACTGGCGGTCTGGCATGCGGTCGACGCCGTTCGGTCGCGGGCCGGTTCTGCCGCGGTCAACGGCGCTTTGTGGCTGGCGGCGGCGATCACGCTGCAGGCGGCGCTCGGCATTCTGACGTTACTGAACGAGGTTCCGACCACGCTCGCATTGGCGCACCAGGCGGTTGCGATCGCGGTCCTGACCCTGGCGGTATTTCAGGCCGAGCGATTGGCGGCGCGGCGGCCGGCATCGAAGCAGCCGGAACTGGCCGTCGCAATGGGCCAGCCCCGGCTGAACTGAAGCTGGCGGTAGCCGTAGACGCCGCAGGCGTAGGGTGATTTTGCTTGACGGGCTGCGAAGCGAAATCCGGGCTGATGCTGCGTGAAGTCCCGGATTGCGAGGGGGTCATCATCGGACGCATTCGCAAGACCCGCTGGCGCCGTCCGGGAGCGGAGACCGGTCCTCAGCCTTCCATGCGCCGGTTTTCCCTGCGCTCGACGTATGCGGCCATTACCGGTGCCAGGAATGCGATCGGCCACACATACCTTGTGAGGTAAGGCGCAAACAAGCCGATGATGGAAGCGATGACAAAAACCACGGTCGAGAACGCCGGCGCAACGATCACCACCCAATCGCGTCGGGGCACGACGGCGATGACCCACAAAATGGTATTGAGCGCCGAGATCAAAGTCAGGTTGAATCCGTACAGCGCCGTCACATCGCTTGAAGCCATGTAGCTGCCGAAGAGACCGGTCGTAACCGGCAACAGAATGATCGACAGCAGGAATAAGAGGTTGACGATGACCTCGTTTCGGCTGGCTTCGGGCGCGTAGGCCAGCCTGCGCTGATGGCTGTACCAGAACATTCCCGCGACGATGAAGCTGAGCAGCAGCGCCAACAGATGCGACCCGTAACTATACCAGATATCCCCCCATTTCGGATCCGGCGTAACGAAGCCCTCTTTCGGAACCTGATAGGCGAGCAACGTCATCGCCACGCCGAAGATCGTATTGCTCAGCGCCTCCATGCGCCGCATCTCGAAAAGCCGGGGCCTGCTCGCCATCGATGCTCCTAGACCGGACAGCACCCGGCAGCGTCGTTCCGGGATGCGCCAACCGAACTCAGGTTCACCCGAGTTCCGCAATATCATGGGCCAAGTCGGCAACAGCCGACTTGGATGGCGCAGACCCGGAACCTCGAGATTCCGGGTTCGCGTTTTCGACGCGCCCCGCAATGAGGTAAATGCTAATCGCTCAGCGCCTGCTCCAGATCTGCGATCAAATCTTCCTTGTCCTCGATGCCGATCGACAACCGCACCACGTCGGGTGCGGCGCCCGATTTGATTTTGGCGGCATCGTCGAGCTGGCTGTGCGTTGTGGAAGCCGGATGGATCACCAGCGAACGGGTGTCGCCGACATTGGCGAGGTGCGAGAACAGTTTCAGCTTCGACACCAGGTTGACGCCGGCGTCATAACCGCCCTTGAGGCTGAAGGTGAACACCGCGCCGGCGCCCTTCGGCGCATATTTGCGCACGAGGTTGTTGTATTTGTCGCCCGACAGGCCGGCGTAATTGACCGCGGCCACCGCCGGATGCGCCAGCAGCCATTCCGCGATCGCTTTGGCATTCTCGCAATGCTTCTGCATGCGCAGCGGCAGCGTCTCGATTCCCGTGAGGATCATGAACGCATTGAACGGCGAGATCGCCGGACCGAGATCGCGCAAGCCGAGCACGCGGCAGGCGATTGCGAAGGCGAAATTGCCGAAGG
>Ga0137377_10003376_pt1 | contig 12356 bp, 12 predicted proteins | sample SagtaG_22_FD_104815 | JGI IMG/M metagenome (GOLD analysis project Ga0137377, IMG submission 104815) | Vadose zone soil microbial communities from Sagehorn Ranch, Mendocino, California, USA - Sage2_L_40_16 metaG | ecosystem: Environmental > Terrestrial > Soil > Vadose zone | place: USA... | reverse complement strand
TGTAGGGCTCCGCGTAGATGTGCGCGGCGACCTCGTCCAGGATGCGATCGGTCAGCGCGCGATCCGGGTGGGTGACGGCGACGGTCCCGAAGTCCTGATCCTGGAGGCCGACGCGTCCGCCGGCGCGGCTGACGCGCGCCATCTCTCCCACCACGCGCAGTGGATCGGCGACGTGCAGGACGACGGTGATCGCGAGCGCCACGTCGAAGCTGCCATTCTCGAACGGAAGCTCGGCGCCGTCGCCCTCGCGCAGCGTGATCCTGCCGCCGGTGGCGCCCCGGCAGAGCCTGCGCGCCTCGCCGAGGATCAGCCGGCTCGGGTCCACGCCGACGACGCTCCCGCGCCGGCCGACCAGCGCGGCGAGATCGCGGATGACGACGCCCGTGCCGCAGCCCACTTCGAGGACCCCGTCGCCGGCGCGGATGGGGACGAAGCGCAGGAACCGGCGTCGCAGGCGCTGCTGCGTCCGCGTCGCGCCGCGGAGCTCGAGGCTCTTGGCGAGCTGGGCGGCGTCGGGCTGGGCGTCCACGTCACGCCAGGGGTCGGGGTGAGGCGAGGACGCCGTCACGAGGCGGACGTCAGCGGCTGGCGGCGCGGCGAGCGCACTCGGCGCTGCAGTAGTACCGAACCTCGCCGTCCTCGCACCGGGTCAGCGCGCGCGCCTTCACGACGTACGTGTTGCAGACGAGGTCCTTCACGAGCTCGTCGGAGGGCTTGACGCGCGCGCCGAGGGGCGGCTGCGTGAGCCGGCGGAGGAGCGGGGCCAGGAGGGCCAGAGCGAGCGCCAGCGAGAGGAGAATCACGACGGCCCGCATCGGGCCTCAGCGGTCCGGCTTGATCGAGACGGCGCGGAGGAACTCCCTGTCCTGCGGCGTGAGCTCCGGGGAGACGGCGCCGCGCCCCGCGCGGCCCGCGAAGAAAATGCCCGTGTCGGCGCCACGCCGGAGAATCTCCTGGACGGCGTCGCGCGCGGCTTCGGCCGCTGACAGCGACGCCTCGACGGCCTCCACGAGTCTCCGGAGGAGCGGGTCGGCGCGGCGTTCTCGCCCCATCGCGTCCCTTACGATACCATACCCACTCGATGGCCTCGGGGTGGACGCGTCTCGGTACCACCGCGCGGTACGCACGCGGCAAGCTCACGCTTCGCGAGGACGTCTGGCGGCTGCCCGACGGCCAGGAAGTCGTCTACCCCGTCCTCCACGTCGGCGTGACCGTCGGCGTGCTGCCGTTCGTGGACGACACCCACGTCCTGCTCGTCCGCCAGTACCGGCACCTGCCGGGCGCGATGTCGTGGGAGCTCCCGGGCGGGGGCGCGCTCGCCGGCGAGGACCCTCTCGTCGCGGCGCAACGTGAGCTCCGGGAAGAAGGCGGATATCGCGCCGAGCGCTTCGAGCTCCTCACGCGCTTCTGGCCCTCCAACGCGTACCTCGACGAGGTGGCGTACTGCTACGCGGCGCACGGCCTCAGGGTGGATCCGCTGCCCCAGGACCACGACGAGTTCCTCGAGCGCCGCGTCGCGCCCGTCGAGGACGCGATCCGCATGGCGCGCGACGGCGAGATCACCGAGTCGGTTTCCAAGGTCACGTTGCTGCAGTACGCGAGTCAGTACGTCGCGCGGCCGCCCGAGAGGTCGTAGACCGCGCCCGTCGAGAAGGAGCACTCGTCGGAGGCGAGCCAGGTGACGAGCGCGGCGACCTCCTCGGGCCGCCCGATCCGTCCCATGGGGATCTTCGCGACCAGCATGTCGACGGTCTCCCGGGACATCTGGCGAACCATGTCGGTGCCGATCACCGCGGGCGCGACGGCGTTCACGAGGATCCCGCGGGTGGCCACTTCCTTGGCGAGGGCCTTGGTGAACCCGATGACGCCCGCCTTCGCGGTGGAGTAGGGCACGAGCGTCGGGTTGCCCTCCTTGCCCGCGATCGACGCGATGTTGACGATCCTCCCGCTGCCCTGCCCGAGCATGATCCGCACGGCCGCGCGCGAGACGAGGAAGACGCTCGTCAGATCCACCGCGAGGACGCGCTGCCACTCCTCGTCGCTGACCTCCCACGTGAGCCTCGAGCCGCCCGTGATGCCGGCGTTGTTCACCACGACGTCGAGCCTCCCCCAGCGCTGATGGACGCTCGCCACCACGCGCTCCACCTCCGCAGTGGCCGTCACGTCGGCGATGAGCCCGAGGGCCTGCTCGCCGAGTCGGGTCGCGGCGCCCTCGACGCCCGGGTCGACGTCGACCAGCGCCACGCGCGCGCCCTCGGCGACGAACCGGCTCGCGATCGCGAGCCCGATCCCGCGGGCGGCTCCGGTGACCAGCGCCGCGCGTCCCTGGAGCGTCATGCGGTCCCGCCTCCTCACGCGAGCGCCTGATCGAGGTCCTCGATCAGGTCGTCGGCGTTCTCGAGCCCGATGCTGAGGCGCAGCAGGGTCTCTGGGGTGGTGGTCCCGGTCCCTTCGATCGAGGCGCGGTGCTCGACGAGGCTCTCCGTCCCGCCGAAGCTCGTCGCGCGCGTGAAGACGCGCACCTTGGCCGCCACGGCCAGCGCGCGATCGCGGTCGCCCCGCACCTCCACCGACACCATGCCGCCGAACGCGGCCATCTGGCGCCGGGCGATGTCGTGGCCGGGGTGCGCGGGCAACCCGGGGTAGTGGACCGTCTCCACGCGTGCGTGGCGCGCCAGGAAGCTCGCCACCCGGAGCGCGTGCTCGGAGTGGGCGCGTATCCGGAAAGGCAGCGTCGAGAGCCCCCGAAGCACGAGCCAGCAGTCGAAGGGGGACGGCACGGCGCCGCCCGCGGCCTGGATCGCACGGACCTTGTCGAAAAAGGGATCGCGCGTCTTCGTGACCACGGCCCCGCCCATGACGTCGGCGTGGCCGCCGAGGAACTTCGTCGTGGCGTGGACGATCAGGTCGGCGCCGAGACGGAACGGGGACTGGAGCACGGGCGTCGCCGTCGTGTTGTCGCAGACGTAGCGGGCGCCCGCGGCCCGGGCGATCTCGCCGATCGCCGCGACGTCGGTGACCTTCCACAGCGGGTTCGACGGCGTCTCCACCCAGACGAGCCGCGTGGTCCGCTTGACCGCGCGGCGCACGGCGGCGGCGTCGGTCATGTCGACGAAGGTCGCCTCGAGCCCCCACCGGCTGAACGTCTCGCGCAGGAGTCGCGAGGTGCCGTGGTACGCATCGGTCGGCGCGACGACGTGGTCGCCGGGTTGGAGCGCCAGGAATACGGCGGAGGTCGCGGCCGAGCCCGACGCGAAGGCGGCGGCCGCCTCGCCCCCCTCGAGGGCCGCCAGGCATTCCTCGAGGGCGTTCCGGTTCGGGTTCGCGTTGCGGGTGTACAGGAAGCCCCGCGGGTAGGACCCGTCGGGCTCGCGCTCGAACGTCGTCGACGGATGAATGGCGGGAGTCACGGCGCCCGTGGTCGGATCCACGCGGCGTCCGGCGTGCACGGCCAGCGTCTCGAGTCTCATCGCGCGGTCACCTCGCGGAGGTCATAGTACGTGGCGTACACGCGGATCGCGTCGGCCGCGGCGCGCGCCGGCTCGCGGCCGTCGGGGCCGAACCGGCCGACGTCCATCCGACGGAGATCCATGGGCGGATGGCCGTCGAGGATCCATGCCGCGATCACCTTCCCCACCCCGCCGGCGCCGGCGATCCCGTGGGCGCAGAACCCGGCCGCGACGAAGAAGCCGCCGACCTTCGTCGCCTCGCCGAGAATGAACTCGCCATCGGGAGTGTACGCCTCGGGGCCGTTGACGAGCCTGATCGCCTTCGCGGTCGCGAGCGCGGGGATGCGGGCCACGGCGCCCTCCATGAGCGGCGCGAAGCGCTCCCAGTCGGGCGGCAGCAGACGGTGCGTGAAGTCGGCCGGGATCCCGTCGAGTCCCCACGCGACGGGCCGACGCTCGAAGCCGCCGACGACCAGGCCGCCCACCTCCTCGCGGAAATAGACGAGCCGGTCGGGATCACGCAGCACGGGGACGTCGCGCCAGACGCCGTCGATCGGCCCCGTGACGAGATACTGGTGAGCGATCGGAACGACCGGGATCCCGATCCCCACCATGCGCCCCACCTCCGCCGCCCAGATGCCGGCGGCGTTCACGACCACCTCGCACGCGATCGGCCCGCTGTCCACGACGACTCCCCTGACCCGGCCGCCCCCGACGGTGATCGCCACGATGCGCGCGCCCGTCAGCACCTTGGCGCCGCGCGCCCGGGCGCCGTCGGTCAGCGCGGTCGCCAGGCCCGCCGGATCGACGTGGCCGTCGCTCGGGAGCCAGAGCGCCCCCTCGAGTGACGCGTCGGTCATGAGCGGAAACCGCTCCCGCGCTTCGCGCGCGCTGATGAGCCCCACGTCGAGTCCGAACCGGCGCGCCCAGCGCTCGCGGTCCTGGAGCTCCCTGAGCCGCGCGGGCCCGGACGCCACGCGCAGGCTGCCGACGCCCTTCCAACCGGGATCGCGCCCCGTCTCGTCGCGGAGCCGCCGGTAGAGCTCCACGCTCATCATGTTGACGCGCGTGAGGTCGACGGACGCGCGGAGCTGGCCGACGAGGCCCGCCGCGTGGAAGGTGGAGCCGCCCGTGAGCTCGCCGCGCTCGAGGAGGACGACGTCGGGGCAGCCGGCGAGCGTCAGGTGGTAGGCGATGGAGGCGCCGGCGACGCCGCCGCCGACGATGACGACGCGGGCGGCTTTAATCGGCGGAGCTTCCCGTCGCGGCGATCACGACGCCGTCGTCGGGTGCGAAGGCCAGCGTCACCGACTTCTTGCGCTCGAGCCCCACGCCCGTGGCGTGGGGCGCGTCCACCCACAGCGGCCGGCCGTGGACCGTCACCTCGAGCCGCACGAAGGGCCCGAGGAACGTGACGACCTCGAGCACGCCCTGGAGTCGGTTCCGTCCGTCCTCCGGCGCGCGCTCAGCGACGACGGCGAGCTTCTCGGGCCGGAGCGCCAGGAGGATCCCCTCGCCGTCCCGACCGACGTCCGGAGCGATCCGCAACCGCTCGCCCTCCCAGTCCACGATGCCCTCCCGGGCCGAGACCACCCGGCACGCCAGGAGATTCGAGATGCCGATGAAGTCGGCGACGAAGTCGGTGCGGGGCCGCGCGTAGATCTCCTCTGGGCGCCCGACCTGCTCGATCCGGCCGTTCCGCATCACCGCGATGCGGTCGGCGATCGAGAGCGCCTCCTCCTGATCGTGGGTGACGTAGAGGGTCGTGATCCCGAGGTCTTGCTGGATCCGGCGGATCTCGCCGCGAAGACGGAGCCGGATCTTCGCGTCGAGCGCCGAGAGCGGCTCGTCGAGGAGGAGGATCTCAGGGCGGCGGGCGAGCGCGCGGGCGAGCGCGACCCGCTGCTGCTGGCCGCCCGAGAGCTGGTTCGCGTAGCGGCCCTCGAGACCACCGAGGCGCGTCAGCGCGACCATCTCGGCGACGCGCTCGTAGATCCTGACGGCCGGCCATCGGGCCACCCGCAGGCCGAAGGCGATGTTCTCGGCGACCGTCATGGTCGGGAAGAGCGCGTACGACTGGAAGACGATGCCGACGGAGCGCCGGCGCGGCGCCACGTCGTTGACGACGCGATCGTCGAAGCGGACCTCGCCCGCGTCGGGCCGCTCGAAGCCGGCGATCAGGCGGAGCGTCGTCGTCTTGCCGCAACCCGAGCCGCCGACGAGGGAGACGAGCTCCCCCCGGCCGATCTCCAGGGAGAGCCCGTCCACGGCGGTCGATGCGCCGAAGCGCTTGGTCAGGCCGGCGAGGCTGATGCGCACGTCAGCGAGAGAACTTTTCCAACCAGCGCTTGACGAGCCGGTCCTTGTAGGCCGGATCGCCTGCCTTCACGAAGTCGAGGTTGATCAGGCCCATGTCCAGAATCTTCTGCCCCCCCACGGGAACGTCCGGCCGGGTGATCCCCGCGCCGCGCCACGCGGCGTACGCGGTCATCGCAGACTTGGACACCGCCCAGTCGAGGAAGCGCCGCGCGTTGGCTGGGTTCTTGGCGCCACGCACCAGCGCGTTGCTCTCGAACGTCCACGCGATGCCGTCGGTCGGGTAGATCACGTCGATCGGCGCCCCCTGCTTCTTGGCCACCTCGACCTCGTACGCGAGCGCGATGCCGATCGGCGTTTCGCCCGACGCCGCCATGCGGCCGGGCGCGCCGCCGGACTTCGTGACCTGGGACAGGTTCCGGTCGAGCGTCTCGTAGTACTGCCACATCTTGTCCTCGCCGAGCCGCGCCGCGTGGCTCGCCAGCAGGAGGTACGCCGTGCCCGACGTGGATGGGTTGGACATCACGATGTGGCCCTTGTACTTCGGGTCGAGGAGGTCCGCCCACGAGTGCGGCGGCGGCAGCCGGAGCTCCGCCATCTTCTTCTGGTTCACGGCGAACGCGACGGTGAGAAGCGTCACGCCCTGCCACAGATTCTCCGGATGCTTGAAGCGCGCGGGGATCGCCTGCGACTCCTTGGCCGCGTACGCGTCGAGCAGTCCTTTCGCGGCCGCGCCGGTCAGGTAATCGTTGAAGACTCCCCAGATCACGTCCGCCTGCGGGTTCGCCTTCTCGGCCTCGACGCGGGCCATGGTGGGGCCCGTGGAGCCGCGGATGTACGCGGCCTTCGCGGCGAGGTCGGGGAGGTCCTTCGTGAACTGCTCCCAGAACGTCTTGAGCTCGTTCTCCTCGTACGCGGTGTAGATGACGAGCTTGTCCTCGGCCGCCCCCACGGGCCAGGGGGTCGCGGGCGCGAACAGCGCGAGGGCCAGCACCAGCCGAAGCGATCGGCGCATGGACGTCTCCTTTCCCTAGAGCTTCAGGACGGCGACGCGGTCCCCCCCGACCAGGGCGCGGAGGAGCAGGATCGAGCCGATGACGATCGCGAGAATGATCGTGCCCAGCGCGCACGCCACTCCCGGGTATCCGTTCTCGACCTGGTTGAGGATGGCCACGGACCCGAGGTTGAACCCCGGATAGATCAGGAAAATCACCGCACTGACGGTGACCATCCCGTTGATGAAGAAATATACGAAGATCGAGAACGCGGTGCCCGTCAGGAGCGGCAGCACGACGCGCGCGAACGTCCGGACGGTTCCGGCGCCCAGGCTGATCGCCGCCTCCTCGATCGCGGGGTCGATCTGCTTGAGCGCGTTGATACCGGCGAGGACGGCGACGGGAAACTTCCAGAACACGACGCTCGTCACGAGGATCCAGATCGTCCCGGTCAGGAGGAGCGGCGGGACGTTGAACGCCAGGATGTAACCCAGGCCAATGACCGTCCCCGGCAGCGCGACGGGCAAGAGGCTCAGCGCTTCGATGGCCCGCCTCCCCGGCGGTCGCGTGCGCTCCACGACGTACGCGGTGACGAGCGCCACGACCGTGCCGATGGTACCCGCGAGAGCCGCGAGCCTCACGCTGTTCCAGATCGGCCACGCGCCCTCGGCGCTGGACGCGAAGGCGTAGTGGTCGAGCGAGAGGGACCAGTCGCCGCCCCAGTGCCGGACGACGGAACCGAGCGGGATCAGCGCGTAGATGACCGCGATGAAGAGCCCGACCCCTCCCGACAGGACGAAGAGGGGCCAGCGCAAGGCCGGAGGCATCGGCCGCGCCACCACCCGCGCCCCCGCGGACACGGTGACGTACGACCGCGTCCCCACCCAGGAGGCGTTGACCAGGTAGGCGACGAGGCACGGCACGATCAGCACGACGGACATCGTGGCCCCCGCGGCGAAGTTCGACATCCCGATCACCTGCGCGTAGATCTCCGTCGCGAGCACGTTGTACCGGCCGCCGATCAGGATCGGGTTGCCGAAGTCGGTCATGCACAGGATGAAGACGATCAGGGCGGCGGACGCGAGCCCCGGCCGGGCGAGGGACAGCGTCACGCGCCGGAGCGTCGTGAGCGGCCCGGCGCCGAGGTTCTCCGCCGCCTCCTCGAGCGACACGTCGATGTTGCCGAGGACGTTGGCTAGTAAGAGATACGCCTGCGGCAAGAACGTGAACACCTGCGAGACGACGATACCCGTGAAGCCGTAGATCGACCAGTCCAGGTGCAGCGCCTGCGTGATCACGCCGTTCCGGCCGAGGAGGAGGATGAACGCGAGCGACACGAGGAACGGCGGCGAGACCAGCGGCAGGAGGCTCATGAGCGAGACGAAGCGCTTGCCCGGGATATCGGTGCGCGTCACCGCGTACGCCAGGACCAGCGCGACGGCGACCGTGATGCCCGTCGAGACCACGGCCACCAGGAGGCTCTGCACGAGGATCCGGACGAGGCGCCATGAGCTGAAGAACTCCGCGTAGTGGGCGAGGGTGAGCCCCTCCGGCCCGGCGAGGCTCGTCGCCAGGACCCGGAGGACGGGCCAGACGACGAACGCGAGGAGCAGGAGCAGGATCGCGACGGCGACAGCCGCGGTGAGTTGGAGCCACGTCTGTTGTAGCGGGGACCGTTGTAGCGAGGGCCGTGAGGCCGGGACCGCCGAAGGTGGCGTGAGAAAGGAGCGCGAAGCTCCGGACGCCTCGTCCATGCCGTTCCTTGGGTTCCCTACCCGGCCGTGAACCCGCCGTCGACGACCAGCTCGGCGCCGGTCATGAACGAGGAGTCGTCGCTCGCGAGGAAGAGCGCCACCGACGCGATCTCGCGCGGCTGCGCGATCCGACCGAGGGGGATCCCCCCCTCGAACTCACGGCGGAGCGCCTCGGTGAGATAGGGGGCCTGGAGCGGCGTGTCCACGATGCCCGGGTGAATGATGTTGCAGCGGATCCGGTCCTTGGCGAACTGGATCGCCAGCGACTTCGTCAGCGAGATGAGCGCGCCCTTGGCGGCGGTGTACGCGTCCTGGGCGCGCGTGAACCCGGCGAGCGCCGAGACCGAGCCCATCAGGATCACCGAGCCACCGCCGGCGCGCCGGAGCTCGGGGATCCCGTACTTCGTCACCCAGAAAGCGGACTTGAGGTTGATGGCGATCACGCGGTCCCACCACTTCTCGTCCGTCTCCAGCACCGATCGGTCACGGTCCTTCCACAGCACGCCCGCATTGTTGTCGAGGACGTCGAGCCGGCCGAAGTGGCGGGCGCCGTCGGCGACCATGCGGCGGACGTCCGCCTCGATCGCGACGTCACCGACCGTGGCGAGAGCCCGCCCGCCCCGCCCCTCGACGAGCGCGACCGTCTCCTTCGCCGCGTTCGCGTCGATGTCGCCGACGACGACGCCCGCGCCCTCCTCGGCGAAGAGCAGTGCGGTCTCCCGCCCGATCCCCATGCCGGCGCCCGTGATGAACGCGACCCGGCCCTCGAGCCGCGCGGCCACTATCGCTCCACGACGGTGACGAGATGGAGGCTCCGGCGGGTACGCGCCGGGGGTCGACGGGACCCGTTCCCGCCAACCGGCGACGGACCTCGCGCTGCCAGGTGGAGCCCAGCCGCAACGGGACAGCGGACGCGTGCCGCGTGGTCCCGCGATCCCTGGCGCGTACCCGTCGGCGCCCCCGTTGTCATCGCCGCCGTCAGATCCGCTCGAAGTTGCGCATCAGCTCCCAGTCCGTGACCACCTGGTCGAAGGCCTGCTGTTCGAGCCGGGCGGTGTGCAGGTAGTGCTCGACGACGCGCTCACCCAAGGCGGCGCGCGCGACCTTCGAGCGCTCGAGCTCGGCGATCGCCTCGCGCAGTGTCTTGGGCACCTGGGGGAGCGTCGAGTCCTCGTACGCGTTCCCCTCGTAGAGCTTGGGCGCCTTCAGCCGGCTCGCGACGCCGTGGAGCCCCGCCGCGATCGTCGCGGCGAACGCGAGATAGGGGTTCGCGTCCGCGCCCGGGATCCGGTTCTCGACGCGCAAGCCCGAACCCTCGCCGCAGAGCCGGAAGCCGCACGTGCGATTGTCCCACCCCGCGACGATGCGCGTCGGCGCGAACGAGCCCGACTGATAGCGCTTGTAGGAGTTCACGCCCGGCGCGTAGAAGTACGCGAGCTCGCGGGCCATCGCGAGCTGGCCCGCGAGCCAGTGGCCGAAGAGCGGCGAGCCCCCTCGCGTCCCCGCACCGGCGCCCGTGGCGAAGAGGGCTTTCCGACCGGTCTTGTCCCAGAGCGACGAGTGGAGGTGGAACGACGAGCCCGCCGCGCCCATGTCGTACTTCGCCATGAAGGTGACCGCCGAGCCCATGAGGTGGGCGATCTCCTTGGCCCCGTGCTTGTAGAGGGCCGTGCGGTCGGCCATCTCGAGCGCGTCGGCGTAGCGGAGATTGATCTCCTCCTGGCCGCGCCCCCACTCGCCCTTCGACGTCTCGACCGGCACGTCGGCCCCCTCCATCCCGTTCCGGATCGCGCGGATCAGCGGCTCCTCCTTCGTCGTCTGTAAAATGTGATAGTCCTCGAGGTACCCCGCGACGGGCGTCAAGGCGTGATAGCGCTTCGCGCGCGCCTCCTCGAACGACTCCCTGAAGCAGTACAGCTCGAGCTCGGCGGCGGTCTTGACGACCCATCCCTGCGCCTCGGCGCGCGCGACCTGGCGCTTGAGCACCCACCGCGGCGCCTCCTCGATCGGCTCGCCCTCCTCCGTGTAGACGTCACAAAAGACGAGCGCGGTCTTCGGCAGCCACGGGACGAGGCGGAGCGTCCCGAGGTCCGGGACCACCTTCATGTCGCCGTAGCCGCGCTCCCAAGACGTGAGCTTGAAACCGGGCAAGGGCTCCATCTCCATGTCCACGGTGAAGAGATAGATACAGGCGTGCGCGCCTTCGTCGACGACGTGGTCGAGGAAGTAGCTCCCCACGACGCGCTTGCCCATCAGGCGGCCGAAGCCGTCGGGAAAGACGGTGAGCACCGTGTCCACCTCACCCTTCCGGATCAGCTGGTCGAGCTGCTTGAGCGCGAGATGGCCCGGCATGACGCGGATAGTAGCGCACGGCGGCCGCCTGTGTCATCCTCGCCGCCGCACGGTGCGCGACCCGTGAGCGACCGGCGAGAGCGGATCGGCTGGTACTTCTACGACTGGGCGAACTCTGCGTTCCCCACGACGGTGGTCACGGTGTTTCTCGGGCCCTGGCTGACCACCGTGACCAAGGCCGCCGCCGACGCCGACGGGTTCGTCTACCCGCTCGGCGTCAAGGTCCACGCGGGATCCTTCTTCCCGTACGTCGTGTCGCTGTCGGTGCTGGGCCAGGTCGTGCTGCTCCCAATCCTTGGCGCCGTCGCCGACTACTCGCACCGGAAGAAGGAGATGCTCGCGCTGTTCGCCTACCTGGGCGCCGGCGCCACGCTCGGCCTCTCTAGCGTCGGCGGAACCCGCTATCTGCCGGGCGGCCTTCTCTTCGTGATCGCCAACGTGAGCTTCGGCGCGTCGGTCGTCTTCTACAACGCGTTCCTGCCCGACATCGCCTCGCCCGATCGGCGCAACGCCGTGTCCTCCTACGGATGGGCTCTCGGCTATCTCGGCGGCGGGCTCCTGCTCGCCCTGAACCTCGCCCTGTTCTCACAGGCGGTGACGCTCGGGCTCTCCACCGGTGCCGTCGTGCGGCTGAATCTCGCGTCGGCGGGCGCGTGGTGGGCCGCCTTCACGCTGATCCCGCTCTACGCCCTCAAGAACCGCGCGCCCGCGCGTCGGCTGCCGCACGGCGAGAGCTACCTGACGGTCGGCTTCCACCAGCTCGGCCGAACCCTGGGCGGCGTGCGACGCTACCCGCAGACGGTCGCCTTCCTCGCCGCCTACCTGCTCTACAACGACGGCATCCAGACGGTCATCGCGCTCGCCTCGCAGTTCGGCCAGGAGGAGCTCGGTCTGCCCATCGCCACGCTCACGGCGGTGATCCTCATGGTGCAGTTCGTCGCGTTCGTCGGCGCGCTCCTCTTCAACCGGATGGCGGAGGTCGTCGGCACCAAACGCGCCATCATGGTGAGCCTGGTGATCTGGACCGTCACGGTCACCTATGCGTACGGCTGGCTCCGGACGGGCGCACAGTTCGTCGTCCTCGCCGCGGTGATCGCGATCGTGCTCGGCGGCAGCCAGGCGCTGAGTCGCGCGCTCTACTCGCACATGATCCCGAGGGGGCAGGAGGCGGAGTACTTCAGCCTCTACGAGGTGAGCGAGCGGGGGACGAGCTGGCTCGGGCCGTTCCTCTTCGGCCTGGCGCTGCAGCTCACGGGGAGCTACCGCATCGCGATCCTGTCCCTCTCGGTGTTCTTCCTGCTGGGCCTCGCCGTGCTCGCGCACGTGGACGTCAAGCGCGCGGTCGGCGAGGCGGGCAACGAGCCCCCGGCGAAGCTCTAGGTATCGGAGGGGGCCTCGACGACCGCGCGCTTGACGTCCACGTGCGCGAGCGCGGCGAGGCCCAGCAGGAAGAACACCGAGAGGGACAGGATCGCGATGCGGTAGCTCCC
>Ga0137377_10003375_pt1 | contig 12357 bp, 11 predicted proteins | sample SagtaG_22_FD_104815 | JGI IMG/M metagenome (GOLD analysis project Ga0137377, IMG submission 104815) | Vadose zone soil microbial communities from Sagehorn Ranch, Mendocino, California, USA - Sage2_L_40_16 metaG | ecosystem: Environmental > Terrestrial > Soil > Vadose zone | place: USA... | reverse complement strand
TGACAGGGCAACTCGCCAGATTTTAATCGGTACCGGGGAGGACTCGCCCAATTTCCACATGCGCTACTTCGCCGTCCAGCCTGGTGGGCATACCTCACTCGACCGGCATTCGCACGATCATGGTGTCTATATTATTCATGGTCGCGCTCGTTTGCGCTTGAATGAGGATGAGTACGAAGTGAGTACGGGCGATGTTGTCTACATACCGGGCGATGAAGTGCATCAATTCTTCACACTGGGTCGGGAGCCGTTTGGCTTCCTGTGCGTTGTGCCAGCCAGGCGATAATTACTATGTTAGCCGTAGAATATCATAGCAATGACGATGTGCGTATCGTTGACCTGCCTATCCCCGAAATCGCTCCTGGTGAATTGCTCGTGCGGTTGATTGCCTGTGGCTTGTGCGCCAGCGATGTGATGGAATGGTACATGAAGCCACGCGCTCCCATCTATCCAGGACATGAGCCGGTCGGCGTCGTTGCGGCAGTAGGCGAAGGCGTCCAGCAATTCTCTGTTGGGCAGCGGGTATTCATTCATCACCATGTCCCCTGTATGGTCTGCCACGTCTGCCAGCGAGGATCTTTCTCGCAATGCCTGACCTTCCGCGCTACACGTCTGTACCCCGGTGGACTATCTGAATATATGCGCGTGCCCGCTCCCAATGTGCAACTCGATGTGCTCCCCTTGCCAGATGAACTTTCATTTGAAGCAGCCACGCTGATCGAACCGTTGGCCTGCTGCGTGCGCGGCATCAATCGTGCTGCAATCCAAGCAGGAGATTGTGTACTGGTGCTGGGCGCCGGCAGTAATGGCGTGATGCTGGCGCTATTAGCGCAACAGCGTGGAGCAGTTCGCGTAATCATCGTCGATCCAATCGCTTACCGTCGTCAGCGAGCTTTAGATGCAGGGATAGACATTGTGCTAGATCCTCAAGCAAAGCCGCTACTTGAACAAATTTATACGGTAAATGATGGGCGCAAGCCGGATGTTGTGCTCGTTACACCTTCAAGTACCAGTGCGATGCAACAGGGACTTGAACTGGTGGGGCCGGGTGGAACTGTCTTATTTTTCGCTCCACCTTCACCCGAAAAGACGATCCCCATTACACCCCATACACTCTTTTTTCAGGAGATTAGCTTGCATAGCAGCTATTCCGCTGGCCCTCATGAAACGCGACTGGCCCTGGACTTGTTGCGTACAAGGCGTATTCGTGCGGAAACGGTGATTACGCATCGCTTCCCTTTGCGAGAAGCTGCGCAGGCGTTTAAGTTGGTAGCAAGCCCGGGCGATGCGTTGAAAGTTGTGATTACTTCGGAGTAAATCACCGGACCCAGATAGGCATCTCATCATGGTCGATACCAAAATGATGAGCGACTTCATGCAGAACAGTGTGCCGCACCTGCTCACGAATGAGGTCGGGGTCACCATGGCAATAGACCTCAATTGCGCGCTGAAAAATAGTAATGACCTCTGGATGCGCTACTCTGTCATACCCATAAGCAGTCAATGGTACACCCTCATAGAGTCCCAAGAGCGTGTAGCCTTCCTTGATACCCACTCGCTTCATCACCTCTTCGCCGGGTTCATACTGCACTCGTACTAATACGTTTTCCATCTTCTCGTGGAACTCATCGGGAATAGTGCTCAGTGCCTCTTCAACAAGTTGTTCGAATAGGCTCAAGTCACCGTCGCAGGCGTCATCTCCTTCATCTAAGCTTTGATCATCATCTTCCATCAAGGTACCTTCGACTTGCCCAACCTGGTAGTTCGCCCTTGAGTTAATAGTGCGATTTAATACGCTGTTCGGCCACAGAAAGAGCATTCCCACGGCTCCAAAGGCGCACACTCCGAGTAACAGGAGCCAACCAGAAGTAAAGCTATAATAGTTGTTGAGATAGATACTGAGGAAGAGGAGCGCTACCAGAAAACTCATCATCGCGAAGAAGTATCGTGAGCGAATAGTATGCGCGTTCCTGATACGTTCTTCCGGTTCTGGTTCGCGGTTATAATCGTACTCTTCCTCTAGTTCAGACATGTTCATCCTTTATCTTCTGAAATAGGGCCTCTTCTATTACCCATTTCGAATGCTCGGGTGTAGAGTTTCTGGCTATACGCACGAAGTATAGCTTATCAAAGTCTTCAGCATAAGATGGAAAACAATCTTCAGCTTGCTGTTATCTCTCATACAATCTACAATAAAAATGTGCTTGATGTATAATACAGTGGAACAGGCACCGGCAAGAAGTGCCTCTATAAATGTCGTAGAGACGATATTTGTGATTACCTGACTCTACAATACAAGGAGAGAGTATGACAACAACAGAGACGAATCCCCAGGTGCAACAGTGGACAAACCTTGCCCAGCAATTGCGTGTAGATAGTATTCGCTGCAGCACTGCCGCAGGCTCAGGACATCCTACCTCATCTATGTCGGCGGCAGACTTGATGGCTGTTTTACTGACCGGCTACCTGCATTACGACTTTGATAACCCACAGAACCCGAATAACGATCATCTCATTTTCTCCAAGGGACATGCCTCACCCCTGCTCTATTCACTGTATAAAGCGGCGGGGGCACTCACCGATGAGGAATTGATGACGTTTCGCAAATTTGGCAGCCGTCTTGAAGGGCACCCGGTTCCGGTATTACCCTGGGTTGATGTCGCCACCGGTTCGCTAGGCCAGGGCTTACCAATCGGCGTAGGTATTGCACTCGCAGGCAAGTACCTGGATAAACTACCCTATCACATCTGGGTATTGCTTGGTGATAGCGAGATGGCCGAAGGCTCGCAATGGGAAGCTTTTGACCATGCTTCCCATTACAAGTTAGAAAACCTGGTGGCTATTCTCGACTGTAACCGTTTGGGGCAGCGTGGCGAAACCGAATTGGGATGGAACACGACCGCCTACGCTCAGCGTGCCGAAGCTTTTGGCTGGAATGCCATCGTTATCGATGGTCACAACTTTGACGAGATCAACCAGGCATTTGCCAGGGCCGCACAGCCAAACGGTTCCCCTACTGTGATTATTGCCAGAACGATCAAAGGCAAAGGTGTTTCTTTCCTGGAAAATAAAAATGGCTGGCATGGTAAGGCGCTCAATAAAGAGCAAGAAGAGCAGGCGCTGAAAGAGCTTAAGCCTGTACGAAGCCAGACTTTCCCTGTTCAGAAGCCGGAAAAACTTCAACCTGCACCTGAAGCGCCTAAGAAGGCGTTGGAATTGCCGAAGTACGATGGCAAAGAAGGGGTTGCTACACGCAAGGCCTATGGCGATGCGCTGCTAGCACTCGGCGCTGCCAATCCTGATGTGGTCGGGTTGGACGGCGAAGTCAGCAACTCGACCTATGCCGAAGAATTTGCTAAGGCCTACCCGGATCGCTTCTTTGAGCAATACATCGCGGAACAGCAGATGGTAGCTGCGGCAGTAGGCATGAGTGTGCGGCATAAAATTCCCTTTGCCTCGACGTTTGCAGCATTCTTCTCTCGCGCCTATGATTTCATCCGTATGGCAGCCGTCTCCCGTGCTAACATTCGCCTGTGCGGATCGCATGCCGGCGTCTCGATCGGCGAAGATGGTCCATCGCAAATGGGGCTGGAAGATCTGTCAATGATGCGCGCCGTTTTTGGTAGCACTGTACTCTATCCCTGTGACGCCAATCAGACTGCGCAACTGGTAGCCCAGATGGCGGACCATGATGGCATAGTCTATCTTCGCACCACACGTGAGAAGACGCCTGTAATATATACTCCGGACGAAGAGTTCATGGTTGGTGGTAGTAGGGTTGTGCATCAATCAGCCAACGATGAGGTAACGATTGTGGCGGCAGGTATTACACTGCACGAAGCCCTCAAGGCTTATGATCAGTTGAAGAGTCAAGGGATCCTAGCTCGTATCATCGATGCCTATTCCGTCAAGCCAATTGATGAGGAAACGCTCATGCTGGCAGCAGATCAATCCGGAAACAAAATCGTGGTCGTGGAAGATCACTGGCCCGAAGGTGGGATTGGTGATGCTGTACTGGATGCGTTCACACAGCGCGATGGCGCAATACCAGAAGTCGTAAAGCTAGCTGTCCAATCGATGCCCGGTTCTGGTACCCCCGACCAATTGATGGAAGAAGCTGGCATCAGTGCCCATCACATAGTCCAGGCTGTTAGAGCGCTAGTGCGTAGTGTGTAATCGTATATAGCGCTGACCAAATACAGGGCAGCGAGTGTAAGGCTGCGCCGCGCCCAGAACGGGAGCGCATAACAACTAGGCGGGCCATATACAGCACTTGGGGAGACGCGGTACATAGTACACAGTACGCCGGGCGACAGGCAATAGCCCTAGAGTTGGCAGAGACGCCACCAAGGGGAGACGCGGTACACACAGTATGCCGGGCGACCGCGAGGGTCGCCCGGCTTGCTCAGCTCACACTGCAGGTTAATATTACACCCATCCAGCTCGCTTATTTCGGCCCTCTAACCTTCTCCATTCAGACCATCGTACGCATCTCTCATATGTTGTATGATACAGCTACTGACACATTTGAGACCGTGATACTACCCTGAAAGAACCCCTTGAAGGAAGCATCTTTTCTTAACCTTCATCAGCTAAGAATAGTAAGCTCTGGTGTACTGCTTTGAAACTCTGCCTATTTGTTCTTCGTGTCTGTCAGTGTAAATGTGACTAATTTTCATGCGAGGAGAGCCGTTATGCAATACAAGAAAGCTTGCCTGATTATTAATCCCAGAACGGGACAGAACATCGCAAAACTCACAGATGTAATTGCCGTGCTATCAGCAGCGGGATGGAGTACTGATATTGCTATAAAAGAGTACGGTGGGCATACTCTGGAACTGGCTACTAAAGCTGCTGAACAGGACTATGACCTTGTGATAGCCTACGGAGGTGACGGCACACTCAATCAAGTAGTCAATGGTGTAATGAATACAAAAGGGCAACACAGTATCGTTGGCGTCATTCCGGGCGGCACTGCCAACGTCTGGGCAGGCGAGGTTGGTGTGCCCGTTGACCCTGTTAAATCAGCCCTTACCCTTGTTAACAGCGAAGCGCACAAGGTCGATATTGGGCATGTCGAAGTGGAAGGACTTACGTTTCCCGAGCACTTAGGGGACCAATCAGTTGCTCCCAAGAACGGCAAGAAGGCCAGTAAAGCGAAAGCTGGCTCTAAGACAAGGCATCACTTTTTGCTGATGGCGGGATTGGGAATCGATGCGGCTATTATGGGCCACGCCTCCAAACCTCTCAAGTACCGCATCGGACCACTGGCAGTCGGTGTCTCAGCAGCGAAAGAACTACCCAAACAGCATCCATTCCCTATAGAAATACGCGCTTCTGGAAGTGGGCGAGCAGGCGAAATTTTGTGGAAGGGTGAAGCCTTACAGGTGGTCATAGGCAATACGCGCAAATATGCCGATATCGTGGAGATGACCCCGAATGCCTATATTGATGATGGAGTTCTTGATGTGTGTGTGATTACAGCAGGTAACCCACTGACAACATTGGAGCAGATTACTTCACTCTTGTTTCGGCGCAAGCCTCATAATGTCACAACCGAGTACTTTCACGGTGCGCACTTCTTGATAAGTGCTCCGGCTTCTATTGACTTGCAGTTGGATGGTACTGCAGTCAAGCTCAAGGACTACCTGAGCAAAGCTAATCAAAAGACATTAGAAGGAGCCGGAGATGCAGAACAGGTAATGGTCAATTATCGCTTTGATGCCATGGCGCGTGCGTTGAGGATTGCAATTCCTTGCACATATAATGAGACTCTGTTCGAGCATACCGCTGGAAGCGGCAAATCTCATGCTGAATTAGAACAGCAAGCACATGCAGAGAAGCCAGCAAATGGCTCGCGCGAACATAATGAGTCGCAAGAAGGGACTGAACAAGATACGTCTGAACACGGTGGTAAGCTCTCCACTGAAGAAGACCAACGTGAACTGCCAGAACTCGTCATTCGACTCATGGAGCAGGGGCGCAGAGTAACCGTTGTGGGAGCTAGCCCAAACGCGGATAAAAAGAAACAAACCTATGTTGTTGCAGGTGGCACAACAAAGAAGAGCACCGGCGAGACCAAACCTGTGGCTGTTCGTATTGATGACAATACAATGATTCTGCGCCGTTCAGGTCAAAGTGTCTCTCCTGCTGTTGTTGGAGAGTTACAGGAAGGCGCAGAAATCGTCGTTGAAGGCAAACAGAGCAAGCGCGGAGTGATTTCAGCAAGGCGGGTTATTGTTTGATGATGTAAAATGGTTGTGGTCCTTCCTTCACGGTCCCAAATAATCTTGCCAGGTTTATAGAAAGGAAACATAGCGTGAGCCCTGGTGATGATTCCTTAGAGTGGCATTCGATACTCGACGCGTTGCGCAGCATACCTGTTGAAATGGCTCGTTCAACATTGGGCGAGCGAGGAGTGGTAGCGTACACCGATGGAGCATGCATCAAAAATCCAGGTGGTCCAGCGGGTTGGAGTGTGATCCTGGTATCTGAAGATAATGTTATCGGTGAAAATGTGCGTGAAGATGCTCCACGCATCGAATGTTATGGGCATATTCCCATGTCCCCAAACACTACAAATAATCGCGCAGAAATCGCAGCCGTGCTTGCCGCGTTGTGTATCGCGCCGCAAGACCAGCCCTTAGCGATCCATAGCGACAGTGAATACATCATCAAGGTTGCTCAGGGTATCTATCAGATGAAAGCCAATTCCGATTTGTGGGATATGTACCGCCTTTTGCTCAAAAAGCGTAACACTCCCCCCACCTTTGAGTGGGTACGAGGACATGCGGGGCACGACCAGAACGAGCGAGCCGACGAACTGGCTGGGCTGGGAGCCTGGAATGGCGATGTAGAGGCTTATTACAAGTGGCAGGAATCAAATGCTCCAGAAGCTCGCCATACTCTCCCTCCTGCGGAAATGGCGGCATTGCGTCAGCAAGTACAAAAGCTTAAAGTTTATTTTGACGATGTCGCGATAGATAGTTCTCGTGTCAGCGCCAACGAGCGCTCATTTATTAATGACATGGCAAAGCGCCTGCAAAAGAACAATTTTGTGCCTTCAGAAAGGCAAAGTAATTGGGTCAAGGGACTCGCTAGGAAATATCAGGTATAGGCAATTGCTCTGTCCTCCCTGGCTTATCTCTGAGATAAGTATACTAAACCGGTCAATAAACCCATGTTTACTGGGCTATCGCGAGGGTCGCTCCTACATTTCTTTTATTGACTTCTTCCTAATACAACGCTAAACTAAACCCCGCAACAGACTCAGAACAGAACACTCTTCACGAAAGAAGGAGCAACCTATGCCTGCCCAGGCGACCCCTAAGATACGTATAGAATTCGACCGGCGAGTATCTATGCGTGATGGTATTACACTCTCGGCTGATATCTACCGTCCAATCGACTCGTCAGATGAATCGAAAAAATATCCGGTCATCCTGACCCGTACACCCTATCAAAAGTTGAATGAGCGTATGCTTGTGCCAGCGAAGTATTTTGCCGAACGGGGATACGTCTTTGTCGCTATGGATGTGCGTGGGCGTGGTGATTCCGATGGCGTTTTCGAGCCCCATTTCGGTGAGGGATTAGATGGCTATGACGCTATCGAGTGGTGCGCTTCCCAGCCATGGTCGGATGGCAATGTTGGCACGATAGGTAGCTCGTACCCGGGGTATATCCAGTGGTTGGCGGCGCTTCAACATCCGCCACATCTGCGCGCGATGGTGGTACGGGTGACGCCATCTGACCCCTTTGTGGAAACGCCGACTGGTTTGCCTTCACCAATGACACTCTGCTGGCTGCACTATGTCAGTGGGCGAGTGAACCAGCTGATGGAGGCAGTGGATTGGGAGCAGGTGTATGAGCATCTTCCATTGATAACGATGGATGAACGGGCGGGACGCCGGAATCCAAACTGGCGTGCTGAGATAGAACACCCACAGCTCGATGATTTCTGGGCACCGCGCTGTTACCAGGACAAGTTCGACCAGATCGATGTCCCTGTTCTACATATCTCGGGCTGGTACGATGACGAGCAGATTGGAACGCCGCTGAACTATATTGGCATGACGACACATGGTGCGACTCCTGACGCTCGTATCAGTCAGCGGCTACTGATGGGCCCATGGGGTCATGTAGTCAACACAGAATCAAAACTGGGCGTAATAGATTTTGGTCCGCAGGCGTTAATTGACTTGCGAGCCGAGGAACTGCTCTGGTTCAATCGCTGGCTAAAGGGGTATACGAACGTTACCACTACTAAAGAAGAGTTTCCCGTGCGTATCTTTGTAATGGGCGTGAACGAATGGCGGGATGAACATGAGTGGCCCCTGGCCCGCGCACAATGGACACCGTTCTACCTGCACAGTGGTGGTCGCGCCAATAGCCGCTTCGGCGATGGGATGCTTTCGATAACGAAACCGGGAGATGAGCCGAGCGATACATATCGCTACGATCCTGCACACCCTGTACCGTTCATTACAGACCCAACATCGACGCAGATTGGAGGCCCTGACGATTACGCAGCCATCGAACGACGCGATGATGTGCTGGTCTACATGACTGAGCCTCTCACCGAAGAGATCGAGGTTACCGGGCCGATTCGGGTAGTTTTATATGCGTCGTCCTCAGCGCCGGATACCGATTTCATGGCGAAGCTAGTGGATATCTGGCCGTCAGGTTTCACTCAACGTCTCTGTGATGGTATGGTACGAGCACGTTTCCGCGAGGGCATGGATCGACCATCGCTGATTGAGCCTGGCAAGATCTATCACTACTCGATTGATTGTTGGAATACCTCGCAGACCTTCAAGGCCGGGCACCGCATCGGATTGGAGGTTAGTTCAAGTGCGTTTCCAAAATATGACAGGAATTTGAATACAGGAGCGCCTTTAGGCGTTACGACGGAGATGGTAGTAGCAGAACAGCGGATTTATCACGATGGGGAGCATCCATCAATGGTGGCGCTGCCGGTGATACCGAGAGATGAAGTGGAGAAAGAGGATATCTTCTAGTTCTGTTCTTCCATCAATATTACATCAATGGAGTGCTTCAGATCGTTGAGTTCTTGAGTCACTGCTCCCCACAATACATCTGGGTCTGTATCGAAATACCTGTGTGCAAGGACAGTTCGCATACCTATGATTTCAGTCCATTTTATTTCTGGATGTTGATTTTTAAACTCTGGAAAGTCACTTGCAAGAGCTCGTGTTGCCTCACCGATAATGTAGAGATTATGAGTTACCCATGTCTGAACTAGTTCATCGTGGTCGTATCGGTCTCGACCTTCCCTGGTATACTTCATGATGCGAACGATAGCATCCTGGATATCAAGTAATCGCTCAGATATAACTCTCACAATGCTATAGCCTCTTTCAAAACCCGCTCTCGAATGCGTTCGCGCAACCCTCGTTCTGTCACGACATCCACATCGTGGCCTAGCAAATCTTGAAGGTCCATTAGAAGTCCACCGAGGTCAAAGAGGCTGCGCCCTGGCTCCATGTCAACCAATATGTCGATGTCGCTTTTTGAGTCGGCTTCGCCGCGTGCAACCGAGCCAAAAACGCGCACGTTGTAGGCACCTCGTTTAGCTGCAATGCGAAGAATATCCTCACGTTTTTCCTGCAAAAGCTCGTTAAGAGGCATCAGCATTCTTCTCCTTATGCTATGTTTTTACTGTGCATATTATAACATGGGAACTTTTCTCCGGTTATCGGCATCTTGCCTCACATGGGCGAAGTCTTGTCGACTGAGATTACGCGACTTGCATAAGATACGGCTCGCGCGGCTTCCCACCTTACTTCGCAAGAAATTAGTCTAAACTCCAATAAAGGTTTGGACTGCACCCATAGCAATGCTGTGATCTACAGACTACATCAGTCGGATGACCTTTGCCAGCGATAAATGACCATCGATATAGCCAGCGTTGCCCACATAACGGCGCGTAAACTCACAGCCACGACTCACGGTGAAATCGACCTGTGCCATGTCATCTCCCTGAGCTACCACCCGTTGAAAACGGCAGGATGACGTTCCAAACTTGTGCGCGAAGAACGCTGCAATATCGCGAGTCAGGTTAACTGTCAACTCTTCTCCACGATTACGTTTGAGCTTCGCTGCGATCTGTTCTTCATCACACATCAGGAATATTCTCCCCTTTCAGAACATGCTTACTCATGTTCCATGACAAGATATCCTCGTTGTCAGGAAGTATCAAAGATGGGTTGGAAGCCTCCACTTATTGTTGCCGATGCATACTCGTTCCCTCTTTGATACTTGTAGATGAACAGCTTTCCAGAAAACGCACCTGCTCTCTCACAGAGCAATCACAAGACAGAGAGCCAGATGCCTATCCTTCCAGTTGCAGCACCACCGGAGAGCCGAGGGAACTCGTCCTGGCCAGGCCTTGAGCGGGATCGATGAAGAGGTCGAAGCTCCTACTTTCTCCCCGTTGCAGCTGAGAGCGGTCGTCAACCTCTCCCAGAATACGGAAGGTACCTCCCAACGCTTGCACATCGGTAATGCGGATGATGCGAGACAGGCCGGGCAAGGCCACAGTAGTCATAGCTGCGGGATGGCCAGCGAAGACTGTTTTCGTCATGACCCCTGAGCGCGTGGTAAGGTCCACATGCCCCTCGAGAACGTAAGATGCATAGCTCGGCAGGGGCTTTGAGGGAAGTCCTGTCACTGCCCGGAAGGTGAAGCTCCCGTGTTTACTGGCCGCAGTCAGTCGGGCGGCTGTTGGTAGCCCAGGCACTACTGTAGTGGCCCCTGCCGTTGCCGCCGCAAGTGACCCTGCACCTGCTAATTGCAAGAACCGGCGCCGGTTGATGCCTTTCATGAATGTCACCTCCTAGTGTGGATTCCCCAGATAGGGGAAAGTCGAAAGGTAATCGGTGTGAGGACCGACTTTATCGGTCGTCACTTTTCCGTTTGTCACAAGGGCCAGTTCGATATCGATGACATCGTCGGTGAGCTTGCGACCGTTGAGGAAGCCTGCGGAACTTGTGTAGTCGTACGTCAAGATGTCTGGGAGTAAAATGTCAGCAATCTGATCCGCCTGGTCAGCGTTGTAACCAAAGGACTCGAGCGTGCTGATAAAACTGGCCTCGAAGAGCGACCGGTCCTGCGTTGGCTCAATCGAGTTGAAGACTTTCTTGGCATCCCCGTGATTAAACACCGTGTTGATCGCGGGGCGTCCCATGCGATCATCACGTGTGAAGCCGCCTGACTTGCCGTTGGTGCTACCATTGGCGAGGAGGGTCCGAGCCCACACACCAATCTTCGGGTTGTGGCCAAGTGCATGATTGGGAACTTCGAGGACGATACCGAAGACGTTCTTGTCGATAAAGAAATCGCTGCCTGTAAACTGAAAGTTATGCAGAAAGCCGATCAGGTCGAAAAAGAACGGGTCGCTGCGGATACCCGCGAAGAATTTGTACGGCCCTGCTTTCGTAATGTCCGTTTTGCTGCCGAACGACACGGGAGCATTTTTGATGATCACTTCACCGCCGTTTTCATCATCATTGGCAGCCTCCCCGGCGACTCTTCGGACAGTTGCCCATTGCTGACCATGAGTTACAGGCGTGAACGCAATGCGAAAGGCGATTTCAGCCAGCGCATCGCCATCGGTATCGATCTTCAGTTCATACAAGCCGTTGCCCGCGAACGAGTTCGCGAGCGTGGGTGCTAGTGGATTGACATTGAGTACGAGTATCGATTTGTGAGGGTCTCCTGGCTTCTGGAAGGCGTAGATATCGGTGATATCAGTCCTCGGATTGGAGTCAGGAGACATGAGACCTGGGGCATCCAAATGGTCTGCCATGAGGAACTCCTCCTAATTGGATTAAGTAATGGGAGCCTGTTATGCTGATCTGCCAAATGCATTTTCTATGCGGCTGGTCAGAAACAGACGCCCAAAAACAGCACACGAATTTCGTACCTTCTCAAAGCTGCCTATCAAGCATGCGACGTGGATGCATCGGCTGATTGTCATAGGGGAGGAAGCTTCCGTCGTCCCTTTGATAAGCAAGCAGTGATCGGAACAAAGCTCTGACAACAACCCCCATGCGTTGTCATAATCTTCTACACAGATCAGATCTGTATAGATCACTGCTTCAGCAGGAAATTTGCCATGTGCACGCAAGACGCGTCTACAAGGAGGGTAGAGAGGCATAAGGATAGTATATTAATTGTCAAGTGGGAAAGTGTAGAAAAAAAGGGGTCTTCCTTCCCACGGGTTGCGCAACGAGGTTGTAGAAGGAGGTGGTAAAGAGGGCAAAAATGTACATCCTACACCACCCAAACCAAGAGCAACATAATAACCACCACCGCGGCCAGGACCGGAGGGCCAAC
>Ga0137377_10003374_pt1 | contig 12357 bp, 11 predicted proteins | sample SagtaG_22_FD_104815 | JGI IMG/M metagenome (GOLD analysis project Ga0137377, IMG submission 104815) | Vadose zone soil microbial communities from Sagehorn Ranch, Mendocino, California, USA - Sage2_L_40_16 metaG | ecosystem: Environmental > Terrestrial > Soil > Vadose zone | place: USA... | reverse complement strand
GGCCCCCTTTGGGATCGTGTCCCCTGGAGGCGGCAAAGTGACACTGAGAGGATAGGAGATTCGATAGGGACCGGCATAGGAGCACGACTCCCGATCGACCGGCGCAGCGCTTTCAGATATGGGCCACCAAGTTGGCTGGGCAGCTATAGTCCGCCAGTAATCCTCCGTAGCTGCCTGTATTGAAGAACTCCTAGCCAAGCATGCCCTCCCTTCGAATAGTGAAACGCTCGGCGACGGTCCGCCGCCACAGTTGTCGTTTCTTGCCGAAATGTTGGCCGTCGCTGTCGTGACCCAGCGCGTGCTCCTCTCTAAACCAACAGTAGAGGGCCACCGGGACGGCGGCGGAGCCTGAGCAACGTCGTGCCCTGCGTCGCGCCCAATGAGGAGCATGCCGTGGAACACGTGTCGCGGAGAGAGATGATGACGCGAATCAACGCAATCGCCGCCGCGTTGCCGCTCGGACGACAGGGCGACACGGTGGAGGCGTGATGGCCACACGCGCTGTCTCCAAGCACACGCTGTATCAGGTCTCCACGGCCATCGCGCTCGTCGAAGGGGTCTACCAAGGCGCGGTCCGCGTCGGGACCCTGCGCGAACACGGTGATCTCGGACTGGGAACATTCGCGAACCTCGACGGCGAGATGGCCATTGTCGATGGGCGCTTCTTCCAGGTGCGGTCCGACGGTTCCGTGCGGGAATGCGACGACGATGTACTCACTCCGTTCGCCGTGATCACTCGCTTCGACCCCGATGCAGCGGTCACGCTGGGGCAGTGCCCGGATCTGAGCCATCTCACGGCCGCGTTCGAGGCCCTTCGGCATTCGGACAACGTGTTTTTCGCGCTGAGGGTCGACGGGCACTTCGACTACGTGCACACGCGAGCGATGTGCCGAACCCCGGCCGGCGTGCCGCTGGTCCAGGCCGCTGCGGTTCAGCCGGAGTTCGAGTTCCGTGACGTCGCCGGGACGCTCGTGGGATTCTGGACGCCCGAGTACGCCAAGACGCTGAATGTCCCGGGCTATCACCTGCACTTCATCTCGGACGACCGCACGCGTGGCGGGCACCTATTGCAGTGCCGCGGCGCCAGCCTGCAACTGCAGATCCAAGTCGAGGGCGACTACCACATCGCGCTGCCCGAAACGGAAGAGTTCCTGAAGGCTGATCTACGCCGGGATCCCTCTGCGGATCTTGCGAGGGCAGAGGGAGAGAAGAAATGAGCACGCCAACGGGTGCGGAGTTGCTGGTGAAAAGTCTAGAGGCACAGGGTGTCGAGTATGTCTTCGGCATTCCCGGCGCGAAGATCGACAAAGTCTTCGACACGTTGCTGGACTCGAGGATCAAGACGGTCGTCAGCCGCCACGAGCAAAATGCTGCGTTCATCGCCGGCGGCATCGGTCGCATGACCGGAAAGGCTGGGGTGACGCTGGTCACCTCCGGGCCCGGCTGCTCCAATCTCGTGACCGGCCTCGCCACAGCCAACTCGGAAGGCGATCCCGTTGTCGCGATTGGCGGCGCCGTGCCGATGGCGAATCGCTTGAAGCAGATCCACCAGAGCATGGATACCGTCAGCCTGTTCCGGCCCGTCACCAAGTTCAGCGCGGAGATCGATTCGCCGACAGCCGTCTCGGAAGTCGTGGCGAACGCGTTTCGCGCGGCCGAGTCGGGACGACCGGGTGCGGCCTTCATCAGCGCTCCGCAGGACATCATGACCGGGGTCGCGGACGGCGACGTGCTGACACCCGTCGTCCCGGGGACGCTCGGCCCCGCGGATGCCGACGCGCTCAATGCCGCCGCGGCGCTTATCAACGACGCCGAGCGGCCGGTATTGCTGCTAGGCTTGCTCGCGAGCCAGCCGCGAGCCGCGCAGGCCGCACGAGCGCTGCTCGAAAAGACGCGGCTGCCGGTGGTCTGCACGTACCAGGGCGCCGGCGTCGTGCCGCGAGAGCTGTTCGACCGCTTCGGCGGCCGGGTCGGTCTGTTCCACAATCAGCCCGCAGATAGGCTGCTGGATGCCGCCGATGTGGTCGTCACCGTCGGGTACAACCCGGTCGAGTATGAGCCGGCCCTCTGGAACAAGGGTCGCAAGCGTCACCTCGTCCACATCGACGCCGTTGGAGCTGACGTCGACAAGGATTATCGGCCGCAGGTCGAGTTGACCGGCGACGTCGCCGCGACGCTCCGGGCCCTCACGGACCAGGTCGGGCGAAACACGCTATCGGAGGATACGACGAAGCTCCTCGGCGAAATTGCTCGCGACAGGCGCGAATTCGCCGACCATGCCGCCGCCCTGAATGGCGCGCCGATCCATCCGATGCGTCTGGTGCACGAGCTTCAGGGCCTGTTGAGCGACGACATGACGCTGTGCCTGGACATGGGCTCGTTCCACATCTGGCTGGCCCGCCATCTCTACAGCTTTCGCGCCCGACAGGTGCTGATCACGAACGGGCAGCAGACGCTGGGGGTGGCGCTGCCTTGGGCCATCGCCGCGTGTCTGGTCCGTCCCGGCGACAAGGTGATGTCCGTCTCCGGCGATGGCGGGTTCTTGTTTTCGGCGAGCGAGCTCGAAACGGCGGTGCGGCTTAGGTGCGACCTCGTTCACCTGGTCTGGATCGACGGCGGATATGACATGGTCCGCTTCCAGGAAATGGCCAAGTACGGCCGCGCGGCCGGAGTCGACTTCGGCCCCGTCGACGTCGTGCGATTCGCCGAGGCCTTCGGTGCCAAGGGGCTCCGGATCGACCGACCCGATCAGATCGCGCCGACGCTGAGGAAAGCCCTCGAGATGCAGGGGCCGGTGCTCGTCGGCGTCCCTGTGGACTACCGCGACAACCAGCAGCTGATGGGAATCGTCCATCCCGGCGTGTTGAATTAGGGAGGACTTCGAATACTGAAACGCTCGGGAACAGTCCTCCGCCTCAGTTGTCGTTTCTTGCCGAAATGTTGGCCGTCGCTGCCGTGACCCCGCGCGCGCTGCTCTCTAAACCAACAGTAGACGGCCACTGGGACGGCGGCGGAGCCCGAGCAACGTAGTGCCAGCGTCGCGCCCAATGAGGAGCATGCCGTGGAACACGTGTCGCGGAGAGAGATGATGACGCGCCTGACCAGATCGCGCCGACCCTGAAGAGAGTGCTCGAGATGCAGGGCCCTGTGCTGACCGGCGTCCCCGTCGACTATCGCGACAACCATTGGCTCGGCGCGTTCGCTCTCACACGCCTCCTCGTCGGAACTGGGTTGACGGTCGTGGCCGACGCCGGTTGGGCTCACGCGCTCGGAGTCACAACTTTATACGCGTTCGCAGCATCCGCGTTCGTTCTCGCCGCCACGGTCGATGCGTAGTGGACATCACAATAGCGAGACCTCACTTCGAATAGTCTTGAGGGAGAGATTGATGGAACAGGATGTCATTTTCGTAGGCGCCGGCATCATGAGCGCCACACTCGGCGTGCTTCTCAAGGAACTCGAACCGTCGCTGAGTATCGAGCTCTTCGAGGCCTTAGACGGGGCCGCGGGAGAGAGCTCGGATGCCTGGAACAACGCGGGCACAGGCCATGCCGCACTGTGCGAGCTGAACTACACCCCACGACGGCGCGACGGCAGCATCGATATTTCCAAGGCGCTCGAAGTGAACGTGGAGTTCGATCTCTCGCGCCAGCTGTGGGCTTATCTCGTGAAGAAGAGGGCCATTGCCTCCGCGCGGTCCTTCATCGATGCGGTACCGCACTTCAGCTTCGTGCGCGGCGCCCACAACGTGGCCTTCTTGAGGAAGCGCTACGACGCCCTGACGGCCCATCATTGCTATCGGGGGATGGAATTCGCCGATGACACGGCCAGCCTCAGCGAGTGGATGCCGCTCGTGATGGAAGGCCGCCCGGCGGGGGAGCTGGTTGCGGCGACCCGAATGGTGACTGGCGCGGACGTGGACTACGGGGCGCTCACGCGCCAGTTGATTGCCTATCTGGGGAACCTGGGCGGCTTTACCGCCCACTACGCGCATCGCGTCACGAACATCGCTCGTGAGCCGAACGGGCGCTGGCGGCTCGAAGTCAAGGATCTACGCAGCGGTGAACGGCGCTCGGTCATCACGAAGTTCGTCTTTCTCGGGGCCGGCGGCGGTACGCTCCCTCTTCTCCAGAAGTCCGCCATTCCGGAGGGCAGAGGCTACGGCGGCTTTCCGGTCGGCGGTATCTGGCTACGCTGCGATGACCCAGAGGTGAGCAAACGGCATCATGCCAAGGTCTACGGCAAGGCATCCGTCGGTTCGCCGCCCATGTCGGTTCCCCACCTCGATGCGCGGCTTGTCGACGGCAAGCACTCGATCCTGTTCGGACCCTACGCTGGTTTCTCGACGAGATTTCTCAAGCACGGCTCGCTGCTGGATCTCTTCCGCTCGATCAAACCGGCGAACATTGGTCCGTTGCTGGCGGTCGCCCGGGACAATTTTGATCTGACCAAGTATCTGATCGGCCAAGTCCTTCAGTCGTCACGCCACCGGTTCGCGACCCTGCGCGACTTCTATCCACGAGCGAACCCGGCGGATTGGCGGCTGGAGGTGGCCGGACAGCGTGTCCAGATCATCAAGCCGGATCCGCAGCGGGGCGGATTCTTGGAATTCGGCACGGAGCTCATCACCGCGAACGACCGTTCTCTGGTCGCGCTGCTCGGGGCTTCGCCCGGCGCGTCCACCGCGGTCGCCATCATGCTCCAGGTGCTCGAGCGATGCTTCGCCAAGGAACTCAGGGACGGTGGCTGGAAGAACAAGCTGGAGACCATGATCCCATCGTATGGGCAATCCCTGATCGAGGATGCGGCGCTGTGCGCTCGCGTCCGGGCCGAGACCGCCGGCGTCCTGGGTCTGCAAAATATCTGACCCCTACGTACCTGATGGAGGCAGAGCCATGTTGCACGCGTTCAAGCTGTATACCGGGCCTGACAACGATTCCCACGTGCTGGAGGGCACGGTCAAGGAGCACGAGCGGACGGATGTGGTCGCGATCCATTTCCGCGAGACTCCGGCCCACGCATCGTTCGACTGGCATAACGATCCCGAGCCCCAGTACGTCCTGACACTGTCTGGCACGCTCGAATTCACGACGCGGGGCGGTGAAGTGTTCGTGCTTCGGCCCGGCGACGTGTTGCTCGCGACCGATCACATCGGCGGCGGTCACAAGTGGCGAATGGTGGACGGGCAGCCGTGGCGACGCGCCTATGTTGTCCTGAAGCCCGGCGCAGTCGACTCCTTCGTATCGGACTCCAGGAAATGACCACCACCCGGAAAGAAACAGATAGCCTCGGCGTGGTCGACGTCCCTGCCGACAAGCTGTGGGGTGCTCAGACTCAATGTTCGCTCGAGCACTTCAGCATCGGCAGGGATTTGATTCCGCGCGAGATGATCACCGCCTACGCGATCCTGAAGAAGGCCGCTGCGACCGCCAACCATGGCAGCAAGCGGCTCGGCGATCAGCCGTACAAACTGATCGTTCAGACGTGCGACGAGATCCTCGCCGGTCAGCATCACGACATGTTCCCGCTGCATGTGTGGATGACGGGCAGCGGCACCCAATTCAATATGAACGTGAACGAGGTCATCTCCAACCGATGCTGCCAACTCGCGGGCACGCCACTCGGAAGCAAGATGCCCGTACACCCTAACGATCACATGAACATGGCCCAGTCGTCGAACGACTCGTTTCCGTCGGCGATGTACATCGCGGCTGCCGTCAGTATGAAGCAGCGCTTGAGGCCGGCGGTGATCGCGCTGCGTGATGCCATCACCGCGAAGGCGGAGGCGTGGAAGGACATCGTCAAGATCGGCCGCACGCACATGCAGGACGCGACCCCGCTGACACTGGGGCAGGAATGGTCCGGCTACGGCGGAATGCTGACGGACGATGTCGAGCGGATCGAAGGCGCCCTCGCCGGAGTGTACCGCCTCGCGCTCGGCGGTACCGCCGTCGGAACGGGGATCAACTCGGCGCCGGGTTTTGCCGAGGCGGCGGCGGCCGAGATCGCGAGGCTTACCGGCCTGCCATTCGTCACGGCGCCCAACAAATTCACCGTTCAGGGCGCCCACGACGCGCTGGTGCAGCTGTCCGGCACCGTGCGCACGCTGGCCGTGTCTCTGTACAAGATCGCGAACGACATTCGCCTGATGTCGTGCGGACCTCGCGCCGGATTCGCTGAGCTCGCGATTCCGGAGAACGAGCCGGGATCGTCGATCATGCCCGGCAAGGTGAACCCGACCCAGTGTGAAGCGCTCGCCATGATCGCAGTGCAAGTCATGGCCAATGACGTCGCGGTCGGTTTTGGTGGGGCGGGCGGCTATCTCGAAATGAACGTGTACAAACCGCTCATGATCTTCAACATCACCCACTCGATCGCGATCATGGCCGATGGCTGCACCAACTTCCGCAAGTTCCTCGTCGAGGGGACCAAGCCCAATCTGAAGAAGATCCACGAATACGTCGAGCGGTCGCTGATGCTGGTGACCGCGCTCGCCCCCGTGATCGGCTACGACAAGGCGTCGAAGATCGCGCACCATGCCATGGACAACGATCTCACGCTCTAGGCCGCCGCCTTGCAGCTGGGCTTCGTCTCGGAGACGGAGTTCGATCGCATCGTCGATCCAAAGAAGATGGTGAATCCCTATGTAGCAACCGCTCTCTGAGGGGCTCGTTCGTCGTCATCGATAGCCTTGGGGACGGCGCAACAGGGTCGTAGGAACGCATTCCCTGAATCGAACCGACGACAGGCTGCGTGTTTTAGTCGCGTGAGTCTGTCGGCGACCTACCGTTCCGCAACCCCCAGAGCGTATTGGCGAAATCGTGATCGTGGCTGAAACGCGCGTTCGGATCGCGTACCGACGCACTACCTCGCTTGCATGACGGGTCGGCCTGCCCAGGCGGCAGGCATCCGTGCAAGCACTGCCCGCTTCTCGTGCATCGACGCTCAGCGCGGCTGTCGTCATACCGCCGATCTCCTGTCGCCCCTTGCGCGAGACGGCCCCGCGCCGCACCATATCCCCGGGATGAGCGCTCCGTTGATCGCAGTCTCGCGCGTCGAGAAGACGTACCTGACGCGCGCGGGCTCCCGGATTCGTGCGCTGGCCGACGTGACGCTCGACATCGCCGACGGCGAATTCGTGACGATTGTCGGCCCCTCGGGCTGCGGGAAGACGACATTGCTGCGCATCCTCGGCGGTCTCCTCTCGGCCTCGTCGGGAAGCGTCGAGCTGCTCGGCCGGCGCATCAGCGGACCCAGCCGTAAGGTCGGGATGGTGTTCCAGGACCCGGTGTTGCTGCCGTGGCGCACCGTGCTCGAGAACGTGATGCTGCCCGTCGTCGTGCTTCGACTCGACCGGGCGACGTACCGTCGACGCGCGCTCGAGCTCCTCGCGCTGGTCGGCCTCACCGGGTTCGAGGACAAGTATCCGCACGAGCTGTCGGGAGGCATGCGGCAGCGCGTGGCGCTGGCCCGCGCGCTGGTCCACGACCCCGCGCTGCTGCTGATGGACGAGCCGTTCGGCGCGCTCGACGCGATGACGCGCGAGGCGATGAATCTCGAGCTGCAGCGCATCTGGCGCGAGTCGGGCAAGACGGTCGCTTTCATCACGCATTCGATTCCCGAGGCCGCTTTCCTCGGCGACCGGGTGATCGTCATGTCGCCGCGGCCCGGCCGCATCGTCGACGTCGTGTCGGTCGAGCTCGGTCGCCCGCGGGACCTCGACATGCTCGGCTCGGACGCCTTCGGGGTCTACACACGGAAGATCCGACAGATGCTGGGACCGAAGGGGTGGCTCGAATGAGCGCGCTCGACGACGCCGATGTGCCGGCGGAGCGGCTCTCGCCGCTCGAGGAATTCAGGCGCGCGCCGGGCGCTTTCATCGGCCGGCGGCCCCATCTCGCCCTGGTGCCGCTGGTGCTCGTCGTGGTCGTCGGCGCCTGGGAGGGCTTCGTCCGGGTCTGGCGCATTCCGGAGTTTCTGGTCCCCGCGCCGAGCGCGATCGGACGGGCGCTCGTGGCCGGGCTCACCAGTCGGCTCTACCTCGAGCACTTCTGGATCACGTTCTACGAGTCGTTGCTCGGGTTCCTGATCGCGGCGGCCGCCGGCATCGCGTGCGGTACGATCATCGCGCAATTCCGAGTAGTCGAGCGCACGCTCTATCCCTACCTGGTGGCGCTGCAAACCCTGCCCAAGATCGCGATCGCGCCGCTCCTGATCGTGTGGCTCGGCTTCGGGCTTTCCTCCAAGATCGTCATCGCCGCGCTCGTCGCGTTCTTTCCGGTTCTGGTGAACGTGATCGTGGGCCTCAAGACCGTGGACGCCGGCAAGCTCGATCTGATGCGCTCCCTCGACGCCAGCCGGTGGCAGACGTTCCGTCACGTGGCGTTTCCCAATGCGCTGCCGTTCGTGTTCGCGGGGCTCGACATCGCCATCGTCTTCAGCGTGCTCGGCGCGATCGTCGGGGAGTTCGTCGGCTCCCAGCGCGGGCTCGGCAACTTGATCTTGCAGTTCCACACATCGCTCGACATCGCGGGGATGTTCGCCGTCCTCTTGCTGCTGGCCGCGCTCGGTGTCGGGCTCCACCTCGTCATCCAGGCGATCCAGCGGCGGGTCCTCTTCTGGGCGCAGCCCGACCACGTCATTGGCGCCTGAGGGAGGGATTTCACGTGAAGCGAGTGCTCGGCTTCGTCGTGCTCGGCGCCGTGCTCGTGCTGGCAGGCGGCGTCGTCGCTCAGCAGAAACCGCTGAAGAAGGCGGTCTACACGATCACGACCAAGGACATCTCCGTGGGACTCTCGGCCAACTCGTCGATCCCCGAGACGCTCGGCTACTGGAAAGCCGAGGGCCTGGACGTCGAGATCACCACGCTCGAGGGATCGACCGCCGGCGTCCAGCAGCTCGCGGCCGGGAACATCCAGTTCGCGACGGTCGGGCCGGAGACCGCCCTCATCTCGCGCGAGAAGGGCGTCAAGATCAAGGCGTTCTACGCTATCTCGCGCGTCACCATCTTTCGCGTCGTGGTTCCCCAGGGGAGCCCGATCCAGGGCGTGACCGATCTGCGCGGCAAGACCATCGGAGTCTCGGCGCTGACCTCGGGCGCGGTGCCCGTCGCCAGGGCCCTCGTCGCATCGGGCGGGATGGATCCCGACAAGGACGTGAAGTGGCTCGCGGTCGGCGTGGGCGCGCCGGCGGCGGTGGCCATCACCCAGAAGAGCGTGGACGCGATGGCCCTCTGGGGCGACTTCCAGGCCGGCCTCGAGAACCGCGGGTTGCAGTTCCGCGAGATCACCGCGCCCTTCATGAAGGACCTGCTCGGCCAGGTGGTGGTGGCGCGCGACGACTTCCTGGCCGAGCATCCGGACGTGGCGGTCGCCTTCGCGCGTGGCCTCGCCAAGGCGACACTCTTCGGCCTCACCAATCCCGAGGCTGCGGTGCGCATCCACTGGAAGGTCTATCCGCAGACCCGGCTGCAGGCGGCTGACGAGGCGCAGGCGCTCCAGACGTCGCTCCGCGTTTTCAACGCGCGCTTCGAGACCCAGCGGGTTGACAACCGCGAAGACAAGCGGTGGGGCGCCTCGTCCCCGGCGCAGTGGGCCCGGCTGAAAACGCTCTATCGAGAGCAAAACCTCATCCAGGGCACCGGGGACATCAACGAGGTCTTCACCAACCAGCTGATCGACGAGATCAACCGCTTCGACCAGCAGGCGGTGATCCGGCAGGCCAGGGAGTACCGCTGATGCGCATCGAGAGCCAGTCGCCAGGAGGCACGCTATGAAGGTGGGCCCGTCACTCGCTGCCGTCGTGGTCGCCGGGATCGTCGCCGCGAGCGTCGTCGCGGATGAGCCGGAGAAGATCGGCCAGGTCCGGTTCGCGGTCTCATGTCGGGCCGACGTGCAGAAGCCCTTCGAGAGGGCCGTCGCGCTCCTGCACTCCTTCTGGTACATCGAGGCGGCCAAGGCCTTCACGGCCGTCGCCCAGGCCGATCCCGACTGCGCAATGGCGTACTGGGGCCTGGCCATGAGCAACTGGACGCAGATCTGGTCGCCGCCTCCGCCGGCGGCCCTCAAGCGCGGCTGGGATGCGGTCGAGAAGGCCAAGGCCGCGGGCGCGAAGACGGCGCGCGAGCGTGACTTCGTGGCCGCCGCGGAGGCGTTCTTCAAGGATGCGGACAAGGTCGATCACCGTACGCGCTCCGTCGCGTACGGCAAGGTGATGGAGCAAATGGCCCAGCGCTATCCGAACGATCGCGAGGTCATGGCGTTCTACGCGTTGTCGCTCCAGGCCACCGCGGATCCACACGACAAGACCTATGCGAGCCAGAAGCGCTCGGCGGAGATCGCCGAGAAGATCTTCGCGGCCGAGCCCGACCATCCGGGGGCCGCTCACTACATGATCCACGGTTACGACTATCCGCCGCTGGCCACGCAGGGGCTACCGGCCGCGCGTCGGTACGCCCAGTTCGCCCCGTCGGTGCCGCATGCGCTGCACATGCCCTCGCACATCTATGTGCTGCTCGGCATGTGGCCGGAGACGGTGCAGAGCAACATCGCGGCGGCGGCGGCCGAGAAGGACCGTGGAAACCCGGACGACCGCATGCACGCGCTCGACTACCTCGTCTACGGCTACCTGCAGCAGGCCCAGGACGAAGAAGCCCGGCGGGTGGTCGACGAGGCGCGCGCGATCATGACCGATCTTGCCGCGCGCAAGTACGACTCCGGCCGGCCCACGGCGCACTTCGCGATCGCCGCGATCGAGGCGCGATGGGCGATCGAGCGCGGGAAGTGGGCGGAGGCGGCGGCCATCGAGCCGCGTCCCAACCGGTTCCCGCACACGGAGGCGATGATCTACTTCGCGCGCGCCATCGGCGCGGCTCGAAGCGGCAACCCCGCGCGTGCGCGCGCCGACGTCGATCGGCTCGCCGCGCTCAAGGAAGCGATGAAGGATGCGTACTGGTCCGAGCAGATCGAGATCCAGCGACGCGCCGCCGCGGCCTGGGCCGCGCGCGCGGAGGGCAAGGCCGACGAGGGCTTCGCGCTGATGCGCTCGGCGGTCGAGCTCGAGGCCTCGACCGAAAAGCACAACATCACGCCCGGCCCGATCGTCACGGCGCGCGAGCTCTATGGCGACATGCTCCTGGAAGCCGGCCAGCCCGGCCCGGCCGCGCAGGCGTACGAGGCGTCGCTGCGCGTCGCGCCGAACCGCTTCAAGTCGTTGCACGGCGCGGGCAAGGCCTTCGAGCGCGCCGGCGATCGCGACAAGGCCAAGGCCTACTACGTGAAGCTGATGGCCACGGCGGCCTCGGCCGACACCGAGCGGCCCGAGCTCCGGGAGGCCAAGGCGTTCCGGTGATCGCCTCGGCGCGGATGTATTCCTGGTCGCCGTCCCTCGCGTCGGCCTGGCACCGGTTGCTCGCGTGGCTGGGGAAGACGGCGGGCGTCGACCTGGCCCTCATGGACCAGTCGGATCCGACGCCGCTCGACGAGCTGTGGGCACGCGACGACATGGGGTGCGTCTTCATGTGCGGCTATCCGTGGGCCCTGCGCCGAGACCGTCCGGCGTTGCTGGCCTCGCCGGTGCCGTCGCCGCCGCGCTATGGTGGGCGCGCCGTCTACGTCACCGACTTCATCGTGCGCGCCGACAGCCTGCACCAGACCCTCGTCGATACGTTCGGTGGCGCCATCGCCTATTCCACCGAGCACTCCCACTCCGGCTACAACGCGCCTCGCTACCATCTGCTCACCCACGTGACGCCGAGCCGCCGTGCCTTCTACCGCACCGTGCTGGGACCTTTCGTGCGCCAGCGCCCCTGCCTCGACGCGGTGGTGAAGGGCGACGCCGACGTGGCCGCCATCGACGGCTACGCGCTCGACCTGCTGCGCCTCCACGACCCAGTGGCGGCGGCCCAGGTGCGCGTGATCGAGACGACGGCGTCCGCTCCGAGCCCGCCGCTGGTCGCCTCGTCTTGTGTCGACGCCGCGGCTCGCGAGCGACTCACGCGAGCGCTCGTCGAGGCGCACCACGCAGCCGCCGCGCGCCCGCTCCTCGACGACCTGCTTCTGGCGCGTTTCGATCGCGTGACCCCCGCGGATTTCGACGTCTTTCTCGACCGCGAACGAGCGGCCCGGGACGCGGGCTACCCGAAGCTCGCCTAGCGCGGGCCATGCGGACGCTTGTGCGGGGCGGCTGGGTCGTCGGCTTCGCGGAGGGGACGCACACGCTCATCCCCGAGGGCATCGTGGTCTACGAGGACGATCGCATCGCCCACGTGGGCCGCCGCTTCGACGGGCGCGCCGAGGTCGAGATCGACGCGCGCGGCAAGCTGGTGTGCCCGGGATTCATCGACACACACGTCCATTC
>Ga0137377_10003373_pt1 | contig 12357 bp, 7 predicted proteins | sample SagtaG_22_FD_104815 | JGI IMG/M metagenome (GOLD analysis project Ga0137377, IMG submission 104815) | Vadose zone soil microbial communities from Sagehorn Ranch, Mendocino, California, USA - Sage2_L_40_16 metaG | ecosystem: Environmental > Terrestrial > Soil > Vadose zone | place: USA... | reverse complement strand
TCAAGCGGCCCTCAGCCACACTGCCAGTCTGCGTCATAACCCGCGATCATGCCGGCAACCAGCCGAAACACCCCGCAGCGACACGCCAGGGCAAATCAAGATACTTAAGCTAAGCGGCATTGGTGGTCCACGGGTGAATTCCATCCGACGAAACGCCCAAGCAAAGAGAAGGGATACACCGCCGAGGCGCCGATCTTAGAGCCATGGCTGGATCGTACGTCGGCTTCCGTCTTCCCATCTCCACTCCACTCCCGCGCCCTGAACTCCCTGACCTCTGCCGCCTCGACAAACTTGACGTTCTCGCCGTGCGGAGGCGCTTGTTCTTCGTGTTCCTGCAAGAGGAATCCAAGTACACGGCCGGGTTCAATCTCCTCAGGCTCACGCCCGTGGGACTTCCGGAACGTCTTGTCTTCGAATATGTGTATCGGGAAATTCGACCAGACACCACCATCCACAATCGTGTGATGGGAGAGCCGATCTGTCCCTTTCCCTTCTGCAGCTTGAAGCAGGCGGCTGGGAAACGCAAAGGGGATCGAGGACGATGCGACTACGGCATCTGCAACCGCACAATTCGGGGTTTCAATGTGGCTGAAGATGACCTGGGTCTTCAGTGACAAATCTGTGGCGACGACGTTTAGCTCGATCCTCGTGGCGGCGTAGAGCTCGTCAAAGGTTACTTCTGCGGCTGGGATAGCTCCGCTCTTCTGTACTTGCGCCTTGAAAATGCCATTAAGCCAGGTGCGCAGGCTGTCTGTTTGAAAATATCCCGTCGTACTCCGAAGTCGGCGTAGACCAGCCCAAACGCCTGTCCGAACGAGCTCGAGCGCCTTGTCGGTCATGCTCTCCATGGCTTCCGGCGGCAACGCAGACGCCACCAGCGCCGCGGTTATGGCACCTGCGGAGGCCCCGGCAACGGCCCTAAACCAGCATTTGCTCTCCGCCATTGCCAGCAGCGCCCCCGTGTAAGCCACTCCCTTAGCCCCACCGCCTTCGAATACACCATAAAACAAGTGTTCGATTACACCGGGCCTGTCATACCAATACTCGGCGGGCACGTATAGCGAACTCTGCTTGTCCACAGGACCTCCAAGCGATACGCCCGAACTGGACAGGAAGGACTAGACGGGGATGTCGCCCCTCTGGCCCCATTGCTGGGTCCGGTCGGTGAGCGTGGAGCTGTCGAGGACGTGCCAGGTCCCGTCGCTGGGGCGCCAGAAAGCGAAGTCTGTCCTCTTGGCTGTGTTGTAGCGGCCCGGGACCGGGATGTCACCGGGCTGACCCCACTGCACGGCGCGCGTCTGCCCGGTGGAGCTCGCGATGACGTACCAGACGCCGTCGCTCGGGCGCCAGACCGCGAAGTCGGTCTTGCCGTCCGCGTCGTAGTCGCCGGGGACCGGGATGTCGCCGGCCTGCCCCCACTGCTGGGCGGCCGGGCGCGGCTTTCCGGTCGAGCTGTCGATCACGAACCACTCGCCGGTGCCCGGGCGCCAGACCGCGTAGTCGGTTCTGCCGTCCCCGTCGTAGTCACCCGGGACGGGGATGTCGCCGATCTGGCCCCACTGCTGGGCGGTCCGGCGCGGGTTACCCGTCGAGCTGTCGATCACGAACCACTCGCCGGTGCCCGGGCGCCAGACCGCGTAGTCGGTTCTGCCGTCGCCGTCGTAATCGCCCGGGACGGGGATGTCGCCGGTCTGGCCCCACTGCTGAGGCTGGCGTTGGTTCCCGGTCGAGCTGTCGATCACTCGCCACGTTGCGGTGTAGGGGTTCCAGACCGCCAGGTCGGTCTGGCCGTCGCCGTCGTAGTCGCCCGGAACGGGGATGTCGCCGGGCTGGCCCAGCTGCTGGGTGCGCTGGATGCCGGTGGAGCTGTCGATGATGAACCAGGTCTGGCTGCCGGGCCGCCATACCGCGAAGTCGGCCTTGCCGTCGTGGTCGTAGTCGCCGCTAAGCGTCGGCATGGGCGGGTCGGAGAGTCCGCAGCGGCGGGTGAAGTCGCTGTCGAAGGTGTGGATCGTCCCGCTCTTGGTGAGCTCCCAGCGGACCCGGCGCCAGGCGTCGAGGCGCGGGTAGGCGCGCACGACGTCGGTCGCGTTCACCGTGTTGTTCAGGCCCCAGTGCAAGATGCCGCCGAACCTGCGCGCCTCGGCTTCGATGCGGTCGATGAGGATCCGGGTCTCGTCCCACGTCAGGCCGATCTCGGGGACGCGCCAGAAGGCCGCGAACTCGAGCATGGCGCTGCGGTGATTTTTCGGATCGGCGCTGTGCTGAGGGGAGAGGTAGGCGCGCGAGCCAGCTTGGAACCGCAGCGAGACCCACCCGAGGTAGCCCAGCGGGTGAGGCTCGTTGAGCGAGGCTTGGATGATGCCCAGAGCGGAGTCGATGAAGTCGAGGTATCCGGTGTTGGGCGCGGTGGCGTCGAAGATGGCCGCGACAGTCAACCCCCGTTGGCCGCCGGGATCGGGACCCCCCATGATGGTGTGCCCCCAGCCCTGGGTTCTCTTCCTGTTGTCGAGCTGGACCCCCAGCTGCTGCAGGCGCGTGAGTTGCGACACGCCGGCCGGGATGGTGGCCGGGTTGGCGCGGAACCCGTTGACGAGTACCGGGCTGAAGGCCGTGACGAGCCATGGCGGGATGTCTCCTGAGCCCGCCACGGTGGGGGGCGCCTCGGTACGCGTCGTCAGGTAGCAGACATGCGAGGCGCCTCCGTACGGTTCGATGACGACCTGGACGCCACGATTTCCGGGGAAGGGATTGCCCGCTCCTCCCTTCAACCCGGCCTTCACCGCATTCCAGTCGAGGGCATCACACTGGTTGACGAGGTCGTACTGGGCGTCGACCTCGACGATCGCCGAGTAGATGATGCCGAGGCTGCCGACCCCGACCAGGGCGGAGTTGAACCAGTCGTCGTCGTAGTGGATGTTCTCAAGGGGAAGGTTGAGCACGGTCGCGACCGCGTCGCGGTTCGTGATCCCGGCAGATGGTTCGATCCAGTGCTGGACACCTCCCGGTCCGACGAGGTGGATCGCCCGGACCATGTCGGGTATCGGGCCCCGGTCGACGTCCATGCCGCAGGCGCTGGTCGAGAGGACCCCGGCCACGGACTGGCCACTCGAGCCACCCATCGTGTGTAGCGCGAGCTTCTTGTGGTCCAGGAGGTCGTTGACCTGCCACAGCTTGATCCCGGCTTCAACGTGGACGAGCCTTCTGCCGACGGCGGCGTGGTTCAGGCAGCCTCTGAGGACCTCGGTGAGGACGCCGTCGAGCTTGTCGGTCTCCACGATGTACCCGGGGCTGACCGCCACGTCGGAGTTCGACCAGCTGCTGCCGACCGCGCGGACGCCCTGCCCGTTCTTCTCCGCCTCGGTGACGACGTTCACGAGCTCGTCGAGGCTGTCCGGGCGGACCCGGACGGCCGGGTTCTTCACCCGGTTGGTCGGCCAGTTGGTCCAGGGCTGCGTGTACGCGTTCTCGAGACCGCCGCCTGGCCACTGCAGGAGGGTGCCGCCGTCGCCGGTGGCGAAGACATCGAGATGAAGCCTGGTCGGCAACCCGGGCCGGAGAGACTCCCGTACTCGCACGACGGCGCTCACGTCACCGGCGGGGATGTCGTCGCCGTAGTGGCTGGGGCCGTTCCAGCTGGCCCCGTCCCATTGCCAGTGCGCGATTCGCTTGTCGCCGGTGATGCCGAAGACGTCCAGTCGGCCCGGGGCATGGGAGGCCGCGCTCACCGTCCCGGGAGCGACCCCGTTATCGGCGAGACGCGGGTAGAGACCGGGCAGTTCGTCCATCGCGAAGCCGCCACCGTCCCACCACCAGTGCTGGACGGGGTTTCCAGGGGCTCGTGAGGCACCGAACACGTCGAGGCGGTTCGGTCCCCACGAGACGGCGCTGACTCCTTCGGCCGGCAGGTTGCCGCCAAGGTCTTCAGCCGGACTCCAGGGCGCGGCGCCGACCTTCCTCCAGTGCCAGAGGTGGTTGAGGGCTCCGGCGGCGAACACATCGAGACGTCCGGGTGCAGGCGAGGCCACGGCGATCCGTTCGGCGGGGAGGCCACCCCCGGGCAGTGATATCGGCGGTGACCAATTCGCGCCGTCCCAGTGCCACCACCACGGCTGGTTTCTGGGGCCGGCCGCGAACACGTCGATGTTGTCCGGTGACGTCGCGACGGCGGCGACCGGCTCCGCGGGGAGGTTCGGACCCGGGGCCAAGGTGGTGGGGGAGAACCACTGGGTATCGACGCCACGCCACCAGGCCGGGACGCCGGAGTTGCGGTCGACTGCGAACACCTCTACGCGGCCGGGCCCCGAGGTCACCGCGCAGACCCCTTCGGCGGGGATCGACACACGTCCGAGCGGGAGCGGTACTGGAGGACTCCAGGTGTTCCCGGTCAAGGACCATCGCCACACCATGTTGCCCGCTCCGGTAGCGAAGACGTCCACGCGGTTCTCGGCGCACGAGCACGCGCTGGGGGGCCCTTGGATTCCGCCCAGGAGCTTGAAGGTCTTCATGATGCGCCGCCACAGTCAGGTTCCGGGACTGCACCCTGGCTGACCGGAGTGCTTACGGCCATGACCCACCTCCTGAGAAAGGGCTTGCCGATCTCGCCCGGCAGCGGTTGCCGCGCTTCGGGCACGTCACGCGGTCTATCCCCGTCGATCCCTGGCATTCCCATTACCGCCTCCATGGTCGGTGACATGGTTTCCGTGCGTCGTGGTTGTCCCGGGCGGGTCGGTCAACCGTGGCCGAAGACGCCCGCCCTGCGCAGGCTCGGTTCCTGGTCGGCGATGGCGTCACTGGCACGGTCATGGCCGGGGCAGGACGAGGGAGTATCCGCCGACGAGCGTGCCGTCGGCGCCGGACATGGTCAGCCGGAGAAGGTGACAGGCGTCGGGTGGCCCGCCGAGCCGATCGGCGAGGGCGCCGGCGGTCATTCCGTCCCGGTCGAACTCGTGCGCGAGGGCCCCGGTGAGCCCGGTCTCGGGGGGTACCTCGATGACAGTCCCGACGTTCTCGAGCATGACGTCGGTGAGCAGGCCGATGACCCGGCGGATCTCGGCGGGGTCGGCCAGGGTCTCCGGGCCCGGGATCCAGTCTTGGGCGCGTGCCCACTTGGCCAGCCGGACGCTGTCGATTGCGACGACCGAGTGACCGCGGCGGATGACGGTGAGCCAGTGCCGGCCAGTCCCGACCCGTAGGCCGGCGGCGATGTCGTCCTGCGGCGGTGCCACCACATGGCGGGGAACGTCACCGACGATGATCGTGCCGCCGCCGACGGCGGCCAGCACGGACTCGACGGCCGGGCCGCCCAGGGTGACCTCGAGCATCGCGCCGGGATCGTCGGCGGGACCGAGCGCTCGGACCGTGGCGGCCAGGGACGCCGTCGGCTGGAGGATCTGGAGGTTACGCTGCGCCACGTGCCGGTTCCGGTTGGCGTCGAAGGCGCCGTCCCAGGGGTCGGCGGGGCAGGAGACGGACGCCAGCAGGCACTCATGGCCGGTCAGGCCGGGCGGGATGTCCCAGGGGCGGTCGAGCTCGACGAGCGCGGTGGCGTCTTGCCTGGTCCGGTCGGCCAGATCGGTGAAGGCGCCGCCGATGAGGGCCGGGGCGCTGGCAGGATTGCCCGCGTTGCCCGGTCCGAAGAACCCTGGGTTCACGTACCACGCCCGCACGTGCACCCCCGCGGCGGGGAACCGGCCGAGGTTCCAGACCCGGATGAAGACGCGGTAGGACCGGCCCGCGATCGGGGCGGTCACCAGGCGATCGCTGCTGAACTCGCCGGCCCAGGCGGCGTCGGTCAGGAGGATGTCGGGCGACTCCCAGCACGGAATCGGCGGCCAGAGCGGTCGTCGGGCGCGGTCGCCGGGTGACATGGCCCGGATCAGAAGGTACGGGTACACGTCCTCGCGGCGCGGGCGGCGGCCCCGGCCTATCTCGGAGAACTGCCCCTTCCAGCGGTCCGGGGATCCGGTCGGCGTCCAGTTCGGGTTCGGCGCGGTCTCGACCGGTGGTACCCGCAACCCGAAGGCTCCCGGGGGTGCCGCGCCCCGCTGGACGGCGTCCTCATCGGGGCCCAGGGCCGGGTGCGCGGGGCCCGGGTCAGGCATGGGTTCGGCGTTCATCATCGACCTGCCTCTTTCGGCAGCCGGTCGCGCCAGTTCGGATCGGTCTCGGACGGGTGCGGGAGGCTCGGCCGGCACCCGTCGTCGCGAGGCCCCGGGCGCCGTCTGGCCGGCTCGGGGCGGTAGTGGGTCAGCAGATCGCGGGTCTGGTCATACCACTGGCTCTCCGGGACGCCCTGGCCGGCTTGGAACGGATCGGGATTGTCGGAGTCGGCGTGGAAGAGCTGGGGCGGGGTGCAGGGCTGAGCGTAACTGAACTCTCGCGTTTTCGGTGCGGCGAAGCCCGGCACGCACTCCCAGGTGTCCCGGGCGCCTGCGGGGTTGCCGACTATCGCGTGGCGGTCCCAGTCCCAGCAGTGCCAGGCGTAGCCGCGATCGCTGTCGAGGTTGAAGTCGGGCACGCTGAAGTCGTCGCCGCGGCCGGCCGCCATCCGGCCGATCAGGTAGAGGCTGTAGTCGATCGGGCCGCCGAGGTGCTTGTTCTTGCGCAGCAGGAAGTCCAGTGCCTGCGCGGTGGCCTGCGGGGAGCCGCACTTCTCCAGAGTTGTACGGGCATCCCGGTCGCCGGCCAGGGAACCGAGCAGCACCCTCGAGTCGTCGCCGGCGAGATAGAGACCGACCTGGATACCGGGTCCCTCCTGCGCCACTCCGGTTCCCGCCGCGTTGGTCAGGGGATAGCGCCACGGGGCCAGCCATTGCGAGGGGTAGAACCGGTCGGCCTCCGTGACCTCGGCCTCGTCGGCGTAATGCAGCGGCCGGGCCAGGTGCAACGCTGCCGCACGGCCCACTGCGCCGATGTCGGCAGGCCGGTCCCGGACGATGCCTCGGGGGTAGGCGCCGTCCATCCCGGTCGCGGACATGTTGGTCGCCCGGCCGGAGGGCTCGTTGACGGTGAAGGGGCGAGACGCATCAGCGAGCGGGCTGTCCAGCGCCGCGGCCAGGCTGAACGGGCCGGAGTCGGTGCCGAGCGTGGTGAGGCCGAGATGAATCTCGCTATGCGTCGGCATCAGGAACCCGGTCATCACCAAGGCCTGGCGAGCCTGCAGGTAGAGAGTCCACGCCGGGACGACGACACTCCAGTAGACGACCTCACGAGCCGGGAAGGTGGCCACGTCCGTGATCAGGCCCGGTACCACGGTGGCCAGCCAGATGATCACCTCGGCCAGGTACACCGGCCAGGCGAAGATCGCCAGCAGCAGGTCGAGGACGTCGAAGGAGGAGTCGTCCATGTCCGCGCCGCGGGTGGGATCGTCGTCCACCCCCCAGGTCCCGGTCGGCGGGGTGGGGAACGAGTGATCCGTGATGACCGACGGTGGCGTCGGCGCGCGCACGCCGCCCCCGTCACTGGCGGTCAACTTGAGGTATCGGTACACGAGTTGCCACATCTCGGCCAGGGCCGCCTCGTTCGGCCGGCCGTCCGGCTGGCCGGCGGCATCGGTGGCGGAGAACGCCGGCTGCTTAGCCAGGATCTTGGGACCGTCCGGGTGGACGCCGGCCATCACGTCCTGGATGGCCTTGACCAGGTGAGCGGGGAGCGGGCCGGTGTCCAGGTCGAAGAACGCGTGCCGGGCCTGGGCGCCGGTCGGGGTACCGGAGTCGTCGTAGGCGGGGAAACCGCTCCAGTAGTCGTAGGCAGGTGCGTCGCCCCGGCCGTCGTAGGGGGTGTCTGTACGGGTCCGGAACGCGAGCCGGAAGTGCAGTGCCGACGAGCCGTACTCGCCGTAGAGGGGTCCAGGGTTCTTCGCGCCGTAGTTCTGGGCATCAAAGTGGTTCTCCACCAGGTGATGGCTCTGCCAGTGGTCCCGGTACGGTCCACCACACTTGGCGTTGGTGAACGGGTGGCCCGCCACGTCGGTAGCGCAGTGACTCATCCACCCGACGGCGAAGGCCACCTGCGCCTGCGCATCCTGCCGGGCATCCTCGTCCACCGCGGTGAGCAGGGAGGCCATCGCCTGCCGGAACATCGCGTACGGGAACTGGTAGGTGCGCCGGTAGTGGAACACGTCCGACCAGAAGAACCCATCGTCGCCGTATCCCTGCGGTACGCCCGAGGTGAGGAACCCGAACCAGTCGGCCATCCGGGCCAGGACCCCTTCAAAGGCTGTCGCGGCGGCGGAGCTCGCCTCGTCCAGGACCTGCGCCAGCTGCGGGCCCAGCCCCCCTTCGAGTTGGGAGGCCAGTTGCGTCCGATCCGTCGCGACCGGACCGATCCACTTCTCCCACTTGGCCAGGAACGCCGAGTCGATCGCCTCCCAGACATCCAGGGCCCACTTCACGACGTCCCGGACCACCGTGCCCACGGTGCCGGTGTAGTCCGGCAACAGGTAGAACAGATCCGGGCCGATCGAGCCCAGGGCGAGATAGTTCCGCCAGGTGTGGCACATCTCACCGATCATCTTGGCCTCGGTCTCGCTGATCGCGAACCCGGCCGGGATCTCACCGTTGCGCAACCTCCGGGCGACCTCGTGAGCCGCCTCCATGTGGACATACCAACCGGGCATCGCGTCGTCCCTCCTGAGTCCTTACCGGACCGGGCCTGCGACCAGCGAGCGGTTCACCGCGCTCCCGAACGGCACCGTCACGCCAGCCTCCGCGTCTGCGCGGGCAAGGGATGGGACCGTCACCGACGGGCTCCGCGAACGTTCTTGAGTGCGTACCTGCCTCGGCCGTCGTTTTAGCCTCGGCACTGCCAGGCCTACAGGGGGAGCAGTATCCATCAGGCGGAACCTCGCTAGGGACGCGTGGGTGATGGACAGCGAGCCGCTGCCGCCGTGGCCTGCGAGCTGGTGACCTGCGCTGCAGCGAGTTCCATCACGTGCGAACTCAGCTGTGCTGTCGGAGGCAGCGACCCGTTAATCGCTGCGCTCGACTTAGCGCTCGTCACACCACCAACGACCCAGGGCCTTGCATCGGCTCGGGCCGGTGTGTGCCCTGCGGAACTCGCCTGCATCCCTCCCCACATGCAACCATGTCGCTTCAGAGAAGCACCATGGCGGCGAGCGCGCATCGGGGATTTCCCTAGGTTTAGACGGCTCTATAGCACTGTTCGCCCGAGGCTGCACCAATTACGATTTAACCGGTGCTGGTCGGCCGCGAAGACGAGCGAACGCAACTCGATAGCCTGATCGCCCGTGCCCGCGGCGGCGAGAGTACGGCGTTGATCCTCTACGGTGAGGCGGGCATCGGGAAGACGAGGCTGCTCGAGCACGCCGCCGCGACGACCACCGATTTCAAGGTGTTGCGTGCTCGTCCGCTTGAGGCGGAATCGGAGCTGGCGTTCGCGGGTCTTTCCGAGTTGCTGCGTCCGGTCCTGCATCTGCTCGGCCGGATTCCTGGGCCCCAGGAGGCCGCGTTGTGCGGGGCGCTCGCGCTCGGGCCGCCCGTGCCAGGCGACCGGTTCGCCGTGGCTGCGGCGACGCTCAGCCTCCTGGCGGCGGCTGCCGAGGAATCTCCCGTCCTCGTCGTCGTGGACGATGCGCACTGGCTCGATACGCCATCTCGCGAGGCGCTGCTGTTTGCCGGGCGCCGTCTTGGCAGCGAGGGTGTACTGCTGCTGCTGGGGATGCGCGACCGCGAGTGGGTCTCAGCAGCGGGACTCGGCACCCTCGAGCTGCACGGGCTGTCCGCCGCGGACGCGGCGGCGCTCGTCGAGCGCACCGGAGTGCCGGTGGATGCGGCCGTCCGGAACCGAATCGTCACCGAGACGCGGGGCAACCCGCTCGCGATCCTCGAAGCGGTCGCGACCCTGACCGATGCCGAACTGCTGGGCAAGGCGCCGATCACCCATCCGCTCGCTGTGGGCGTTTCCCTTGAGCAGGCCTTCGCGCGGCAACTCGATGCCCTTCCCCGGGACACGCGGGACGCGCTCCTCATTGCCGCTGCGAGCGACTCGGGGTCGGCCGGGGAAATCGCGCGGGCGCTCGCCCAGGCAGGTCTGAGCCGTTACGCGCTCGAACCCGCCGAGCGGGACGGGGTGATCATCCTCGCTGGCGAGCGGATCGAGTTCCGGCACCCGCTCGTCCGCTCCGCGGCCTACCACTCGCACGACCCGGCCGAGCGGCGCGCCGCGCACCGCGCCATCGCGGCGGCGGCCGGCGCCGACGCCGGCGAAAGAGCGGCCTGGCATCTGGCCGCGGCAAGCGCCGGGCCGGACGAAGAGGTCGCCGTGCTGCTCGAGAGGTCGGCGGCGAGCGTGTTCGCGCGCCGTGCCTACGCGGCGGCCGCGAGCGCTTTCGAGGCCGCAGCGCTCGTCAGCCCCGGCGACGAGGACCGGGTGCGACGCATGATGGGTGCCGGGCGGGCTTTGTGGTTCGCAGGCCAAGGGGAGCGCGCCGCGGCGCTGCTGGAGAGCGTGCTCGACCTGGCCTCCGAGCCGGCCGCCCGGGCAGACGTTCAGGGGCTCCGCGGGCTCGCGATGCTTCTTGCCAGCCCGGTGGCCGAGACGCATGCGATGCTCGTCGCCGAAGCCGACCGGGTGGAACCGCACGACGGAACACGTGCATCGGCTCTGCGCGCAAGCGCCGCGCTCACCTGTTACATGGCGGGCGATCACGCGGACGCCGACGAGATCGCCCGTCGCGCCCTGGCCAAGGCCGGGCCGGGAGCCCGGCCCACCGCAGCGATGGTCCTCGCCCTCGTGACCGCCGGCGGCGGCCAGGTCGATGAGGCCTTGGCCCTGCTCGAGCCGATGCTCGAGTGGTTGGAGGCGATCGACCCGCTCGGCGAGCTCTGGTTCGTGCTTAGCGCGACCGCCCAGTCGCTGGGGTGGATCGAGCAGTGGGCGCACGCCCGCAAGATGTTCGACCGCATCATCGGCGCGGCGCGAACGGCGGGCGCGCCGGCCGTCCTTGCCTTTCCCTTGGCCTTGTTCTCCGAGTTCGAGCTCCGGCGCGGCAAGATCGCGGCGGCATATGCCGCCGCCACTGAGTCCGTCCAGCTCGCCGCCGAGACCGGGCAGGCCGCTCTGTCTTCCTTCTCGCTCGTGATCCTGGGAAGGGCCGAGGCAATCCTCGGACACGATGAGGATTGCCGGGCGCACGTCGCGGCCGGGCTCGATTTCTCCCGCCGGATCGGCTTGAACGTGATCGAAATCTACGCGGCAGCGGTGCTCGGACTGCTGGAGCTGTCCCGGGGCCGCGCCGACCGCGCCACTGTCCACCTGGACGAATGCGCACGACTCGAGAAGCAGTACAGCACGGGCATCTTGCTTCCGACCATTACGCAATGGGCCGCGGACCTTGTCGAGGCGCACATCCGCAGCGGCGCGATGACGGACGCGGAACGCTCGCTGGCCATGCTCGGGGACGTAGCCCGCCGAACTGGTCTGAGGTGGGCGAACGCGGGCGCGGCGCGGTGCCGCGGCATGCTCGCCGACGAAGATAGGTACGAGCGGGAGTTCCAGACCGCGCTCGCAGTCTACGGCGAGGAGATGGCGTTCGAGCGGGCGCGGACTCTGCTCGCCCTAGGCATGCGGCGGCGCCGTTCACGGCGGCGCGCTGATGCCCGGGCAGCGCTCCACGAGGCGCTGGCCTACTTCGAGAGAGGCGGCGCGGAGCCGTGGGCCGGGCAGGCTCGGGCGGAACTAAGAGCGGCCGGCGAGATGCCTCCCCACGACAATGCCGGTGGCCTGCGATCGCTGACGCCGCAAGAACTGCAAGTGGCCCTCATCGTGGCCCAGGGAAGCACCAATCGCGAGGCCGCCGCGGCATTGTTCCTGAGCCCGAAGACGGTCGAATTCCATCTCGGCAACACCTACCGCAAACTCGGCGTGCGATCACGCGCCGAACTCGTCCGCCGCGTCGAAGGCCTCACCTAACCGATGCTGCCGCCACAGGAGCAGGCAACCACCTGCTCGGTGAGCGTACTGGCGATGCTTCGTCCAGCGTCCGCCGCCCACCGACAACAGCACAAAGGCATCGCGGAGAATCTGCCGCACCGTTACCGGCAGCGGCAGAGCCCGCCCGCCTACTCCCGTACCGGCACCGGATTCGCCGGTCATGCCACTATGGTCCTGTTCGCGCCCGGGGCGGCAGCACCAGCGATCGTGTATTTCGAAGGGATGAGGTCCTGGAGCCAGTGACAAAGTAAGTGACAACGGCTCCAGGCAACGGCCGACACAACGCGACGTACCCAGACGCCGAGATCCCTCTGAACTGCGGTAATCAGACTTTATGCGACGGCGTCAGACGCAACTGGCATGCATGGTAAGGAGAAGGTCTACGGTTCGATTCCGTAACGG
>Ga0137377_10003370_pt1 | contig 12359 bp, 7 predicted proteins | sample SagtaG_22_FD_104815 | JGI IMG/M metagenome (GOLD analysis project Ga0137377, IMG submission 104815) | Vadose zone soil microbial communities from Sagehorn Ranch, Mendocino, California, USA - Sage2_L_40_16 metaG | ecosystem: Environmental > Terrestrial > Soil > Vadose zone | place: USA... | reverse complement strand
GTACCACGCGGTTGCCTGTTCCGCATAGCTCAGACGGAAATGTCCGGGCTGAATCTTCATCGCCCAACTGCAGTCGTAGTCGAAATATAACGCTGTCTCGGCTTCGTAGTCAGAGCGCAGGAACTCAGGCCCCAGCGCCTTCAATTCCCTCACCGTTTGCAGAATCTCGTCGAACGCCGGACTCTTCGAGCGATCGTGATTCAACATTCCGTGCCAATATTCTTCGGCTCCGGAGGTTGCGGTGTCCCAGCGAAAATAGTTGATTCCCATCGCTCCGTGCGCGATTGCCTGATAGCTCCACAGCCGGACCTGCCCCTTCTCCGGTTGAGGCGAGAAGGTAGTCTGCCCGGCCTTTCCGGACTGCTCCTCCATGATCAGGAATGGCTTCCGCAGAATGCTGCGCCCGAAATCGTGCTGCATGGCAACCATGGCGGGAACCGCCGTATTCACCAGCGGGCCACCTTGGCCGCTTTGATGAAGCATCATTTCAAAAAAGCCCGGGTAGTTATCGAAGGCGACAAAATCAAGTTTGGCGTAGAGTTCACGGTCGTCGATCGCTTCATACGGCACACCGATGTTGTTCGTAGTAACGAAATGTTTCGAGCACAGTTTTCGCAACATTGCCAACTGCTCTTCAAGGAATGATGCGTTAGCGAAGGACTGATAGCGGTCGTAGTCGAGCGCGAGTCCCGGATTCGGATCCCCTCCCGACGGCAACGGCACCGGAATTTGGGCCCAGTCGCTATAGTGCTGGCTCCAGAAGTTTGTTCCCCACGTCTGATTGACTTGGTCGAGGGTGCCGTATTTAGTGCGCAACCAAGCTTGAAAGCCGGCTCGGCAATAGTTGCAGTAACAACGCGGCGAAGAACCCAGTGTGAATTCGTTGTCAATCTGCCAGCCAATGACTCCTGGATGGCGGGTAAATTTTCGCGCCATCTCCGTCGCTACCGCAAGCGATAGGCGGCGATAGGTCGCATTCGTCGGGCAGGTGAAGCGTCTTCCCCCGGGATGCAGCCTGTTCCCCTTCTCGTCCACTTCAACGACGTCCGGATATTTGACGGTGAGCCACGGCGGAGGCGCAGCCGACGGAGTTCCGAGGATCACGCCAATATCGGCGCGATGAAGAATGTCGACCGACCGTTGCAGCCAGTCAAAATCGAATTTCCCCTCAGAGGGTTCCATCAGCACCCACGCAAATTCTGCGATGCGCACATTAGTGAGTCCGGCCTCAGCGATCCTGCGCGCGTCTTCTTCCCACAAAGACTCGGGCGTCTGGTCGGGGTAGTAATCGACGCCGAGCAACAGCGGGACGGAAGGTGACGCTGCGCCGCTCGCTGCGACTTGTGCCCAGAGTGGCAGGCGAAGACCGGCAGCGCCCAGCACTGCCGTAGAAGCACCTACAAAGTCACGTCGATTGATTTTTGCCATGAGGATTTTCCCTTCTGTCCTGTTTCTATCCGCCCGCGAACTGGTGACGTTACTGATGAATGCGGGCGGCAAAACCTCCACCCGGCGCAAGATGGATCTTCATTTTCGTAGTGCGATTAATTTGTTTCGTCGTCTTCCTGTAGTCACTGGCGTTGCGGTCAGCGTTCACTCCGTCCTCGTACGAATCGAGTGTGAAGTTTCCGTCCGGCAGGAAAGAAAAGTCAATCTCCAAATCGCGTGGCGTCCAATCGGTCATCGCGCCGACGTACCAGTCGGAACCATTGCGCCGAGCCAGCAAAACATATTGCGACATCTTTGCGTCCAGCACGCGGGTTTCGTCCCAAACCGTCGGCACCGCCGCAAGGAATTCCATGGCTTCCGGTTCCCGCAGGTAATTCGACGGGCTGTCGGAAAGCATCTGGAGCGGCGCTTCGTAGACGACGTACATCGCCAGTTGCTGACAACGCGTGCCCATTGCCATGGGCTGCGAACCGATGGGCGCGAATGTCTGGCGCGTGGCGTTCCGCATTGCCCCCGGTGTGAAATCTAAAGGCCCGAGAAACATACGCGTGAATGGCAGGCTTATGTTGTGGGCAGGCTCCGACTCCCAACTCCATTTGCTCCACTCCATGCCGCGAACGCCTTCCGTGTTGATCAGGTTCGGCCACGTTCGCGTCATCACCGCCGGTTTCTGGTCGCCATGGAAATCTACCAGCATGTGGCGCTTGGCGGCCTCGCGGCACACCTTATCGAAGTAGTTGATCATGATCTGATCGCTGCGCTGCATGAAGTCCACTTTAATTCCCTTGATCCCCCACTTATCGAATTGATCCAACGCGGGAATCAGTTGGTCGTCGAGTGTCTTCCACGAGGCCCATAGAATCAGGCCGACATTCTTCTGCTTCGCGTACGAAACCAGTTCTTCCATGTTGAGATCGGGATTCACCTGCAGCAGGTCGCCCAGTTTGTACCAGCCGTCGTCAAGGATGATGTAAGGAAGCCCGTACTTCGACGCGAAGTCCACGTAATACTCGTACGTCTTGGTGTTGATGCCCGCGTGAAAATCGACGCCGTCGATGTTCCAGTCATTCCACCAATCCCAGGCGACTTTCCCGGGGCGAATCCAGGACGTGTCTTCAACATTGGAGGGACTCTCCAGCAGATAAACGAGTTGGTTAGTGATCAGGTCACCGTCGTGGTCGGCGATGCCAAGCACTCGCCACGGAAACGTGCGCGTGCCGGCTGTGACCGCAATGTAGTCGGCGGCTTCCACAACCTTGTAGTCGCGATCGCTGGTTTGCTGCTCCTTCAGCGGATATGGCGGGAATGTGGCCTTCAATGCGAACTGTGGAGCACTGCCTTGTAGCCACAACCCGGGATAATCGCTCAAGTCAGATTCGGCAATCGCCAGCTTGGCGCCACCCCTCCCGTCCACCACGGCGGGCAAGGTTGCGATGAACATAGGCGCAATCTCACTGAGGTGCTGAGGCAGATACTTGCGCTCATTGTGCGAGTAGAACGTGTCTTCCTGGGGATAGTAAACGACGAAATTGGTGGGGAAATTGAAATTGGCCTCTTCGCCGTAGATCTTCACCTGCTTGTCGGGGAGCGTGGTCTCGAACCGGTAGGCAACACCTTCGTTGTAGGCGCGAAAAACAACTGAGTAGCCGCCGTCCATCGTGAGTCGCAGTTCGTTGTAGCGATCGCGAATCTTGGCGAACTTCTGGCGCACCACCGGCTCAACCACCTGGTCGTTGCTGCGCTGCTTCGCGCTATTCACTTTCGGCTGCAAGCCCAGTTTCTTGTGCTCCACATCAAGCGAGAGCGTGGAGTTTTCCAGCAGCGCATTGCCCCGCAGGAGCACGTCGTAGCGAAGTTGCCCGGATGTGCGGACTCTGATTTCAATCCGGGTGTCAGGGGATTTCAAATCGTAACTGGACTGTGCCGCGAGCGCTGTGGATGCGACGGCGAGAAATGCGAGTAGACAAATTCCGCGGGTCTTCATTTTTCCTCCTGGCCCTGGCGCAAGCGCGCCAACAAAACCAGCCTTTATATCGGAGGTTAAGCGTTTTATCAACCTGTGCGGGTCGAGCTTACTTGGATGAGGAAGAAGGAGAGCCCTTCAACACCACGACGAACTGCCGAATTTCGCGTCGCCGCTGTTCAACCGCTGCGGCATCTGACTGCTTCAGCCGCTCGAAGGATTGGAGTTCCGCCTGGGCTTTTCGCGGCTCGCCGGTGCGCTTGTAAATTTGCGCCAGGCGAAAGTGCGGATCCGGAAAACTCGCATCGACGGCTGCGGCTTTCTCGTAAGACGCTCTCGCGCCCTCCCAATCTCCACGCTTTGACTGTAAGACTCCCAGTTGCAGGTAGGCTTGGGCGAAGTGCGGATCGAACCGGACCGCATTCTGGAGCAGAGCTTCGGCCCGTTGCGCGCGCTCTTTCGCGTCATTCGATTTCACTAACGATATCGCGTAATAGTAGTTAGCCTGTGCGTTGCTGGGCTGATGGTGCGCGAATCTTGCCAGTTCTTCCTCCGCGCAAGACAACGCTTGCGGGGCGGCTTCTTCCATCTTGCCGAGGAACAAGTAAGGCTGAGGATTCGAGGGATCGATATCGGATGCGTCACACATGCGCAGTGCTGCCGCATCGTATGCACCATTAGCGTAGAGGGCCGCACCAAGTCCCGCCAGCAGTCGCTCGGAGCGCGGAAACGCACGCGTCCCTTTCGCAAACACTTCGACTGCCGCTTCCACAGCGCGATGCACCAGCAGTTCGCCTCCCCAAGCTAAGTAGTTTTGTTCGCTCGGATCGAGTTGCGCCGCACGTTCATATTCGTGCTCCGCGGCCAGCGGATTGTTCACACTCTCCTCGATGTCTCCGGACAACCGATGCAACTCGGCCCGATCCTTTACCGCCAGTAGTTGCTGGACGAGAGCTTGCGCCTTGCCGTGCTGGCCAGCACCTTCGTAGGCCTCCGCAAGTTCGTATGCGCTCTGATAGTCTGCGCCATCCAACTGATGGGCTTTCTCCAGGGAAGGAATGGCTTCAGCGAACTGTCGCTCGCGGAGGCAAAACGCTCCCAGCGCATGAACGGCCTCGAAACTCGCCGGTTCCTTCAGCACGGCAGCGCGCGGTCGTCTCTCAGATTCAGGGTTGGAAACACCAAGCGGCCCCTTGGAACTCAATGCACGCGTATCGCTTGCGAGTGTCTCGCTCGCCCGCAGGTTCACATCGGACCCATGTCCGCCTGCGGCCGTCCAGTCCGTTATTCCTGCCACGGTGAAATCCGGCTTGTCGCTGAATTGCGTTCCATCTTGCGATTGCGCACTGCCTTCGGCGGAATCACTCGTTTTCAAAAGCAGGACGGTCAACGGCACTTCGCTCGCTCGAGGTATTGTCAGCGACTGCTTTGAATCACGATAACCGTCTTTGTACACGCGCACGAGATAGGTCCCGGCGTTCTGACTTGTCAGCGAGAACTTCCCCGCTTCATCAGTCATCGTCTCCTGTTGCTGGGTGGCTCCGCTCTGACCGAAAACGACGTGAGCGCCACTGATCGGCGCTCCATCGGCGTCGCGAACCGTCCCCATAACGTCCTGCGCGAAGGCTTGCGGAAGACCAAAGGCGAGAATTCCGGCTAGGTACAACGCTGCCGCAAGCATGGCAGTGGGGGAAGAAATCCGATTGCTCCTCAACATGTGGGTTGCGCCAATCGTAATTCTACTCCGCTCGCGAAGGCAGGTAGTTGCGTGCCACCGCACGAAAATCCGAGAGTTGATTCCCTTTTGTTTGATCATTCCAGCCGAGCTCTGAGGCCAGCAACTCGGCCACGGCGGGCGCCATCTCCAGCGCTGCAGAGGCATTCAGAAACAGTGCGCGCGTGCGCCGCGCCAGCACATCCTCCACCGTCCTCGCCATCTCTTCGCGAGCGGCCCACACAACTTCGGCTTTCACGTAAGGATGTTCCGGGTGCAAACGCTCGCCTAATGCCGGATTCTTTTCAAGCAGGGCTCGAATCTTCTCCGCGTCGGATCCATACATTGCGAGTGGCCCGCCCGGCTTCGGTCCCGAAGAAAAACCGTGTATCCGCAGGTCGCGAGTCACGCAGGCGCGTTCCGGCAACTGTGCCAAGGTCGCTGCTTGATCGACGCAATCCTCCGCCATGTGCCGGTAGGTGGTCCACTTGCCGCCACAAATCGTCATCAGCCCCGAGCTATCGATGTGAATCACGTGGTCCCGCGAAAGGGCCGCTGTGCTTACCGCACCTTCACCCTTCACCAGCGGGCGAACTCCGGCGAACATGCTGAGCACATCGTCGCGCGTTGGCGACTTGGCCAGATATTCACCGGCGGTGGTCAGAATGAACTCGATTTCCTGCTCCATTGCGATAGGTTCGAGTTCGGCGGAAGAAACCGGCGTGTCAGTGGTTCCCACCAGCACGTGACCGTGCCATGGAATTGCAAAGAGAACGCGCCCGTCGCTGGTGTGAGGCACCATAATCGCGCTGTTACCGGGAAGAAATTCTGACTTGAACACCAAGTGAATGCCCTGACTCGGCGCAATCATCGCTTTGATATTCGCGTCTGCCGTTCGCCTTAGTGTGTCAGCAAATGCCCCGGTCGCGTTGACGACTACCTTCGCAGAGGCTCGAAACTCCTCACCAGTTTCTAAATCTCGAGCCACGACGCCATCCACGAACTCCTACGAATCCTTTGTGACTCCGGTGACCTGTACATAGTTCAGCAGCGCGGCACCCTGTTCAAACGCGGTAAACACCATGTGGATCAGCAGGCGCGCATCGTCGAATTGCCCGTCGTAGTAGATCGCACCACCGCGCAGACCTTCGGTTTTCAGCGTGGGAAGATGTTCAAGTGTCTCTTCGCGCGACAGCAGGCGTGACTTTCCAAAACCATAGCTACCGGCGAGCACCTGATACAGTTTCAGCCCGAGGCCGTAGAACGGAGCTTCCCACCATTCGTAATTGGGAACCACAAAGGCAAGATCGCGAACCAGGTGAGGCGCATTCTGCAGCAGCAGACCGCGTTCCTTCAGCGCCTCCATAACTAGGCCGATGTTGCCCTTCTCCAGATAGCGCACGCCGCCATGTGCGAGTTTCGTGCTCCGGCTCGATGTACCTTTGCCGAAATCGCTCTGCTCGAGGAGCAAAACGTCGTAGCCTCGCGAGGCAGCGTCGATCGCGATTCCCACGCCCGTGGCGCCGCCACCGACGATGATCATGTCCCATGGGCCGCGATGCTGCGCGACCCGTCCCCACATCTCTTCCCGGTTCATGCTCCCTGGATCCTGCTAACTGATTCCCGCGAGTTTCACAATGCCCGCAGCGATCGCGCCGCCTACCAGTGGAGCAACGACTGGAATGAACGCGTAGCTCCAATCCGAGTTCCCCTTCCCGCTGATCGGAAGAACGGCATGAGCGAGGCGCGGCCCGAAGTCGCGAGCCGGATTGATCGCGTACCCAGTTGGCCCTCCTAAACTCAGTCCCAATACCCACACCAGAACTCCCCAGAACCACGGGCTGAAGCCGGGAGCGAGTCCGGCCGGCGCCAGTTCTTTGCTTCCGAAACTGAATCCGACCACAACCAGAATGATCGTAGCGATCATTTCACACAGGAAGTTAGCTGGCATGTTACGAATTGCGGGTTGTGTGCAGAAAATGCCGAGTTTTGCGGGAGCATCCTCCGTCTCTTTCCAGTGCGGCAAGTACACCAGCCAGACCAATACCGCGCCAGCCAATGCACCAAGTACCTGCGCGATCCAGAACGGCCCCACATTGGACCAGTTCTTCGACAGGATCGCGACCGCGAGCGTGATCGCCGGATTGATGTGCGCACCGGGACTCCCACATGCGACTGCAGTGCAAATACCGGCGACAACAGCCATGCCCCACGCCGTGGCAATTACGATCCAGCCAGAATTTTCGCCTTTGGATTTCTTGAGCAAGACATTCGCCACAACGCCGTCGCCCAGCACAATGAGCACCAGCGTACCCATGAACTCGCCAAAGAATGGTCCGTGTATTTGTCCCATTCCCACCCCTTTTACCCGCTGAACTATTCGGCCCAGTCAAAACTGCGGGCAACCGCTTTTTTCCAAAACCGATAGATATGCTTGCGCTTGCTGTCGTCCATCTTGGGCTCCCAGCGGTGATCCATCGCCCAGTTCGCGACGAGTTCTTCGGTACCCGTGAAAAATCCGACCGCGAGGCCGGCAGCATACGCCGCTCCCAGCGCCGTGGTTTCCGCCACCTTGGGACGGACGACCGGAACCCCTAGAATGTCGGCTTGAAATTGCATCAGCAACTCATTCGCCACCATTCCCCCATCCACGCGCAGTACATCAGGGTTGACACCCGAATCCTTTGCCATAGCCTCAACCACTTCGCGGACTTGAAACGCCGTTGCCTCGAGAGCGGCGCGGGCAATGTGCCCTTTGTTCGCATATCGTGTCAGCCCGGCAATCACACCGCGCGCATTGTCCTTCCAATACGGCGCGTACAAGCCGGAGAACGCCGGCACGAAGTACACGCCACCATTGTCCTCAACAGTGCGGGCCAGGCGCTCCACATCTGCGCTGGTCTGAATCAATCCGAAATTGTCGCGCAGCCATTGCACCAGTGCGCCGGTTATCGCAATGCTGCCTTCGAGCGCATAGTGGGTGGGCTTCGCGCCAAGGCGATAAGCGACCGTCGTCAGCAGTCCGCATTTTGAGCGCACCGGACGAGTTCCAGTGTTCATCAACATGAAACACCCGGTACCGTAAGTGTTTTTTGCCTCGCCTGTTTTAAAGCAAGTCTGGCCCACCAGCGCAGCCTGCTGGTCGCCCAACACGCCGGCGATCGCAACTCCTTGGATGGCCGCGATCGTTGCGTGTCCGAAAACCTCGCTGCTAGAAACAATTTTAGGCAGCATCTGTGCTGGAATTTCGAAATCGCTCAGGATGCTTTCTTCCCATTGCGCTGTAGCAAGGTCCATCAACTGAGTGCGGCTGGCGTTGGTCACATCAGTGACATGCAGCCCGCCGCTTGGGCCGCCCGTAAATTTCCAGATCAGAAAGCTGTCGATGGTTCCGCAGAGAACTTGTCCGGATTCGGCCTGCTCGTGAATACCGGGCACATTGTTAAGGATCCAGCGAATTTTCAGAGCGCTGAAATAACACGAAAGCGGCAAGCCCGTCTTTGCGCGATAGCGGTCTTGCCCTCCCAACTTCGAGAACTCCGCAACATCATCGGCCACGCGCGTGTCTTGCCAGACGATCGCGTTGTAGACTGGTTTCCCCGTCTTCTTGTTCCAGACGACGGTGGTTTCGCGTTGATTCGTAATGCCGATTGCAGCAAGATCAGGAGGCTTAAGTCTCGCAGTGCCCATCGCACTGGAAATCACGCTTTCAGTTCGCCGCCAGATTTCCTCCGGATTATGTTCAACCCAACCCGGCTTTGGATAGATCTGCTCGTGTTCCTGCTGGGCGATACTGACGACCTCGCCCGCACGGTTGAAGATGATGAAGCGCGAACTGGTTGTGCCCTGATCAACGGCTCCAATGTAATCTGCCATTTCCATTCCACTCAGAGAACAGGCACTGAATCTTACGTCCGGAAGGAAGTATGGTCAATTTTCCCAGCCTTGCGAATGCAATTGGGGATTCGGACTGAATGCGACATCTTAACCTCCGGCAGCGACCGTCGATTCCGCTGCTTTTCTGGTCACGGTAACGGCCTCTGGCGCTTGAGTCCAATAACTTCTCGGCGGAATACTATTCCGAGGGGTTAGTGGCGGACAGTGATGTCACAAAATGTTGTTTTGCCAGACAGGCGAACCGTCGAACAATTCCACTTATGAAGAGGTTCTCGTTGATCGAACGTCTGGAAATGCAGTTCGGAGCCATCGCTCAAAATGCCTTCAATCATGGGAACCTGGGTAATCCAAACAGCTGGGTTGACTGTGCAGCGTCCGGCGGCAGCCGGAAACAGTTGCTCCCAAACGTGAGTCCGAATGCGTAAGTTGGAATTCGCTGCCCGGTTTACGTTCTAGCCCTTTTCGTCTGAAGGTAGGGTGCAACAGCACCCACCTTGAGTTTGCGCGACCACAGTTGCATTTGCTGTGACCGGTGAGCCTCGAGAACGGCAACGAGCTAACCTATTCACCGAGCATCATCGAACTTTAGTCGGATTACACAGTTGGCTACCGCTGATAGAGTTCCTGAGGCGTACTCACTATGAAGCGAACTGTCGTGTTGTCTCTCCTTCTTGGCTGTTTGCTTGTTGTGTCCTTTCCGTGCACCGCGCAGACGGACGTCCAATCAGCGGACACTGTAATCATCGATGCTCGTCTTGTGTCTGGTGCTCCCAAGGCGCTCCCTTTTCCAGTCGGCGGAACCTCGCCTGACGGTCACAAGCTATACGCCAACCGGCGTTATCTGATTCGAGATGGACAGCCCTGGTTTCCCATCGTGGGAGAGTTTCACTATTCCCGCTACCCCGAGCGGGAATGGGAGCAAGAAATCTTGAAGATCAAGGCGGGCGGAATCCAGGTCATCTCGACCTATGTCTTCTGGATACATCATGAGGAAATCGAGGGACAGTTTGATTGGTCGGGACAGCGCAACCTACGGCGGATTGTCCAGTTGTGCGCGAAGCATGGCATGTATGTGTGGATTCGCGTCGGCCCGTGGGCCCACGGCGAAGTGCGTAATGGAGGACTGCCCGACTGGCTTCTGCTGAAAACTGCCACCCGCGAAAATAATCCCACGTACCTGAAGTATGTCACCCGTTTCTACGGGCAAATCGGTGAACAGACAAAAGGACTCTTCTGGAAAGATGGCGGGCGCATTATCGGAGTACAACTCGAAAACGAATACAGCGCACGTGGGCCAGGAAAGGGCGCAGAGCACATTCTTCGCCTGCGAAAGATCGCACACGACGCAGGATTGGATGCTCCGTTTTACACCGTGACCGGATGGGATGGAGCGGCAATCCCCTCCCGTGATGTTTTACCGGTGTTCAGCGGATATGCAGATGGATTCTGGTGGCGCAGGCTTGATGAGCTGCCGCCGAACCCAAACTATTTCTTTACCAAGATCCGCTGCCAGGAGAATGTCTCCGAGAGTCTCAGATCCATCCATCCGGATATCGATGCGCTGGATGATAAGTACCCTTTTCTGACGTCCGAAATGGGCGGCGGAATGGAAATTGCTTATCATCGGCGGCCTCTTATGTCAGTTGATGACACAGCCGCCATGGAACTGGTAAAGCTCGGTTCCGGAGTCACCATGTACGGTTACTACATGTTTCACGGTGGTACCAACCCGGAGGGCAAAAAGACGAGTCTTCAGGAATCCCAGGCTACCGGATATCCCAATGATCTGCCTTCAAAAAGCTACGACTTTCAGGCCCCCCTAGGGGAGTTTGGGCAAGCTCATCCTTCATTCGGAGCATTAAAACTCTTTCATCTTTTCCTTGATGACTTTGGGCCCGAGCTCGCGCCAATGATGCCTTACTTCCCGGAACGCCTTCCAACCAGCCTGCATGATGTGTCGACGCCGCGCGTTTCGGCACGCCTGCAAAACGACCATGGATTTCTCTTCATTAATAACTACCAGCGAACCTATCCTCTTTCAGAACATAAGAACTTTCAGGTGCATTTGAAGCTGCCGGCAGAACAGATCGATATCCCACGGCGGCCGCTCACCATTCCGACTGGGTCATATACATTCTGGCCGGTGAACTTGGCTCTAGGACGAAGTGTTCTGCGCTATGCAACGGCACAGCTCATATGCAAATTGGCTGATACAAACACATATGTGTTCTTCGCCGTGCCGGGTATTCCAGCAGAATTCGCCTTCGAAGAAAAAAACGGAGACGCAATTGAAGCTTCCGAAGCACGCGTCGAGCGAAGCGCCGGGTTGGTGTTCGTGGGTCATGTGAATCCCGGAACTGGATCTGCTATTCGGCTGCGGGGGCGGAATGGAGAAGCGGCGCAGATTGTCGTGCTCTCGCCGCAGCAGGCACAGAGTCTCTGGAAGCTGACTCTAGGCGGCAAAGAGCGGTTGATTCTCTCTGCAGCTCAAGTCTACGCGGATGGAGACAAATTGGTTCTCCTGGCGAGCAACGCTTCGGAACTGAAGGCTGCTTTTTTCCCCGCGCCCAAACACTCAGTAGCGGGATTCAGCGACGCCGGTCAGGATGGAATCTTCCATATTTATGCGGCACAGGTTCAACCACTGAAGCTTACGGCTAAAGTCGAGAAGCTCAGCGATCCTGGCGCAGACCCGCCGCTGAAGATGGGGAAAGAAGTTGTGCTGATGCCCGACGAGTCTGCATTTGAATCCGCCGCGAAATGGAGGATTAAGCCCCCAGACCTCAATTCGGACGCAGTCTCCGATGTTCTTTTGAGAATCCACTATAAAAGGGGACATTGCGCGCATCTACGCGGGAGGGGAACTACTCACCGATAATTTTTATTATGGGGAACCGTGGGTTATCGGACTCAGCACAATTCCCACGGAACTGCTCAACAAGACCCTGGAGGTACGCATTCTTCCGCTCCAGGCACAAGCACCAATTTACCTGCCGAGCGGTGCCCGCCCTGCGAGCCAGCTAGGGGACCAACTCGCGGATATTGAAGAGGTTAACTTCGTGCCTGTATATCGTAAGGTGATGCAAATAGGCAATGATCGCGACTCAAGAATTGCGATTCCGCAGTTGTAGTCAAGGAGCGTCATCTTTCCGCCCCTTTTAAGAAGCCGCAGGTTGCGATTCTTCCAGGGTGGTTGCCTCGCCGGGCTACTTTCGCTGCCTTTGCTGGCGGACTCGCACGGAATTCTCTGGACGGTTCTTGTGCGTTTTCGCGCCATGATTAGAGCTTCTGCTTGGTTTCCCCTGCTACGCTCTGTAGTCACTCCGAACGCTGTGG
>Ga0137377_10003362_pt1 | contig 12373 bp, 11 predicted proteins | sample SagtaG_22_FD_104815 | JGI IMG/M metagenome (GOLD analysis project Ga0137377, IMG submission 104815) | Vadose zone soil microbial communities from Sagehorn Ranch, Mendocino, California, USA - Sage2_L_40_16 metaG | ecosystem: Environmental > Terrestrial > Soil > Vadose zone | place: USA... | reverse complement strand
GATTTGGAGGGAAAAAAGGGAAGCATAGTCTTGCAGATTCTACAAAACCCAGTGGTAAAATGACAGTCTCACATTGAAGAGCAACATTACCTGGCAGAGGCGTATGGGAGTCGAACCCACCAGCGACCGCGCCGAGCGACCCCCCAGCCGTTTTGAAGACGGTGAGACCCACCGGGGCCCCTACACCTCCATACATGTGTGGCTGTATTTTGTCATTCGCTTTTATGCTTGTCAAGCTTATGCTTTTTGTTCACCAAGTGTACGCACACGCTCTACATCTACCTCCGTCAGATCTTTCACCATCAGTTCCGCCTCGCGCAATCCCGGTAGGTCCCTGTTACCAGCAACCGCAATACAGCGCATCCCTGCAGCGTGTGCCGCCTGTACGCCCGCGACAGCATCTTCGAAAACCAGGCACACTGTTGGATCCATATGTAGCTCTTTAGCTGCTTGGAGAAAGATGTCAGGCGCAGGTTTTCCCCTTGCTACCGTTTCACCTGAAACAAGCACTGAGAGATAGCGCTTGAGCCCCAATACATCACTTATGAGTTGAATGTTCTCAAGCGGTGTGGAGGATGCCAGGGCTTGGGAAAAACCTGCCTCATGTAGCCCACGCATAAGTTCCATTGCACCTGGCAGAGGTGCTGCGCTCTCACGGATGAGTTCGCGAAAATACATCTCTTTGCGATCTGCCAGCGCTTTTACTCTTTCAGCAGGCAGATTGCCCCAGATCAAAGCAAATATATCATCATTGCGCTTGCCGAATGTTGCCCAAAAGTCAGCATCGGTCATTGTAATGCCCTCTTCACGGGCCAGGCGTTGCCAGGCCCGGCGATGTTCGTCTGCGCTATCAATGATCACACCATCAAGATCCCAAATCACTGCTTGTATTACATTTGGCATGAAGAATTGCTCCTGTTCGTTTTTGGTTAATATATTATACACTTTCAGGCGCTTTTCTATAGACGCTCAGCAATGAGGATGATACAATACACATGGATATTTTCCCTGATGCTGTCTACCATTTGCCCGCATCGCTCATAAGCAAGATATGGAGGCGTGACGTAGCTCTCCAGGTATCAAGAAGGAAGAGCTGCGTCCTAGAGTGCTATGGATTACGGGTTTACAATGGTGTCCTGCATACTGCTTCCACAGGAAGTAGGCAGGGACAAAAAACTTCTGCGCAGTGTATTAGAGCCTCTTGATCTAGGCAAATGGCTAGATCTAGGGCCACGCGGCCTGCGCCTCATTCCCCATGACCTTGCTCTGCCACCTACTTATTTTAACCCTGATGGATCGGTAGACCTGGTCAACAAAGGCTTATACCTTGATGATGTAATGTCCCATATGGAGCGCATTGCAGCCGCGTTGGGATGCCAGCTCGAGTGGGATTTCTAGAACCCGGAGGGATATCCAGGATGAGTGATCGAAAGTTCTTCAATGAAGAGATGGAGACGCTTCCTAAAAGCAAGCTCAAGGCATTACAATTGGAACGTCTCCAGGCAATTGTTGAGCGCGCCTACACACGGAACCAGTTTTATCGGAACCTCTACGATGAAGCTGGCGTCAAACCATCGGATGTCAAATCGCTGGAGGATATTCGCAAACTGCCGTTTCTTGAAAAGAAAACGGTGCGTGCTGCGTATCCGTACGGGATGGCATTTGTCAAGCCAGGTGACCAGGGTGGCCCTGTAGAGGTACATGCGACAAGTGGCACAACAGGTAAGAGTGTGCCTGTTTTCGCGACAAAGAAGGATATTGATTATTGGTCGGACCTCAATGCTCGTGAACTGTGGATGACCGGTATGCGACCGGGCGATATTTTGATGAACTGCTACGGATATGGCCTGGCAACGGGTGGGTTTGGATTCCACTATGGAGCGATAGCCATGGATGTGTTGGCAATCCCTATGGGGTCCGATGCCCGTCAATACGATCGCATGATCGATTTTATCGTGGATTTTGGTGTAACCGCTTTTTGTATGACGCCTTCCGTTGGACTCTATGTTGGTGGCAAGGCCCGTGAACGCGGCGTCGATTTTAAGAATACCAAGCTCAAGATAGGCCTGTTTGGCGCTGAGCCCTGGCCATGGGAAACGCGTCTGAAGCTAGAGGAACTCTTCAATATCACCGCCTACGATGAATTTGGCATGACGGAGTTCCTCGGGCCAGGCATGACGTGCGAGTGCGAAACCCGCGACGGGATGCATGCATGGGCAGATGCTTTCCTGGTAGAGTGCATCGATCCCGAAACAGGGGAATGGATGGAAGAGGGTCAGGATGGTGAGCTTGTGTGGACATGGCTCACAGCAGATGGCACTGCTATGATTCGCTATCGTAGCCGAGACCTTTCTCGCATCTGGTGGGAAGAACGATGTGCCTGTGGTCGTACCCATCCGAAAATTGCCGCGATCAAGGGTCGCAGCGATGACGCCGTATCCATTCGTGGCCTGATTGTCTTCCCGAGCCAGGTCGAGGCAGCGTTGGTAAAATTTCCCGAAACTGGCTCGAATTTCCGTATTGTCGTTGACAAGCGCGATGGGCTGGATACCTTTGATCTGAAGGTCGAGGTGAAGGATGCATCTATCTTGAGTGACAGAGAACGCAGTCAGAATCTAGGTCGAGAGATGGCTGAGGCTGTCAAGACGGTCACGGGTAACTCACCTAAGGTAGAATTGGTGCCTGCAGATAGCTTGCCTCGAGCAAGCGGTGGTGAGTCGAAGACAGCCAGCGCCCGTGTAGAGGATCGTCGCAAGAAGTAGTTTCGCCTCCTGGATATAGGATATAAGTTATTGAATAGCGCCTCTAAATCTAGGGACGCTATTCTTTATGCTCATATGGAGTGCGTCCCTGCTGCAACCTGGGACGCGATAAATAGACTCCTACAATTAGTGGATGATGCCCCACATAGTCAGCACGATTGCTAATGCTGCAATGCCATTGTTGAGCATGTGCAGCAGAATAGATGGCCAGATCGAACGAGTGCGCCAGCGGAGAATGGCAAGGGCGAGCCCTATAATGAAGAGTACCGCGAATGAGCCTGGATCGGCGTGGGCCACGGCGAAGAGGAGAGAGCTGAGGACAATTGCCCATCCGAGAGGCATACCCCGGCGCAATCCAGGGAAAACAAACCCACGAAAAAACACCTCTTCACAAAAAGGCGCTATGACCACGGCTGAGAAAAGTGTTGCATACGTCGTTAAGGGCGCAACCCTGCTCTCGTGGAGAATAATCTGGTCGTTCGTTTGCAAGTTCAGATGCAATACGGAGATCAGATATGAATATAGAGTATTAATGCCGAAAATTACTAGCATCAACAAGAACACCCAGATCAGTGTTTGGCTTATACGATAGCGGCGGAATCCGAGGGATTGCAGCGCCAGGGGTGCACGTGGAGTTAACGAGCGGAATGCGGCATTGGCGAAGTAGAAAGGGGCAATGAGGAAGGCTCCCTCAATGATCGCGGAAAAGATGATCGTCACAATTGCGCCTATGAGATCTGCTCGAGGAGAGAGCGGCGTGGTAATGGAAGTGCTCCCGTTAATGCTCGAGAGTATCAGTGTCAGTGCGATCCACGGCAAGAGTGTTAATAAGACTCCGAGGAAAGTTTGCTGTATTGACCAGGGTGCGATATCTGGAGGTGCGCCCATTATGGGCCGTTTATCTGCTTCTTGTTCTAGCAAGTGATTCTCCATTTTCCTCTAAATTAACAACAAAGAGGGCTTTCAAGGTTGCTGTACATTGTCAATGTGGTATACTAGCTACAACATTATCTTACCGCACATAAAAGATACCAGGAAGGATGAATTTTTGTCGGGTACTATCGAAACCAACCCATCTGAAAATTCCAATTGGCGAAAGCATAAAAATGCTTGTCCGTTTTACCGTGAGCGCTGGTTTCCCGGTAATGACGTGGCAGCAGGCGAACCCATGTATCAAGTGTTTTGTATGAAAGGCACACCGCCCATTACTCTCGAAGAGCAAGATCGCTGCCTACACAGCAAAACCTGTTGTTGGCGTCTTGCAAAGAAACAGCCAGCTGCTGCGCAACCAGCTACTGAAGAAACTCCTTCTCCCACCCATTAAAGCAAAAAGCCAGCAGTCGAAACCGCTGGCGGGCCGTATCACATCTGCCTCATAGATTCAGCTACTGCTCAAAAACCCATCAATATGGTGCTCTTTCTTTTACTCTCGTTCTCGCGACGAATAGATAAAGGGTTCCAGAATATCTTCATACTCAAAGAGTTCTTCAGGTTTGAAGAATCGTTCAATCTCAACCCTGGCAGTGTCAAGCGAGTCCGAAGCGTGAACAAGGTTGGCCTGCACACTCATTGCGAGGTCGCCGCGTATCGTCCCGGGTTCTGCCTCACGCGCTTTTGTGATGCCACAAAGTAATCTTACGGTGTTGACACAATCGGTTCCTTCCCAGCAGCAGGCGACGACAGGCGTGCGGCGCATAAAAGCCTTGATTTCTGGAAAGAAGTCTCGCCCGGCTAGATGGCTGTAATGAATATCAAGCAGGTTATCAGGTAACGTTATCATTTTCATACCGACCAGCTTGAGACCTTTACGCTCAAGTCGATTGATGACTTCACCTACTAAGTCTCTTTGGATAGCATCGGGTTTGATGAGCACTAACGTACGTTCCATACAGTTAAATATCCTTCAGGAAACTTTCCCTGGGGGTCTTAGTGAGCATTTTGCTTCTCACTTTTTACAGGCAGTGTGAGATAAACTTCACCAAAACGCCAGCATTGTGTTGCTGGTTAAACCAATCTCCAGGTCAAGGGATGTGATGGCGTTTCGTTTACAAACGCTGTTTTGTTGACAATATAATACAGTAAGCGCTTATGAAACGCAAGCCTTACAAAAGCACTTATTCAACCTTCTCCCGCTGGAGTCCATCGATGGCTTCGAGTCTTGACTTGAGCTCGGCATTCACTTTTTCCTGCTTCTGTAGAAGTTGTCTGAGCGCCTCAAACCCGGCTTGTAGGTCATCCGGAGCAGAGTCACTGCTCTCCTTATAAATCGCATAGCGTATTCACGCTAGTAGATCGATAATTAAGACCAACGTGCTTTCGAAGCAAAAATAGTGTATTCTGAAGATGTAATTTCGCCCCCACCATGAGAACCATGACGAGCCGCGCGCAGCGGCAACGTTCTCGCCGGAAAAGGAACGCGCGGCCGCGCTGACGATGCTGACGCTGTCCGGAGCGAAACTCTTCTACGAGGGCCAATTCGAAGGACGGCGGATCAAACCTCCGGTGTTCCTGGCGCGCCGTCCGGTCGAACCGCTTGATGCGGACCTGCGAGCGTTCTACTACAAACTGCTGGCGGCGGTCAAGGAATCGGGGCTGCGCCAGGGCGAATGGCAGCTGTGCGCACGCACTGGGTGGCCCGATAACCGCAGCTACTTGAACCTGGTGGCATGGCGCTGGAGCCAGGGCGAGGCGCGGTACCTGGTCATCGTGAACCTCTCGGAGTACCGTTCGCAAGCGCGTGTACAGATGCCCTGGAACGAATTAGCCGGGAGAACGTGGCAGTTGACGGATGTACTCAGCGGCGACATCTTCGAGCGCGATGGCGGTGAGATGCAGTCGGCAGGCCTGTATGTGGATGTGCCCGCGTGGAGTTTTCACTTCCTGCGCTTCTCATCCGACCAGAACGTCAGGTGAAGGAGTCCGAGTGGTATTGTCAACTGAAGGATGAGATGCATCCCCTGGCTGCTTTTCAGTCAGCACATCATGAGCGTGAATCTAAAGGAGTCGTGCTAACGTCCGTCGGATTGGATAGCGGCAGGCTGAATTGCTGTCTCAAGGTCCTCAGGTACCCCATTTGCGCCTGCTCGATTACCGGTTCGCTCCCAAAACGGCCTTGTTCCACATCCTCTGCCAGCATTTCCACCAGGGCAGCTAAAAAGGCCTTGAACTCTTTGGCTTCGGTATCATTTCCCAACAGCGCGCTCGCTTTCTCGATATACAGGTGCAACTCGCTCAAAACCGCTTCCCTGTCGGAAAGGGATGAGAGATGGAGCCCTGGCAGCGGATTTTTAGTGTCCTGGAACATACCTTGGATCAATGCATTGTCTGGATATGCCTCTTTCACTTCTCGGAAATACCGCATGCTATCAATCACGTCACGCAATGTGGCCATCGGATCAGCAACCCCCATTATCAGGGTTCCCAGCAGCATCGCGCTCGGCAGTGCCATCAGCCTGGCCTGCTGTTCTTCGGTATAGCGAGGCATGATTGAGTTCCTTTCTCTCATGAATATGAACATTCTCTCCATTTTAAGGGCTGGCCAGGTCTATGGCCTAATCGCCGCCCGATTGAACAGAAGCCTGAGGTACGATGTCCTCACCTTTCTCCTCAAGTTGAGCAGCATCCTCAATCTCGAACTGCGCAGGATGGCTGGCGCGCCAGGTCATCCAGAACGCTACCAGCACGGCCTGGATGACTCCTGCCATGGGTGAGGCAAAGAGCGCACCCGCCCCAGCCAAAGAGTTCCGCAAACGCAATCATCGCCACCAGGGACGTAATAGGGTATAGCCCGACCGATTTCCCCAGAAGAGGATGAGTCCCAGAAAGGTCCAAACCAGGATCACTAGAGACACAATGAGCCGGTTCATCCACGTGGTACGAAAAGTCGTGTGTGTCGAGACGGTGCTACGTTGTCGTGAATCCATCTCTGCTCTTTTCCTCATTAGCATGAACTCATGTGCATGAAGATCCTCTGCCTCTATCCCTGTTCACGCACTACGATGAACCACTGTTAAGAGTATAGTGCCCCGGAGATGAAAACACATCTTCAGAACACCCTATTTTTTCGCGCTTCAGGCGAGGGAAATTCCAGTTGGTCAGATTGCGTAATCTGTTTACACTAGTGAGGTTCCGTTTTCAGAGGAGGTGATGCTCCATAGCAAAGCGCGTGGCGGCGCTGCGCGAATTGACATCGAGCTTGCGATAGATCGCCTGGATGTGCGCATTGACCGTGTTCGGACTCAGGACGAGCTGCTCGGCAATCTGGCTGTTACTCATACCCATGCTCACCAGGCGCAACACCTCGACTTCCCGCGTGGTCAGTCCGTTCGGGATGGCGGGAGCCGACTCTGGTTGTGGCTTCGCTGGAGGGATGATGGCAATCTGCACAGCGCGCGGTGTTGCTGTATCTTGTGTTTCTGCTGAGAGCGCCTTTTGCGGCGTCATCGCCAGTCCTGCCGTCCACGCCACTGTAAAGGCCTTCTTGCCGAGCTTGTTGCGCGCCTCTGCCAGGGCGCGCTCATAGAACGGCTGCTCCGTGCCAAAGGGCGTGTAGTATCCATTGGCTCCACGTACTGCCTGTGCGGCTGCGAAGAGCTGGACCGCCCGCGTGGTTTGCCCCTGGGCCAGCGCAATTGCTCCCAGCCCTTCCAGGCACGAGGCGGGGATCCACTTGGTCCGTGGGACGAGCCACTTCCCTTGTACCTTCGTGACACTTTCCTCGAACAATGCGTGGGCCTCGGTCAGCTTGCCCTGCCGCAGAGCCAGGTGTCCTGAACCCCAGAGCACGCGCGCCAGGTCCTCGGTATTCTCTTTCTCTCTCGCCAGTGCCAGCGCCTCCTCCAGCAAGGCCCGAGCACTCGTCTCCTCCCCAAGCGCCATCAGCTCGCAGGAAAGGATGGTCATCACTTCCGACGTGTAGAACGGGACACCCAACCTTCTGAAGAGTGCAAGACTTCTCTTAGACAGCCGGCGCGCACTTGCATAATCTCCCTGAGCATAGCTTACAAAGCCGAGGTAGTGAAGATCGGTTGCTCTTACCCATGTGACCTCCCCCGCTTTGAGTAGCGCCAGGCTTTCCTCTAACAGCTCGCGCGCCTGGCCATACTCCCCGCGGGAAAAGGCTCCCATCCCCAGCGTGAGCAGCACTTCAGCGCAGTTGCTCGTATCTCCCATCTCCCTCAAGCGCGAGAGGCCCTCTTCTATGTTTGCAAGTCCTTCTGAGACCTTGCCAAGGATATGCATGACGGTGCCGCGGAGATAGAGGGAGGTCGCGATGCCCTGCTGGTCTTGCAGGTGTCGAAACAGCGCCAGGCTTGCTTCAAGATAGACAGCTGCTTGCTGGGGATCGTGCTGTCGCACCGCCAGGTAGCCAGCAGCATAGAGCGCCCTGGCCTGTGCCCGGCTGCCACCGTGTCGCTCGTCCAAGCTCCCTGCTTCCAAGGTCTGCTCCAGGAACCTGCGGCCCTCGCTCAGGCGCCCGCGAAAAAACCAGTACAGCTGCAGGGCTGAGGCGATGCGCAGGACGGTCTCGGTCTCATGGCGCGCGAACAGCCAGTTGAGGGCTTCTCGGATATTCTCGTGCTCCTGCTCCAACCGCTGCAGCCAGGCTAGCTGCAGAGCACCGGGCAAGGCAGCCTCAGCTTGTTCGGCCAGCGCCAGGTAGTAGGCCGCGTGGGCGTCCCGGCAGCGCTCCAGTTCTCCATTTGCCTCCAGGCCCTCCAAACCATACTCGCGAATCATCTCTAAGAAGTGCAGGACTGGCTCATGCCCTTCCTCTTCGCGCTGCTGCAGGAGGCTTTTATCGACCAGGGATGCCACCCCATCCAGAACGGAGGTGGTTTGATCACCTAGCATCGTCGAGATCGCTTCTGCTGCTTCCAACGTGAAATCCCCTATGAAGATGCAGAGTCGCCGGAAGAGCGTTTGCTCCTCGGCCGTGAGTAAGTCGTAACTCCAGCTGATGGTGTTGCGAAGCGACTGCTGGCGACTGGGCGCATCCTGTTTCCCACCGGTCAACACCGCTAAGCTATTCCCGAGGCGGGAGAGCAGCGCCTGGGGCGATAGCAGTTTGATGCGTGCCGCCGCTAGCTCGATGGCTAACGGCACACCCTCCAGCCGGACACAGACCTCCGCTAGGACAGCTGCGTTTTCTTCAGTCAATGCAAAGCCCGCTTTGACTGCCTCTGCGCGCTGCACAAAGAGTTCCACCGCCGCCATTTGCAACAGGGTTTCATAGGGGGGCAGGGACCGCAGGTCGGGAATTGCCAGCGTCGGTACTGCGAACTCATATTCGCCCTGCACGTGTAGGACGGCGTTGCTGGTCACCAACACCTTGAGCTGCGGACAGGTCGCGAGGAGTTCTGAAAGCAGTGAAGCTGCTGGAAGCAGGTGCTCGAAGTTGTCCAGCAGGAGTAGGAGTTGCTTCTCGCGCAGATAGGCCGCGAGATGTTCGAAAGGGGAGCGATCTCTGCTCTCAGGCAGACCGAGTGTGCGTATGATAGTGGGGATCACCAGGTCAGGGTCGCTGATGGGGGACAGAGCGACAAAGCAGACGCCCTGGGCAAATGCCTCCAGCGTTCTGGCACCCAGCTCGATGGCCAGGCGTGTCTTGCCGACTCCCGGGGCGCCGGTCAGCGTCAGCAGCCGCACCTGTGGGCGCAACAGTCTGGCACATGCCGCCTGGAGATCCTGCTCACGCCCGATCAGCGGTGTGAGGGGTATGGGTAGATTCTGAAAGTAGCGATGCGAGCCTCTCAGCGTCGTTTTGGCAATACCTGCTTCGTCTGCTGCTCCTACGGGCACGGCAGAGGAACTGAACGAAAGGGAAGCAGTATGGCCTGCCTCCTCAAAAGCCGAGGCAAAGCTGAGCACGTCCACGTAGCGTAGTGCCGGGTCTTTGGACAAGGCCTTGAAGACGACTTGCTCTACCGCGTGCGGCACCTCCGGGTGCTGCACGTGCAGGGAAGGCGGGGCAGCAAACAGGTGCTGGCCGGAGAGTTCGGCCACCGTGCCTGCAAAGGGGCGGCTACCACTGAGCCACTCATAGACCATCACTGCCAGGGCATATTGGTCGCTCGCAGGACACGGCTGCCCGCCAATCTGTTCGGGCGCCATGTAGGCCAGGGTGCCGAAGCGCTCCTGCACCTGCAGCGCGTCCGTATTGGACGTGAGCAAGGCCAGCCCGAAGTCACTTAGCAGCACCTCGTGTTTGGCCCCCAGCAGCAGGTTCTCCGGCTTGAGATCCCGATGGAGCACGTGTTGATCGTGCGCAAACTGCAAGGCCGACGCGATGGCCATGACATAGCTGACCACGCTCGAGAGAGGCACTATGGTGCCTGGAGGGTGCAATTGGCGCAGATTGCCTCCTGACGCGTAATCCATGACTAGGTAGGAGACCTGGTCCTGCTTGCCGAACTCCAGTACGCGAATGATGTGGGGATGCACCAGGTGACTGAGGTGACGGGCTTCAGCGAGAAAGCTCTCCAGGGCGTGCTGGTCGACGGGAGCGCGCAGGACTTTGAGCGCGACCTGCGTGTTCAGATACATGTGTACGCCCTGGTAGACGTCAGCGAACATACCCGTACCGATCAGGTGGCTCAAGTGGTAGTTCCCCATGTGCTGCCCCATACGCTCAATCATGTCCGTTCCTCTTTTCGTGCTTGCGTGTTCTATCAAATCCTACAAATCACTGTATCAAAGACTCTCGGAAGTGACCTACTGAGCCGATTTATTCCACATGATAAAGATACAGTAATCAACCAGATTTGATAGTAGCTGCAAAAGTAGAGAAAGATGCGTATGGCGTGATAGTGGGTCGATCCTGTTTCATGGGTGTTCCTAATTTTAGGCACCTTGAGACTATGTGAAAAGTGTTTGGAAGTCGCTTTACAAGGCCATCGAACAAAAAACGAGGAGTATCTTATAATATTTTCGCTCGTCTCACCTTCAATGTAGGGTGAACACGACACTGGCAATACAAAACCTACCCGCCTGCTTGAGGGTCATCCCGTTGAAATAACCCCTACAACATTCTAGTCTACTCTATTCTAGTATACATTACAATCGTTATTTTTCTCAATTTTGCTCCTGTTTACACAGAACTCATGGTCAGCGCATAGAGTGAATTACCTAGTGCTCATTGGCTTTGCTTGTTGCATAGGCTGTAAAGGCAAGGTCGCTAGAGACTGTTAAATTCTTGGGTGAACACTGCCAGGAGGGCCGGACGCGCATGAGCTTCAACCGAGATCATGTTCAATGGCGTAGCGTGTCGCCTCACTGCGTGATGTGATTTCCAACTTCTTGTAGATCGAGTACACATGGATATTGACCGTTTTGCGGCTAATCATGAGTCGTTCAGCAATCTGCTTGTTGGTCAGTCCAGTCGCCAGCAGGCTCAACACTTCGACTTGACGAGGGGTCAGTCCACTAGAAAGGGATGAAGGGGACTGCGTTGTGAGAGGCGCAGGAACACCAGCGTTGACCTGCTGGCTGCTCTTGATTTGCCCTTCTGCTGCCAGCACCTCCGGGGGGTCATCGTCTGCCCTTCTGCCCACAGCGCGGCAAAGATCTCTTCCCCAAGTTGGGTGCGTGCTTGTGCCAGCGTGCGCTCGTAGAACGGCTGCTCGATCCCAATCGGATTGCGATACTCACCGGTGACCCGTAAGGTGTCTGCCGCGGTGAAGAGCCGGACGGTCCAGGCGGCTTGTCCCTGGCTGAACGCGATTTCCCCTAGCCCCTCCAGGCAGCAGGCCAGTACCCATATTGTCCGTGCAGTTAACTTGGCGGCTCTCCACTGGTCCAGCAGCGTGGTCAAGCCTTCCTCGTACAGCGTGCGCGCTTGTGTCAGCTTGCCCTGGTGCAAGGCCAGCCAGCCCAAAGCACACAGCGTGCGTGCCAGATCTTCCCTACTCTCCCCTTGTTTTCCCAGTGCCAGCGCCTCTTCGAGGAGTGCGGCAGCCGTCATTTCCTCCCCAAGGGCGGCTACTTCGTACGCCAGGATGGTCAGGGCTTGCGCGGTAAATCCCGGATTGCCCAATGTTCTGAAGAGGGCGACACTCTCCTCTGAAAGACGGCGCGCGTCCGCGTACGCTCCCTGGCAGTAGCATGCCCACCCGAGCATGTGCAGATCGAGCGCGATATTCCACGGATCGCCCAAATCTCTAAACAGGGCCAGGCTCTCCTCACACAGTTCCTGCACCCTGGCAAACTCTCCCCGGAAATGCGCCTGGATGCCCAATGTCATCAGGACTGTAGCGATGCCCATCCTATCTCCGATCTCTCTGTAGAGCCGCTGGCTCTCTTCGAGCAACGCATTGCCAGCGGCGTAATGGCCGCGATGATTATGCTTGATGTTGCCCAGGATGGTCAGCGCGTCAGCCATGCCTTGTTTGGCTCCCACCTTGCGAGAGACTCCCAGGCTCTCTTCTAACAGCACCGTGGCTCGCTCAAAGTCGAACTGCCAGAACGCCAGCCACCCCGCAGCATACAGCGCCTTCGCCCTCACCTGGGGTGACACAGACGTCTCGTCTGGCCTGCTTGCCGCCACTGCTCGCTCCAGCAAGCTGAGGCCCTCGCTCAGATAGCCACGCAGAAACCAAAACTGTGTCAGTGCT
>Ga0137377_10003358_pt1 | contig 12380 bp, 14 predicted proteins | sample SagtaG_22_FD_104815 | JGI IMG/M metagenome (GOLD analysis project Ga0137377, IMG submission 104815) | Vadose zone soil microbial communities from Sagehorn Ranch, Mendocino, California, USA - Sage2_L_40_16 metaG | ecosystem: Environmental > Terrestrial > Soil > Vadose zone | place: USA... | reverse complement strand
GCATCAGGACGCCGACCGTCTTCGGAAGGTATTCCGACTTGAAGATGAGGTACCCGATAACGAGACAAAAACAGCCGAAGAAGATGAGGCTCACGCCAAACCCATAGCTATGCGATTTGAGCGATAGGCTAGCCATGGCATGGAGCTGCTCGGGCGCAAATGCTGTGAGGTATCCGGCATTTCCCAGCGGAAACAAGGCCTCAAGGAGATACATGGTAAACGCGGCTTCAAGGCCGATCGATACCAAATTAAAGAATGCTGCCAGCAAAGCGAGTTCTCGATGGACGGGTTCTAGCAAGACGAACAAGATCATGAGCAGAGCAACAGCGCAAATCAGCAAGAACAGTTCGGCAGTAATATGGAAGCGCCACAGCGGCTCCATGGATCTGAGGTTGGCGGCGGTGGCCGCTGCATCGCCCGGTACGACCAGCCTGTCCCGGACGAATGCCTCGCCGAAGAGTCCGACGACGATGATGATGAGGTACAGCACGCCGCCAACCCTCGCGAAAAGTTGTGGCGAGGTTGCGACAGTGCGGTCGGTCATTCGTCTTTCCTTCCAAAGGTGAACATTCAACGCCACGCGAAGGGTTTGGTCAACCTATGGAACGTCCGGGCGCGGAACGGCCACGGCATGGTGCGAAACTGCTCGTCGAGGTTACCCCAAAAACGGTATCGACGCGCCTGGTGGGGCGTCTCGGATGCGGCATTTCCCTCCTTCCTTACAGCGCCGGCTCTCCTGCCGTCGGCAGGGGAGGCCTCCTCCACACGTTAACCGGCATATTTGCGGCTATTCCCGGCGGTGGCCTGTGGGCGGTTGGCGTAACTGCGCCGGTGAAAGGCGGAGGCCACTACTCGACGCTCATAGAATATCATCCGTAACTATTTGCTCGCCGGCTCGTCGTGTGTAGTTGGGCTCGGGCTGCCCGAGCCTTTCTTGTTGAATCAGGATTCCCCAGGGAATGGTGAGCCCGTGTTCGAAATCGCCTGGCCTGCTTGTCTCGAACTTCGTCGATCGTGGCCGTGGCGTGACTTAGGATGGTGCGCTTGCGAACTGAGGACAAGCGAAAGTGGTGCTGGGCTTAAGGCACAACCACATCGAAGGGCCGCATCATTTCGTTGTCTTCGTGTTCCGCGATATGGCAGTGAAGGACATAGCGGAACCGTTGCCCGGCTTGCACCGGTGTGCCTGCTGGCGGGTCGAACTTGGCGATGATTCGGTTGACGAATCCGGGCATGGCGCGGATCGTATCCTTCCATGCGGGCCTTTCGTTCGGATCCGGTGGCCGCGGCGGCCCGGTAAAAAGCAGTTGGCCCGTGTTGAGATTAGGTATCGACGTCGAAAGGCTGACGGTTCAAGACCTGAAACTGGACAAGATGGACGTGAATCGGGTGACCGTCGCCTGTTGTGTTGATCAGTTCCCACACCTTCGTGGTGCCGACGGCGGCACCGCATCATTCCAATGCATTTGATCTAGCAGGGCGATGATGGGAAAGCCATCCGCGGCACGGTCGGTCTCGGTGGGCGCGATCCGGCGCGTGCGCACGGCGGATGCCGGATCGAGTAGTGGAAAGGAAGCGAGCTGCGACGGTATCGAACTGGTGTCGCGTGCCGCCAGCGGTTTGCCGACTTTGAACAGCATCACGTTAGGCGGCACTATTTCTCCACCGCCCGGGAACGGAGCTGGCGCGTCGTTAAGCAGGACAAAGGACTTGCCCGCCGACCCCGAGAAGTCCACGACCACGTCGATTCGCTCCGCGGTTCCGAATAGCAAACCGTTCATCCGAACAGGGTGCGGAAGCAACCCGCCATCCGAGCCAACCTGGAAAAATGCCGGGCCTGGGTTCCCGTTCGGAATTCCGCTGGCATTGCTTTCCATCAGGGTGAGGTGAAGGAAGCGCGCGTTGCATGCGTTGAGGAACCGGAAACGATACTTCACCGGCTCGACTTCCAAATAGGGCCACACCATGCCGTTCACCAACATGGTGTCGCCAAAGAATCCGGAATCCACACCGGATGTGTTCCACCGACAGCGACCGGGTAGAGCAACGTACCGTCGGGATTGAACTGCCCGTGCCCTGGCGATTCCGGAGGATATATGACAGAGGTCACAATCCCGTTTCTCGACGGAACTTTCCCTTCAACAGCTATCGGGCCGATGGAGGTCTTCCGCCATGCTGCAACGTTGTGGAACTGGCTCCGGCAGCCGGCAATCGGGTCAGCATTCTCGCGCGCGTTCAGCGACGTGGGGACATTCGGCGCCACGGGCTTGCCTCGAGAATGTCCTCACAGCAGTTCAGACCACCACGCCGGTTGCTGCGGTCGAGCAACTAGTCGTCAACGCCCGCAATGACCTGGCACTCATTATTGTTCGGCGGGACCAAGTAGCGAGCGTTGTAGCGGAGCTGGCTGACAATCGGGGAATGCCGACGCTGCTCTTTATGCTGAACACCCTCCCCAGGTAGGAAATCACAGGTAGAGAATTTGCGGGGCTTCTCCGCCCTGAAAACTGGTAGGCCCGGGAGGACTCGAACCTCTGACCTCTTCCGTGTCAACCTACCACCGTTCCGAACGAGAACAACTTAGATCATATCGAACATCCTCTCTACAATCGTTATACCGGTTTCACAGGTAGAGATCACAGGTAGGAAATGCAGGTTGCATTTATCTCCGTGTAGATATCGACAGCTTTTCACTGACACCCTGATTCATCGCCGCAAGCCGACTTATCATTACAAATTTCGCGAGAACCGGATCAGGTTACTTCTGGGTTGCGACGATCCATCCAGAACCACGCCTTTCGAGATTCGCCGAGGGTTACCGCGCGGATTCGGAAAATGCCTGTGAGCTCCATAGGCTCTGACGGAAACGCTGTGACCCATACACGAGGGAAAAAACCGCTGAGCCGCGCTCAAGCCACCTCGAACATTGAGTCGGCAGCGGTGGCGAAGCCGCGCTGGTCGTCATTGAGCCGCAATCTTCGGGTACCGACCTGTGCGCGAGGAACCAACCAGATCCGAGTTTCTTGGACATTACGCGTTTCAAAGACGCGTTATGACGGTTCTTCGGAAGGGCTACGACGGTTCGGGTTTCCTGACGGGTTGTCTGTCCGTTCGACGGCTCGGTCGAGTTGGTCATTCCTGAGATTGTCGGGCGGCCCGATCCAAATGAGCAGCACGAGGGCTGGCACTGTCGCCACTGTGGTCAGCAGGAAGAACGGCACCCAGCCGAACTTCTCAGCCAGCACGCCTCCTGAGGAGGCCACCAGTGTGCGGCCAATGGAAGCGAGCGAGGAAAGCAGCGCGTACTGCGTCGCGGTGAAGGCGGGCGAACATAGACTGGAGAGATAGCTTACCAAGGCTGACCCTGCCATTGCGCCAGTTACGTTTTCCGCAATGACACACAGCGCAAGGTAGCCAAGCCGATGCCCGCCCACAGCCTGCAGCACATAGAACAGGTTGCCGGCGGACTGGAGCACCCCGCAAAGCATGAGCGAGTGCCGGGCGCCAAACCGCGCCGTCACCACCCCGCCGATCAGAGCCCCTGCCACGATCGCAAAGGACCCGACCAGTTTGGAAACGGCGGCGATCTCGTCGAGCGAAAACCCGAGCGAGATGTAAAGCGGCGTTGCCATCACTCCCGCCAGCGCTTCCCCCAGCTTGTAGCCGACAATGAAGATCAGGATGACTAGCCAACGCGGCCGACGCATAAAATCGGTGAGGGGGCCGATCACTGCGGTGGCCATCGATTGGCGAACTCCCTCCCATCCGGCTGCCCCGGTATGCGCAGTTCCCGCCCGCACTTTCGGCTCGGTGCCAAACAGGAACACCAGCATTCCCACGCCGAGCAGCGCCGCCATGGTGGCGTAGGCCGCGAACCACCCGGCGCGCGCGGCGATCACCAGTGCGCCCGCTCCGGAAACCAGCATGCCAATCCGGTAGCCGGTTTGGATCATGCCCGCACCGGGACCCTGCAGATCCATCTCTAGGATCTCCACGCGCCAAGCATCGATGATGATATCCTGGGTCGCGGATAGAAAGGCGACGAGCACCGACAGAGCACCCATCCGAGTCAAGTTGTGCTGTGGATGGCACGATCCCAGGCCGAGTATTGCGCCGATCAACATGATCTGGATCGTGACTCCCCATCCGCGTCGCCGCCCCAACGGCAGCGGTGGCGGCAGGCGATCAATCAGGGGCGACCATAGGAACTTGAACGCGTAGGGCGTGCCAACCAGGGCGAAGGTGCCGATTGCTGCGCGCCGCACACCGGCTGTCGCAAGCCACGCAGAAAGGGTCGTGTAAGTGAGCAGGAGAGGCAGGCCGCTGGCGAACCCGAGTGCCAGTACCTGCAACACGCGCCGGTCAGTATAGGCCGTGACCGAGCGCCGCCAGTTCGTTGCGGCGCGCCCTTCGGAGATGCTGGACAATTCCTTCATCGCAATTTTTGGGCACCCTACTCCAGCATGATAGACGCGCGGGCTCTTTTAGTGCCGGGATTACCAAACAGCGCGTGTTTGAAGAGTATAGTGAGCTGGGAGGACAGGCCGGACCCGCGTACTCTCCGAACCCGCAATAGGAGGGATGGCCATCGATGTTAGAACGCACTGGGAAAAAATCTACACCACGAAGGCATCCGATCAGGTCCGCTGGTACCGCCCGCACCTGGAGACTTCGTTGGCTCTGATTAAGCGCTCGGCAAGCGATCGCACTGCATCCGTGATCGACGTGGGCCGCGGCGAATCCAACCTCGTTGACGACCTACTCGAAGAAGGATTCCAAAACATCACGGTCTTGGATGTCTCCCAGGCCGCCATAGACGTGAACAAAACGAGGTTAGGAGAAAAGGCGAGTGGCGCTGATTGGCTCGTCGCAGACATCACTCAGGTCGAGTTGGAGCCGAAGGCTTATGATGTCCGGCATGATCGGGCCGTCTTTCATTTTCTAACGGCAAAGGAACACCGCGCTGCCTATGTTCGCCAAGTCGCCCGATCCGTAAAGCCCGGAGGACACGTCATGGTCAGCACCTTCGGACCAGCAGGCCCCACAAGATGCAGCGGGCTGGATGCTGTGCGTTACGCCGATTCCCTGCACGACGAGTTGGTTCACGCTTCCGCTTGGTGGAAAGCTCGAAGGAACTGCATCAGACACGGTTTGGTACCACGCAGCAGTTCCTCTATTACTACTGCCGGGTGGGGTGAAGTAGCTGATCGTGCGGATCCATCGGCACAACGAAGGTTGACCGCCGCGTCGCTGACCTTTATTCGTCAGCCGCCGTCACGCGCGCCATGCCGAAATCACAGCTACCCGAAGTAGTCGTCATCGGCGGTTCGATCGCCGGACCGTCAACCGGCATCGCACTGCGATGCTTGGGCTGCGATGTCCACATTTACGAGCAGTCGCCGACGACCTTGCTCGGCCGTGGCCTCGCTCGTCGTGCAGTATGAGATGGCCAGAGTTCCGTGGTGCGTCGCCATCTTTTCCCGGAGGCGCGGCCGGTTTATGCGGGCTACGTGGCTTGGCGCGGTTTTTCCTGAGTCGCTGGCACCTACGCACATCGTCCGAGACGCTCGCTCGCCGCTTCACCCTTTTTCAGGGCGCGGACTTCCATCTGCTCGGCTACCTGATCCCCGGCGAGCGGGGCGAGTTGGAGCCGAGCGGCTGCGGCCAAATTGCACGCGAACAGTCCTGTCGTTAATTGCCCGCCGCGCTACGAATATGGCTGCTGAAGCACGAGAAAGCCTTCTCCGACACTGAAAAGGCCACGGTCAGCCCTTACCACAAGAAACCGCGGACGTCCCTCTTTTTTGTGCGAGCGGTGTGTGAGGTAGATCAAGCCCATCTCGACTGTTGCTCCTCCGCTTGGGGCACAGTCTAGCAAATGTGTTTTGGCGGGGAAGGCCCGCTGTTTACAGTGAAAAGCGCCAGACACAGCTAGGAAATCACAGCTAGAAAATGGAGCGGACTTGAAAAATGGTAGGCCCGGGAGGACTCGAACCTCTGACCTCTTCCGTGTCAAGGAAGCGCTCTAACCAACTGAGCTACGGGCCTGTCGCTCTCTAACTCTAGCACACTTGGATAGCCGAACAGCAGAACTAGGCGACGCGGATCCAGGCGGTTGGGCCACTCCATGAGCTGGACCGCAAGGGGGCTAAGAGTACGTACGTTCTGACGTCACAGCGCTTAGTGACGAGAATCACAGTCTTTGCCATTGGCCATCGGCAACATTGGGCCAATTGAACGGGGGATGTTCAATTGCTGGCGGATATCAGCGTGGTCAAGGAGGAGCAATGTCGAGGACAATTTTAGGCGCAACCAGAAGCCCACTCCTCACTATTCTCCTCTTTTCGCTCTCCTTTGGCTTGTCGGCTCGCCTGAGTGCGGGGCCGCCAGCCCAGGATGCCGCCAAACCGGCCGGCGGGCAGGAAAAGCCCCAGGCTGCGGCGCCAGCCGCCCCCAGCGGCGACTATGTGGGGAGCGAAACCTGCAAGACCTGCCACGAGGACAGGCCCTCGAAGGGTTTCTACAGGGATTTTGAAGCCTCTCCGCACTTTGTAACCACTCTGGATACAAAAAAAGGACCCGAGCGGCAGGGTTGCGAGGCATGTCACGGACCGGGCAAAGCACACGTGGAAGGCGGCGGAGACAAAACGAAGATTTTTGCCTTTAAGGGAGCCTCGGCCTCCGAGGTCAGCCAGCGCTGCCTAGGCTGCCACCAATACGGGGAAGAACACAGCAACTACGCGCGTTCGGTACACCTCCAGAACGGGGTGGCCTGCGCCGACTGCCACGACCCTCATCATGCGAAAGAGAGCCAGTTCCTCCTAAAGGCCAGCCAGCCGGCGCTTTGCTACAGTTGCCATCTCGACAAGAAGCAACAGTTTACCCGCCCCTTTCATCACCGGGTCAACGAAGGCCTGGTGAAATGCACGGACTGCCACAACCCGCATGGCGGATTCCTGGCCCGTCAACTGCGAGCCACGACGTCAGAAGATCTGGTTTGCTTCAAGTGTCACGCCGACAAAGCCGGACCCTTCGTGTATGAGCACGAATCGGTGAAGGTCGAGGGCTGCACGATCTGCCACACGCCGCACGGCTCTTCCAATGCGCGGCTTTTGAAGCGCGCACAAGTGAACCGGCGGCGACCCCCACGTTTCACAACCTAGCGCAGAAGTATCAAGCCTGCCCCATGTGCCATACAGCGATTCATGGCTCGAACAGCAACAAGTTTTTCTTCACTCCGTGACGGAGAGCCGCCATGCCAAAAACCAAGAAGGAATGGAGCATCGTCATGAAGAACGGAAGAATAAGCTTTGGATGGCTAGCGATCAGCGTGGTGGTCTTCCTCGGGGCTCTCGAGGCTCAGACACAGGAACAAGAGCAGACCGGCCTTAACCAAGGAAATTATAATGTGAAGCAGTCGATTGAGTTTGGGGGGCGCGTCACCGGCATCTCAGGCGACACCCAGTCGTACGACACGTTTGTGAACCTGCAGCAAGGGCCGCGCCTGCTGGGATTCACGATGGATATAAATTCTCTCAATCATCACGAAACGTGGTTTGACAATTTTTATTTCAGCAATTTCGGTTACGGGGGCGATCCCAACATGGTGTCGCGGCTGCGCGTGGCCAAGAACACCTGGTACAAGTTCGACGGGCTATTTCGCAAGGATGAAAACTTTTGGGATTACTCGCTGCAGGCCAATCCCATCAACCCGACAGCGCCTTTCGCCAATGGGCCGGCGGGATTCGGAGGACCGATTTGCACGGCCTGTGTTCTGAATTTCTCTCCCCATAACATGAACACGCGCCGCAAGCTGGGAGATTACAACCTGATCATCCGGCCGGAATCCCGCGTGCGTCTGCGCCTGGGATATTCACGAAACCTCGTGGAGGGTCCAGCCTTCGCCACGATTCACCAGGGCACCGAACAGTTTCTTTTCGCGGACGTCAAGACTACGGTCAATGGTTATCGCGTGGGTCTGGACGTTAAGCTCCTACCGCGCACCAATATCAGCTACGACCAGGTCTGGAACTACTACAAAGGGGACACCGGAATCACCGATTTTGCGCAGCCCTTTCCACTGAATCCGACCCAGAACGTTGACCTAGGCGTTTCGTTCAATGCCACCGCAAATCAACCTTGCGGCGGCACCTTCCTTGCTTCCGGCTTTGTGAATCCCGCCTGCAACGCTTACTTTAATGGCTACCTGGACCACGGGCGCACGCGCACGAACACGCCGACCGAACAGCTCAGCGTCCAGTCGAATTACTGGCAGAAACTGGATCTCACGGCGCGGGTGAGCTACTCGAGCGGTGACACCAACGTTTTCGGCTACAACCAGACTATTTTCGGCCGCGAATCGCGCACCAATTTGCGGAACCAGACCAACACCGGACCCGTGTTCGGGCAGCGTGTCGCAGCCGCCGCGGATTTTGGAGCGACCTGGCAGATTACCAACAAACTCAGCCTGCTGGACACCTTCCACTATTCGAACTGGCATAATCCCGCCGCGTTCGACGCCTCCAGTTGCTCGTTTCTCAGCCCGAACCTGAACACTTCCGCATTTTTCTTTACGCCGAGTGCGCCCGTTCCCCTGACTTGCGTGCCGCCGGCGGGCGCCGCGCCTGCTACGGCGACGAATCCGGTGGTTCACAACGCCAGCTCCGCCCCGGACGTCTCCATCATCCTGGACAGCAATTTTTTGAAGCAGGAAGAGAGAATGAATCTCGCCGAAGTCGATTACCATTTTTCTCAAAAGCTGGGGGCACGCATCGGGTTTCGCTACCGCTACCGCATCATCGCCGACAACTTCTACGAGACTTTGAACCAAATGTTCTATCCGGGGCCAACCGCAGCTCTCGCGGCGCGCGGGGCGTTGCGCTCTCGTGAATCCGGCGAACCCTGTCTCGCAAGCGAACCTCCCGGCCGGTTGCACGCTAAACTCGGACTCATTCATCAGTTTTCTATCCGTCCCGGCGTTTGTTCCGGCGTCCGATGTCGTGCCACCGATCAACGAATATTCCGGATTGTTTGGGATCTGGACGCGGCCCAGCCCGAAGTTGCAGATCAGTTTTGACACCGAGCTCTTCAGTGCGGATGAATCGTTTACGCGCATCAGCTCCCGGCAGTCGCAGGAATACCGCGTGCGCGCAAAGTATGCTCTGACCAGCTGGCTGAATTTGAACGGCGATGCTCTGATTTGGGAAGCGCGGAACAATGTCACCAATGTGAACAATCTCCAGCACAACCGCACCTACGGCATCTCGGCGATTCTCCAGCCAAAGGACGAGATCGGCCTGGAAATTGGCTATGATTACAACGACGTCTTCTCGCAAATATTAATCTGCTTCGTCAGCAGCGCCGCTCCCACCGGCCCCTCCACGGTAAGTTGCCCCGGCGTGACTGGGTTGCAGCAGCAGCTTTCCACCTACACGAATCTCTCCCATTACGGCTATTTCGATTTCAGTCTCACACCAGTCCATCGTCTCACTGCGCGGCTGGGTGCAAATCTGACCGGTACCAGCGGCTCCGCGCTTCTGGTGATCACTCCCCAGGTGCCCTCTGGTCCGCTGGATTCCAAGTGGCTGCATCCCTTTGGGGGCTTGGAGTATCGCTTCGCAAAAGGCTGGACCGGGAAAGCCTACTGGGATTACTACGGTTATCATGAGGATCCCGCGGTGAGCACTGCGACAGGTGCGATCATCTCCCAGGATGTGCTTGCGCCGCGAAATTTCCGAGGCAACCTGGTCACACTTTCCGTCAAATACGCGTTCTGATCTTAATGCGTTACCCTCCGCGTATGTCCACGAATGCCGCTGTAGAGAAAGGCAGATATTCCCCAAACAGGGGAGCACGGCAGGGTACGGCGGAGTGCGATCACGCTGCGAAGTGATGTTCGTCACAGTCTGAAACTGTGCCAGCTATCACAATCAGCAAGTGAAAACTCATCCGGCACTTGCTCGAAGGCAGCTTCGGGCTGCGAAAGGGGAAAAACTGTCCATGAAACTACGGACCATATCCCGTGTGGCAAGGGTAACCCTCTGCGTCGGATTCGTCGCCGGGCTCTTCCAGATCCCGGTTCGCGCCAGCGCTCAAGAAACCGGCGAAAGCCTGTTCAAGGGCAAGTGTGCGATGTGCCATGGGGCGGATGGTGCGGGGAAAACCATGATGGGTGAAAAGCTCAAGATCCCTGACCTCCATTCCTTTGACGTACAAAAGAAATCAGACGCCGATCTCACCGGCACGATCGCCAAGGGAAAAGACAGGATGCCCGCCTATGAAGGAAAGCTCAGCAAAGAGCAAATCGACTTATTGGTGGGCTTCATTCGCGAACTAGGAAAGAAGCAATAGTTCTCTCGCGGCTTAGTACTCAGCGCGGAAAATAGCAACTCCTATGGAATCCAAACAATCCGCAACGACTCAGCCGACGCGACGGCGACTGGTGCAGATGGTCCTGGGTGGAGGGCTGTTCACGTCCATTATCTCTGCCATCTATCCGGTACTACGCTACTTGATTCCTCCACCGGTCGCTGATCTGGGCGGGGATGAAGTTGTGGCCGGCAAGTTGGCCGACCTCAAGCCGAACGGATCCAAGATCGTGCGATTTGGAACACGTCCTGCTCTTCTGGTGATGACCGGTGGAGGCGAGTATCGCGCGCTCTCGGCCGTTTGCACCCACCTGAGCTGCACCGTCCAGTACCGCAACGACCTCCATCAGGTTTGGTGCGCTTGTCACAATGGCATGTACGATCTCAACGGGCGCAACATCTCCGGCCCGCCTCCTCGCCCGCTGGAAGCCTATCAAGTCCACGTGCGCGGCGATGAGATCGTGATCAGCCGGAAGCGGGAGGCCTGAGTTGCGCTTGCTCACCCCCGTCCAGTACTGGCTTGATGAGCGATTTCACTGGGCCGATCTCATTGGTCCCTTGAAAAAAAAGACCGTTCCCGTCCACGGACTTTCCTACTGGTACTTCTTCGGCGGCATCACGCTCTTCCTGTTTGGAATCCAGGTCTGCACGGGAATTCTTCTGCTGCTGTACTACCGCCCCGGCGCCAACGAAGCGTTCGAAAGTGTGCAGTACATCATGACTCGCGTGCAGTTTGGCTGGCTGGTGCGCTCGATTCATTCTTGGGGCGGCCAACCTGATGATTCTTACCGCCTTCGCGCACATGTTCAGCGTGATTTTCTTGCGTGCCTATCGCAAACCGCGCGAGCTGACCTGGTTGAGCGGCATGGTCTTGCTTTTCCTCGCCTTGGGATTCGGCTTTAGCGGCTATCTCCTCCCGTGGAACACCCTGGCGTTCTTTGCCACCAAAGTCGGAACCGACATTACCGGCCAAGTCCCCGTCATTGGCCATCATTTGATGGTTTTCTTGCGTGGCGGCGAAGAAGTGACTGGCGCAACGCTGACCCGCTTCTTCGGATTTCATGTTGCCGTCTTGCCCGGATTGACTACTCTTTTCGTCCTGATTCACCTTGCCTTGGTCCAATACTTCGGCATCAGCGTTCCGCCAGGCGTGGAGGCGCGTTGGAAGGCTTCTCCGGAGCAAGCGCGACAGATGAAGTTCTTCCCGAACTTCTTTCTTCGCGAACTCATGGCTTGGCACATCGCGCTTGGCGTGCTGGGAGCGCTGGCGGCGATTCTGCCGTGGGAGCTCGGCACGAAGGCGGATCCGTTTGCGCCGGCTCCCGCCGGCATCCGGCCGGAATGGTATTTCATGTTCATGTTTCAGACGCTCAAGAAAATTCCGGCCAAAGTGTGGTTTGTGGATGGGGAAGTCGCCGGCATTCTGCTCTTTGGTGCTACGGGGCTGGTGTGGATGCTGCTGCCGTTTATCGATCGGCCAGGAGGCGGACGCGGCCGGAAATTCATCATGGGCGCGGGAGTATTTGCGCTCACCTACATTCTTGCAATGACTTTCTATGGATACTTGGCAAAATAAGGTAATTTCCAACGCGCGGTTCCTGCTTCTAACGCTCCTTCTCGGCGGCGGCCAGGCGCAGAACACCTGCCTTGCTTGTCATGGAGCCCTCGACCCGCCCCTCCAGGTCAGCGAACAGCAGTTTGCGAGCGACATCCACGCGCAGAAAGGCCTGACGTGCGCGAGTTGCCACGGCGGCGATCCCAGCAGAACGGGCATGGAAGCGATGAGCAAAGCCGTCGGATTTCGCGGAAAGATCGAACGCAAAAATGTCCCCGAGCTTTGCGGTCGCTGTCACTCCGATGCGGCTTTCATGCGGCAGTACAACCCTTCCCTGCGCACCGACCAGTTGGCCCAGTATAAGGCCAGTGTGCACGGCAAACTTTTCGCCAGGGGCGACACCAGGGTGGCCGTGTGCATCGATTGCCATGGCGTTCACGGGTTGCGGCCCGCCAGCG
>Ga0137377_10003353_pt1 | contig 12386 bp, 8 predicted proteins | sample SagtaG_22_FD_104815 | JGI IMG/M metagenome (GOLD analysis project Ga0137377, IMG submission 104815) | Vadose zone soil microbial communities from Sagehorn Ranch, Mendocino, California, USA - Sage2_L_40_16 metaG | ecosystem: Environmental > Terrestrial > Soil > Vadose zone | place: USA... | reverse complement strand
TGGTTTGCGGCCCGTGCCGGGTGTGCTCGCCTTTGCGGGGCTTCATCCTCCGATTCGGGGAGAGTTGGCGTAGGCCATCGTGGAGCCTTCCACGGTTGATGCGCTGTACCTATCCGGCTTGGTAGCTGCACAGGCGATGCGGCCAGTGGTTTAGTCGTTTCAACAAGGGGGCACGATCGTGCAACCCGCAACATGTGTAAAGAGCCTTACGGTTCGCAACCGATGCCGCCAGGACGCAGTCTTTCGCGCCAAGAAATCTTGGACGGCATGTCCTGGTCGCAGATCATGACGGAGAATAGCATGCAACAGGGGATCGCCTCGTCTGACGTTAGCCGCCCGGCAGCGCACTTTCGCAATACTGCCTATGTGATCAACGAGAGCAGGGACCATTTCGACGCCGCCCATGCAGCCGGGCTGATGGCGGTCCATGGGCGTTCCACAACGGGACGCGGCTTTGCGCTGGGAACCGGCCAGCTCGAGGATCGACCGCAAGTAATCGATTTCGTGCGATGCTCCTATTTGGGCCTCGACAATCACCCGGTCATCGTCGCCGGGGCGATCGAAGCGATCGAGGCGCATCGGTCGCTGCACTGGTCGTGCGCACGAACGCGCCTCAACTTCGATCTCTTGGCAGAGCTTGAAGACAATCTGGGCGAGATGTTCAATGCCCGGGTGCTGGCGTTTTCCACCGTCATGCTCGCCAACCTGGGAGCGATGCCCATCCTGGCTTCGGGGCAGCTGACCGGCGGAAAGAAGCCGGTTGTGGTCTTCGATCGGCTCGCACACATCTCTCTCGCCTATCACAAGCCGGTGGTGGCCGATGAGACCCGGGTGGAGACGATCGCGCATAACGACATCGACGCTCTCGAACGCCTGTGCCGCCAGGAGCCCGTCGTTGCCTATGTGTGCGACGGCGTCTACTCGATGGGAGGTCATGCGCCAATCGAGGAACTGCGCCGGCTGCAGGACCGCTACGGGCTCTTTCTCTACATCGACGATGCCCACGGCATATCGCTGTTTGGCCGTCAAGGCGAAGGGTTCGCGCGCTCCCAGTTTTCCCAGGAGCTTGGTGACCGCACGATTCTGGCAGCCTCGCTGGGCAAGGGTTTCGGCGCATCGGGCGGCATGCTGATGTTCGGAACGGCCGACCAGGAGGCGCTGTTCCGAAGGTATGCGATCCCCCATGCGTTCTCGGCGGCCGCCAATCTGGCGGCGGTCGGCGCGGCGCTCGGATCCTGCAAAATTCATCGCTCCGCAGAACTTGGCCAGCGGCAGAGACGACTGGCACAACGTATCGACTTGTTCGACCGGCGCATCGCGACCGCCGAACAGGGCAACTCGCTTCCGATCAGGATGATCGCCGTCGGTTCGGAAACGAAGGCCATCGCCATGGCGAGGGAGTTTCTTGATGCCGGCTTTTATACCTCTGTGACGTTCTTCCCCACCGTCGCTCAAGGAAAAGCGGGGATCAGGGTATGCCTCACCGCCGATCACGAGGTGCGCGACATCGAGCGGCTGTGCGACTGCGTCCTCGAGAGGGTGCCTGAAGCAGCCTGCATCCCCTGCACGGAGCCGGCGCTCGCGTGAGCGCCAGCGACCGCGCGGGTGATCAATGAGAGCTTAGTCGATCCGTTTTGGAGAAGTTTTATGCGGCTGCACGATCAAATGAAGGCCCTGAAAACGAGGGGCTCGGAAATGAAGGCTCCGTCACCTAAAACGGACAGCGATTGCGAAGGCCGCCCAATCCTGGATCCATTGCTCGACTCCTGCGGGATGCACGCGCCCTTGAGCCAGACGTTCTCGGCACGGCCTTCCGCAGCCATCGATACGCTCGCCGAGCGCACCTACGCCCGATTGAGGCATGCGCTTATTGTTGGTCAGCTTGCTCCCGGAGAATGTATTACGCTCCGGGAGTTGGCTGCGCTGGTTGGAACCAGCGTTACGCCGGTGCGCGATGCTCTGTCGCGCCTTGCCGCGGCCGACGCGCTGCATCAACATCGCCAACTAGGCGTGGTCGTCCCGCTTTTGAGCCATGCCGACCTCGACGAACTGTGGCAGCTCCGCCTGGCCACTGAAGGCTTTGCCTTCGCGAACGCCGCACCGCACCACCGCCGATCGGACTGGCGCGCATTCAAAGTCCTCTACGCGGACCTGTACAGGGCCGCTGAACGCGACGACCCTGCGCGGTTTGCAGCGGCGGTGTGGTCTGTCCGGGTGGCCATCCTCGGACTTGATCAGTCGAGCGTGTTGGCAATGCTGGTCGGCCGGATCTGGTGCCGTCTCGGGCCGACCTTCACCGCCATGGCAGCCGATATCGAGAGGCGGCGCCGCATTTCACGCCATCTGGGCATGATTGTCACGGCGATAGGCAACCGTGACCTCGATCAGGCGCGCAGGGCCGTGGTCGATGAGATCGCCGCCGGGACGGCGCCGCTCTCGAGCGCCGTTGGCGACGAACTATCCGCGCCACCGCTGGTCCCGATCTCCACGATTGCAGGCCGAAAGGCGCGGAGCCACTGGAAATTCGGAGCCGACCTTGTCTAGCCGGTGGAAACGAAGGCCCGACGGCTCCAACTGGGGGGACTTTGGTCCCGACGACGAACTGGGGCGGCTCAACTTTCTCACGCCACAGGCCCGCAAGCGAGCGGCCGGTTACGTCCAGGAGGGGCTGACGTTTTGCCTGAGCCTTCCTTTGACTCTCCCCGGCGGCACCGTCGTCCACCGGCTGAGACACCCGCCGCGATTGGCCGCGCTGCCGCGCGACCAGGAAGGCGCTCTCAATTACAACTATCCGCTCGCCAAGGAAAACCCGCGTGCGACCGATATCGTCAGCGATGATGTCGTGACACTGGCGACGCAGTACTCGACGCACTGGGACACTTTCGCTCATGTGGGCCAGAGCTTCGATGCCGACGGGGACGGGGTGCCCGAGCCGGTCTACTACAATGGATGGCGCGCCGGCAGCGACGTCGTTGCGCCGGACCCCGCGACGGGGGCTGCGCGCACGCGTCGGCTGGGCGTCGACACGATGGCACGAGCCGGCCTGCAAGGGCGTGGCGTGATCGTCGATTTGTATCGCCATCTCGGCCGTGGCCGACACCTGGTTGGTTATGACAATCTCATGCGGATACTCGAGACGGACAGCATCGAGGTGGAGCGGGGAGATTTGGTGTGCTTCCATTCGGGCTTTAGTGACCTGGTTGTTTCATCATCCGGTACGCTCGATGCCGCCGATGTGCACCCCGCTCGCTGTTGCGAACTGGACGGACGGGACCAACGGTTGCTTCAATGGATCGATGCGACGGGGCTCGCTGCGTTAATTTCGGACAACATCGGGATCGAGGCGCTCCCCGCCCAGGCGACGGATGCTGAAAGACACGCGTCATTGCCGCTTCACGAATTCTGCCTGTTCAAGGTCGGGATCGCGCTCGGCGAGCTCTGGTACCTTTCCGAACTCGCTGACTGGATGAGGCAACATAAGCGCCGATACTTCCTCCTCACCGCACCCCCGCTGCGCCTTCCCGGTGCCGTGGGCTCGCCCGTCACGCCGTTGGCGACAGTTTGACCATGCGCGCCCGCGCGTTGAAATCAGGAGCCTCAGATGGAGCAAAGCGACCGACGCGTCGTCCTTGTGACCGGAGGAGCGAGCGGCATTGGCCTTGCGATCGTGCGCCGGTTTCTGACCGAGGGCTGCCGCGTCGCTTTTGTGGCGAGAACGGCAGAGCATGTGGAGCGGGCGCTCGATGTCCTCGGCCGGGACGAAGATCGGCTCGTCGCCGACACGATCGACGTGACTCGCCAAGATGATGTGGCCGGTTTCATCGGTCGCGTCCGCGAACGTTGGGACGCGATTGCGATTCTCGTGAACAATGCAGGGATCTCTCCCAAGCGCCAAGACTCGGACGCGCCTTGGCTCGCGCAGACCTCGCTTGAGGAATGGGCGAGGGTCATCGAAGTCAACCTCAGCGGGCCGTTCATTCTCACACGGCTCGTGGCGCCGGCGATGATCGCTCGACACCATGGACGCATTGTCAATATCGGGTCGGTCGCCGGCCGTACCATGCCGTTGATCGCGGGGCCACACTATGCGGCGTCCAAGGCGGGGCTGGTCGGCTTGACCCGCGCGGCTGCGCGGGACCTCGCCCCACACGGCATTACGGTCAATTGCGTCGCTCCTGGCCGGATTCTCAGCGCGATGACGGGGCCTCCCGAGGCAGCGGTCAACAGCGCCGCTCTCAGTCGCATTCCGGTCGGCCGCTTTGGAACGGCGGAAGAGGTGGCGGACGTCGTCGCCTTCCTTGCCTCGCCGTCGGCGGGATTCATTACCGGCGCGACCGTCGACATCACGGGCGGCGAGTTCGCCGCCTGAGCTGCTCACTCGGTAGGACGTGGACTCATGAACGCGCAGCCATAGCCTGATCGACGCAAGGTGGATGAAGGCAAGGTAGTTGGTGGCGAGTTTGTCATAGCGCGTTGCAGCATTGATCAGGCTTCAGACAGGACAGGAGCTTTGCGGCGAGCCTGTTGTCGTGGGCCTGATTGCCAGCCGGACCGGCAAGCCCTTGCTGTCGACCACAGCGTGAATCTTGGTGGTCAGGCCGCCTCGCGACCGGTCCATGGACTGCTTCCCATTTCCGATGATGCAGGCACCGTGCTGATGCACGCGGACAATGGACGTATCAATTATCTGCCCCGATGCATCACGCCTGGTCGCCAACGCGGTCATGATCTGGGTCGAGGCGCCCGCCCGTCGCCAGCGAACGAAGCGTAGTGTAGGGACCAAAACTGTCCGGCAGGTCCCGCCAAGGCGCGCCGGACCGCAACACCCAAAAGATGCCGTTGAGGACACGGCGGTCGTTCACCCCCGTGCTACGCCACCCGCCTTGTTCGGCAGCATCGACTTGGTGAGGGAAAGCCATCGGCCAATTACAGCATTATCCGAGCGATAGAGCCTTCCAGGTGCCGGACGTTCCGGCATCAAATAGCCAGGAATGCGCGGATACCGAATGGATATCCAAGTTATCCAACTGGGATATGGGGCCGAAGTAAAGAAGTTCAAGAATTGCAGAGCCCCAATTTGCACGTAGCTTTATGAGACCTCAGCAGAAACATGCGCGTGCTCATCTCTTCGGTGGGGACGCGGGCGGGCTGAAACTTGCCATTGCGAACGACGGGAGCAACATGATGACCATGCGGGACGCCGATGTCTTGATCGTCGGCGGAGGCCCGACCGGGTTGATGCTGGCGGGGGAGTTGGCGTTGGCGGGCGTCGACGTTGCCATTGTCGAGCGGCGCGCCAGCCAGAACCTCGCCGGCTCGCGCTCAGGCGGCCTGCATTCACGCACCATCGAAATCTTCGATCAGCGCGGCATCGCCGACCGATTCCTCGCCGAGGGGGAGAAGGCGCAGGTCGCGGGGTTCGCCGGCGTCCACTTCGACATCAGCGGCTTTCCCACCCGCCATCCGTACGGGCTCGGGCTGTGGCAGACGCATATCGAACATATCCTCGCGGGCTGGGTGGCGGAGCTCAAGGTGCCGGTCTATCGCGGCATCGAGGTCAGCTGCTTTGGCCAGGACGAGACCGGCGTCGACATCGAGCTCAGTGACGGCCGATCGCTGCGGGCGCACTATCTCGTCGGCTGCGACGGAGGACGCAGTCTGATCCGCAAGGCCGCCGGCATCGACTTCCCCGGATCGGATCCCACCACCAGCAATCTGATTGCCGAGGTCGAGATGACTGAGACGCCAGAATTGGGCATCCACCGCACCGCCCTCGGCATCCATTCCTTCGGCCGGACGGAGTACCAGATCGTCGACGGCAAGATAGTCTACGCCGATCATGGGCCGATCGGCGTCCTGGTGACCGAACACCACGTCGGCGCGACGGTCGAACCCACTCTGCGCGATCTCAGCGAGGCGCTCATCGCCGCATGCGGGACCGATTACGGCGTCCACTCGCCCACCTCGATCTCGCGGTTCACCGACGCGGCGCGTCAGGCCGCGGCCTATCGCAAGGGACGGGTGCTGATCGCCGGCGATGCTGCGCACATCCATCCGCCGGACGGCGGACAGGGCCTCCAGACCGGTGTCCAGGATGCGGTGAATCTGGGATGGAAGCTGGCCCAGGTGGTCAAGGGGATTTCGCCTGAAAGCCTTTTCGACACCTACCACGCCGAGCGTCACCCGGTTGCTGCCCGCGTGTTGCGCAACGCGATGGCGTCGATCGTTCTTCGTCGCGACGACGAACGCACGAAGGCACTGCGCGACACCATGGCTGAGCTCCTCAGTATGGACGAGCCGCGCAGACGGTTCGCCGCGATGATGTCGGGTCTCGACATTCACTACGATCTCGGCGTGGGCCACCCGCTGCTCGGACGCCGCATGCCAGATCTCGACCTCAGCACCGCAAACGGCCCGCTGCGGGTCTATACCCTGCTGCACCGTGCCCGGCCGGTACTGCTCAACCTCGGTGAGCCCGGCGGCCTCGACATCGCGTCGTGGGCGGATCGGGTCCAGCTGATCGATGCCAAATACAACGGCGTGTGGGAGCTTCCGGCACTTGGCGCGGTCACTGCTCCCACCGCCGTGTTGATCCGGCCCGATGGACATGTCGCCTGGGTGGGAGACCGCCACCCCCTGGGCCTTCCTGACGCGCTTACCACTTGGTTCGGACCGCCTACTGCGGCGTAGCGCACCGGCTTCCGGTTCAGCCAAAGCGTACACGCTGCCGTAGTGCTTGTTGTGAGATTGCCAGATCGTCTTGGCACTCCCGGTGGCAAACGCGTCGCCGGGAGTTTGTCATGATTGCGGTTCAAAAAACTTCGTCTTTGCCGAAGTGTCTATGTCGCAATTAATTTGCGACATCCGCCGTTCATGCGGGCGTCAGCATCGCGCTCCGACCATGCTGCCATGTCGCTTCCTGGCACATCGCGTCATTGCGCTGCCGCGCGGGCAATTCGGTCGCTTTCGGACTGCAGCGGACATTGGGCCGGATTTCATAAGTACACGGCCTAGATCGTGGCCTCGATCACGTCGAGCTTATCGAGCGTGCCGTCATAAAGCGAAATGGGTGGGTGCGCGTCCGCAGCGCTGATGACGTCGATCAGCCATGGGCGCCCCGATTCGATGGCTGCCTTCAGAGCCGGCATCACCTCGCCGGGCGCGTCGATGCGGACCGCGTCACAGCCGCAGGCGCGGGCGATCTCGGCGTGCGAGACCGGGCCTAGCCGACAAGCGGTCGTTGACCGGCCAAACTTCACGGTCTCGGCATCGTTTTGATATCCAAGAACGCCATTGTTGATGACGATCACGACCACCGGCAGCCTGCTGCGCACCATCGTTTCGATTTCCGCCCAGCTATGAGCGAACCCGCCGTCGCCGACGAGGGCGACGACCGGATGCTGCGGCCGCGCAAGCTTGGCACCGATCGCCAAGGGCAGCCCCCAGCCGAGGCCGGCGAGACCGCGCGGTGTAATGAAGCGCATGCCGGTACGCAACGCGCGCAACTGGCCGACAATCCACATCGATGAATAGCTAGCATCGGCCACGACCGTCGTTTCGGGCGTCAGCAGATCCTGCAAGTCCTTCATGATTCGCTCCGGGCGAATCGGACGGCCGTTCGACGCTGTCAGAGGCGCGCGGTCGATATCGAAGGCCTGCCAGCTGGCAGCGATCCGCCTTTCGAGTTCCGGCCGTCGATTGCGCCGGTGGCCGAGGTCACGGGCTTGCAACGCTTCGCACAAGGCGTCGAGCGTTGTCTGGGCATCGCCGGCCAAGCGGAGGGCCTGGTAGTTGCGACCGATCTCTTGCGGATCGATGTCGACGTGAATGAGCTCCGCGGCCGATGGGATCAAACGCCAGCTATCAGTCCCGTTCTGATTTGTGCGCGTACCAACAAGGAGGACGACGTCAGCCTCGTCCAGAATAGGGCGCATGCGCCGGCCTAGCGAGCGCGGTCCGATGAGGGCGCCCAACACGCCGCATGACAATGGGTGGAATTCATCGACGCTGCCCTTGCCCATGTTGGTTGTGAAGACCGGCAGATGCGTGGTCTCCTGCAGTCGCGACAAGGCAACCGCGGCGCCCGCCGAAATCGCGCCGCCGCCTGCCATGATCACCGGTGCACGGGCCGCGGCGAGCATGTCGGCAGCGCGTTCGATCGCCTCGGTCGCGGGCCTGGTACGATCGATCGGCCAAGTCCCGGAGCTTATGCTGCGGCGTGTGCTGGATGCAGCCGCTGGCTCGCGCAGCAGGTCAGCTGGCAAAAGCAGAACCGCCGGTCCGGGCCGCCCGGTGCCCGCAGCGACGAACGCGCTGTCGACATAGTCGTCGGCGCGGTCGGCGGTGAGGATGCGCCGGACCCATTTGGCGCAGGATGAGAAGAGCGCGAGATGGTCGAGTTCCTGAAACGCGTTGCGATCCATTTGCGGGCGCTCCACGTCCTGGACCAGGGCCACCACCGGAATGCTGGCTTTGTACGCTTCGGCAAGCGGCGGCACGAGAAGGGTCGCTGCAGGTCCGTTCTGCGCCGCCACCACGGCGATCCTGCCGGAGACGCGGGCGTAGCCGTCGGCCATTGCGCCGCCCATGTTTTCCTGACGATAAGCGACTTGCCTGATTCCGATTGCTTCCGCCGCAAGGATGACGGCAGACGGCAGGCTTTGCGCAAAGATGATCTCGACGCCGTGGCGCTTGAGTGCAAGTGCAATGCGTTCGGCCACGGTCACGTTGTCACCCGTCGTCATTTCGGTCCCCATTCCATGCGCTGCGCCCGGCTCGACAGAAACTGCTCGAACACCTCACCGATGAAGTCGATTTCGGTTTCGCCCATCGGCGTGGACAGGCACGCGGTCGCCGCATCCGGAAGAATGATCCCTTCAGCGGCAAAGAACCGGGTCAGCTCCTTCATCACGGCGGCCTCGCTGGGCGACCAGAAGGCTTCGCGAAACTCGCGCGGCGGCCGGTGCTTGGGATGGATGCGGAACAGCGAAGCGGCGCCGGTGACCGAAAATGCCACCTGCCATCGTTCGGACGCTTGCTCCAATCGCGCGCGCAGCTCGTCTCCAAGGCGTTCGAGACGGGCGAAAGCCGTATGATCAAGGCACCGCATGGCGGCGAGACCCGCGGTCATCGACATCGGATTGGCCGAGAAAGTCCCGCCTTGGGGGACCGCAGGCTTCTTCTCGTCTGCGTCGAACATCGCCATCACAGCAGCGCGGCCCGCGACCGCGCCGATCGGGAGTCCTCCGCCGATGATCTTTCCCAGCGCATAGAGATCGGGCTCGAGCCCGTAGCGGGCGGCTGCACCGTGGAAGCTCTGGCGGAAGTTCAATACTTCGTCGCTGATGATGAGGATATTCTGTTCGCGGGCGACGTCCTGCAGGGCGCTGATGAACGCAGGGTCCGGCGCGATCAAACCCGCCCGGCTCGGCATCGGGTCGAGCACGATCGCGGCCAGTGAGGCGGCATGCCGTCTGATTTGGCGGACGGCGCCTTGCGGATCGTTGAATCGCAGGGTCACGACCTCGCTCAGCACCGATTTCGGCATGCCCCTGTAGTTGGGAACCGATTGAGGCTCGCCGGGCGAGCCCCACGTCGCCGGTGTGCTGGCCTGGCTCACTTCGACCCAGTCATAGGCGCCATGATAGGAGCCTTCGACCTTGGCGATGCCGGGACGACCGGTCCATGCCCGGGCCGCCTTGATGGCGAACATGACCGCTTCGGTGCCGGTGTTACAGAAACGAATGCGGTCCATTCCGGGAACCCGTCCACAGATCAAGGCGGCAAGCTCGATCTCCTTCTCGGTCGGATTGGCAAAACAGGTACCGTCGTGGAGCTGCTGCTCAAGCGCGGTGATGACCGGCGCATAGGCGTGACCGTGGATCAGGGTGGTGAAGTTGCCGTTCAGGTCCAGGAATTTCCGACCGTCGGCATCGAACAAATACGCGCCACGACCGTGGCTCACATAGCGTGGAATGGGATCCCGCTCGATCGTCACCCTCGTGGTGCCGTCGGGGAACACTTCACGGGCTCGGCGAAAGGCATCCTGTGAGCGCGGCCCGATAAGGGGCTGCTCGTCTTGCTCGGCCACAGGGAGGAGGCTTGATTGAAGCGTCATCATGGGGATCTCGCGCTGAAGATCCGCCGTGAGTAATCGGTTATGATGTTTGATGCAACAAAATTGTGCCTTCAGCCGCCTTGTTGCTTGATATGGCTGGCGAGCCGCCGATAGCCGTCGCGGATATCCTTTTCAATCGCGGCCTGGACCCGCGCCTTGTCACCGGCCTCGAGGCCAGCCATGGCTTCCATATGATTGCTGACCCCGACCCGGGAGGTGGCAAATTCTGGATAAAGGTCATTGAGCGAGGGGCCGATCCGCACCCACAGCGACTCGATCATCAACATCAGCCGAGGCATCTGCGCGCCTTCGTATAGCAAGAAATGGAACGCCTTGTTGGCTCTGAGGGCGGCAGGGTAGTTCGCCGCATCGAGCGCCGCATTGATCTGCAATTGCAGCGCCTTAAGCTCAGCCACCGCCTCCTTGGCGAGGCGTTCGGTTGCAAGCCCCGCCGCCAATCCCTCGAGCACCAGTCGGATCGATGTCACCTCATCGAGCGCAGCCAATGTCAGCGGCGGGACAATGACGGTCTTTGGTCCGATATTGACGAGGCCTCCCTCGCCAATAAGCCGCATGATCGCATCTCTCGCCGGGGTAGTGCTGACACTCAGCGCCTGAGCTACCGCCCGCACCGTGAGCTTCTGGCCAGCTGAGAATTCGCCGCGCACGATCGCCTCCTTCAGCGAGGCATAGGCAAGTTCGCCAAGGCTGGTCTGGCGATCGAGGGGAAGCAAAGGCATCTCGATCGGAGCTTTTGGCAACGACGAATCAGGGGGGCGCGACAACATAAGGTCCACTGTGGGTGGCAGAGACGTGGAATTCAAGCGGGCAGGTGGCATTTGTTGCATCATTCCGGTCCGGATCGAAGCTGTTGCGTGTTCGCTGCACCATTTGGGGCTTCGTGCTCGCCAACGCCGCGAAAAGCGTAAATAACTTGACACACGATATTTGGTACCTGATACATCAAAATGGAGAGGGTGTGCAAATGGTCTTGGCGGCGGGCTCGTTTCGTATCGGCGTTGACATCGGCGGGACCTTCACCGACGTCAGTATCGTGGACTCCGCCGGCAATGTTCATGCCAGCAAGTCGCTGAGCCTCCCGGCCGATCCGGCGAAAGGCGTGATCAACGCGTTGCATCAGGCTGCCGGCCAGCTCGGGACCACACTTCTCTCTCTTCTGTCGCGCACGAGCCTCTTCGTGCATGGCTCGACGATCGCGACGAACACCTTGCTTGAGAGAACCGGTGCTGCGGTCGGCCTTGTCGGGACCCAAGGCTTCCGGGACACCATCGAGATTCGTCGCGGCTGGCGCGACAATCCCTGGGACCATCGCACCCCGTGGCCGGATCCCGTGGTCCCGCGACACCGCCGTCTTTCCGTCATCGAGCGGATCAACGTCGAAGGCAATCCGGTGGTGCCGCTCGATCCGGCATCCGTCCATAGCGCGCTCGACCGACTGCTGGCCTTCGGTGTCGAGTCCATCGCCGTCTGCCTTCTTCACAGCTACCGCAATCCCGAACATGAGAACCTCTGCCGCGACATCATCGCAAAGCGCGCGCCGCACGTCTGGCTGACGCTGTCGAGTGAGCTCGCGCCGATCGCCGGAGAATACGAGCGGGCATCTACCGCGGTGATCAATGCCTATGTGGCGCCTCGCGTGGTGCCATATCTGGAGGGTCTGGAGCTCCAGCTGCGCGAGCTCGGGCTGCGCAAGCTTTTGGTGGTCCAGAGCAATGGGGGAGTTGTTTCGGTCGCTCAAATTGCGAAGCGACCGGTCGCCATGCTGCTGTCCGGTCCCGCAGCCGCGGCCGGCGCGCTTGCCCACTACCAGCACGAAGCCGAAAATCGCCATCTGATCTCGCTCGAGGTCGGCGGAACCAGCTGCGACGTCATGATGATGAAGGATGGCGAGATCGGTATGACCGATCTACTCGATGTCGATCGACTGCGCGTCGCGGTCCCGTCCGTCGAGATCACGACAGTGAGCGCCGGTGGCGGATCGATCGCCACGGTGGATGAAGGCGGCATGCTGTCGGTCGGTCCGCGCGGGGCAGGGTCATATCCCGGCCCGGTGTGCTACGAGCGCGGTGGCGTGCACCCGACCGTCACGGATGCACAGTTGCTGCTTGGTCGTTTGCGGCCCGGTACTTACGGAGGCGGGGCGATCGCGCTCAACCGCTGGCTTGCCGAAGAGGCCATCCGCAAGCATGTGGCTGAGCCGCTTCGGCTTCAGCCGGTCGAAGCCGCCGCCGGAATCATACGCCTCGCC
>Ga0137377_10003351_pt1 | contig 12389 bp, 13 predicted proteins | sample SagtaG_22_FD_104815 | JGI IMG/M metagenome (GOLD analysis project Ga0137377, IMG submission 104815) | Vadose zone soil microbial communities from Sagehorn Ranch, Mendocino, California, USA - Sage2_L_40_16 metaG | ecosystem: Environmental > Terrestrial > Soil > Vadose zone | place: USA... | reverse complement strand
TCGCTCCGCGGCCTCCGCAGGGCGGGCAGGCGCCGGCGCCCGCTCCCGCGCCGCGCGAGTTCGACAGCCGCTCGCTGGGTTCCGGGTTCATCATCAGCGCCGACGGCTACATCCTCACCAACGCGCACGTCGTCGAAGGCGCCGACGAGATCAACGTCAAGCTCACCGACAAGCGCGAGTACAAGGCCAAGGTCATCGGCGCCGACAAGCGCACCGACGTCGCGCTCATCAAGATCGAGGCGAGCGCGCTACCCGTCGTGCGCTTCGGCGACCCGAGCAAGCTGAAGGTCGGCGAATGGGTGGTGGCGATCGGCGCGCCCTTCGGCTTCGAGAACACCGTCACCGCCGGCATCGTCAGCGCCAAGGGCCGCTCGCTGCCGCAGGAGAACTTCGTCCCCTTCATCCAGACCGACGTCGCCATCAACCCCGGCAACTCGGGCGGACCGCTGTTCAACATGCGCGGCGAGGTGGTCGGCATCAATTCGCAGATCTACAGCCGCACCGGCGGCTTCATGGGCCTGTCGTTCGCGATCCCGATCGACGTGGCGCTCGACATCCAGAAGCAGTTGCGCGACAAGGGCCGCGTCGCGCGCGGCCGCATCGGCGTGGTGATCCAGGAGGTGACGCGCGACCTTGCGACCTCCTTCGGGCTGGAGCGTCCGCGCGGCGCGCTGGTGAACTCCGTCGAGAAGGGCAGCCCGGCCGACAAGGCGGGAATCGAGGCCTCGGACATCATCATCGGCTTCGACGGCAAGCCGGTGGAGAATTCGAGCGACCTGCCGCGCCTGGTCGGCTCGACTCGCCCCGGTTCCCAGGCTGCGGTGGAGGTCTGGCGCAAGGGCGCGGCGCGCAAGCTCTCCATCACCGTCGGCGAGCTGCAGGAAGAGCGCATCGCGGCGCGCGACACGCCGCGCAGCCAGAAGCCCTCGGAGACGCTCGCCAACCGGCTCGGCATCGTCGTCGCTGAACTCTCTGCCGAGAAGAAGAAGGAGATGAGGATCGCGAACGGCCTCGAGGTCACCGATGTGCGGCCCGATGCGCGCGCCGACGTACGGCGCGGCGACGTGCTGCTGACGCTGGTCCACAAGGGTCAGCATGTCGAGCTGAAGTCGGTCGAGCAGTTCAACAAGCTGCTCGCCGGCCTCGACAAGAGCGCGGTGTTCACCCTCCAGGTGCGACGCGGGGATGCCGTGGCCTTCGTCACGGTCTCCGGGCTGACCGACAAAGGCTAAATCACATAAGATAGCGGGTTGAAGGAGGGTGCGCGGCCGGGCACCCTCTTTCTTTATATGGCGCAGAGCCGCATCCGCAACTTCTCCATCATCGCGCACATCGACCATGGCAAGTCGACCCTGGCCGATCGCTTCATCCAGATGTGCGGCGGGCTGCCCGAGCGGGAGATGGCCGAGCAGGTGCTAGACACGATGGACCTGGAGCGCGAGCGCGGCATCACCATCAAGGCGCAGACGGCGGCGCTCGAATACCGGGCGCGCGACGGCGAGACTTATCTGCTCAACCTGATCGACACCCCCGGCCACGTCGACTTCTCGTACGAAGTCAGCCGTTCGCTCGCCGCGTGCGAGGGCGCGGTGCTGGTGGTGGACGCTTCGCAGGGCGTCGAGGCGCAGACCGTGGCGAACTGCTACACCGCCATCGAGCAGGGCGTCGAGGTGATCCCGGTGCTCAACAAGATCGACCTGCCCTCGGCCGACCCCGAGAAGGCGATCCAGGAAATCGAGGACGTCATCGGCATCGACGCGCACGACGCCATCCGCGCCAGCGCCAAGACGGGAGAGAAAGTTCCGGACATCCTCGAAGCGGTGATCTCGCAGGTACCGGCGCCGCGCGGCGACCCTTCGGGCCGCCTGAAAGCGCTGATCATCGACTCGTGGTTTGACAACTACGTCGGCGTGGTCATGCTGGTGCGAGTCATGGAAGGCACTGTGCACCCCAAGGACCGCATCCGGCTGATGAGCACGGGCGCGGCCTATATTTGCGATCAGGTAGGGGTCTTCACGCCCAAGGCAAAGCAGAAAGACCGGCTGTCGGCGGGCGAAGTCGGCTACCTGACCGCGGGGATCAAGGAGCTGCGCGCGGCCAAGGTCGGCGACACGCTGACGCACGACGACAAGCCGGCGGCTTCGCCGCTGCCCGGTTTCAAGGAGATCAAGCCGCAGGTGTTCGCCGGCCTCTACCCGGTCGAGGCGAGCGAGTACGAGGCGTTGCGCGACGCCCTCGAGAAGCTGCACCTGAACGACGCGTCCTTCCACTACGAGCCCGAGACCTCGCAGGCCCTCGGCTTCGGCTTCAGGTGCGGCTTTCTCGGCCTGCTGCACATGGACATCGTGCAGGAGCGGCTCGAGCGCGAGTACGGCATGCACCTCATCACGACGGCGCCGTCGGTGGTTTACGAAGTGCTGCTGCGCGACGGCAGCGTACAGCAGGTTTCGAACCCGGCGCGCCTGCCCGACCCCGCGCTGATCGAGGAGATCCGCGAGCCGGTGATCGCCACCAAGATCTTCGTGCCGCAGGAATACGTCGGGCCGGTCATCACGCTGTGCACGAACAAGCGCGGTATCCAGACCAACATGCACTACTCGGCGCGCCACGTGGTCATCTCCTACGACCTGCCGCTCAACGAGGTGGTGCTCGATTTCTTCGACCGCCTGAAGTCGATGACGCGCGGCTACGGCTCGCTCGACTACGAGTTCAAGCAATACCGCGCGGCCGACATGGTGCGCCTGGACATCCTGGTGAACGGCGAGCGCGTCGATGCGCTCTCCAGCATGGTGCATCGCGAAACCGCGCAGCTGCGCGGCCGCGACCTGGTGACCCGGTTGCGCGGGCTGATTCCACGGCAGATGTTCGACGTCGCGGTGCAGGCCGCGATCGGCGGCCACATCATCGCGCGCGAGAATGTAAAGGCGCTGCGCAAGAACGTGCTCGCCAAGTGCTACGGCGGCGACGTCACGCGCAAGCGCAAGCTTCTGGAAAAACAAAAGGAAGGGAAGAAGCGCATGAAACAAGTGGGTTCGGTCGAAATTCCCCAGGAGGCATTCCTCGCGGTGCTGCAGCGGAGCGACAGTTGAGCTTCGCGCTGTTTCTGCTGATCCTGCTGGTCGTCACCGGGGTGGTGTGGGCGCTGGAGGCGGCGTGGCTGCGCCGCTCGCGACCGGCGCTCGCCAAGCAGCCGTGGTGGGTCGAGTACTCGGTCAGCTTCTTCCCGGTGATCCTGATCGTGTTCCTGCTGCGCTCGTTCCTGGTCGAGCCGTTCAAGATCCCGTCGAGCTCGATGGTGCCGACGCTGCTGGTCGGCGACTTCATCCTGGTGAACAAGTTCGCGTACGGCATCCGGCTGCCGGTGGCAAACAAGAAAGTGATGGAGGTCGGCAGCCCGCGGCGCGGCGACGTGATGGTGTTTCGCTATCCCGAGGACCCTTCGCTCGACTACATCAAGCGCGTGGTGGGCCTGCCGGGCGACCGCATCGAATACCGCAACAAGCGGCTCTTCATCAACGGCACGCAGGTGCCGGTGCGGCAGATCGACGATTACCTGTCCAGGGAGCGGATGCAGTTCTCGCGGCGTTACCTCGAGACGCTCAACGGCGTCGAGCATGAGATCCTGCTCGAGGAGGACGCGCCGGCGTTCATCGCGCCGTCGCGCGCGTTCCCGTATGCCGGGAATTGCAACTACAATATGAGCGGCCTGGCGTGCACGGTTCCGCCGGGCCATTACTTCGCGATGGGCGACAACAGGGACAATTCGAGCGACAGCCGGGTGTGGGGCTTCGTGCCGGACGAGAACATCGTCGGCAAGGCGTTTTTCATCTGGCTCAACCTGAACGAGCTCGGCCGCTTCGGGTCGTTCAGATGAGAAACCGGGAGGCAGCGATCATGGGCCACAGCCACGGTCAACGCGGGGTCACGCTGATGGGGCTGATCATCCTGCTCTTCATCGTGATCTTTGTAGCGATGCTCGGCTTCAAGCTGATCCCGGCCTACATCGACTTCTATACCGCCAAGAAAGCGATCAACGCCGTAGCGCGCCAGGGCAGCACCGCTGCAGAGATCCGCAGGAGCTTCGAGCTGCGCTCCGCGATCGACAATGTAAACGTCAGGCCCAGCGACCTCGAGATCACCAAGGAGGGCAATGAGATGGTGATCGGGTTCGCGTACCGCAAGGAGGTGCCGCTGTTCGCCAATGTCGGCATCTACATCGACTTCGCGGCCAGCACGAGGGACCAGTAGATCGCCTTGTCCCGGCCCGCGCCCCTCGAAAAGCGGCTTGGCCACCGATTCGCAGCCCTCGGGCTGCTCCAGCAGGCGCTCACCCACCGCAGCTACGGCCCGCAGAACAACGAAAGGCTGGAATTCCTCGGCGACGGCGTGCTCGGCTGCGCGGTGGCCGACGAGCTCTATGCGCGTTTTCCGCAGCTCTCGGAAGGCAAGCTGACACGGCTGCGCGCGAGCCTGGTGCGGGAGGAGACGCTCGCCGAGGTGGCGCGCGGGCTGCAGCTGGCGCAGTTCCTTCGCCTAGGCGAGGGCGAGCTCGCAAGCGCTGCGGAGCCGCGCCAGTCCATCCTTGCCGACGCGCTCGAAGCAGTGTTTGGCGCCGTGTTTCTCGACGGCGGCTATCAGGCCGCGCGCGCGACGGTGCTGAAGGCGTTCGGCCCGCTCGTCGAGCGGCTCGACCCGGAGCAGCCGGGCAAGGACCCGAAGACCCAGCTGCAGGAGATGCTGCAGGCGAAGCGCCGGCGGCTGCCCGAGTACCGGGTGCTGTCGGTGCAGGGCGCGGCGCATCGCCAGTCCTTCGAGGTGGAGTGCGCGGTAGGCGAGCTGGGCCTTACCGCGACCGGCAGCGGCACTTCCCGCCAGCGCGCCGAGCAGCAGGCGGCCAGGGCGATGCTTGAGCAGCTCTCGAGATGAAAGTGCGGCGCTGCGGCACGGTAGGCATCGCCGGTCGCCCGAATACCGGGAAATCGAGCCTGCTCAACCGCCTGATCGGCGAAAAGCTCTCGATCGTCTCGGCCAAGCCGCAGACCACGCGGCATTTGATCACCGGCATCCTGACGCGCGAGGACTGCCAGTACATCTTCGTGGACGCACCCGGGCAGCAGACGCGCTCGCGCAGCGTACTTCATCGTGCCCTGAACCGGCGGGCGACCGAAGCGGCGCGCGACGCCGATGTCGCGCTGTTCGTGGTCGAGGTGCTGCGCTTCGGCCCCGAGGACCGCGCAGCGCTGGAGCGGATTTCCGCCGAGCAGAAGGTGGTCCTTGTTGTAAACAAGATTGACGTGTTGAAAAATCAGCGGGACCTTATCCCTTTCTTGGACCGACTATCCAAACTGCGTGATTTCCAGGCGATCGTCCCGGTGAGCGCCAAGACCGGCAGGAACATCGCCGAGTTGCTGCGGGTCCTGCGCGAAGCGCTGCCCGAGGGCCCCGCGACGTACCCGCCGGACCAGCTGACCGATCGCGACGAGCGGTTTTTCGCCGCCGAGCTGCTGCGCGAGAAGCTGTTCGAGGAGCTGGCCGAGGAGCTGCCGTACCGCTGCGAGGCGGTGATCGAGAGCTTCAAGGAGGAAGGCCGGCTGCGCCGCATCGAGGCCACGATCCTGGTGGAGCGCGAGAGCCAGAAGCTGATCGTCCTGGGCGCGCGCGGCGAACGGCTCAAGCGCATGGCGAGCGCGGCGCGCAAGGACATGGAGCGCCTGTTCGAGGGCAAGGTCTACCTCGGGGTCTGGGTGAAGGTGCGGCGCGCCTGGACGGACGACGCGCGCGTACTTCGTCAGCTGGGGTACGAATGAAGCGCAGGGCCGAGCACGAGGCGGGCTACGTGCTGCACACCTACCCCTACAAGGAGACCAGCCTGATCGTCGAGGCCTTCACGCGGCGCTTCGGCCGCGTGGCGATGCTCGCACGGGGGGCCCGTCGCCCGCGCTCCGCGATGCGCGGCGTGCTGTTGTCGTTCCATCCGCTGCGCCTGACCTGGAGCGCTTCGGCGGAGCTCGGCAACCTGGTCTCGGCGGAATGGTCGGGCGGCCTGCGGCCGCTCGCGGGACGCGGCCTGATGTGCGGGTTCTACGTCAACGAGCTGGTGCTGCGCCTGCTGCCGCGCGACGATCCGCACGAGGCGCTTTTCGATTCCTATGGGGAAACTTTATCCCGCCTGGTGGGCGACGGGCCTTTTGCTTCCGTACTCCGGGGATTCGAAAAGCGGTTGCTGGCCGAGCTCGGTTATGCTCCGCTGCTCGACCGCGATGCGGCGAGCGGCGCGCCCATCGACCCGGAGGCGCGCTACGTCTACGAGCCGGATCGCGGGCCGATGCCAGTGAGAAATTCGCATTCAAGTGATCTGCTGGTGAGCGGCCGCACGCTGCTCGACGTCGCCGCCGACGATTACGCGCGGCCCGAGACGCGGGACGAGGCGCGCACGCTGCTGCGCGCGCTCATCGGCCAGCGCCTCCACGGGCAGGTGCTGCATACGCGCACGGTGCTGATGGAGCTAACCGACCTGTGATCGAGCTCGGCGTCAACGTCGACCACGTCGCCACGGTGCGCCAGGCGCGCCGCACGTACGAGCCCGACCCGGTCTGGGCGGCGGTCGAGGCGCACCTCGGCGGCGCCGACGGCATCACCGTGCACCTGCGCGAGGACCGGCGCCACATCCAGGACGAGGACGTGAGGCGCCTGCGCGAGCTGACCCACATCCGGCTGAACCTCGAGATGGCCGCCACCGAGGAAATGGTCGGCATCGCGCGCCGGATCAAGCCCGAGATGGCGATGCTGGTGCCCGAGGGCCGGCACGAGATCACCACCGAGGGCGGCCTGGACATCGCGTCGCAGGAAGCGAAGCTCAGGCAGGCGGTCGCGCGCCTGGCCGAAGCCGGGATCGTGGTCTCGGTGTTCATCGACGCCGAAGTGCGGCAGGTGGAGGCGGCCGGCCGCATCGGCGCGGCGGTGTGCGAAGTGCATACCGGACCGTATGCCCACGCCTTCCATTCGAAGGGACGCGACGAGGAGAGCCCGGCGGTGGCGGCCGAGCTCGAGCGCATCCGGCGCGCCGGCGAGGCCATTCGCTCGCTCGGCATGCGGTTCAACGCCGGTCATGCGCTCAACTACTTCAACGTCGAGCCGGTCGGCAGGCTGCCGGGGGTACGGGAGCTGCACATCGGCCATGCCATCGTCAGCCGCGCAGTGTTCGTGGGCATGCGCGAGGCGGTGCGCGAAATGAAGCAGCTGATGATCCAGGCGCTGCGGTGATCTACGGCGTAGGCACCGATGTAGTCGAAATCGCGCGCATCGAACATGCCCTGGCGCGCTTCGGAGAGCGCTTTGCGCGACGCATTCTTTCCGAATCCGAATTCAGCCGATTCAAGAACCACCGCCTGCCCGCCGCCTACCTCGCCAAGCGCTTCGCCGCCAAGGAGGCTTTCGCCAAGGCGCTCGGCACCGGCATCCACGCGCCGGCCAACTGGCAGGGCGTGTGGGTGGAGAATCTTCCTTCGGGACAGCCGGTGCTGCAATTTTCCAGGGAACTGGAAGATCTCCTGCGCCAAAGAAAAATCCTGCATTCCCACGTTTCTTTGTCCGATGAGCGCGGCGTGGCGTTCGCCACGGTGATCCTGGAGTGCGAAAAGTAAAGCGTCCGCTCGGGCCGGTGGTCATCGACGTAGTCGGTAGCGCGCTGACCGACGAGGACCGCGAGCGCCTCAGCCATCCAGCGACAGGTGGGGTGATTTTATTTTCCAGGAACTATGAGAATCCGCAGCAGCTGCTCGCCTTGTGTGAGGACCTGGAGCGCCTGCGCGCGCCGGCGCTGCCGGTCTGCGTCGACCACGAGGGCGGGCGAGTACAGCGATTCCGCGAAGGTTTCACGGCGATTCCGCCGATGCGAGAGCTCGGCAGGCTCTGGGACCGCGACCGCGAGGCGGCGCGCGAGGCGGCGCGCAGCGCCGCCTACGTCATCGCCGCGGAGCTTGCCGCCCACGGCGTCGATTTCAGCTTCGCGCCGGTGCTCGACCTCGACTACGGATCCTGCGCGGCCATCGGCGACCGTGCGCTGCACTTCGACCCCAACGCGGTCGGCGCGCTCGGCGCCTGCATCGTGCAGGGATTCGCGGCCGCGGGCATGGCGGCGGTCGGCAAGCACTTTCCGGGTCACGGCTTTGCGCCGCTTGATTCCCATGTGGAGGTGCCTCGCGACGACAGGCCGTTAAAGGACATTTTTTCAAAGGATGTTCTTCCTTACCGCAAGGCGATCGAGACAGGCCTCGCTGCGGTCATGCCCGCGCATGTGATTTACACGCAGGCGGATCCCGAGCCCGCCGGCTACTCCAGGTACTGGCTGCAGGAAGTGCTGCGCGGCAGGCTCGGCTTCGAGGGCCTCGTGTTCAGCGACGACCTGTCGATGGTCGGCGCGAGCACTGCGGGCGGGATAGCGGAGCGCGCGCGCGCCGCGCTCGCCGCAGGCTGCGACATGGTGCTGTTATGCAATGACCCGCCAGGCCAGGCGGCGCTGCTCGAGTCGCTGGGCGATCTGCCGCTCGCCCGCCCGGAGCGGCTGGAGCGGATGAGGAAGAAGGGCGGCAGAGACCTGAGAAGAAGCCTTGCCTACCGCGACGCGCTTCAGGCCCTCTCCATATAGGTGCCTTCGTTGGTATCGACCTTGATCTTCTCGCCCTTGTTGATGAAGGGCGGCACCTGGACCGTGATCCCGGTCTCCATCTTCGCCGGCTTGAACGTATTGGTGGCGGTGGCGTTCTTGATGCCGGGCTCGGTGTCGACCACGGTCAGCACCACCGAAGGCGGGATTTCGATGCCGAGCGGCCGGCCGTTGTAGAAGTTGATCTGCACCTCGGTGTTGGGCAGGAGGTAGCCGGCCTGTCCCTCGAGGAAATCGGCCGGTAGCGACAGCTGTTCGTAGTTTTCCTTGTCCATGAATACGTAGCTGTCGCCGTCCTGGTAGAGATACTCCATGTCGCGCGGGTCGACGTAGGCGCGCTCGACCTTGTCCTCGGTGCGGAAGCGCTGGTTGGTCTTGGTGCCGGCCTCGATGTCCTTCATCTCGACCTGCATGAAGGCGCCGCCGCGGCCGCCGACGTGGACGTGGTAGGACTTGAGGACGCGCCAGATGCGCTTGTCCCACTCGAGCAGGTTTCCGGGGCGGATCTGGACTGCTTCGACCTTGGCCATGGCATTTACCGCTGGCTGCGAAAAGGGCGCGAATTTTACACGATTTATAATCGGCTCATGCTGTTCGACGCCAAATCTTTCGTCGCCGGGCTGCCGAATCTGCCCGGCGTTTACAGGATGCTCGGCGCGCGGGGCGAGGCGCTCTATGTCGGCAAGGCGAGGGACCTGAAGAAGCGGGTCGGCTCGTATTTCCACAAGCAGGCCTCGAGCCCGCGCATCCAGATGATGCTGTCGCAGGTTGCCAGCATCGAGGTGACGGCGAGCCGTTCCGAGGGCGAGGCGCTGCTGCTCGAGAACAACCTCATCAAGAGCCTCGCGCCGCGCTACAACATCCTGTTCCGCGACGACAAGTCCTATCCGTACCTGACCGTCACCGGGCACGAGTTCCCGCGGCTCGGATTCCACCGCGGCGCAAAGGACCGGCAGAACCGCTACTTCGGCCCGTTTCCGCACGCCTACGCGGTGCGCGAGAGCATCCAGCTCCTGCAACGCGTGTTCCGCCTGCGCACCTGCGAGGACACCGTGTTCGAGAACCGCTCGCGCCCCTGCCTGCTGCACCAGATCCACCGCTGCACCGCGCCTTGCACCGGCCTGATCTCGGCCGGGCAGTACGCCGAGGACGTGGCGAACGCGGTGCTGTTCCTCGAGGGGCGCGAGGACGACGTGATCCGCGGCCTGAGCGACAAGATGAGCGCCGCCGCCGACGCGCAGCACTACGAAAAGGCGGCCGCGTATCGCGACCAGGTCCGCGCGCTGTCACGGGTGCAGGCGCGCCAGTACGTCGAATCCAACCGCGGCGTGGACGCCGACGTCGTCGCCTGCGCCATCGAGGGCGGCATCGCCTGCGTCAACCTGGTGATGATCCGCGGCGGCCGGCACGTCGGCGACCGCAGCTTCTTCCCCTCGAACGCCGAGGGTGCGACCGCCGGCGAGGTAGTGGCTGCGTTTCTGGAGCAGCATTATCTCGACCAGCCGCTGCCGGCGCTGGTCGTGACGAGCGAACCGGTGGAGCTTGAAAATGCGAATGTCGTAAACCCCTCTCACGGCGAACGCCGCGTCTGGCTTGAAATGGCGTGCAAGAACGCGCAGCTGGCGATCGGCCAGCGCGTGCGCGACCGCGCCACGCAGGAAGGGCGGCTGCAGGCGCTGCGCGAGGCGCTGGGGCTGCCCGAGAGCGTGCAGCGCATCGAATGCTTCGACATCAGCCACACGATGGGTGAAGCGACGGTGGCCGCGTGCGTGGTCTACGACCGCCAGCAGATGCAGAAATCGGAATACCGCCGCTTCAACATCCACGACGTCACGCCGGGCGACGACTACGCGGCGATGCGCCAGGTGCTCTCGCGGCGCTACGAGCGGGTCAACGCGGAGGCGGGCAAGGTCCCGGACCTGGTGCTGATCGACGGCGGCAAGGGCCAGGTGTCCGCCGCCAAGGCGGCCATGGTCGAGCTGGGCATGAACGACATCGCGGTAGTCGGGATCGCCAAGGGCCCCGAACGCAAGCCCGGGCTCGAGGAGCTGATCATCGAATCCGAGGCGCGCACGCTGCAGCTCCCGCCCTCGCATCCCGGCCTGCACCTGATCCAGGCGATCCGCGACGAAGCGCATCGGTTCGCCATCGTCGGGCACCGGGCGCGGCGCGGCAAGGCGCGCATGCGCTCGATGCTGAACGAGATTCCTGGCATCGGCGCCAAGCGCCGCCAGGCGCTGATCGAGCACTTCGGCGGCCTGCGCGGCGTGCAGGCGGCGGCCATCGACGACATCGCGAAAGTCGAGGGGATCAGCCGGCCGCTCGCCGAGCGCATCTACCGGCACCTGCACGAAACGGCGAGCCCGTGATGCCGCTCAACGTCCCGAACCTGCTCACCCTGTCGCGCATCATCCTGATTCCGCTGATCATCGCCATTTTCTACGTGCCCGACGATTGGCTTTCTTTTTCCGGCAAGAACATGACCGCCACCGCGATCTTCATCTTCGCCGCGGTGACCGATTGGCTGGATGGCTACCTCGCGCGCAGGCTCAACCAGATGTCGGCTTTCGGCGCCTTTCTCGACCCGGTCGCCGACAAGCTGATCGTGGTCGGCGCGCTGATCGTGCTGCTGAAGGAGGGGAGGGTCGATGCCGTCATCGCCCTGATCATCATCGGCCGCGAGATCGCGATCTCCGCGCTGCGCGAATGGATGGCGAAAGTCGGGCAGGCGAAGAGCGTCGCCGTGGCGTTCATCGGCAAGCTCAAGACGCTCAGCCAGATGATCGCGATCCCGCTGCTGCTTCTCTACGACGATAACCTGCTCGGCCTGGTGGACTGCGCGGTGCTCGGCACGATCCTCATCAACGTCGCCGCGGTGCTGACCGTGGTGTCGATGCTTTACTACCTGCGCAAGGCTCTGCCGTATGCGTCCGCGCGCGGTTGAGGCGGGAATGGCGAGGCCTTATAATTGCCGCTCCATCGGGCGCGGGAATAGCTCAGTTGGTAGAGCGCAACCTTGCCAAGGTTGAGGTCGCGAGTTCGAGACTCGTTTCCCGCTCCATCTTTCTTGCCCTCGGCGGGATGGCAGAGTGGTCATGCAGCGGCCTGCAAAGCCGTGGACGCCGGTTCGATTCCGACTCCCGCCTCCAACGAACCTGGCTCTCCTGTTAGTATTCGGTGCAGGGGGGGACCATGTCCTGTGGGCAATGCGGCGCAGTCGTCGCGCAAGGCTCTAATTTTTGTTCGAATTGTGGCGCCCGCGTAGCTGCGGTCCCTCCTTCCGAGCCGCGCCAGTCGGATGAACAATTGACTTGGAAGGTCAGGCACGAAACTGGACTACCGCTAAAAGCATACTTCTATTGGAAGAAGAAGAATGGACGCCTCGTGCGGTCCGCTGAATTCACGCAGTTAGAGCTTGAAGTCGAGGTCGAGCGGCTGATTGCACACGGAGAAGATCCGACGCAATTCGTGCGCGCACTGGAGAAGCTCGCTCGTTCTCGGAGCTCCCATGACGGCGACGAGCCGTCGGCCGTGCCGCTCGAGGTCAGCGTCGTGCTCATCGCCGTGTTCATCGCGCTCGGCTTGGGCGCTTTGCTGCTGATCTTCCCACCCAAGTGATGATCCGAGAACTTCCGCTTCAAATAACCGCCGCCTATCTCGCTAGTTCGGGAATCTTGCCCAGCCGGCCTTGCTGCAGGTCGGCGAAGGCTTGCTGGATCTCGCC
>Ga0137377_10003350_pt1 | contig 12391 bp, 16 predicted proteins | sample SagtaG_22_FD_104815 | JGI IMG/M metagenome (GOLD analysis project Ga0137377, IMG submission 104815) | Vadose zone soil microbial communities from Sagehorn Ranch, Mendocino, California, USA - Sage2_L_40_16 metaG | ecosystem: Environmental > Terrestrial > Soil > Vadose zone | place: USA... | reverse complement strand
CGTGACCGGACCGAGCGCGGACTCCATGACGAACCAGCTCGGCGGCTGGAGCGTCAGCTGGCAGGGCGTGTTCGGGGCCGGCCACGTGTGCTGCATGGGACCGGCGAACCAGATCCCGCCCGGCACCACCGTGCTGAAGGGCCTGCAGGCCGAGGACCCGAACGTGGTATCCGCGCCGGACCAGGCCACCGCGGTGGCCGACGCCGCGTCGGCGGACGCGGTGGTCGTGGCCGTGGGGGAGAAGGCGTACGCCGAGGGGCTCGGCGACAACCCCTCGCCCGCGCTGCCGCCCGACCAGAAGGCACTAATCAGCGCCCTGGAGGCGATCGGCAAACCGGTGATCGTCGTGGTGATCGCGGGCCGGCCGCTCGGCCTGGGCCCGGCGGAGAACGCCAACGCGATCCTGATGGCCTACCAGGGCAGCACCGAGGCCGGCACCGCGGTGGCCGATGCCATCTTCGGCAAGATCGACCCCAGCGGCAAGCTGCCGGTGACCTGGCCGTCTGACGCGGCCGCGCCCGGCGGGGACTTCAACGGCGGCGCCCCGTCACCGCTCGGCGACCAGCCCAAGGTCTTCGACCAGCTGCCAGGCACCAACTTCGGGCAGGGCAGCGGCTACAACCCGCTGTACCCGTTCGGCTTCGGGCTCTCCTACACCACGTTCAAGGTCAGCGGGCTGTCCGCGACCAGCAGCGTGTCCCGCACCGGCACGGTGACCGCCACCTTCACCGTGGCCAACACCGGAAACCGGGCGGGAACCGACATAGTGCCGGTCTACGTCCACCATCCGGTCAGCGCCGTGGTGGTCCCGAACCAGAGGCTGGCGGGGTTCACCCGGGTGACCCTCGATCCGGGCCAGTCGAAGACCGTGACCGTATCGTTCCCGGTGACGGAGCTGGCCGTGACCCCGGGCGACATCGAGGGCACCGGCCGGCCACAGGTCGAACCCGGCTCCTACCAGGTGCAGATCGGCACACCCGCCTCGCTGAGCGCCGGCTTCACCGTGCACAGCTGACAGCCAAACTGCCCCGGTCGGCCACGGCATCCGGGCGAATAGGCAGGAAGGACGCCCAAGGAAAGGCATGACACCCTGCGGCAGCCGTCAAGGGACAATGCCCCGGACGGCTGCCGCCAGGTGCCCGGGCGTGCCCGGCTCCGCGGACAGCGTCAGCTTGCCACGCGCAAGGCACGGACCAGCCAGCCGCCGCGGACCGCAAACGCGCGGCGCCTCGCTCCCCGCACGCACGTAGACCCGTAGCGCCCCGTAGCGCACTGGCTGGCCGGCCCGGTGCCGCGACGGTTCAGATCCGACCTCAGCTAACCGAGCACTACCGAACAATCGTTCGGACGCGTCTTCTGTACCAGCGAGTCAGCGAGACCCGCCTGGCAGGGGTCCCAGTAGTCCTGACGAAAGATCCAACGGATATGCACTTGAGCTGCGTTGATGTGGAAACCGGCATCGCGAGATAGACCGCTTCCGCTACGTTCTGCCTGGTTTGTTCCGGCGTGGCGCGCGTCGTCAGGTTGAGGGCAGGGCTGCGAAGTCGGCGTGGGCCTGTTCGATGGCTTCGGGGTATGCCTGGGCTTTGTCGTGTTCGGCCAGGGCCCGGTAGATGCTGGCCAGGCTCGGGTTGTGTCCCTTGCGTTTGCCGGCAGGGATGATCAGGTCGGTTCGGATGGTCTCGACGGGCTCTCCGGCGGCCCGGCGGCGGAGCACGGTGTGCAGCATGTCGTCGGTGATGACCTGGGGGCGTCCGCCATGGTTGCCTTTGCGGGCGGCGGCGTCGAGGCCTTCGAGGGTGGCTTCGCGGATGTTCTCGCGTTCGGTTTCTGCCATGGCGGCGAAGAAGCCGAACAGGATCCTGCCGGGGCCGGTGGGGTCGTAGATGCCGGGTAGGGGCCCGGCGAGCATTTCCAGGACCAGGCCGTGGGCGGTGAGGTGGTCGGCCAGGGCGGTGAGCTCGGCGGCGTCGCGGCCGAGGCGTTTCATCTCGTACACGGTGAGGATGACGCGGCAGTGCGGGGCGTGGGCCTTGATCTGGCGGGCGAGCGCGAGCGCGGCCTCGAACTGGGGGCGGACCCGGACCCGGGTGCTGATCTTCTCGGAGAAGATCTTGTCTCGGGGGATGCCGTGCGCGGCGAGCGCGTCGAGTTGGGACTGCAGCTCTTGCGTCAACGTGCTGCAGCGGGCGTAGCCGATGCGGATGTCGGCAGTGGGGCCGCTGTCAGGGATGGGCGCCGGCGGCGGGGTGCCGGGCCGCCATGGTTGGCCGGGTCCGCGGTCGGCCGGGGTCTGGGCGCGCAGCAACTTGGCCAGGCGTGGCACTTTGGTGAAGCGGCCGGTGTGGTAGGTGCCGGCGACGGCTCCGGACCGGGAACGGCACGGTGAGCCGGGGTCGACGCCGCAGCGGGGGCAGGGGTGTCGCTCGATCTCGTCGGCGTCGCGGCCGTCGGCCGCCCCGGAGGCTGATCCGGGGGTTGCGGGGAGGTCTGCCACGCCTTGGATCGTGTCACAAACATTTCCAACAAGAGGCGGGTTCCGCTGTTTGCGTGAGAACGAGTTGTGAGAGCGAAATCCGGGTCAGCGGCGCCGCCCGGGCCGCTGTTTGATCATGCTCCGGGAATGGAGGGTTTCTGAGAATCGGGCGGGTCTCGGTACTCGCTCACGTCGAGTGACCCGACACCGGAACGGCTCGCAGATGCCGTGTTCGCGGAGGCTCGCCGGTGAGGCACCGGGTTGCCCGGCCGTGGCGGTACGCCTTCAGAGCCGAAGGCGTACCGCCACGGGATCTGCCACACTGGGACGCCGGTTCAATCGTCGTCGTCGTCTTCGCCTTCCCAGGCTTCGCGGCCCTCGTGGACGGCCAGGGCAGCGATGCCGAGCGCGATGACGGGGTCGGCCCACCACAGCCCGAACCAGGTGTTGGCCAGCAGCCCGGCCAGGACCGCGGCGGTCAGGTAGGCGCACAGCATGTTCTGCACGCCCTCGCCGATGGTGGCACGCGAGTCCAGGCGGGCGCCGATGCGCTTCTTGGCGGTGCCCGGCAGCGGCATGACGATCAGGCTGGCGATCGACAGGCCGATCCCCAGCCAGCTCGTCTTGGCGTGCTCGGCGGTGACCAGCGAGTGGATGGCGTCGATGGCGGTGTAGGGGGCGAGCAAGAAGAACGTGACCGCCACCGCCTTCTGCGCTCGGCGTTCAGCGGTCTGCGACAGGGTCCCGGCCCGGCGCGTGTCCGCCGCGGGGTCACCCGCGTGTTCCGCGACATCGCGGTCGCGGTCTTGCGCCGGCAGGTCGCGCGCCCGGGGCCGGACTGGGCTGACCGTGCTGTGCTTGCCGCCCTGGCAAGGCTGCTGCCCGGGCGCCTGCGGATGCACCGGATCGTGATACCGGGCACCCTGATAGTTTGCGCCGGCGCCTTGTCGGCAGGAAATGGACCTATCCGAACGCGCCGGGACGGCCGCCGGTTCCAGCCGGGGTGCGGGCGCTGGCGGCGCAGCTGGCGCGGCAGAACCCGCGCTGATGATACTGGCGCATCCAGGGTGAACTGCTCGGCCTAGGTACCGGGTGGGGGAGGGGACGATCCGCCGGATTCAGTATCGCCTGCCGCACAAGCCGTAGCAGATGAGTAAAAGACCGGCAACGCTCCGTCGCGCGACCGTGGCCACTCCACCTGGGACGCTCCGTCACCGGGCGCGGTCGTGACGCGCGCGAACGCTTGCGGCTGGTGACACGCTTCTACCGGGCACCCAACTACCCGCGGTCACGAAAAGATCTTGATCCACAGGTCTTGACAATTTCTCTCCGGCCGCCGTGCGCAGCGCTGTCCAGACCTGGCCGCGCCCGGCGATCGGCCGCGAGAAGATACTGCCTTCCAGGGACACGTCCGGATCGACGATCGCGGCGAAGGAGTTTCCGGTGTCGTCCAGGAAGGACTGCGCCCAGCGGTCCCGGCTGGAGCCTGCGCCGGTCACTTCAGCGCCTGGCGGATGAACGAGGCGACGGCGACCGGGTTCGCGATGAGTGCGGTGTGCGAGCCGACGCCTTCGACTTGAAGGTCCGCCAGGATCTTCTTCTCCTCGTCCAGATACGGGCCGATCTTGCTCGGGTCGCTGACTGCTCCGGTCGCGTGGTAATACGCCATGGATTCTCCGTGGCTCCTGGCGCCTGCGCCAGGAGCTCGGGTTGTGTCGTCGCTGGTTCGCTGGTTCGCTGGTTCGCTGGGGCCAGCCGCAGCCGGTGTGACGTCAGCCGGGATTGGATGCGGGCCGGGGAGAGATCCGGTCGAACGGGGCCCACTGCTTGATGGCGAACTTCGTGCCGTCGCGGGTCAGCTCGACGCCGCCGGTGCCTCCGAGATGGCCGGGCATCACCAGCGCACCGTTGTCGGCGGCCCAGCCGAGGACCGCCAGGCGGGTGGCCCGGGCGACCGCCGGGTCCTCGTCGAGGGAGCTGCTGCAGTCCGGCTCGAGGAATTGCACCGGAACGTGCACCGTGTCGCCGGCGAACACCGCCCGGTCGGAACCACTGTGCAGCTTGACCAGGGAGGACCCCGGCGTGTGCCCGGGAGCGAGCTCGAGGCGCAGGCTGGAGTCGATGATGTAGCTGTCTTCCCACAGCACCGTCTGCCCGGCCTGATGAACGGGCTCGACGCTGTCGATGAAAGACCCGTCATTGCCCTGCCCCAGGACCCTGGACACGTGGCCGTTAGCCGGATTCCAGAAGTCGAAGTCGATCTTCGGCATCAGGTACCTGGCGTTCGGGAAGGTCGGAACCCACTGCCCGTCCTGTAGACGCGTGTTCCAGCCGGTGTGGTCCAGGTGCAGGTGCGTGTTGATCACCACGTCCACGTCATCCGGGGCAACGCCCGCGGCAGCCAGATCCGCGAGGAAGCTCGTGTGCAGGTGCGCGAACGTGGCCAGCGGCCGGTCCCTCCCGTTGCCGGCCCCGGTGTCGACGAGGATCGTCTTTCCCTCGCTGCGCAGCACCCAGGTCTGCAGCGCGCCGACATAGCTGGTGAAGTCGGCGTTCACGTGATCAGGCTGCAGCCACGACCGGTTCTCCCGCCACAGTTCCACGGGAATGCCAGGGGTGATGTCCCCGGGCGAGGTTCCCGCTTCGCCGTAGTACTCCACCACCCGGGTGGCACTGACATCGCCGAGCTTGATTTCCTGCATGCTTCCTCCATCGATTGCGAGCCGGGCGACGCCCCGCCCCTTTGAGGGACCCGGCCGGCCAGGTGTGACTAGTCCGGCCGGCGGAGCATCGCTGGGCCACGAATGAATCTTGCGTTGCGTGGCTCTGACCCCGGTCACCTGGGCCGGGTGGCGGCCTGCGGTACCCGGGCTGCTGTCAGCTCGCGGCGTTCTGGGCGGCGTCGAACGGGGCCCGGTCGAAGAGGAGCCGGCTGTGGGTGATCTTGCCGTCCGTGACGGTCACGCACTCGGCGCCGGGAGCGCTTTTCACCGGCACGGTCTGGGTGTCGTACATGACCAGCGCGGTCTGGTCGTCACCGAAGGCGGCGATCATCTGCGCGCCGGTGAGGATCTGCACGAACGGGCCTAGGAAGCCCCCCCGGTAGGCGCCGGCGCCTTCCAGGCGCCCGGACGGGTGTCGCAGACGATGTCGTCAGCGATGTAGTTCATGGCCTTGTCCAGGTCGTGACTGGTCCAGGCCTGGTAGTAGGCCAGCGCGGTCTGCAGCGCGGGGCTGGTGGTGCCGGTCATGGCTGTTCCTTTCGTGACGGGGATCTGCTGGCGATCCCTTCCGTTCTGTGTACTAAGTACGCTACGATGTACGCATGCCGACTGTCAAGAGGCCCCCGGGCCGCAGACGAGGCGGGGTCACGGCCGACGACGTAGTCGCCGCCGCCATCCACATCGCCGACCGAGAAGGAGTCGACGCGCTGACCATCCGGCGTGTCGCCGAGGCGTGCGGCCTCAGCCCCATGGGGCTCTACCGCCACGTCCGAGACAAAGACGATCTGCTCGACCGGGTCGTTGACGCTGTTATTGGTCCGGGTCTCCGGGATCTCCAGGCCAGCGGCCCCTGGGACCAGCAAATGGCCGACCTGTTCCGGTACCTCCGGCGGCTCCTCCTCGACCACCCCGGCGTTGCCGCACTTTGCGTGCTACGGCCAACCCCGGTCCTCGGCGTCGCCCGCTTCTACGCCCGGATGCTCGCCGCGCTCGCCGAGGGCGGGTTCACCGGCACCGACGCCGTGCACGCCTTCGACACCTTGCTGATGTTCACGTTCGGATCAGTGCTCTGGGAAATCCCCCGCACCACCGATACCCGCGAACGGCTCGTCGCCGTTGCGATCGGCGATGAGGCGGCGACCCAGATCATCGAGCGAGCCAATGAACTCAGCCAACGCGACCCCACCGAGTACTTCGAAGCCGGCCTCAACACCATCCTCGACGGACTCCGGGCCAGCCGCCGCAGGTAGACGGCGCAGGCGTCCCGAACATCCAATACGGGCGCTGATGAGCGCAGCGAATCCTGGCGCAACCCCCGTCCTCGAACAGCGACTCGGTAACCGGTTCCGACTCCGTCGGGACCGGGCGAACGTTGCCGGTCGCGGCACTAGCCCGCCCGCCTTCGAGACGACGAGGTCGCGGGTTCGAAGCCCGCCACCCCGGCATGGCCCGGGCTTGGAGCCGACTTCGGTTACGCATGGAACGATGCGTCCAATGCTCGATCAGCTCGTCTTCGTCCAGCACACGCGCCAATGCGACAGCTCCTCCGGCGGAGTGACTCATCTGCTCATGAAACGGATTGACCGACAGACCGAGCTCCAGTCGCCCGACTACCAATCCTTGCCGCATCGCTGGAATCCGGCGCTTCGCATTGAGCAGACCAGCAGACTCGCTTCGTGCCTGGCGGAGGTACGCGACTGGATGACGTGCCGCGGCCACGACCGCCCTGGACATCACCTGCAGGACGACAGTGCCGAGCTCTACCAGCTCGTAGCCGGTGACTGGAACAACCAGGCCCTGGCGACCCTGAGCGACTTCGGAGACCCGCCGACCGAAGCCGGCCTCATCACCGCCGCACGGCTAGTCGCACACGCACCCGGAGCGGTCCTCTTCGCGCATGTGACCCTCATCGCCGAACTGCTGCACCGCGCGGAGAAGCTGGGCCAGGACACCGCCGAGCTGGTGCTGCAAGCACTTCTCACCACGACCGGCGCCTTCGCCATGTGGTTCGAAGATCAGGCCAAGAACGCTGAACAGGATCTCGAACAAGCCCGCCGGATTGTGATGGGCCTACCGCGCGGCTCGGCCGAGCGCCGGTTCTACGAACAGCTCGCCCACCGCATCGAAGAGCGGCTCTGCTGGGCCATCGATCGCCCGCGCCCCTCCGACGGGAGGCAGTGGTGATGCTCCAGACCTCGGCCCTCATCTCCGCTCTCATCCTCATCTTTGTGCTCACCTCCGGGCTGATCATCCTATGGCGTCGCGGCGCTGACGATCTTGACGCATGGGGACTATTTGTCTCCCGGATCTTGCGCGGTGACAAATCCAAACGGAGATAGCGCAAACACACGGATCAGCAATCTGGCGCGGCTGCAGTGAGCCGAGCCCGCAGATGTATATCTCAGATTTCCAGCCCATCCCCGGCGTCTCGCTCACCGGAATCAGCGCGGCCAATCTCCCGGCTGAGGCACGAGACCTGCTCACGACGCTCCACAAGCATGTCGCCGAGACCGTAGCAGCCTTCGAACCGTTCTAGACACGGACAGCGGTATCGCACCGAGGCGAACTCCAGCGCGTTAACGCCGCGCTGCGCGCACTCTGCCCAGTCGAAGCGCGGACGTTCGACCTTCCTGCGCGACTGCGTCGCGGAGGAGCGCGAAATTGATGCTCGCGGCGCCTATGAGTACCTGGCTGTGCGGCTGGGAGCCCACGGCCAGGGACAACCCGCTGAATGCCGTCAGGACTGCCCTTGCGCACCTAGCCGGCCGCGGGGAGATCGAGCGCGTCAGCCGCGGTATCTCCCGGGCGGTCGCAGAGGACGGCTTTGCTTGTCTCACCTGAGGCATGACTCATCCGCCGGAACCGCGCGGCAGGAGGCCCAGGCCGCCTCTCACTCAAGGGTGATGTCCACCGGCGCCGCTTTCCTCCCGCGGCTCGACCACGCCGTTGCGCAGCTGCACGCGGTCGAAGCCGGATTCGCCGGCCTGCGCAGCGATGCTGAGCTCGACCTGCACAGTGCTGGCGTTGTCTCGCAGCCAGGACAGGGCGCGGTTGAGGTCAAAGAAGCCGGCCTTAGTAACCGATGCCCGCACGCTCAGGCGGCCTACGCTGTCCACTGGCGTCGCCGGACCGTGGTGTCCCGCCGGGGCCGGCGCAGGAGCGACCGGAGTATCCCCCGCGGCGGCGCCGGCCGGGACGGCTTTCGGCCCCGCGGCCTGAAGGGCTCCATCGCGGACCTGGCGCGCGTAATCGGCGTCCAGCACGGCAGCGCCAGCGGACAGGTCAATCTCGTCGCCCCGCAGCGACTCGCTGAGCCGTACCAGCCTCGGATCCCTGACCTCGATCGCCTCCCCGGCGCGGACCAGGCCGACAGCATAGCCAGCCCGGTCTGCCGCTACCGCGGCTGCCACCGCGCGGCAGTTGCACCCGAACCGTCCGAAGAACCATCCGCAGAACCGCCCGGCGCCCGCGCGCTCTTGCACGAGGCGACACCCATCGACGATCCCGAACTTGGCGGGCCGGTGGGCGAGTTCTTCGCTGCCATCTCAGCAGCATGGCCATTCACCCGGGCTCAGCGGGCCAGGCTCGCCCCGGCTGTCGATGAAGCGCTTAACACCGGGTGGACGCCGACGGATCTGGCCGCGTCTATTGCCGGCAACACAGCTGGCGTGCGGAACCCGTACGCGGTGCTCGCCGCCCGACTGTCATCCGATGACCTGCTCGCGCCACCCCGGCGACCCACGCGGCCGCTGTGGTGCGGCCAATGTGATCAGCGGACCCGCCTGCTCGATTTTGACGGAGACGCTCCGCGACCTTGCCCACGGTGTAGAGCTGATGGATTGACGAGGCTGTGACCTGCGGACTGGGGTTGGCCGTATGGAGCATCGCGGACCTGGCGCGGGCGCCAGAGGCCTTGGACAACGGGCAGCTAACGTGGTCCCTGTTGCTCATGGCATTGCCGGTAAGCCAATATCTCCGGCCGGGCGCACGCATCACTGCACTGATCTTGATCGGCTCGGTTCTGATGGGCATGGTCGTCAACAGCTGGCACGCGGCGCTCGCTCCGCGCGATTGGATGAACTACTTGGAGGCAGCGTGCCTTTTCCTCCTACTCTTGGCCTGGTGGCTGATCAGGCGATGGATCGGCTCGGGCGAGGCATAACGCCGATCGTCCTGGCAAGGTGACCTCTTCCCTATCAGCTCTGGGCCGAGGCGTGGCCGGGCAGTCTTACCAGTCGAGAACTGGTCGACGTCATGCGGAGCGGCGGCCCGGTGTACGCAGGCGTTGCTGTCAACGTTGCTGTCAGCCGGTGGACCTTGTGAAGCGCCACTGCCGTGACTCAGTGTCGACAACGATGGCAGAGCCGTACCGCTGGGCGAGCAGCTGCTGTGCTGCCTCAGTGAAGTGGGCCAGGTAGACCCTGACTTTGCCTGAGTCCGGGTCAGGCCCCCATTGACTCAGCTCGACGCCTTGGCTTGCCAGCCAGTCATGGTCCGCGTTCAGTTGTTCCATGATCCCCGCGGAGGATGTCCCGGCTCTCGTAGAACTTGAAGTGGCGGTCCCACACCTGGAGCCTGCCGGATGGTAGGCCACGGGTGAACGGACTAGGAACACCCGAAGGAGAGGGACCGCCGTGAGCAACACCTACCAGAAGAAGCCTCGCCGTGCCCAGCCCGACCCGCAGCCGGCCGACGAGGTCAGCGTCCCGGAGCAGGTGGTCGTGTCGATGACCGAGATCGCCGGGTCGGTGAAGGAGGGCCTGCTGGCCTTGGCCGTGAGGGCCGGCCTGCAGGTGATGGCCGCGCTGTTCGACGAGGACGTGACGGCGCTGTGCGGGCCGGGCGGCAAGCACAACGCGGACCGGGCCGGGTACCGGCACGGCGCCGAGCCCGGGTCGGTCACCCTGGGCGGCCGGCGCGTCCCGGTGACCAGGCCCAGGGTCCGGGCTGCCGACGGGTCCGGGGAGCTGCACCTGCCCAGCTATGACCTGTTCAGCAGTACCGAGATCCTGGGCAAGATGGCGCTGGAGAAGATGATCGCGGGCCTGTCGTCGCGCCGCTATGCGGCCGGCCTGGAGCCGACCGGGCAGGCCGTGGAGGACGCGGCCGTCTCGACGTCGAAGTCGGCGGTGTCGCGCCGGTTCGTCGCCGCGACCGAGACCGCGCTCACCGACCTGATGAGCAAGCGGCTGGACGGCCTGGACCTGGTCGCCTTCATGGTCGACGGGGTGCACTTCGGCGAGCACACCTGCGTCGTGGCGCTGGGCATCGATATCGACGGAACCAAGCACCCGCTCGGGGTGGAAGAAGGCTCGACCGAGAACGCCGCCGTGGTCACCGACCTGATCACCGGGCTGCGCGACCGCGGCCTGGACACCGGCAAGCCGATCCTCGCCGTCCTCGACGGTGCCAAGGCCCTGTCCAAGGCGGTGAAGGACGTGTTCGACAAGCCGGTCATCCATCGGTGTCAGCAGCACAAAATCCGGAACGTGACCGACAAGCTGCCCGAGAAACTCAAGTCGGTCACCGAGAAGCGGATGCGGCAGGCCTACCATGCCGAGTCCGCGCTGAAGGCCCAGGCCGAGCTGACCGAGCTGGCCCGCGAGCTGGACAAGACCCACCCGGGAGCCGCCGCCAGCCTGCGCGAGGGCATGGCCGAGACCCTGACCGTCCTGCGGCTGGAGGTGCCACCCACCCTGGCCAGAACGCTCAGATCCACGAACACGATCGAGTCCATGATCGAGATCTGCCGCGAGCACAGCAAGAACGTCAAGCGGTGGCGCGACGGAACCATGGCACTGCGCTGGTGCGCCGCCGGGATGACCGAAGCCGGCAAGCAGTTCCGCCGCGTCAACGGCCACCTGCACCTGCCCAAGCTCCGCACCGCGCTCGACGCGTGTTTCACCGAGAATGTCAGCACCGCATGCCAGGATGAGAGCGTCAGGGCAGCCTAATGATCACCGGGCCGCCACCGAAGTTCAACGGAACTCGGGACAACCTCGGCTGCGGGCCGCGCGAGGCTCCGGCCACTACCTGCGGGAGATAACCGCCCCAGGGGTTGACACGAAGTTCGTTGAACGGCACCGGTCGCTGCTGGCCCAGCTGCTCGGCGTTCCCTCAACTGCATGCAGCTTTCTGAATGCCCTGGGACTCCGCGCCAAGCCCGAAACCCTGCGGATTCGGCCAAGCCCGTCGCTGGGCATAGCCGCCGGATTGTCCGAGCTCACGGCCCGATTGGATGAGCTAGCGACGGTGCACGTCGCGGCGAAGCGTGCGCTGGTGATCGAGAACGAGATCACGTTCCTCAGCGTGCCCATCCCGCCCGAAGGCGCCGTGTTCTGGGGCAAGGGCTTCGAGGTTGACCGCGTCGGGTCCCTGCCCTGGCTGGCCAATGCCGACGTCGTCTACTGGGCTGATCTCGACACCCACGGCTTCGCCATCCTGAATCAGCTACGTGCGTGGCTGCCGCAGACCCGGTCCCTCCTGATGGATCGGGAAACGCTGCTGGCCCACCGCGGCCGATGGGTGGCCGAGGCGTCGCCGGCCGTTTCACGCCTCGACCGGCTCACCCCTGAGGAGCAAGCGCTCTACCAGGACCTAGTCACTGCCTGCCTCGGCGAGCGCGTCCGGCTTGAGCAAGAGCGCATCGACTGGAGCTGGGTCGCGGAGCGGCTTCCGCACTGACAAATCCGACGCCGAGACTGGCCCGTCACGCCCTGTCTGCGTCTGCTTCTTCTAACCCCCGCATCCTGCGGCCGCCGACTCCACGCCGAGGGCAAGACCCAGGCAGGAATGGGATCTCGAAGGTGCCATTGGAGGCGACCATCCCAGTTGACACTTCGGTTAACCCGTAGATATCTTCGGGTTATGCGGAGAACAGGACCGGCGCTGCTGCCAGTGTTCCGGTCCCGGCTGCAGGCCGACATCCTCGCAGCCCTGCTGCTGCACCCGGATCGGGAAATAAGCCTGACCGACCTGGCCCGGCAGGTCGGCGCACCGCTGACGACGGTCCACGGCGAGGCGCAGCGGCTCACCGACGCCGGCATCCTGGCCCGCCGCCAGGCCGGCCGGTCCGCGATGCTGCGGGCCGACCCCGCCAGCCGGCTCACCAGGCCGCTGACCGACCTGCTGGTACTGTCCTGGGGACCACAGCACGTCATTGCCGAGGAGTTCGCCAGCCTTGTCGGCGCCG
>Ga0137377_10003348_pt1 | contig 12392 bp, 10 predicted proteins | sample SagtaG_22_FD_104815 | JGI IMG/M metagenome (GOLD analysis project Ga0137377, IMG submission 104815) | Vadose zone soil microbial communities from Sagehorn Ranch, Mendocino, California, USA - Sage2_L_40_16 metaG | ecosystem: Environmental > Terrestrial > Soil > Vadose zone | place: USA... | reverse complement strand
GAGGGCTCGACCATCGGCATCACCATCGCGCGGGACGCGGACGAGCTGGCCAGCCTGCGGGCGGTCCCAGGCGGCTACTACCGGGCGGAACTGACCCGCCTGGTCCAGCGGCACCTGCACCGCGACGCCGGCTCCGGGCACGCCGCAGCCGCGGCGCGGGATATCGCCAGGGCCCTGGCCTGGCTGGGCGAGTACCAACCGCGATCCGGCGGCCGTCAGGATGACCGGCCCGACCCCGACCCCCGCCAGCGCAGCGCCGCCCGGGTCGGAGTCTTCCTGCGCCAGGAGGCCCGGTGAACCCCGCCAGTCCGCCGGACCCCACGTCCTGGCTCGCGTTCGTGCCGCGGGACACGGTCTTCGTCCGGGACGGGCGCCCGTTCGACGCCGCCACCGACGCCACTGCGCAGACCGTCCGGCCCAGTCCGACCACGATCGCGGGGGCGATCGGCTACGCGTTCGGCATCGACCCGGTGAAACTCCGCGAGCGGCCCGACGGCCGGGAGATCCGCGGGCCGGTCCTGGCCCGGCGATACCTGGACCAGTGGGAGCCCTACTTCCCGGTCCCCGCCGACCTCGTGGTGACCACTGACCGACGGCGGGTCTTCCGGCTGAGGCCCGAGCCGGCCGACGGCAAGACCGATCTGCAAGGCGGTCCTCGGTGCTGGCTGCAGCCACCCGAGGACGCGGGGCCAGTCGAGCCGTTGCGCGGCTGGATCCCGGGGGAGGTGCTCGCCGAGTACCTGACCGGTAACCTGCCCGCGCCGGACGGAACCGACCTGGCCGATCTGCGCCACATCGCCGACCCGCTGGTGCCCGAGCCGCGGGTCGGCCTGGCCCGCGAGGACCGCCGGGCCCGGACGGGATACCTATACCAGGCCACCCACCTGCGCCCGGACGGGGACTGGGGTTTCCTGGCCGAGTACGCCACCCCGGGACAGGCACCTCCGGAACCAAGGCGGCGCCACGTCCCGTTCGGCGGCAAGGGGCGCCTGGCCGATCTTGAGCCCGCCGCGATGAGCTGGCCGGTCATGGGCGCGCCCGACGGCCGGGTCCTGGTGTACCTAGCCACGCCGGCGGTGTGGCCCGGCGGCTGGGAGCTGCCGGTGCCGCACGGCGCCAGTCTGATCGCGGCGGCCACCAGCGAGCCGGAGCCCGCCGTCACGGTCACCCCGGGGGCCGGCTGGCAGGCGAGCCGGGCGTTGCGCTGGGCGGTGCCGGCCGGCTCGGTGTACCTGCTGGAGTTCACCGTCGCTGCGGTCGGCGCCCGGTGGGCGCGGGACTGGCACGGTGTCGCCCTGGACCGCGGCGTCTCGGGCGATAGGCGGAACGATCTGGTGCGTACCGCCGGGTTCGGCGTGGCGCTGACGGGAGCTTGGACGTGACCGATTACCTGCTCTACCTGTACGCCGAGTCGCCGGTGCACACTGGCGCTGCCGGCAGCGCCGACGTACTGGACCTCCCGGTGCAGCGGGAGGCGGCCACCGGGTATCCGGTGATCTGGGGCCAGAGCCTGAAGGGCGCGCTGCGCCAGGCCGCCCGCGACAGCAACTGGGACGAGCGAACGCAGATCACTCCCTTGTTCGGCTCGAAGATCGGTGAGCCGGGGGAGGAGGGCGGCACCGACCCGGGCACGCTGGCCGTCGGTGACGCGCAGCTCGTGGCCATGCCGGTGCCCACGTTGCGGTCCACCTTCGCCTGGCTGACCTCGGAGATCGCGCTGAGCCGACTCGCCCGTAAGTACCTGGCGCTGGCCGGACCGGGCCGGGAACCACGCCCGGCGATCCCGGCGCTGCCGTCGGTGGCTCAGGACGAGGGCGTGGCGGCCTCCGGCGGCTGGACGCAGGAGGGTCGCGAGGTGCTCGGCCCATACCTGCTGCCGCTGCGCGAGGACGCCAACCTGGCCGCCTGGGCTGCCCGGCTGGCCGACGACGTGCTGACCTGGGACCCGGTGTTCCAGTCGTTCGCCGATAAGCTCCGCAGCGACCTGGTCCTGGCCGGCCCGGACGTGGTCCCCGAGCTGCTCCGCCAGTGCACCGAGCAGGCCGTCCGGGTCCAACTGGAGGAGAAGGAAAAGAAGGTCAAGAACGGCCCGTTCTACAGCGAGTACCTCCCGGCCGAGACGATCATGGCGGCGTCGCTGACCCTGCGCGAAGCAGGCGACACCAAGGAGCACCAGCAGGCACTGCGCGAGCTCCTGGACCGGAGCCTGCTGCGGATCGGCGGCGACGAAACCCTGGGCAAGGGCCTGATGTGGTCCCGGCTGATCGAGGCGGAGGCGTCGTGACCGCGCAGCGCATCGACCAGGGCATGGCCGTAGCGGCGGCCCGGGCTCTGCCGGAGACGGTGGACAAGGAGCTACGGACCCGGTACCGCCAGCTGCGGGCCATGCTGCACCGGGCCGGGCTCGCGCCGACCTACGCGTTCATCGCGGCCAAGGCCAAGGACAAGGACGAGGACGCCGGCCCGGGGCAGGACAAGCTGATCCAGGCGTACCGTGACGCGGCTCGGGCGATCCGGGTGCGGGTGTTTGGCGGTGACCTGCGGCGCAAACCGGAGACCATGACCGCCCGTGAGGTCCTGACTGAGCTGGGCAAGATGAGTCCAGCTCAGTACGCGCGGGCCAGCGCCGAGGCGGCCGCCTTCGTCGGCTGGCTGAGCCGGCTGGCCGACGCGTGCGTCCAGGGCGGCCAGGGCGGGGACGATGCCTGACGTGCCCCGCCCGGGGCCTAAGCCCGGTCCTCCTCCCGGCGCGCAGCCGCGCCCGCCGGCCCAGGGACGTCGCCCGGCCGCTCAGGCCAGCACGTCCCGGCCGCCCCGGGACGAGTTCAAGGCCGCCGGGCCGTTGCAGGCTGTGATAAGCGTCCAGTCGGGGAGGCTGAAGGGCGCCGGGCGGGACGCCAGCTCGCTCATCGTGCTGAACCGGATCGCGTTCTTCGACCCCGCGAACGACCGGCTCGACGACGAAGGAAAGCGGGCCATGCTCCGCTGGGCCTGCGAGCACAAGCTCGGCCAGCAGGCCGACCTGGTCACCGCCGTGGCCAAGCGGCGCGCGGCCGCACTGCGCGCAATGCCCGCGAGCCGCCCGCACCTGCGGCTCCAGGCCGAACCCGAGTGGCGCCTGGTCACCGGCCTGGGTGATAAGGCCAATGCGCACGAGATCGGCCTGGCCCTGCACGGCACCTACGGCTGGCCGGTGATCCCCGGATCGTCCCTCAAGGGCTTGGCCGCCGCCTGGGCCAGGGAAAATGTGCCGCTGGCTGACGTGCAGCGGGTCCTGGGCACCCCCCGGCCGGGCGGTCGGCACGACGACACCGCCCGGGGCACGGTCTGTTTCCTGGACGCGATTCCGGCCGGGCAACCGGCCGAGGTCCTAGCGGACGTGCTAACCCCGCACGTCAAGCCGTACTACGACCGCCTGGCTGCCGGGGCGGACCCGCTCGTCCCGCCAGCCGAGTACCACAACCCGGTGCCGCTACCGTTTCTGACGGTCGGCGGCACGTACGCCCTTGATCTGTACGGAACGGACCGTGGCGACCTCGAACTCGCGGCCGGCTGGCTCGCTAAGGCCGGCGACGACCTGGGAGCCGGCGCCAAGACCGCAGCCGGCTATGGCTACCTGCGGGTCACACCGGCCCCGGACCAAGGCGGCCAGCCGTGACCGTCCATCTGATCTCCGTGGGGCGCAGCGTGCTGAATTCGCTGGAGAAGCCGGATGACCAGCTGGCGAACCGGGGCCTGGCCACCGCCATCCGCCATTCGGGAGCTCACGAGCTGATACCGGCCGGCGGGGACGCGGGCGAGCAGGCCCGGGCGGCCAGCGACTGGGTCGCCGCCGCGTTGGGCCCCGGCGACGGTGCGGCAGGTAGCGCCGAGCCGCCTACCGGCCCGGCGGCCCGGCTGGCCGAGGCCGCGGCCAGAGTCCGCCCGGCCATCTGGCCGTGCCGGTTCAGCGCCGAACTGGAGACGTTCGGCAAGGTCCTGCGCGGTGCGTGCCGGCTGCCTGACCATGACATCGCCATCTTGATCTGCTCCGACACCTCGCCGGGCCTGCTCGCCGCGGTATGGAATGCGCTGGCGCTGACCGGTGGCGACTTCAGTCGGGTTCGGTACCAGGCCGATCTGAATCCCGGCCAGCGGCTGGCCCGGTTGCGTAACCACGTGGTCCTAATCCGGGTCCCGCACCTGGACGCCAGGTCGGCCGAAGATTTCCGGGAGGCCATGGGCTACCTGGGCCGCCTGGCCAGGCGCCTGTTCGAGTCCGGCGAGCTGACTACGGCCGAGCCTTTCGACTTCTACCTGTCCGGCGGCTACAAGGCCACAATCCCGTACCTGATCGGGATGGCCGAGGCCGTCCGTTCGGTTGACCGGGTGAGCCTGCGAGCGCTCGGCGCGGAACACCTGATGCCGGACGAGGGTACCTATCCGGCCGGGGCCTTCGTCTTGCACGAGACCGCGAGGGACGACCCGGGGCCTATCCCGCTGCCGTTGCGGCTCCTGGACATGGAAGCGGTACGTTCGGAACTGCGTGACTTCGATGCGGCTGGGCACCGGCCCGGGATTCCCTCCAGCACGCTCCTCAACGGCTACGCCTACGAGATCACCAAGCGGAAAGACCGCGAGACCTGCACGCTCACGGCGTTCGGGGCCGGGTTGCGCGCGTTTCTCGGCGTCGGCCCCGAAGGTTTCCCCCGATGACGTCAGCGGCACCCGATCGGGCAGGGCTGCGTGAGCTCGCGGCCCGGCTCGGCGGTGGAGTGAAGGCGGCAGCGGCCCGGAGCCGCCCGGCGAACCTGGACCTCGAGACGATCGTGGACTGGCCGGGTTCCGCCTTCGCGGTCCTGGCGAAGATCCGTGCCAGACCGTGGGTCCGGGCGGCTGACCCAGCCTCGACCGTTGAGCACCTTACAGAGGAGCTGCGCGCGCGCCGCCCGCTCCTGGCTAGTGTGCTGTTCTCGCCGGACCTGGTGCTCGACCGCTTGATGATGGCGAACCCCGCGCCCGGGACCGGCCCGGTGGATAGCTGGCTCGCGTTGTGCTGGACGGCCGAGGCGGCCTGGTCCGCCGTGACGGCCGGGTTGCCGACCGGTGCCGGTTACGCCGCGGGCGATGCCGAACTCTTCCGGCCGCTGGCGGCGCGGCTGCGCTTCCTCGTGCTCAGCGAGCCCTTCCGGTGGCGAGGCGAGGGGGTCGCGGCATGGTGGGCGCGGTCCGGGGACCTGAACGACGGGGTGAGCCGGACCCTGCGCCGGGCCTTCGGCCAGGAGTCGTGGCATCTGCTGGTGGCTCACGGCCAGGCCGCCCGGCGGACCTGGCTGACCTGCCTGAACGAATATCAGGACCATCCGCTGCTGTCACAGGCCGAGCCGGCCGAGCTGGAGGACGAGTTGCGGGTCCTGGCCTTTCGTCACGCGACGCCGCGAAGGGGCGGGCGGCGGCCGCGGCAGGCCCGGTTCGGTGCGCCGCTCGGATTGTCGGTCCGGCCGCTAGCCGAGCCGGCCGCGCTGACTGCAGAGGACAGGTCCGTCCTCGCGGACGTTACCGACCGCCACCTGCTGCCGCGGCTGGATCTGGGCGCGGTAAGCCTCCTGGCGCTGCGCGGCAACGGCCGCAGCTGGCGCCGGTCCCGATCCGTGCTCGCGGTCCTGGCAGTGCTAGCTGGCCTGGCCGCCGTGGGCTGCGCTGCGTGGTTGCGGTTGCCCTGGGCCATCGCCGCCGCGGCGGCTTGTTACCTGCTCATCGGTGCCGGGATGCTGGTGCTGCCTGCGAGCTGGGGCGCGATGTGGCTGCTGCGGATGCCAGCCGCCGCCGCAGTCGGCATCATCGCGCTGGTCGGCTTCCTGCCCGGAGGCTGGCTGGCGAAGGCAACCCCGCCCCGGGCCGGACCTGCCATCGCGGTGCTGGTTCTGGTGTCCTTCGGCTATCTGGTGATCGAGGCCCGCAACCACGGCGTGGCCGCCGGGGCCGCGCTGGGCCGGGCGCTCGCGGTCACGGTCATCGGGGCGGTGCACGCGCTGATGGTCAGCCTCATCGGACTGGTCCTGGTGACCCCCGCGTTCGTCAGCAGCGGCGGCCAGCTGGCGAAGCTGTGGCACAGCCCCGGCTATGGCCACGCCGGGACGGAACTGGTCCTGGCCACCGCCTGGTGCCTGGCCGTCGGCGTGTTCTCCCAGATCCTGTGGGACGACCGGCCGATCACCGCGCCGCTGGCCCACCTGAGCTGGCGTAACCGGTAAGGAGGATCGATGACGTGGACGACGGTGACCCTCCAGGTCACCACTCCGTTGTTCAACGGCGGCGCCGACCCCGACGGGGCCGGCGGCTTCCGGCCCGGGCGCGAAGCAGGCCTGCGGGTCGCCTCGGTCCGCGGCGCGATGCGGTTCTGGTTCCGCGCCCTGGCCGGCACCGTGGTCGGCCCGGACCTGGACCTGCTCGGCAGGCTCGAGCGCCGTGTCTTCGGCGGCGTGGGCGCCAAAGCCGATAAAACGGTGCCCTCCCCGCTGATCCTCCGCCTGTCCGAACCGCCCCCGCTGTCCAGTGAGCCCGTCCCGGCTTTCCTGGCCGGCCCAGACGGCCGGTGGATCGGCTACCTTCTTGGCCTGGGCCTGATGAAACTGGAGCGTGGCAAGCCCCGCCTGACCCGCCCGTTCCTGCCGCCGGGTCCGGAGCCCGTCGAGCTGAAGATGCGGTTCCGGCACGCCGCCGGCGGCACCAACGAGATCGTCCAGGCCGTCGAGGCGCTGGCCTTCGCATCCTTGTGGCTCGTGTGTACCTACGGCGGTATCGGCGCGCGGACGCGCCGCGGGTTCGGCGGCATGCGGATCACCGAGGTGGCGGGCGATGTCCCTCCGCCCTGGAGGAATGCCTGGCTGCGCACGCCCGATCCGGCTTTCTACCGGCCTGCCGACTGGCTATGGCCATGGGGAAAGCTGGTGTTCGAAGCCTTCGAGAAGCACCTGCGGACTCTGATCGCGGGGGAGAAGCGGGAGGGCGGCGCGGTTGACGACTGGGCCAAGCCGCCGCCCTATCCCGTGCTGAGCCGGAAGTATTCTCCGGCGGCGGTGGTCAAGCCCGCGCGGACCCGGCCGGAGTTCGGTAGCTGGGAGGAAGCGCTGGGCTACGGGGGCAAGCAGCTGCGGCTCTTCCGCGCTAACCGGCCGTTCGAGGAGTCCCAGCGCAGCCAGGGCCGGGTCAAGACCGCCGAATGGGATGAGGTGATCCACGGTGACCTGGCTGATTTCCCGCTGGGCGCGCTGGGCCTGCCGGTGGGCTTCCACGACAAGCTCAGCGACCACAAATTCATGGTGAACGCCGAAGGTACGCAGGACGGCGGCGGTGCGCTGCGCCGCGCCTCGCCCCTATGGCTGCGGCCCGTCGGCGCGGATAGCTCATGGCAGCTCTTTACCTTCGCTTTCCGGACAAGTTTCCTGCCTGATCAGGTCAAGGTCCGCCTGCTGCCCGACGAGAAGGCCCGGCACGACGGCCACACCGCCGACGACCTGTTCGTGGAGCAGGCCGACGTCGACCGTCTCACCACGCAGTGGATAGCCGTGATGCGCTCCGGCGGCAATTTCGTGACCACCATCCGCGACTGACCGGAGGCGCCATGCCGACCCTGATCGAGCTGCGGCTGAAGGCCTCCTGGGAGGTCCGGCCGCAGACCCGCCAGGTGCACGGCTTGGCCTGCGCCCTGTTCGAGGGCAACCAGGGCGCCCACCTCGGCCAGGCCAAGCCGTTCGCAGTCCATCCGCTCAGCCAGGAAGGGGCGTCTGGCGAGTGGCTGTGGCGCGCCGCCTGGCTCCCCGACACCCCGCCGCCTGCGACGGTGACGGCCACCGAAACGCTGCGGGTCGGCCACGTCAGCTGCACGGTGGCCGAACTGCTCCAGCGCCGCGTCACGCACGCCGGCCTCGCCGCCGGGCCGCCCCGTGCCGCGGTGACCGTGTCGTTCGGGTCCCCGACTTATTTTTCGCAGAACGGCAGCGGCATTCTCCATCCCGACCCGCGCTTGATCGTGGGTTCGTGGCGGCGCCGCTGGAACTCTTCCCTACCTGGCCCCGGCCCTCTGGAAATCGGCGAAACCGCCTGGCGCGAAACCCTCCCCTTCCTCCGCCTGGCCGCCTTCGACCTGCGGACTGAGACCCGCGAGTCCGGCCACGGCCGGGACCAGGCCGGGTTCACCGGCACCGCGACCCTGCGCCTGGACCGCGACGCCCCGCCCGCGGCCCGCGCCGTCCTCGGCACCCTGTCCCGGTTTGCCCCCTACGCCGGCACCGGCGCGCAGACTACCCACGGCTTCGGCGCCACTGTCCTGGTGGTCACCCAGGATGGGTAACCTGCTCGACCGGGCCTTCTCCGAACAGCGGCTGCTCGATGCCTGGCGCGAGGTCCGGGACGCGGCGATGGCCGACGGTGATGCCGGGCCGGAGGTAGAGCATTTCGAGGCGACCGCCGCGCGGCATGTCAGCGAGCTCGCCGAGTCGCTGAGCGACGGGACCTTCCAGCCGCATCCGGTGATCCGGTCGGAACTGGCCAAGGCATCCGGCGGTATCCGCAGGCTTGCAGTCCCCTGCCTGGCCGATCGCATCGTGGAGCGGGCGCTGCTGGCCGAGCTGGACCCGGTGATCGACCCGTTGCTCCTGCCGTGGAGCTTCGCCTATCGGCACGGGCTCGGTGTCCGCGACGCTGTTGCGTGCCTGGCCGAAGCGCGGGATTCCGGCGCGGCGTGGGTGGCCCGGTGCGACATCGACGACTGCTTCGAGCAGATCCCCCGCTGGGAAGTGATGCGCCGGCTACGGGAGGTCGTGACCGACGTCGGTGCCGTGAACCTGATCCGCCGGTTCATGGACCGGCCCGTCCTCGGCGAGCACGTGGCGCGGCCGGAACGAGGCCTTGGCTTGCACCAAGGCAGCTCGCTGTCGCCCCTGCTGAGCAATCTTTACCTGGATGCTTTCGACCGGGCCATGCTCGCCGCCGGGTACCGTGCCATCCGGTACTCCGATGACGTCGCAATCCCGGTCGCCGACCGCGGTGCGGCCGAGCACGCGCTGGCCGACGCAGCCCAGGAACTGGACGCCCTGCGGCTGCGGCTTGATCCGGTGAAGAGCCAGGTCGAGTCCTTCGACTCCGGGGTGCCGTTCCTCGGCAGCACAGTGACGTCTTTGACCAGCCCGGGAGCGCTGGCGTTGTCGCATCCGATGGAGACCGTCGTGTACGTCGACCGGCCGGGCAGCCTGATCCGCAGCCGCGGTGAACGCATGGTGGTCGAGCATCAGGGCGAGACGTTGTTCCGGCTGAACCTCAAGCGCATCAGGCAGGTGGTCTGCGTCGGCCGGGTGGGCATGACGACCCCGTTCCTGCTGCGCACGGTGCGGGACGGGATCGACGTGATGCTGCTGGACGAGCACGGCAGTCACGGCGGCCGGCTGACGTCACTTGCCCACAGCGACCCGACGGCGCGTCGGGCTCAGTACCGTACGGCGGACGACGACCACGCCGCGACCGGGCTGGCCCGCGCGTTCGTGGACGGGAAGATCGCCAACATGCGGGTCGCGTTGCTGCGGGCCAGCCGGCGCGGTCCTGATCCGGATGTGGTCAGCGCCGCCGAGACGCTGGCCATCACCCGACTCGTGCTCCCAGAGGCAGCCTCTCGCGAGCAGATCCTGGGCCACGAGGGTACGGCCACTCGGGAGTACTTCCGAGCCTGGCGGCAGTTGATCGGCGACAGCTGGGGTTTCGAATCCCGGCAGCGGCGCCCGCCGACGGACCCGGTGAACGCGATGCTGTCGTTCGGGTACACACTGCTGACCCAGGAAGCCGTCGCCGCCCTGGAAATGGCCGGACTCGACGCGGCCGTGGGCTTTCTCCACCAAGCGCGCTGGGGCCGCCCGTGCCTGGCCCTGGATCTGATGGAGGAGTTCCGCCCGGTGATCGTGGACGCGGTAACGCTGCGGTGCCTGTCGACCGGGATCGTTCGCTTCGAGGAGTTCGAGACGGTGCCCGACCGGGGGTGCCGGATGAACGCCCGGGCCCGCCGGGCCTTCCTGGCCGCTTACGAGCGGAGGATGCTGACGATCTTCACCCATGAGTCCACCGGGCGCCGAATCTCCTACCGGATAGGCATGAGCCTGCAAGCCAAGGCACTGGCCCGCGCCATCCTAGATCCCGATCGCGTCTACCGGGCGGTCCGGTGGAAGTGACCCGCCTCCGGAGCTCATCATGAGATACGTCATCGCCTATGACATCACCGACGACAACCGCCGGGAGGACGTCGCCACGCTGCTGTCGGGTTACGGCCCGCGGGTCCAGCTCAGCGTCTTCGAGTGCGATCTGCGGAGCAGGCGGGACGGCGCTGTTCTCCAGGCCAAGCTCCGCGAGCTGATCGATCCGGTCGAGGACCAGGTACGCCTATATCCGATCGATGAGCACGCCGCACGGCAGGTCATGGTGGTGGGTGCCCGGACGATCGAGGAACGCCAGGACTTCTGGATCGTCACATGAGCCGGTACAGCCCGGCCCGGTTCCGCGGATTTCCGGCTCGGTTGGCGCGGCGGGAAACGCAGCTCAGCGGCCTGCCTCCGCAGAAGCACCCGGATCGGCCCCCGTTCTGGCCGATCTACCTGAAGGTTGGCGCACCGGTGTGCAAAGATGCAGGTCACGGCTACCTTAAACGGCATCCGTCGCAAAACCCCGCCCGACATCGAGGGCATAGAAACGCGTGGGTTCGGGTGTACATGCAGTTATCGCCGTCACGTCGCAAAACCCCGCCCGACATCGAGGGCATAGAAACGGCACCGGCGGGCCGTCGATGCACACGTCGGCCGTGATGGTGTCGCAAAACCCCGCCCGACATCGAGGGCATAGAAACGGGGTTGCTGGCACGCTTGGGAGTGACCATGGAAAAGCGGTCGCGAAACCCCGCCCGACATCGAGGGCATAGAAACGGGTGTTCGCGGATATAATCCAGCGTCTTGTACGCTAGGTCGCAAAACCCCGCCCGACATCGAGGGCATAGAAACACCCGTGACCTTGGCTTCACCCATGGAGTACCACTTGTCGCGAAACCCCGCCCGACATCGAGGGCATAGAAACGAGGGGGTGCTTCTGGTGTCAGGCGAGCTGCGTTAGATGTCGCAAAACCCCGCCCGACATCGAGGGCATAGAAACCGGTGCAGGTGCACTGGCCGGGCTTGCCGCTCATGTCGCGTCGCAAAACCCCGCCCGACATCGAGGGCATAGAAACCAGATCCCCAGACCCGAGTACATCGGACCCACGGAAAAGATGTCGCAAAACCCCGCCCGACATCGAGGGCATAGAAACCTAACGGCGAACTGGTACTTCTCTTGCTCGTACTCCGTCGCAAAACCCCGCCCGACATCGAGGGCATAGAAACCCATGACGGTGGAGACGGTACTCGGTGTTCTGCGGCCTGTCGCAAAACCCCGCCCGACATCGAGGGCATAGAAACTCACGCCTCGTGGAGTACGCGTTATAGGTGAGCTGCTGCCAGCTGTCGCAAAACCCCGCCCGACATCGAGGGCATAGAAACGAATCAGGTCGGCGTACGCATGGCGCGCCAGCCTTAAGTCGCAAAACCCCGCCCGACATCGAGGGCATAGAAACGTAGAACTCTGCTCCTCATCGGAGATTACCGCCAGGTCGCAAAACCCCGCCCGACATCGAGGGCATAGAAACTAACCAGAGAGCCGGCTGTAGCTGGGCCCACTCTTAGTCGCAAAACCCCGCCCGACATCTAGGGCATAGAAACCAGAAGTTGAGGGTTGCTAGGTGCGGTTGAGTGGGATGCTCGACGTCGCAAAACCCCGCCCGACATCGAGGGCATAGAAACACTGACTCGAACGTGCCGACCGGCTGGATCTCCCAGCGTCGCAAAACCCCGCCCGACATCGAGGGCATAGAAACGAGCCAGAAAACCAGGAAGATCGCGAGGATGGCAAGTCGCAAAACCCCGCCCGACATCGAGGGCATAGAAACCAGGTCAGGTCGACGCCAGGCGTCTTGTACTGGAATCGTCGCAAAACCCCGCCCGACATCGAGGGCATAGAAACAGGGACGCCTGGACGCCGAGTGGGGTGGCCGTGATGGCAACGGTCCCTCAAGGCTGTGACCTTGACCTACGCCTGGCGCACGGTTTGCGATGCGTACCGGATGGCGGGTACTACATAACGGCCGCGTAGGCGGGAGTCGTCGGGCACTTGGTGGGGCACGGGCGCGGAACGGCCGGGTCTTACCGTGGGCTAGGAGGCGGTCGCCCTCGGGTCTCGTGCTCGCCTGCGGTCTCCGGCAGTCTTCGAGCAGCTCGTGGACTGCACCACTGAAAGGTGATGCGCATCACTGATAGCATCAGTCCATGGCAGTCGGCAAGCTCAGCAGT
>Ga0137377_10003339_pt1 | contig 12406 bp, 9 predicted proteins | sample SagtaG_22_FD_104815 | JGI IMG/M metagenome (GOLD analysis project Ga0137377, IMG submission 104815) | Vadose zone soil microbial communities from Sagehorn Ranch, Mendocino, California, USA - Sage2_L_40_16 metaG | ecosystem: Environmental > Terrestrial > Soil > Vadose zone | place: USA... | reverse complement strand
CCGCCATTGGCTGACCACGCCCACCAACATCGTCACCGCGGACTTGCAGACGGACGCATTCCGCCTGCCGGGCAGCAACTTCGTCGGCTTTCGCGACGTGGGCGTGCAGGTGAGGGGCTGGGCGCTGGACAAGAGGATCGGCTTTCGGGCGGGAGTGCACGAAGGATACACGCCAGCTGTCCAGGCGGCGGGAACCTGCACGACCGGAGGCGCCGGGTGCATCACGCCGAACCGCAACCCGGCCTTCGGCGCGTTCGTCAACTTCGACGTGATCGGCAGCGAGGAAGGCAGCTGGCTCTACTCGGCGTACCGGTGGAGCAACTCGCCCGTCCTCAGCGTGAGCGTGGCCGGCAACTACCAGTCTCTCGCGCTACAGAACGGCTTTGGGAACCTGACCGACCAGAGGCTGCTCGCGACCGGTTTGTATCTGAATCTTCCGGCGTCGGAGCGCTCGGAGCTCGTCGTCGACGCCACCCTGTACCTGAACCGGAACGGCTCCGGGAGCGCGAACACCGGAACGGGCATCTCGGGATCCGTGGGCTACCGGTACGGCTTCATCGCGCCGTACGTCGCGTACGACTACTTCGAGTCCTCCGGGTGCGACGCCGGTTCAGTGACGGCTGCCCAGCTGGCCGCCTGCAACGCGAACGTGAACAACGCGAACAGCCGGAACTTCAAGGCGGGCGTGAACCTGTTCTTCAACAAGAACCTGAACCATCTGAACCTCGAGCTCGGAATCAACCACGGGCTGTCGGCGTACGGACCGTCGAGCATCACGACCGCCACGGCAGGCTACGCCCCGGCTTCCCTCGATCCGCTCGTTCCTGGCGGGCCGAGGCGCGCCTTCACCAACTCGCTGGCGAATCCGTCGTTCAAGTCGCTGCTGTTGCAGTGGACGATCTACCTCTGATCGGGCGCTGACACCTGTTCGAGACGCGAACAGCGCGGGCGACCGGCCAGGGTCGTCTGCCGATGGAGCGGGTCCTGGAACGAAGCTGGCGCGCTGGTTGCTTCACCCCCGGGAGGTTCCTGGGATTCGGAGGAGAAGGGAATGACGCAGAGGCTCAAGGCCGTCTCCAGACGAGACTTCATCAAAGGCGTCATCGTCGGAGGCGTGGCGGTGTCTTCCACGGGCTACCTCCTGCGTGGCGCCGCCGCATTCGGCCAGACCGGGCTCGCCGGACGGCTGATCACCTTGAACGTCAACGGACAGCAGCGCCGCGTCGACGTCCTGAGGCAGGAGACGCTGGCCTGGACGCTCCGGTACCGGCTCGGCCTCACTGGCACGAAGCTCGGCTGCGACCGCGCCGAATGCGGTGCCTGCACCGTCCTGGTCGACGACGTGCCTCACTACTCCTGCTCGATGCTCTCGCACTCGGTGCGCGGCAGGAAGGTCCAGACCATCGAGGGTCTCGCCGCACCGGACGGGACACTGCACCCCGTCCAGCAAGCCGTGGTCGACGAGCAAGGCTTCCAGTGCGCCTTCTGCATGTCCGGCTTCATCATGACCGCGGTCGGCTTTCTGAAGACGAATCCGAACCCGAGCCGGCTGGAGCTCGCGCATGGGCTCTCGGGCAACCTCTGCCGCTGCCAGGACTACGACAAGATCCTCACCTCGATGATGCGCGGCGCCGAGCGGATGAGAAGGGGCTGACGATGGCGGATCAAAAGTACAGGCTGATCGGCAAGAACTACCCCACTCCCGATCTGCAGGCGAAGGTGACCGGGAAGGCGAAGTACGCAGAGGACTTCCGCGTCGAGGGAATGCTCTTCTGCAAGCTACTCATCAGCCCGATACCGCATGCGCGCGTCCGGCGGCTCGACACGCGCAAGGCGCTCGCCATCCCCGGCGTCAAGGCGATCCTGACGGCGGACGATCTGCCGCCGCCCTCCGACAGCCTGACCGATCTCGGCACGGTGATCAAGGCGAACAAGAAAGGCGAACGGGCGCTCACCATGGAGCCGCTGTACGCAGGCGAGCCGATCCTGGCGGTGGCCGCCGTGGACGAGCTCACAGCCGCGGCGGCGATCGAGGCGATCGACATCGATCTGGATCCTCTGCCGTTCGTGCTCGATCCGATCGAGACCCTGCGCCCCGGAGGGCCAAACCCGCGCTTGGACGGCAACGTCTGGATGGCGCAGCCGGCGCCGCCCGCCGAACCCGGGAAGCCTCCACCGGGTCCTCCGCCTCCGGACATCGGCGAGCTGAAATGGACCGCGGCCGATTTCGCGGAGGCCGGCGAGGGCCGGCTGCCGCTGGGGAAAGCGCAGGACGAATGGTCCTTCGGCGATCTCGACGCCGGATTCAAGGCAGCCCACTTGATCCTCGATGAGACCTTTCTCACTCCGGACGTCAGCCACCAGACGCTGGAGACACGCTCTACCCTGGCGTACTGGCGCAACGGCAAGGTCTACATCCACACGGGCACGCAGAGCACGGCCCAGACGGTGCCGGTGATCGCCGGGTGGTTGAACGTGGATCGCAGGAACGTCGTCCTGATCACCGAGTACACGGGCGGCGGATTCGGCAGCAAGATCACCGCCGGCATCTCGCTGGCGATCCCCGCGCTACTCTCGAAGAAGGCGAACGCGCCGGTGATGATGCGCGTCACCCGCGAGGAGGAGACTTTCATCGGGCGCGCCCGCTCCAGCCTGGTGGGCCGGATGAAGGTGGGATTCTCCAGGGAGGGGCGAATCACCGCCCTGGACATGTTCGTGGTGGCGAACAACGGCGCCTACGAGCAACAGGGCGACGCGGCAAACTCGGGCGACGTGATCTCCCTCCTGTACCAGCCGCAGGCGATGCGCTGGCGCGCGGTGGTCGCGCTGACGAACACGCCGCCGCGCAGCGCGCAGAGCGCGCCGGGCGGTCTGCAGGGGATCATCATCCTCGAGCCGATCCTCGCCAAGGCGGCCCGAGCGCTGAGGATCGATCAGGTGGCGATCCGCTCGATGAACTGCGCCGAAGGCAAATCTCCTTTCGGGCGGCCCCAGAAGGGCGTGCGGCGCCATTCGACCAGCGCGTTCGTGAAGGAAGCGCTGGCGCGTGGAGCGGAGCGGTTCAAGTGGCGCGAGCGCGTGGGGCGAACGAAACGCAGCGGCTCGAAGATCCGCGGCGTCGGCGTCGCCCTGGGTTGCTTTCACGGCGGCACCACCGGCTTCGACGGGCTGCTGGTGATCCGGCCCGACGGCCGGGTCTCGTTGCAGTCCGGCATCGGCAATCTGGGGACCGAGTCGGTGATCGATGTCCACCGGGCGACCGCGGAGGTCCTGGGAGTGCCGTGGGAGAAGTGCGACGTGGTCTGGGGCGACACCTCCAAGCACCTCCCCTGGACCTCGCCCCAGGGAGGCAGCCAGACGACGTACGCGATGACGCGGGCCGGTCATGCCTCCGCCATGGACGCCATCCAGAAGCTCCGGGAGATCGCGGCGAAGACGTTGGGCGGCAAGCCCGAAGAGTACGAGGTCGGGAACGAGCTGGTGTTCCGCAAGCGCGGGGGCGCCAAGATGACGCTGGCCCAGGCGGCACGCCGCGCGATCGAGCTCGGCGGCAAATACGACGGGCACGAGCCCGCGGCCGACCTGAACAGCTTCACGAAGGATTCCGTGGCCGGACTGGCCGGCCAGGGGCTGGTGGCTGCGGCGAAGGACAAGTACCCCGCCGACGGCGTCGCTTTCTCCTACGTCGCCAGCTTTGCCGAGGTGGAAGTCGACGTGGAGACCGGCAAATACGCGCTGGTGGACTACCTCTGCTGCGCCGACGTCGGCACCGTCGTCCATCCTGCCGCGCTGGGAGGACAGATCCTGGGCCGATCGATCCTGGGCTTCGGTCACGCGCTCGGCCAGAAGTGGGTCTACGATCCCCACTACGGCGCGATGCTGTCGACGCGCTTCTACCAGAGCAAGCCGCCGACCATCCTCGACGTGCCGGTCGACATGCAGTGGGAGGCCCTGGACATTCCTGACCCGGAGTCGCCCATCGGCGCCCGCGGCATCGGGGAGCCGCCCGTAGGAGGCGCGTGCGCCTCGATCCTGAACGCCCTTTCGGACGCGCTGGGAGACGAGATCTTCCGCCGCGCCCCCGTCAATCTCGACACCATCCTCACCTCGCTCGAGGCAGGCCGGCCCATGCAGCATCCGCTCATGGCCCACATCTAGGAAGAGGGACATGGCCATCGTACGCGACCCGATGCCTTCGTTCGAACTGTACCAGCCGACCACGGTTACGGCCGCCCAGCAGCTTCTCGCCAAGCACGGCGAGGACGCCTTCATCCTCGCCGGTGGAATGGACTCCTTCGACTGGCTCAAGGACCGGATCAAGCGGCCCAAGGTGGTGGTCGACCTCGGCGGCGTGGACGAGCTGAACGGCGTGCGCGAGCGGACCGACGGGATCGAGATCGGCGCGATGACCACGCTGACCGACGTCGCCACCAATCGCCTGGTGAGGGAGCGGTACGGCGTCCTCGCGCAGGCCGCCTCGCTGGTGGCGTCGCCGCAGATCCGCAACCAGGGAACCCTGGGCGGGAACGTCTCGCAGGACGCGCGCTGCTGGTACTACCGCGCGGGCTGGCCCTGCTACCGCGCCAGCGGCAACATCTGCTACGCGGACACCCCAGTTGGCCGGAACCGCGAGCACGCCATCCTCCATGCGCAGCGCTGCGTGGCGGTGAATCCGTCGGACACGGCACCGGCGCTGATCGCGCTCGACGCGAAGTTCGTCATCCGCAACTCCAAGGGCGAGCAGGAGATCGACGCCGAGGATTACTTCATCGGTCCCGACATCGACATCACCCGGCTGCACGTCCTCCGGCCCGGCGATCTGCTCACCTCCATCCGCATTCCCGGGGCCTGGGCAGGCACCCAGTTCTATTTCGAGAAAGTACGTGACCGGAACGCGTGGGACTTTCCCCTGCTCAACGTCGCTTCCGCGATGGCAGTCTCGGGCAACACCATCGATCGGATCCGGCTCTCGGTGAACGCCGCGGCGGCACGGCCGCTGCGGCTCAAGGCCGTGGAGGCGGCCGTCCGGGGAAAGCCGCGCAACGCCGCGACCGGCGAGATGGCGGGCGCGCTCGCGGTCCGGGGAGCGGTTCCGCTGCAGTTCAACGCCTACAAGATCCCGTTGATGCGAAATCTGGTGAAGCGCGCCGTCGCCGGAGTGGAGGAAGTCAAATGGGCTTACTAGCGCGCACCCTGCTGCAGTGGGCGGCCGATCCGGCCGGGAAGATCGTCCCCATCCACATCGCCTGGTTCCTGATCTGGGTGGCGGCCATCGGCGGGCTCTGCTTCCTCGTCTTCCACGCCATCTACGTCCGCTATTTCGCGAGGGCGAAGGTCTTCGCGGAAGGCGCCCCGTCGGAAGAGGCGCAGAGCCTGCCCGCGCGCATCCCCCGGCATTCGCTGGTGGCGCGCCTGTACCACTGGATCATGGCGGCCTCGATGTTGACGCTCCTGATCACCGCCTTTCTCCCGAAAGTCGGCCCGCAGTTCGACTGGGTCACCTGGCACTGGATCGCCGGCTCGGTGTTGACGGTGTCCGTCCTCTTCCACATCGTGCACGCTTCCGTCTGGCTGGACTTCCGCGCCATCTGGCCGGACCGGATCGACCTGCAGGACGCCTGGAGAAGGGCGCTGCGCGCCTTCGGCCGTCCCGCCCCGCCCCCGCGCAAGTTCGCCAAGTACCCGCTGGAGAACAAGCTCTACCACCTGGCCGTCACCGTCACCGGACTCTCGGCCATCGCCACGGGCTTCTTCATGCTTCACCGGGTGCGGACGATCTTCTTCACCCGCAATCCGTACCTCTTCAGCGACATGACCTGGGGGTTGATGTACGTCCTCCACGGCCTTGCGGGCGTCGGGTTGATCACGCTGGTGACCATCCACATCTACTTCGCGGTCCGTCCCGAGAAGCTGCCGATCACGAAGTCGATGATCACGGGCTCGATGAGCCGCGATTTCTTTCTCAAGGACCACGATCCACGGCGGTGGGTGGTGGGCAGCTCGCGTCCGAACGAAACCAAGGAGGCCTGAATGCTGGCTGGGATCGAGACCACCTGCAACGCGATGGAAGAGTGCTACGAGGTCCTGCTGGCGTATGCGGCGCAGGGACTGCCCACCGACGAGGGCAGCCAGTCCGGCGCCCAGATTCGCGGCTGCCTCGCGCGCGCCGCGGGGCTGCTGGCCGGATTGATCGAACAGTGCGCGGCCGGGAGCAGTCTCGAAGATTCCCATCCATTCCTGGACGTCGTTGGCCGCGACGCCCGCAGCTCCCTCGCCGCCGTCGAGCTGGTGCTCGAGCAGCCGTCGATCAGCTCCCAGCTCGTCGACAACCTGAATGCGTCGATCCATCTGCGCGCGCTGCTCACGGACCTGTTCCTGCTCGGCGAGATCGCGACGGCCAGGCAGCGGCGCCCTCTCGCCGTCCTGGGTGCGGGAGCGGCCAGATGAAGAGCGGCCGGGCTGCCCTCGTCGCCGGCGTCTTGCTCTGTCTCGCGGCGTGCGCGCATGCGCTTCGCGCCGAGCCCCCGGCGGTGCAAGCCGAGCAGAACGACAGTCCGGCCACCTCGCCCTGGGCCGAGCCTCCGCCGGACGTTTCCATCCAGGAAGACGCGAGAGCCACCGAGGCGCCCCCCGACCCGTGATGTCCGGCGGCGAGGCGCAGGAGGCAGCCGTGAGATCGGCGACGGACGCAGAGTTCTTCCGCGAGGCGGCGCGCAGGGCCGCGGCCCGCGAGGGATTCGTGCTCTGCACCGTGACCGGCACGTGCAGGTCGGCTCCGCGAGACGCCGGAGCCAAGATGCTGGTCGCTTCGGAAGGAAGGATCAGCGGCACCGTGGGGGGCGGGCCGCTGGAGGGCGTGGTGATCCACGAGGCGCGACAGCTTCTCGCGAGGGCCGCGCCGTCGCGCGCGATGCACTTCGTCCTCAACTCCAGCGGCGATGCGGCGGCGGCGGAGGAGGCGGATGACCTAGGCATGAAGTGTGGAGGCGAGGTCACCGTCTTCCTCGACGTGATCCTGCCCCCCGCGCGCATGCTCGTGTACGGCGGAGGGCACGTCGGCGAGCGCGTCGCCGCCCTGGCCGCCCAGGTCGGCCTCTGCACCGCCGTGATCGACGATCGCGAGGAGTTTGCCAGCTGCGAGCGGTTCCCGTACGCGGCCGAAGTCCGGCGCTGCGATCTCTCGAGCGATCCGCTCGGCGGGGTCGTGGCGGGGCCTTCCGATTTCGTCGTGATCGTCACCCGCTGCCACGCCGTCGACGAGGCCGTGCTCGAGGCTGCGCTGGGAACCAGGGCGCGCTACCTGGGCCTGATCGGCAGCCGCCGCAAGATCGCGCTCATCCTGCGCAACATCGCGCGGCGGACCGGGCGCGATCCACGCCAGGACGACCGCCTGCACGCCCCGATCGGCCTGCGGCTCGGAGACAAGAGCCCCGGCGAGGTCGCGCTCTCGATTCTCGCGGAGGTAATCCTGATCAAGAGCGGAGGGCAACTCCAGCATGCGCGCCTGCCCGCGCGCGACGGACAGAAGTCTCACGCGGGTCTACGCGAGCGCGCCAGCGCTTCCGTAACACCCGCGCGCCCGCGTGTCGTCAGCGCGCATGACAGTCCTGTCAGCGTTGCCACAGCGCGAAGGGACCAGGCTGCCGGAGGGACTCTGGGAACGGTCTCGGAGTTGGTCCCGATCCTGCATCAACATCGGTGAAGTCGGGCGACCAGGACGGACCGGTGCGACGCCGCTCTTGCAGAGCAGGGGGGCCGTCAGGAGCTTGCATGGGAAACCGTACGCTGACCGGAAACCGTACGCTAACCATCGTCTTTTCGACGCTGCTGTTCGGGGCCTGCCACAAGGGCGGGCCTGCGCCGGCGCCGCCCGCCCCGACGGTGCAGGTCGCCGAGGTGGTGCAGCAGGACGTGCCTGTCTACGGCGAGTGGATCGGCACCCTCGATGGCTTCGTCAACGCCGACATCAAGCCTCAAGTCACCGGCTACATCCGCAAGCAGGCGTACCGGGAGGGGGCCTTCGTCCGGCAAGGAGAGATGCTCTTCCTGATCGACCCGCGCAACTACCGGGACGTGGCCGACCAGGCGCAGGCTACGCTCGAGAGGAACAGGGCGGCGCTGGTCAAGGCGCGTCTCGACGTGCAGCGCGACCGGGAGCTGATCGTCGCGCAGGCCATCACGCAACAGCAATTCGACAACGACCTCGCGGCCGAGCGCCAGGCGGCCGCGACGGTCGAGGAGTCCCTCGCCAGCTTGCGGCAGGCGCAACTGAACCACGGCTGGACGCAGGTCACCTCGCCGATCGACGGCATCGCGGGGATCGCGCAAGTCCAGGTCGGGAACCTCGTCAGCACGACCACGACGATGACCACGGTGTCGCAGGTCGATCCCATCAAGGCCCAGTTCAACATCAGCGAGCCCGAGTATCTCGCCTCGGTGCACGGCGATCACTGGGCCGAGCCCGGACGGTCGGCCGACCCGCCCCTCGAGCTCATCCTCCAGGACGGGACGGTCCATCCCCATCGCGGCAGCGTCGTGGTGGTCAATCGCCAGTTCAGCCCGCAGACGGGGACCATCGCGATCCAGGGCTCGTTTCCAAACCGGGGAAACGTCCTGCGCCCCGGCCAATACGCCAAGGTCCGCGCCACGATCCGCACCCGGAAGGACGCGCTGCTCGTGCCCCAGCGGGCGATCAACGAGCTCCAGGGCACCTACCTGGTCGCGGTCGTCGGAGCCGAGGGCAAAGTCGAGTTCCGTCCGGTCGCGGTCGTCGGGCAGGTCGGCTCGTCGTCGATCGTCGAGCGGGGCGTGAGCGCAGGCGAGAAGGTGATCGTCTCCGACCTGGTGCGGATCAGGCCCGGAATGCCCGTGCGCGCGGTGCCGGCATCCGACAAGACCACCGCGTCCGCGGGGCCCTTGCCCTCCAGCTCGTCGCCCGCGGGGCGTTGAGCGATGTCGCGCTTCTTCGTCGGCCGTCCGATCGTGGCGATGGTGATCGCCATCCTCATGGTCATCGCCGGCGCGGTGGCGATGATCGGCCTGCCGGTGGCCCAGTACCCGGACATCGTGCCTCCGCAGATCCAGGTTTCGGCGGTCTATACGGGAGCGGACGCGCTCACCGTGGAGCAATCCGTGGCCACGCCGATCGAGCAGCAGATGTCGAGCGTCAACAAGATGCTCTACATGCAATCCACCAACGCGAACGACGGGTCGATGACCTTGCAGGTGACCTTCGACGTCGAGAGCGACATCGACATCGACCAGGTGAACACCCAGAACAAGGCGGCCCAGGCGCAGGCGCTCCTGCCGTCCGACGTCACCAACTATGGGCTGACCTACTTGCAGGCCACCGGGCTGCCGCTGCTCGCCATCTCCCTCTATTCGCCCAATTCCACCTACGACGCGCTTTTTCTGGGGAACTACGCGACGATCAACCTGAGTGACACGATCCAGCGCGTCCCCGGCGTCGGCCAGATCAGGATCTTCGGGACGGCCGACTACGCGATGCGGATCTGGGTCAAGCCGGACAGGCTCGCGAAGCTCGGCTTCACCGTGTCGGACCTCGTCTCCGCGGTGCAGGCGCAAAGCACCGTCAATCCCTCCGGCCGTGTCGGGGCGGCGCCTGCTCCGAAGGGGCAGCAATTCACCTACACCGTCCGGGCCCAGGGACGCCTGCTCAAGGCGGAGGAGTTCGGCGACGTCGTGCTGCGCCTCAACCAGGACGGCTCCACCGTACGGCTGCGCGACGTCGCGCGGATCGAGCTCGGCGCGCTGAACTACGCGCAGATCGGCCGCTACGACGGCAAGCCGGCGATCGTCATCGCCGTCTACCAGACGCCCGGGTCCAATGCCCTCGCCGTCGCCAAAGGAGTCAAGTCGACGATCGCGCAGCTGAAGCAGCGCTTCCCCGCCGACGTCGATTACGGAATCTCGCTGGATACCACCCTGCCGATCACCGACGGCATCCGCGAGATCATCATCACCCTGCTCGAGACCACGCTGCTGGTGGCGCTGGTCGTCTTCCTCTTCCTGCAGAGCTGGCGGGCCACGCTCATTCCGCTGATCGCCGTGCCGGTGTCGCTGGTCGGGACGTTCATGGTGTTCCCGATGCTCGGCTTCTCGGTCAACACGCTCTCCTTGTTCGGCCTGGTGCTCGCCATCGGGCTGGTGGTCGACGACGCGATCGTCGTGGTGGAGGCCGTCGAGCGCCACATCGAAGACGGGTTGTCTCCGCGGGAAGCCACCCTTCAGGCGATGAAGGAAGTCACTGCGCCGGTGGTCAGCGTGGCGGTGATCCTGGCGGCCGTCTTCATTCCGATGGCGTTCACCAGCGGAATCACCGGGCGCCTGAACAAGCAGTTCGCGCTTACCATCGCGGTCTCCGTCCTCTTCTCGGCCTTCAACGCCGTCACCCTCTCTCCCGCCCTCTCGGCGCTGCTCCTGCGCCGGCGCACGGAGTCGAAGGGTGTGCTCGCCCGCTTCTTCGGCGCCTTCAACCGGATATTCGAGCGGGTGCGCGACAAGTACGTGGGAATTGCCGGTATCCTGACCCGCAAGGCGGCGATCGGTGTCGCCATCGTCGCGGCCTTCTTCGCCCTGGCGTTGTTCACCGGTCGCCAGGTCCCCTCCGGTTTCTTGACCGACGAGGACCAGGGCTACTTCTTCATGAACGTCCAGCTCCCCGACGCGGCGTCGATCGAGCGGACCGATGCGGTGTGCCGGAAGATCGACGCGATCCTCGCCGCCACACCGGAAATCCGGACCTTCAACACGATCGTTGGCTTCTCGATCCTGAGCTTCAGCGCGGCGACCTACAATGCCCTCTACTTCGTCTCCCTGAAGGAATGGTCGAAACGCCCCGGCGCGGAGCATGCCGCGGGGGCGGTGATCAATCGCCTCAATCGAGAGCTGGCCGGAAAGATTGACGAGGCCCTTGCCTTTGGCTTTCCGCCTCCGGCCATCAGCGGCCTCGGCAATTCCGGAGGGTTCTCGGCCTGGATCCAGGACCGCAGCGGCGGCGACGTCGGATACCTGGCCACCAACCTGGACAAGTTCATCGCGGCGGCGCGCAAACGGCCCGAGGTGGGCAGCATCAACACCGTGTTCCGCCCGTCGGTGCCGCAGATCTATGCCGACGTCGACCGGGACAAGGTCATCAAGCAAGGCATCAGCGTGAGCAGCGTCTTCCAGACGCTGCAGGCGTACCTCGGCGGCACGTACATCAACGAGTTCAACCGGTTCGGGCGTCAATGGAGGGTTTATCTCCAAGCGGAAGGCGACCAGCGCGAGGACGCCGGCGACATCGCCGGATACTACGTCCGCAACGCCAACGGAGAGATGGTCCCGCTCTCCACCGTCGCGTCCACCCGGCGCGTATACGGACCGGAGTTCACCAACCGCTTCAACCTCTATCGCGCTGCACAGGTGATCGGCTCGCCGGCGCCCGGCTACAGCTCGGATCAGGTGATGAAAGCGCTCGACCAGGTGGCGGACGAGGTTCTGCCGCGGGAGATGGGCCTGTCCTGGGCGGACCTCTCGTACCAGCAGCGCGCTGCCGGCAGCAGCGCGCCCGTGTTCGGCCTCTCGCTGCTCTGCGTCTTCCTCATCCTCGCCGCCCTGTACGAGAGCTGGTCCTTGCCGTTCAGCGTGCTCCTCTCTGTGCCCATCGCGGTGTTCGGCGCCCTGGCTGGTCTCTGGCTGCGGAAATTCGACTTCAACGTGTACGGCCAGATCGGGCTGGTGATGCTCATCGGGCTCGCCGCGAAGAACGCGATCCTGATGGTCGAGTTTGCCAAGGGAGAGTTCGAGAAGGGCCGGCCGCTGGTGGAGGCCGCGCTCGAGGGCGCGAAGCTCCGGTTCCGTCCGGTCCTGATGACGTCCTTTGCGTTCATCTTCGGCCTGCTTCCGCTCTGGAACGCGTCGGGCGCGGGCGGCGTTTCCAGGCGGGAGATGGGGACCGCCGTGATCTGCGGAATGCTGGCGGCGACGGTGATCGCGATCTTCGTCATCCCCATGCTCTACGTCCTGGTGGAACGCTGGAGCGGCGCCGAGAAGCGGCGGCGCGAGGCCGCGACGGTGGGTCCGCCGGTCGCAGGCGGGGCTGGAGCGCCGGCGGGATCCCACTGACGGATGAAAATGAGAACCCGCAAAGCAATCGCTCTTCATGTGTCGTGCATCGCTGCCGCGTTGCTCGTGGCTTCGCCCGCGCACGCCCTCCAGCCGCTCGAGGTCTTCCTCTCCGCAGCACGCGAGCGCAATCCGGGCGCGCAGCAGGCCCGCGCCAATCTGGCAGCGCAGAACGCCCAGGCGCTCCTGTCGCTGGGCAAGCAGCTCCCCGGCGTGTCCATCCAGGGGACCTATCACCGGAATCAGTATCAGGTGGACCTCGCCATTCCCAACGGCCCTG
>Ga0137377_10003336_pt1 | contig 12412 bp, 17 predicted proteins | sample SagtaG_22_FD_104815 | JGI IMG/M metagenome (GOLD analysis project Ga0137377, IMG submission 104815) | Vadose zone soil microbial communities from Sagehorn Ranch, Mendocino, California, USA - Sage2_L_40_16 metaG | ecosystem: Environmental > Terrestrial > Soil > Vadose zone | place: USA... | reverse complement strand
TTGCAGATGCTGATGGTGTAGGCGCACGTGGTCCTATCTAACATCTGCATCTTTTACTAATTTGTGAAGGCTATATTACTGGTAGAGAAGGAGCTTGACGATCAGCTCAAAATCAGTGAGTAGAAGAGCCGGATATCTGTGGCTAAAATCCTGACTGGTTCAAGTTAGGGGGCAATTGAAGAAGCCAGGGCTTCAGTGGACCACTGTCTCCGGTGATGAGGTGAGAGAGGCTCACTGTATACTTTAGTTTTCTGATCGAGTATGTAGTATCTGGTGGAAGTCAGTCGCTCTGAAGACCTGAGTAGAATTCCACACACGTGGTTTATGCACAGCAGGTGAAGTCCATCTGTTTTATCCTGACTATCGGCTCATTCAAAGCAGCACGAAGAAAGTGCGTAGATACTATACCCCTGTGGTAAAAGAAAAACTTGCCCTGCGAGAACAATTCCAAGAGACGCGTGACGCGGCCGCTAACAAGGCATTCCTCTCCTTTCTCGAAGATATCGCATACAATCAATACGCAATCTTGCGTGACGTTGTGAATAAACTCGCTACAATCGACTGTCTACTCAGCCTCGCCCTTGTTGCCATGCGCAACGACTATGTCAAGCCGCATTTCACTGCCGAGGAAGATGTTCTCGAAATTGTTGACGGGCGACACCCGATGGTGGAGGCGCTACGCGTGGATCCGTTTGTACCAAATAGTGTCGTTCTCGGTGGCGGCGAGCCTCGCTGCAAGATCATCACGGGTCCGAACATGGGCGGAAAGAGTTCCGCGGTACGCATGATTGCCCTCATCACGATTATGGCGCAGATTGGGTCGTACGTGCCTGCAGCCACTGTGAGGCTGAGTATGTTGGACGGGGTTCTAACGCGCATGGGCGGTACGTAAATCAGTCTCGAATAGGTCGATTTGGCAGTGACCTTAATTGTGCTCAACAGCCTCGGACGAACTCGCGCGAGGACGCTCGACATTTATGGTCGAGATGTCAGAAACGAGCGACATTCTGGTAAACGCCACGAACAAGAGTCTGGTCATTCTTGATGAGCTTGGCCGGGGCACATCAACCTTCGATGGTGTATGACTTTTTCTGTGCTTGAGGGCGCCCAATCCTGCAGAAATCTGATGTGCATTCTAGATGGCTATCGCTCACGCCGTTCTTCACTACCTCGTGTATACGAAACGCTGCAAGACCCTCTTCATCACACATTACCCACTCGTTGGTGCGGAATTAGCGCGACAGTTCCCTGCGGACGTTCAAAACCTTCACATGGGTTTCACTGAGGACACACGAATCAACGGAATGCGGGAGATCACTTTTCTGTATCGCCTCGCCAAAGGTTTGGCCACGGAGTCGTTTGGGATCGAGTGCGCACGGCTTGCAGGAGTCGCGGAGGATGTGCTGGAGACAGCTGCGCAGCATGCAGACAGGATGCGTGTTTTAGTTGAAGAGAAGACGAAGCGGAGCAGGTAAGTACTTGCACAATCGCTTCCTTCGTTTCTCGTAGGTTGACACCAAGAAAAGAGTACGAAAAGCGTTGAAGTTGCTGAGCACTTGTTCAAGTGGCTCTATCGACGATGTTAAGGTTGCCATGGAACGGCTACGACGCGCAACCCTCCCAGTTGAGAATGAGGATTAACAAGGGTAGTAGGACAGTTCGTAATCAACAGCCAGTCACCCTTTTTGGTCCTATGAGAACAGCGTCCTATGCATGTACTATGGAGGTTCAACACATCTTATTCGAGTATAGATTAATTTCATAAACCCCAGTCTTGCAGATTCTCAATACAGTAAGGCGGCGATAAGGCGGCAGTACACCCCTGACCCGGAGAGATGTACCGAGGTTAACCTGACAATTTGGGAATTAATGTCGTTACAAGCGAATACAGAGTACTATGATCTGTAATAAAATTTAATTAATTCAGCGGTAACTCTGCGTGACATCAGGCTGAGCAACCGGACGAACCACATGGCGTCCCGAACTATTGGTCGGTCTCTGCCGTCGGGTGGGGGCAATGTGGCACTTGGCCAGTTGTCAGTTCCGTCCTGAGGTTGCTGTCGGCTCCGTCCTGAGGTTACTGTCAGTCCCGTCCTGAGGTTGCACTGGGTTACGTCCTTAGTTTGTCTTCCCTGTCGACCCCTGTCCCAATTGGGATCTTCCGGGTTTTTGCTTCGATATATTAATAATCCAAGCCACCTCACGGAGCATTGTATAATCAACGACCTACCTCAGCGCACGTACACCGCCAAACTTGGTTCGGGAAATTCAAGGTCCATAGGGCCTGTTTCTGTGCGGCCCGAGAGGCGTTGTATGGACGTGGCCTAGGGTTCATCACGGGTAACCCTCAGGTCGGGAAGTTCAACACCGCACCCGTGACCCGTGTAACCGTACCCGGTACAGTTACGGGTAAACACCGTACTGTATGCACACAGGCTTTATTACGGTGTCACGATAACCCGCTGAGGGTTGAACAACCGCAGGTTATCTCACTCAGATAGATTTTTTTTTAAAAGAATGATGTAATTTGGTATTAATTCTACTACGCGGCACACATTAAAGTGACATTATCATAAGGACACTGGATTTGGGCTCGGTATCATCGCCTTCAATGGATGGTGAGCACGGAGGAGGCATTGGCAGTGGGCCAGTGGCAGTGGCGGCGATGGTGGTTGATGCGGCGGTAGATGAGAGTGGGGGGTCAGATGGAAGATTTCGAGAACCTGAACCTTTTTAGCATCCGCAAAATCGTCATTCGTCTGAGTATCTTTGATCAGTGCAGTCTACAAAATGATGTTGATATCGGAAAAAGAGTCACCTCAAGGTAGCCATGGCAACGTCATAAGTACGCACCAAAAATGTTGATGCAGCGAGTTCACGCAGACCTGCTCAGGGGATGAAAGCTGCCATTCTGACGCCGTGCATGGGATATCCACGCTGAGTACTCCGTAGCCAGATGTCTGTGATGAGAATTCGACAAAAATAGCCTCAGGTTTAAATACGATATGGCCCTTTTTCGGTGCCTTGAGCATTGGTCTTTGACTGATGAACTGGAAGAGTTGCGATGTGTCAAATGTGATTTGATTGAAGAAGGTCATTTGCAATTCGTCGACTCGAGGGGCATCGATCCGGGCCAAGATCTCCTCCAAATATTCGCTGGCCCCTTTGAACCAAATAACTGCCTGCGCAGCGATAATTGTCCCCTCCAAAAATCGAAGATGGTGCGGAGGATCCATCTGTCGTGCCAGACGAAAGGGTAGAATTTGACGAGACGACCAAGTGGGCGTAGGAGAACATGGAAGACGGAACGTAGTCGTCGGACGATTTTGGCGCCGGTTTTCATGCTTGGGCTGCGGAGAATGACACAGGGTTGTGCTTTCTTGGATCGAAAAGTTGGCGATGCTGAGATGCGTCGCGATTATTCCTGGGGGCATCTGCAGACTCTGATGACGCCTCGGGTTTGGTGGTGCCGTGCATCGGGATTGGATCTGTATCTGAATTGCTGTTTAAATACCGGTGGGTGGTGGGGGTTATTTTGTAGCGAAGCGGAGACACCAGATGCCAGAAAAATCTCGCAGGTCTCTTGATGACCTGTACCCCGGGCTGATGAGTGACACATACGTGAACTGCTGGTTTTATGTCAAGATACATCGGCTGATTAGACCCATAAACAAACCGTTTATCCATAGTAATGGTTCATGGTTTAGACGAGGGTAACTTACTATAAATTTAATGATTGAGTGGTGATCCATATAAATCTACAAGTGGGCCAACACCCTCCGCTGCCGTCAACGTCAACGTCAACGTCGACCTCCCTCCGCCACCGTTATCCTCCGCGCGTGCAACTCGCGATTCCCTGTCAAAGCGAATTGCTACATGGCACGCAGTCAGCCAATAGGTTCCAAGAAAAAGAAAAAAGAAAAAAACGGGACTTACCCCCCTCTCCAACAGATCGTCCGCGAGACGAAGGGCGATCGCCTCCCCCACAAGCAGGACAAAACGTCCTGCGATGTGCTTCAACTGCGGGGTGTTGAGGTGGGGCAAGGCGAGAAAGAAGTCGATTGTGAGGTTCCCCAATCTCGCATATGTACTAGACAGAATCAGCAACACCAAAAATGAGAGGAAATGAAACTCACCCAGCGGCCCTGTCAGCTGCAATCACCTGGGCTCGTCCCAGTACTTCGCTCCCCACTTCAGTAAGGATCGTCCGCGCCCAGGTGCGTACGAATGTCATAACGACGCGAGCCATAACGTTGCTGCCGTGAAGGGTGGTCGAAGGGGTGGGGGCCGGCATGATGAAGATGCGTGACGATGTGCGAGTTGAAGGCGCGCGAGCGCTCGGTGTGACGATTGGCGCACGGTGGTACCAAACGATGCACAACGCACGATGCACCACCGCAGCCAAACACCGTGCGACTCTCAGAGCGAATGAGTTCGCACAAAGCTCACTCGCTCGGTCATGTCGCCGTATCATAGCGAACGTTCTTGAAGAACCCTGAAACAGACACCAGAGTACCTATTTTTGCCATTGCCCTGTCCCTATATGAGAGCATCCCTGGACTAACAGCTGAGCAAATCGGAAATCAAGTCGTCAAGACTCAATGGCTGTGGGTTGCACTCCGGCGCACAATGGATGAACCCTAATAAGTAGTAGCATGGATGGTGTCAAAGGCGGGACTTCATGACATTCGTGAAATGCCCTACAGCCTCTCACTGTAACTGACAGGATCAATATGATCATGGAGATCCGGTACAGCGACTTCAAATCGAGATTGAATAGCACCCATCACTTGTTGATCTGCATCGGAAGACACAAACGTGATGGTAAGTCCTTTGGTTCCAAAACGCCTAGCTTGCCTAGCAGGTAGACATTTAGACAGCGATGTTGACTCTGTGATAGTATGTATCCAACACGATGGAGGTAGCTGTCAGCATCAGGAGGACAATCATAATTCGCGACGATGTTGACCCATTCCACATCAATCCCCCGACCAAAGATATCGGTAGCAACGAGAATACACTTCTCAAACGCCTTGAAGGTGGCATAGCGCTTGATACTATCGACCGAGATGAGAACATCATAATTTCGCAACAGCTAGCTCACCAGTTACGTACCGTTCCTCCTGAGCCAAACCCGAGTGAATGCTGATACTTGGGAAATTGCAAGAAACAAGAAGCTTGTCCAATTCAATGGCACGGGCGACCAATTTCACGAAGATGACAACCTCGAGACGCGTTGAGCAGCAGCGGGAGAAGTGGACACGCGAGCGCTGGGCCGGGCTTGTGCAAAAGAAGAGGGGAAGCTGCCGAATAGGGAGGTCCCGTTAAATTTGAGGGTGTCGAACAGATCGTTCAATGTCCTGTTTTTGCTGATTCCTCCAATACGTAATGTCGTTGCAACCTACCACCTAGACCGTCGACTGGGTAGGAGGGCAACACCCGGCTTGGCCTTAAAGCATTACCCCCCTGCCTGATCCTGGTGGTAGTGAGTCCCATGGCCTGAGTTGAAGTACCAGCGCAGTTGGAGAGATAAAATTCCCACGTCGGCCGGCGGCGGCCGCCCCGTCACGCATTGACCCGAGAGCAAGAGCGTGCGCCAGAAAATGTATAAGTGGGAGGACAGACTCACGTCACGTGCGGTACGTGGCTGTCGCACTGGGGCGTGGGCCTAGCGTCCGAGGTGAATGGTGTATTAATATATTGTGAGTATGTCCTCCATATCGAAACAGACGACTCCGTTGGCTGAAGCACCAGGAGACGGTGGGTGGTCTCCATGCCAATTCATCGATCTATTAACCTCAGCTCCCCTGGCACACAGGTTGGCAGAAGGTCGATCGAGATCGGTGGACCTGCGAAATTTGCAGAGATGGTGTCATACACTACACACGCCATTTAAACCGACACCTCAAAAGTAAACGCCACATACAGACAGTCAGATATCACCAGGTTCCATTACTTACAGACCAAGATGCAAGTAAACATTCGTCAATGTATGTCGCACAGTCATACGATGAAGTCGATGCATCACCAACCATCAACGACCTTCCCGCCGAGGTAAGTTATGGCCTCCACTTGTGCAATCGTCGGTTTATGGCCTTCACAGGATGAAGGGTTTGGGCCCTTCTCGCTTCAGGGCTGGGGTGATGTTGAGTCACCCTATGCCATCGATGAGATCGCGGAGGGGCCAGACCAAGACCCGGAGGATATAGAGTCCAGTTGGTAGCGTTATTTTGATTATATCCCATTGAAATTCGCGGTAGATAATGAATCTCAGGGATTTCTCACACGAAGACTTAACACACGAAGATTTTACGCACGAGGACTCAATGCAGGACGACTCAACGCGTGCACCGGGTCACTCAGATAAGTGGTATCCTTGGCACTCCAGGGCGGTAAGTTGCGCTTGCACGTCCACGTTTACGATTATCAAATAACCTCACTACAGGCTATGACACTCGACATTATCGCAAATATCCCACGCTCAGCGTTTTCAAGACAACAAATCGAGATGATGTTCTGGTTCTCGAAGGCCAATGGTGTGTCTCGGATCCCGTCAGCGAGGACATTGCGCGGTCAAAATGCAGTGCTGCACAGTATGTGTGGCGTTCGCACCCTTGAGTACAATGGTGCACTTGGCCACAGATATTTTATAAACTCGCTTGCAGACACCATACGTCAGGTACGGTCTTCCCTACTCCTTGGTATATGCGTTATTTATTATGTTTACATAGGAAATGGCCAATCCGCGCGTTCGTCCTCACCTCCATTTCTACCCTGAAGACGCTGGCAAGACCGTTAACGAATACTGGCACGCAAGACATTGGCACGAGGTAGCAGACCCATCCCTTGTCACGCCCATGGCAGTGGTCAAAAATACCCACTTTTTTGTCTACGAGCTGATCATCCTTAATAATGGCCTCGTTGTCATACCGTACCGTTGGTTCCTGCATCATGGGTCCATCACTGCCCGTGCCTGGCCACTTCGCGCTGTCAAGCATGGCAACGATGTGGGCTGGATCGTTGAAGAGTTTAAGACGGTTATTGTTTCCCAAGAGGCACTGTTCATGCCATTAGGGTCCTGGGGACCTGGCCAGCTATACCCCTCCTTGCCCAGCGCGAAGTGCATTTTTGGTACGTTCATGCCTGTCATGTTGATTCACTCCTACTTAAAATCACTCAAGGTTCCGCATTGGAGCCAAATGGTGCTATTGTCCCGTGGACACGGACTGATCCAGATATTGGGAATCGATGGTGCATTATTGCTGGTGGGGCACGTGTGTATTCATTCCCTATTTGGCTTTACTGCGACGACGTTTCCGGGAACCAATCAAAAAAGTGGAATAAACATTATTCGTTCTTATTCTCAGCTGCAGGTCTACCTTGTGCGCTCTTTCAGCATGAATATAATGTTCACTTTCTCTGTACCTCCAACATTGCCACTCCGCTTGAGATGATGGGTGGTATTGTCAGTCAACTCAAGTACATCTTGGTTTTGCCACGTTATTGGACCACCGGCTATGTACTTACATGTTGACAGGGCTGCATGGGACACTGGAATCTGGGCCTGGGACTGTGTTCATGAGGACCACGTCCTTGTGATACCCTTCGTCGCTGCCCTACTTGGTGACAACCCGATGCAAAGCGAACTTGCGTGCCATGTTGGTCCCGGAGGCAAGTTGCTTTGCCGCATTTGCGATGTTAAGGGCAAGGATGTCTCTATAAATGGATTGCAACCATCAACGGCACCAACGACTATTGACAGTTTGAATGGAGGTCATACCACCCCCGACTCGATTGGCACCAGCAATAGCGATGGCGACAGCAACTCTTTGGCCAGTAATACTGGTGCACCTGCAAATGGACGGAAGAGAAAGCTTGAAACTATGCAGGAGATGGTTGAGCGTGTTACTCGCATTGTTCGTATTGGATCCCCTCGGACGAGAGACGGTACTCTTCAAGAACTCCGCACTATTATTGCATATACAGGTTCAATTGGTAATGCGTCTAAGATTAAAGCTCACAAAACATCTACTGGCATCAAGGATACGTTCTTAGATACGTTTCTCGAATTGATGCACCAGTCATATAAGAACAAAGTTAGCAGACACGATAAGCAGATTGCCCTCGATAATTTTAGAGCTACACTGCCAGCAAACACAGATATGTTGAGCCCCGTGTGGCGAATACGAGGTATTTTTTTACATTTACATTATGTATTGTGCATGTCTTAAACGCGAACATACCAGGACTCGATCCTCATGCGGACACCCCAGTCGAAATCCTGCACACAATTCTCCTTGGATTTGTCAAGTACTTCTGGCGCGATGTGGTACACAACCAGCTCGGCACTAATCCCCCCAAAAAGGAGCTACTCAAAACACGCTTGAACTCACTCAATATTTCTGGTCTTCAGCTTGGGCAAAAACTTAGCGGGCACACACTTGTACAGTATGCTGGCTCTCTTACTGGTCGGGATTTTCGTATTATCGCTCAGGTTGCCCCCTATGTGCTGTACGACTTGGTACCAGCGGTGTGCTTTGGCGCGTGGGTCTCGCTATGCAACTTAGTCCCCCTTGTCTGGCAACCTACAATTGCGGATGTCGATGAATATATTGTGAGTTCTGTAGATATTCAGTGTCATGCTTCCCACAAATGCCAATTTTCAGGCCCGTCTTGAGACCGCAATCACAGAATTCCTGTATCGTGTAATTTGCTGGACACCGCGCTGGTTCAATAAACCGAAATTTCACATTATTCTCCACCTCCCTGCAAATATTCGATGCTTTGGGCCTGCGGTTCTCTTTGCCACAGAGGCTTTTGAGTCTTATAACGCTATTATTCGGGGCAAGAGTGTGCATTCAAATCATCTTGCACCCTCTCGGGATATCGCTATTGCGTTTGCACACTACAGCCGAGTCCGACATCTCCTCAGCGGCGGACGCCATTTCTTTCGTGATAACATGCAATCTCGGAAGTACCTGCAGGCTTTTAGCCCCTCTTTTGCAAACCCTGGCAACGCATCGTCCAATTATGCAGGCCGCGCTGGCATCTGGCGACAAGTTTCCTTAGATGGGCCGCACATGCGTGTGCTACTCAATCAACGCTCATCCACCTCTTGTTATATGGGGCCCTCTATCAGCCTGGATCCGCGGTTTGGCACCTGTGTACTTGACAAGCAATCCCAGCGTCCATATGGCCATACAGACATGGCCCACCATTTCCCCACATTCGTGCCGCCTTCACCATCACATTCAATTTACTTTACAGCGACATCCGTGACGTTGTTAAATGGCGATGTTTGTCGCATAGGCGATTGGGTCCTGTTTTCTCTCTCTGCGGGTAATAGTACAGAGACACCTACCTTGGGGCGCATCCATGAAATTATTGTAGATGCGGCCAGAATCGGAACACAGCAATATCCAAGACCAGATGCTATCCTGCTACAGCAAGCGAACATTGCTGAGTGGGTTGAGCCTTACCGAATGCCAAGGGTCAGCGTCAGCAACAACTGGGCAATAGTAAACGTTATGGTAAGTGGTCCGTTATCAGAGATTAACACATTCTGACTTTCATACAGCAGATCTTATGTAGCGCAAATGTCCAACATAAATGCCATAGTCACTGCTGTGTTGCATCAGGATCAGAGGTCGTTTATCAAGAACGGCAGGCAACGAATCAAATGCGGGCAGTCATCATGCACAACACGCCAGAAGACTTACTGCTGAATACCACCCGAATGCATGATGCATCGCACTTCAGTCGGCACCGCATTCCTATTGACATCATGTCACTCAACTTAGACTTAGCAATTATGAGCGGTGCACAGCAAGAGATCGATTCACGCAAGCGGGCTAACGTAAGTGAGAGGGGTTTGCAGGGTAGAGGACGGGCTAGCAACAGAGGGAGGGGTGGCTCAACAAGCCAAAATGTGTCTGTATTTCCATAGATGACAGTGGTTGTACAGAACAGCGTTGTAAGGACAGAGCAGCCACAACCTCAGTTCCGAGTTCTGTGGTCGTAGTATACTTCCTTTTATGGAAATCAAATTCATCACCTGCGAGAAGAGGTCGGTCCGGATGCCGTGGAATCTGACCCAATATGGAATGTTTGTCGTTGTATCGATTCCGCGCGTCACAACCTTTGTTCCGTTCACTTGTCTTTTCTTCATCTTCCTTCGAACTTGGCATTGTGGCTCTTGCACCAGGCACCTCTTATGCTTCTTTCTTCACCTCCTACGTGGAACACGCCTGTGCCCTGGGGCACCTCCTCTGCTGCCGGCACCCACTGTAGGCACATAAGCGCATGTGTATGGGTGGCTGCCACCACCTGTGCACATGTAGCCTGCTGCATGTCTTCGATGTGATGCAGAGCATAGCCGGTGCCCAAGCCGTGGCATGGCACCCTGCAGTGCTGGTCTCCGGATCGCACCACTGCAGGGCAAGAGCGATGGACTGCCGCTCTGGAAGTTTCGTACTATCGTCCCTGCAAACAGGCCCAGTGGACCCATTGAGTGAAACTCAGTAAGCGGTCATAATGAGAAGGGCCCCCTTGGGATTACACTACCCCCTTGGGACCAGCCCTATCTGGGAAACTTTGCTTGGGCGACCTCCTCTGCCGACTTTCGCAATGGCAATATTTGTGCAGTCTGCGGCTGATGTATCGCCATTAGCGCATCTTCCAACCTCCACTGAAGCCTTTGGCACAGTGGAAGGAGTGGTGGGCACATGCGCCGCGAGTCCAGTCGCCCTACAAGTGCTTGACCCTTAGGTCGCACCTCTGTCAGGGAAAGAGTGATGGTATGCCGACCTGCCTCGACCTCAAGCCCCTCGCTCGTGGACCTCCTCACCTCGACCTTTACACTCGGTACATGTTCTTTTACTCATGATACATCGTTCTCCCGCCTCTTGGGCAAGCCCCTCGTTATGGTTGCTGGCATGACGCCCACTACTGTAAAGGTGGGCTTCGTCTCCGCTATTTTAAAAGCGGGTTATCATGTTGAACTTGTTGGCAGTTGGCATCACTCCCCAGCAGCCCTTTGTGCTAAGGTTGCAGAAATCCAAAGGAAGATTTCCCCGGGCATCGGCCCTCAACTTGCTTTACACCAACCTGCGCCAGTTCTCCTTCCAGCTCCCGCTATGGCAGGATATGTGCCGTGGGGGGCTGGAGTTGAACTTGTCCCCTCCATTTGTTCACGCACCGCACGGCCTCCCCCCCCCACCTTGGCCCCGGACATCACGACATCAAGTACATCGCTGTCGCGGCCGTCATCGCCCCACCTCTTCTGCACATGGCGTCTCCCCCCCCCAATATGTCATTCCCCCACCTTGGCCCCAGAGCGCACAGTGATGGTGCTACCAGCGTCTTTCACGATGTCTGGAGCCTATCCACAAAGTCAACAATCGTGCTCTCAGGCTTTGGAAGGAGTACAACGATACCGTGTTCAAACTTCCTCGCGAGAAACGTGGTGCCTGGCCTCAGGAGCACCGCGCGGAGGTCATTCAGAGGCGCAATGCGGATTATTTCAAGCCCTGGTTCCCGGCGAAGATGTATGTCACCCACGAAGACCGCTGGCTCGATCTATCTCTGCGCAACCCCGCGGGAGACTGGCTGCGCCGCGTCGAAGAGCGTTTCGCCGGCATGAATAACAGTGGGCCCAAAGCATCCAAATTGCAATTTTATCGCAGTCTCGACAAGCCATCCACATTCGTTACCAGTTTCTTCGAAAAGTATCCCTCTCACGACGGAGCAGCTCTTGGCTCATGAGGATAAGTCATCCTTCCTCAATGTCGCGCAGCGCTCGGGCCAAAAGCCTGCACCATTCATCCCAATTTTGGATAACAACTTTGAAGTCCGGCTTATGAAGGTACCGCCTTTTCGTATTGTATTTAAACACAGTTTAACTCATTTCATTTATTGTAGGATTTTCTCTGGACGTCGGGGAAATATCGAAGCTGTCTTCGACCAGGACCCTCAGCGTGTGGCCGTCCTTCGGGGCCCCGTCGCAGTGCGTCATTCGATCAAAAAGGACGAGGCTATTAAGGAGATGTTGGATAACGTCGTGTCTGGTCTCACGACGAAAGTATTGAAGCACTCCTATGGTGGTGACGAGAGCAAGATCCGTGCAATCGACTACCTTGGTGTGAAGCCTGCTCCTGTTCCTTCACTTCCTGGTGCCCATGTCTTACGGACTGGCAATGAGGTCAAGCTGACCCCGCTATCCTCACTCCCCACTGCCGAGCACTGGCTACAGGTTCCTCGCTGGACCTGAGCTGAATTGGTGGCATGCAATCGTTCAGTCGGAGTTTGTTGTACAAGGCACACCTTATATCGTCGACCATCCACTCACCTTTGGGAGATGCCCCGCTTAGTCTGGTCCAGGCCAACTGGTGCTCTTGTGAACCCATCCATATAC
>Ga0137377_10003331_pt1 | contig 12420 bp, 9 predicted proteins | sample SagtaG_22_FD_104815 | JGI IMG/M metagenome (GOLD analysis project Ga0137377, IMG submission 104815) | Vadose zone soil microbial communities from Sagehorn Ranch, Mendocino, California, USA - Sage2_L_40_16 metaG | ecosystem: Environmental > Terrestrial > Soil > Vadose zone | place: USA... | reverse complement strand
GATTGGGCCCGTAAAATCCACGTATGGCATGTGACAAAATGTGCATGCCTCGTTTCTATTGACGGAGAGCTGCTTGTCAAAAAGCATTAACTTTCCGAGCGTCTGCACTCGTTTCATGCGGTGCGCCGCGTCGCTTGGGATTGAAGGCAGTTCCGCAACTGTTTCAGCGAAGATCTTGTCAATCTCAGCTTGAACGCGTTCTATCTCTTCTTTCAAGTCCGCAGGAGGCGCATGCTGAACACGTGCGTGCGGCACCAAAGCGGTTCGAGGAATCAGTGGCAGCGCGAGCATAAAAGCGCAAACTGCTAGCGAAGTCATACGTGTCATAAAACCTCTTATCGTCCTTCCCAGGTGCGAACTCTGACCAGAGATGAGATTGCTTCGATGACTCACTCAAACGAATAGTCAATTCCGGAAGCAAAGGACGTACCGAAATAGGTTTAAGGGGAGACGGAAAAAACCTTAGCCAAATTTAGAAAGCTCTGGGGGTTGTCTGAATTTAATCGCAAGGCATTTTCAATCGTCCGCATAAGAGAGACCCTTAACGGTCAATAGTGGTCGGCAGGAACCTACTCCCTGTCATCAAAGGGACAATCTAAGCGAATTTCACTGGTTCGCAAATCCAATCCACGTCCTTCAGCCGTGTCTACATTCTGTCTCCCCTCGGCGGCTCAGAAACGAGTCCTCCCCATTCGTTCACACCCCAAAAGCCGGCGTCTACAGCAGTCTCGTAGACATTTGTGCAAAATGGTACATGCGCGTGAGCAAAATGGTACATGCGCGCCACCTGTTGGAATTTGCGGCAACTCTGCATATCACCGATTGAATCCTGCCAATAACAAATACCCCATTCGCTGCGGATTAAAACTTGCATGGGTGCACCGGAAGGTAGGAGGTGCACTTGAACAAACCAGTTGCACAAGCTTTGTTCTGTGTCTGTGTAGTCGTGATCTGTGTTCTCACTGCTCTATCCCTCCAACAAAGTCCACAAAAACAACCGACGGACGCGGTTGAAGCGGCTCAGAAGCCGTCTTCGGCTGATGTATCGCGTCCAGAGCAACAGAAAACGGAACATGACCGTTCTGCGATATTCAGCATGGTGGATGCCCAACCCTCCTCGTCCGTTTTCCATAGTCAACCTAAAGCAGGTCGGGTCAGCGGCTTCGATTTCTATCGAGATCCACTCAATTCCGATCAACCCTTCATTAAGTTTGAAGACATCATGAAGCAGGAGTCCGCGAACAAAGCGGCAGTCATGAAGGCTCAGCGCGCTTTGCTGGAAAGCCGCTACAACTTGGTCCCAAAGCTCGATCCGGAAGCGAAAATGTCACGTGGAAAACCGTTACCGGTTGGTCCGACCGCAAAGCTCGCCCAAGGCACAACATGGGATCAACTGGGCCAATTACCTCCGGACAACATCCGGCAGAGAAATCTGTTTCCGTACCGTTCATTGCCCCACCCGCTTCAAACGAATGGCGGACAGGTATTCCCAAAGGTGCAGATCGACATGTTTCCGAGGCTCGAGCGCTTCGATGTCGAATTCGATATTCCCGACGCATTTCTTCCTGAATTTCCACCCGCGATGTTTCTGACGAACCGGCCGGAGTTGGGTGACGTCTCACGCGGGGAAGTCGTCTCGATCAATAACTATTACCGGCTCTTCAAAGATATTCTGACGCCGGTACAGTTGGACGGTTTGCGGCTGTTGTTAACGCCATTTCCCCAGGAAGAGTTCAATCCAACTGACGACCGGAAGTCGCCCGAACCCAGCCTTGGAGTAACCTGCCTGGATTGCCACATCAACGGCCACACAACGGGACAATTCCACCTCACTCCTGATATTCGTCCTCAGGAACGCCGGTTCAGGGTCGACACCGTCAGCTTGCGCGGCTTGCAAAATCAGAAGATCCACGGCTCGAAGCGAAGCCTGCGCTCGGTCGAGGACTTCACGGAGTTCGAACAGCGCACGGCGTACTTCAATGGTGATGAGATTCACGCGATCAAGAAAGGCATCAACATTCTCGATCGCATTCAAGTGAGTCACATGGCGCAGATGCAGAACATGTTCAACTTTCCACCGGCACCTAAACTGGATACGGCCACCGGCCATCTCATTCGCGAGAGAGCGACCGAAAGCGAGCTGCGTGGCGAACAGATCTTCTTCGGCAAAGGTCAGTGCTCGCAATGTCATGTGGTGCCCTTCTACCTCGACAACGAGCTGCACGATCTACACGTGGAACGCTTCATCAAGGACGAACCTGGGGACGGCCCGATCAAAACCTTCACGTTGCGCGGAATTAAAGAGAGCCCGCCGTATTTGCACGATGGACGATGTCTCACGCTAGAGGATGTCACTGAGTTCTTCAATATCGTCTTGCAGCTCAAACTCACACCGCAGGAGAAAAAGGACCTGGTCGCATTCATGCGTCAGCTCTGAAGGTGAATGCGCGCGGTCTATCAACAACGATGAAATACAGACAACTTGGTCACACCTCGCTGACAGTGTCAAACCTGTGTTACGGGACATGGCAGTTTGGCGGGGACTGGGGCAGTTTTGAGGTACGAGAAGCTCAGGCCGCCATCCGGCATGCGCTCGAGCTCGGCATCACCTTTTTCGATACAGCCCAGGCCTATGGTTTCGGCAAGTCGGAAAGCGTTCTCGGCCAGGCACTCCAGCCCGAATTAAAGAGCCGGCGCGACAAGATTGTTATCGCCACCAAAGGCGGTCTGCGAATGGAAGGCAACAAACTCCTGCGCGACGCAAGCGCAGGATGGCTGCGTCGGGGCGTTGAGCAGAGCCTTCGAAACCTGGGAGTCCACTATATCGATCTCTACCAGGTCCACTGGCCCGATCCTCGCACACCATTCGAGGAGACCGCTAATGCTCTGGAACAGCTCGTGCAGGCAGGCAAGATTCGCTTTGTGGGCGTCTCCAACTTTGATGCCCCCCAAATGCAGGAATTCGAGAAGACGAGAACGATCGACACACTGCAGCCACCCTACCACCTGTTCCGGCGTGACATCAAACAAGAGATTTTGCCTTATTGCCAGTCGCATGGGATCGGAGTGCTCGTGTATGGTCCGTTGGCTCACGGACTGCTCGGCGGACGCTATACCCCGAAGACCAACTTTGCGAACGATGATTGGCGCAGCAAGAGCCCGGCCTTCCGAGCAGAACTATTCGCCAGGAATCTTGCAGTCGTGGGGCGGCTGAAAGGTCTTGCGGAGCGCCAGGGGATGACGCTGGCACAGCTAGCGATCGCTTGGGTTCTCGCTAATCCGGCGGTGGATGTTGCCATCATTGGCGCTCGTCATCCGAAGCAATTGACCGACACTACGGCTGCGGCCGACGTTGAACTCTCCGACGAGACGCGGCGAGAAATCGAGATGATCATGAAGGACGCAGTGCCGACGGGCGGGCCATCGCCTGAAGCGATGTAGACGGTTATAGCGATTTCAAAAAATGAAATGAATGCGATCCCCCAAAACAGCAATTGCCCGGATTTAGCGGCATCGGCCACATGGGACGCCGGATCGCGAGACGTTTGCTCGATCACGGTTACGCTTTAATCGCCTAACCCTGAAAGAACAACAAGCTTAATGGCTCAGAAAACTGTCGCAAAGGCGCAGACAATGAAGAAGAGAACATTCCAGATTGTGATTGTCCTCGCATTGCTCACCGCAATGGTGGGGTTGGCGCAAGAATCGCATCGGCACACCGCCATGACCAACGACGACCGGAACTGGTCCGCGTTGATGGGAAGCCTGGAACACATGCACATCGCTATGTCTTCGATGAAACCATCGGGCGACAGCGACGTTGACTTCGTCAAACTGATGCTGCCGCACCACCAAGCAGCGATTGACATGGCCAAAATACAATTGGCCAATGGTAAGGACTCGCAAATCCGCAGACTGGCGCAAGAGATCGTCACCGACCAGCAATCTGAAATTGTACTCATGCAGTTATGGCTGAAACAGCGCGAGAAGGGTTCCCGAAGGCAAGGTCAGAAACCGGCATTTGAGGCGAACCAGGAGAAGTAGCTATGAAAATAGTCTGTTGGTCGTTGCTATTTTGCGTGCTCCCCTGCACGTTTGCGCAGCAAGCACCCTGGGCCACACCCGATGTTCCAATTTCCGCCAACGATCGCGTTTACGCAGCCGATCAGACTTCGAATACGATTTCGGTCATTGATCCGTCCAGCAACACGCTTTTGGGTGTTATCAGGCTTGGTGATCCGGTACCTGGTGCTCTAAGCCCGCTCTATAAAGGGGAGTTGCTGGTGCATGGGCTCGGGTATTCTCCCGATTCGAAGACGCTCGCCGTGGTTTCCGTGGCTTCAAATTCGGTCACTCTGATCGACACGGCGACGAACAAGATCAAAGGCAAGGTTTACGTAGGGCGCTCGCCCCATGAGGTGTTCTTCACGCCGGACGGGCGCGAACTTTGGGTCACAGTTCGAGGGGAAAACTATGTCTCGGTCATCAATCCATTGCAGATGAAGGAGACGCGTCGAATCGAAATGGCCAATGGTCCAGGTATGACCATGTTCGGCCCGGACGGACGCTACGCCTTTGTCTGTTCGAGTTTTACCCCGGAGCTGACCGTTCTGGATGCGGCGGCGCACTCGATCATCAAACGCGTGCAGCAAGCCAGTCCATTTTGTCCAAACATCGCCGTGAGTCCAGAGAACGACGAGGTATGGATCACGCTGAAAGACGTGGGCAAGGTGCAGGTGTTCGACGCCAAGCCTCCGTTTGAACAGAAGGCTGTACTGGATACAGGACCAATCACGAACCACGTGAACTTTGCCAACAATCACAATGGCAAATTTGCTTATGTGACCATTGGCGGATCGAACGAAGTGAAGGTGTTCCGCAGAGGCGCGACGCCGGAACTAGTTGCCACAATCCCAGTCGGGAACCTTCCTCACGGTATCTGGCCCTCGGGAGACGGATCCAGAGTGTATGTCGCGCTAGAGAACGACGAGCGGGCCATGGCGATCGACACAGTGACGAATCAGGTAATCGCCACTATTCCGATAGGACAGACGACGCAGGCTTTGGTCTATGTGCCGGACGCAGCTCCGAACGGTAAGGTGGAAAATTTGGTGCCGCTCGGTGAGGCCGGCAACATTGTGCGCCTGCACCTGGAAGCCGGAGGAAGCACCTTCGCCAATGCACGAGCCTCTGTTGCGGTGAACTCGCTTGGCCTATTGGATCTGGTTCAGATCGCGGCAGAGGGTCTCGCACCCATGTCTCAATATCAGGTCTATCTCGCAGAAGCAGACCAAGTACCTTTTGGAAGGCTCCAGCCTCTGGCCGTCCTGAAAACGAATGCCGATGGAGCCGGGATTGTTCAAGCCATCGGACCTCTCAAGACCCTGATGGTTGGTAGCCAAACTGGCTCCGGCTCACGCTCGCAAAGATTCTTGATCATTACCGATGTGAACAATTCATCCGACGTCGTTCTGCGTCAGTCAAGTACTTCACGGAAGTGACAGGTTGCCGATCTGTTGTTATAAAGATCCGAACAATCTGGGCGGTACGGGAATGGTATATTCGCGCCACGAGTTGGTATTTGCGGCTCTGCGTATCACGGATCCTAACCGCATTTGCTGCGGATTAAAACCTGCATCGGTGCACCGGAAGGTAGGAGGTGCACTTGAAGGGCCTGGTGCATACATGCCTCAGCTCTGAACTGAATGCGCGCGGCGGTCTATCACAATCACGGAGAGTGGTGAGCTTTCGCGGAGGTTCGGATACTGCGAGTAATCTCACTCTGATGGACGTAGCGAGCCAGCAAAAATGCTGACTTCTGTTGAAAGATTTACTAGAGCGTTTTTTGGCGGACGCCGACTGGACAACGGCGTGCTGTTTTCAACAACGATGAAATACAGACAACTTGGTCAAACCTCGCTGACAGTGTCAAACCTGTGTTACGGGACATGGCAGTTTGGAGGAGACTGGGGCAGCTTTGAGGTTCGAGTTGTTGCCATCATGGGCGCTCGTCATCCGAAGCAATTGACCGACACTACCGCTGCGGCCGACGTTGAACTCTCCGACGAGACGCTGCGAGAAATCGAGATGATGATGAAGGACGCGGTGCCGACGGGCGGGCCATCGCCGGAAGCGATGTAGACCGTTAGAGTTCAAAAAATGAAATGAATGCGATCACCCCAAAACAGCAATTGCTCGGATTTATCGGCATCGGCCACATGGGACGCCGGATCGCGAGACGTTTGCTCGATCACGGTTACGCTCTAATCGCATACAATCGAAACCGGATCGCGGCAGAGGCGCTCGTTGAGCATGGGGCGAGCGTGGCGGACAATGTCGCGACGCTCGCATCCCAAGCGGATGTCATCCTGTCCTGTCTTGCGAATGACGATGCCGTCTTGAGCATCTATACCGGCCTGCAAGGTGTTTTCGCGCATGCCCGTCCCGGTACGGCAATCATTGAGATGAGCACGGTGCTCCCAAGAACCTCGCGCGAACTCCACAGACTGAGCCTTGAAACCGGTGTGACGTTTCTGGATACACCGATCTCCGGCAGCACTCCAGCCGCCGAACAGGGCGCGCTGACGCTTTTTTGCGGCGGCGACGAGGAGCTCTTCCATGCCGCCCAACCGTTGTTCAGCGCGATTGCGCGGCAAAACTTTTATCTCGGACCCGGCGGTTCGGGCGCCATGATGAAACTTGTAGTGAACACGCTCCTCGGAGTCGGAATGCAAGCAATTGCCGAAGCGGTTGCCCTGGGCGAAAGAACCGGCCTCGACCGCCATCGCTTGTTCGATGTCTTGTCAAAAACCGCCGTCGTCGCGCCTGCACATACCGGGAAGCTGCAAAGAGCCGACCTCCACGACTACAGCACCCAGTTCGGAGTCGGCCTGATGAATAAGGATTTTCACCTCATTCTTGAAACCGCCGCTGAGGCAAAAGTACCCATGCCGGCGACGGCCGCTTCCTTTCAAATGAATGCCGCGGAGTTTAGTGGCGGTGGCGACGAAGACTTTTCGGCAGTGATCGCGTTGATGGAGAGAATGGCTCATTTAGATTCGCCAAGCCGATAGACGGCGTACCAACGCGCGGTCGTAGACCGCGCCTACAGAATCAGCATTGTGAAGATGACATCGACGCCTTCACGAGGACATAAGTATGTGGATTGTCCGACTTGCCCTGCGTCGACCATACACGTTTGTCGTACTGGCTTTGTTAATCGCTGTGCTTGGCGTGCTGTCTGTTATGACGATGTCGGTGGACATCTTCCCGTCCATCAACATTCCTGTGGTTACTGTCATCTGGCAATTCGCCGGGCTGTCGCCGACCGAAATGGAAGGTCGGATCGTGACCGTCAGCGAACGGGCGTTCACCACTGTAGTGCAGGGCATCGAGCACATCGAATCGGTGTCGCTCCGCGGGGTGGCGATTACGCGTCTTTATTTTCAACCTAACACTCCAATCGCAGGGGCCATCGCGCAGGTGAATGCCGCGGCAGAGGTGATACTCAGGGCACTGCCACCCGGCATCTTTCCGCCGCAAATCACCCAATACAATGCAGCAAGCGTTCCGGTGATATTGGCAAGCCTGGGCAGCGATCAACTCAGCGAGCAGGAACTCTACGATCTGGGAAACAATTTCATTCGCACTCAGCTGGTCACCGTTCCGGGCTCGGTCGTCCCGCTGCCTTATGGCGGCAAGGTCCGCATCGTTCAAATCGATGTCGACCCCGACGCGCTTTACGCGCGAGGGTTGTCGCCTCAGGATGTCAACAGGGCGATCCTTGCGCAAAATGTCATCTTGCCGGCCGGTACGGCTAAGATGGGAACAATCGAGTACGACGTCGCCACGAACGCGAGCCCAGAAGTTCTAAGTGATTTGAACAAAATCCCCATTCGTTACGCGAATGGCGCCACCGTCTATCTGGGAGATGTCGCGTTCGTTCACGACGGGTTCACTCCTCAGACGAACCTGGTGCGTCGCGATGGGCAACACTCCGCACTGTTACCGATCCTCAGCAACGGCACCGTCTCAACTCTTAAGGTCGTGGCGGGGGCGCGGGAGTTAATGCCCAAAATCCTGGCTGGTTTGCCCTCGAGCCTGAAGGTCGATTTCCTGTTCGACCAGAGCGTGTTTGTCCGGGCTGCCATCGACGGGGTTCTCCATGAGGGTGCGATCGCAGGGTTCTTGACTGCCCTGATGATCCTGCTGTTTCTTCGGTCCTGGCGTAGCACACTGATTGTCATCACGTCGATTCCCTTGTCGATCCTGACGTCCATCATCACGCTGAATTTCCTGCACCAGACGCTGAATGTGATGACGCTAGGCGGCCTGGCGCTGGCGGTTGGAATACTCGTGGACGACGCGACGGTTGAGATCGAAAACAATCACCGCCAGATGGATCTGGGCAAGCCGCTGCGGCAAGCTATCCTCGACGGGGCTGCGGAGGTGGCGACACCGGCGATCGTCTCAACCCTGTCGATCTGTATCGTATTTGTACCGATTTTGATTATGGGCGGAGTGAGTGGGGCATTGTTCTCACCATTGGGTATGGCCGTCGTGTTTGCGATGCTCGCCAGCTATCTCCTCTCGCGAACACTTGTCCCCACGATGGTGCTCTATCTGTTAGCCTCCGAGGCGGGAGCACGGCAACGCAGGGCGGAGCTTCCGATGCGACGATCAATCTTCAAACGCATCGGAGATTCTTTCGAAGGCGGCTTCTTAAAACTCACTGAAGGATACACAAGGACCCTCGGATGGGCGTTGGAACACAGTTTAATCGTGAGCTTGCTGTTCCTCGCCTTCGCTGCTGCGTCGCTTTTCCTGTATCCGTTCGTTGGCCGCGACTTCTTCCCTACAGTTGATGCGGGGCAGCTGCGGATGCATGTGAGGACGCCGCCGGGAACGAGGATCGAGGAGACCGAATTCTACTTCCAAGCGGTGGAGGACTACATCCGTCAGGTTATCCCCGCTAGCGAGATCAAAGTAATCACGGACAATATTGGTATTCCGAACGCCATCAACATAGCTCTGAGCGACAATGTAACGGTTGGAACAGCTGATGGCGAGATCCTGGTCGCTCTCAACGAACCGCATCATCCTACCGCCGACTATTTGAAAACGCTCCGGGCGGAGTTACCACGCCGATTTCCCGATTGCGAGTTCTTTGCGCAGCCGGCCGACATGGTGAGCCAGATACTCAACTTTGGCTTGCCGGCCCCGATCGACATTCAGGTCACAGGCCCGTTACAGGAGTCGGACACGGATTTTCGTATCGCGACGCAGATCGCCGCAGAGCTTAAAGGCGTGCCGGGTGCGGTAGACGTGCATGTGCAGCAGATCTTAGATGCACCGCGGATCATGGTCGACACAGATCGGACCATCGCCCAGCAGTTTGGTCTCACCGAACTGGATGTCGCGAACAGTTTACTGATCTCGCTTACCGGAAGCGGGACGACGACGCCTAATTACTGGCTCAATTACAAGAATGGCGTGAGTTATCAGGTCATCTCGCAGACGCCGCAGTACCGAGTGGCGTCCTCTGACGAGCTGCACCGCACTCCTGCCGCCATCGCCGGCCAGACGTCACCCCAGCTGTTGAGCAACCTGGCTGGCTTTCACCGGACGACTACTCCCCTCTCTCTCAATCACTACAACGTGCAGCCCGTCGTCGACGTGTACGCGGGCGTTCAGGGTACAGATCTCGGCTCAGTCTCGAAGCAGGTAACAAAGATCGTAGCGAAGTACAAGACTCAGATCGCCAAAGCAAGTTCGATTGTCGTGCGTGGGCAAGTCCTGAGCATGAATCAGTCTTTCCTCGCCTTAGGCCTCGGGATTAGTTTCGCTGTTCTGTTGGTTTACTTTCTGATGGTCGTGAATTTTCAGTCGTGGATGGATCCGCTCATCATCCTGATGGCTCTTCCGGGCGCGCTTGCGGGAATACTCTGGGCCCTATTTGTCACACGGACCACTATCAGCGTGCCTGCATTGATGGGGTGCATCATGGCCATCGGCGTGGCAACCTCGAACAGCATCTTGATGATCACGTTCGCAAACGAACAGCGTCGCCCGGCCTTTGGGGGCCACGACGCGCGATTCGCAGCGCTATCCGCAGGTCGGACGCGGCTTCGACCGGTGCTCATGACAGCGATGGCGATGCTGCTGGGCATGCTCCCGATGAGCCTCGGGCTGGGCGCAGGAGGTGAACAGAACGCTCCATTGGGCCGCGCCGTGATCGGTGGTTTGATGGTCGCTACCTTCTACACGCTGTTTTTCGTCCCAGTGACCTACCGCTTGCTGCGCCGACGGGCGCCCAGGGAGTTGAATGAGTAGCGGCACGCCAGACGCGCCGAAATCCGCACCGGATGATCTGCCTGCGCGCAACGCCAGAACGCGGACGATCGTCGTGATTGGGAGTGTGATTCTGGGTTTGTTCCTGGTCCTGTTGATGGTAGGCACCGTGCCGAGAATTTGGAGCAAACGGGAGTTGGTGGTATCGGCGAGCGATGTCCGGAACCGCACCCCCGTTGTGTACGTTATTCGCCCCGTGCCGGCGGTCGAAGTAGGCCTTTCACTGCCCGCGACGACCCAGGCCATTCAAGACTCGATCATCTATGCGCGAACGAGCGGATACGTCATCAAGCGTTACGTCGACATTGGCGATCACGTGACGTCCGGTGAACTGCTGGCCGAGATCGCATCACCCGAGGTCGATCAACAACTGAGTCAAGCCAAAGCGGATCTCGAACAATCTAGAAAAAACCTGGAGCTGCAGAAAGCCAACCTCGAACTCGCGCGGGTAACAATGGATCGCTACAAGTCGGCTGATACGGAAGGAGCTGTCGCCAAGTTGCTGGTCGATCAGAACGTCACTGCATACAGTACAGCCCAGGCTTCCGTCGCCGCAGCCGAAGCGGTTGTCCAATCGAACCAGGCTAATGTCCGACGTCTCGAGGAACTGACGTCGTTCGAGCGCGTCGTCGCGCCGTTCAACGGCACAGTAATCGAGCGAAACTTCGATGTTGGCGCCCTGATTACAGCCGGCAGCCCGGTGGACAATACCGCCGTGGCGCCTTCAAGCCTGTCTGGCGCACCAAACGGTCTGTTCGAACTTGCTGAAATCGATGTGCTACGCGTGTTCGTCAATGTTCCGCAGCCTTTTGCTCCAAACGTGAAGCCCGGTCTGCCGGTGCAGGTGAGCGTTCGAGGACAACTCATGCAACCAGTAATGGGCAAAGTAACTCGTACTGCCAGCGCGCTGGATGCGGGTACGCGAACGCTCCTGACGCAGGTCGATATACCTAACCGCCTTCGCCGCCTGCTGCCGGGAATGTTCGTGTATGTCGACTTCAAGATCGCGCCTTCGGGCACGCGCTGGAGAGTTCCGGCCACTGCGGTGATGTTCAATGCGCAAGGCACCAGAGTTGTGATCGTGGGAGAGGGAAACAAACTGCACTTTCAACCGGTCGTGCTGGGCCGGGACTTTGGGATGTCCATCGATATCCAGGAAGGGCTTAACGGCACGGAAATCATCGTGAAACAACCCAGCGTATCTCTTCAGGAGGGACAAGTTGTCGAGCCCATGGAGTCGCAAGACTCATCATGGCGTTAGGCCCTTGAAAGTGCGTGTGACCCTTGTTGTACTGTGCATTGCCACTGTCATAGCCGCTGGTTGCAAGGTCGGACCGAAATATGTGCGGCCACCTGTAGACCAGCCCACTAGCTTCAAGTCGGAGCATAACGATGTTCCGGCTCCGCTCATCGCACCGGAATGGTGGCGTCTCTACAACGATACCGAACTCGATCAGCTGATCGCGAGCGCCCATGCTTCGAACCAGACCCTTCGGCAGGCCGTGGCAAGTGTGGACGAGGCCCGTGCAATCGCCCGTGTTGCACGCAGTTTTCTTTATCCGAGTATATCGTTCAATCCGGTCATGACACGCGAGCGTCTGTCTGGAATGCGCGCCAGCACGGTCACGGGTTCGATCGTGGCACTAGGTGCCACGATCAATGACTGGCTGATTCCGTTCGACCTGGCGTACCAGATTGACGCGTGGGGTAGCATCCGCCGTTCATTGGAGTCCGCCACGGCAGAAGCTGCAGCTAGCGACGATAACCTGGCAATGGTACGCCTCACGGTTGAGACGGATGTTGCTCAGTTCTATTACACGCTTCGCTCGCTGGATGCGCAGACCGAAATTCTGACTCAAACGGTAGCCTCATATCGAGAGCAGGTCCGGCTCGTGTCCGTACAGCTCAGAAGCGGTCTGGTTAGCCCTATCGTGTTGGCTCAAGCCGAGGCTCAACTTCAAACGACAGTGGCCAAACAACAAGATCTGGATCGGGCGCGGGCGGATCAGGAACATGCGCTCGCGATTCTGTGTGGCCGGCCCGCACCGTCGTTCATCGTGGCCAAAGATC
>Ga0137377_10003325_pt1 | contig 12426 bp, 12 predicted proteins | sample SagtaG_22_FD_104815 | JGI IMG/M metagenome (GOLD analysis project Ga0137377, IMG submission 104815) | Vadose zone soil microbial communities from Sagehorn Ranch, Mendocino, California, USA - Sage2_L_40_16 metaG | ecosystem: Environmental > Terrestrial > Soil > Vadose zone | place: USA... | reverse complement strand
CGGCGAGGATGCGCTGGGCGGTGAGCCGGACTTGTAGTTCTTCGCGTACTCGGGGCTGGTCTTCGGGAAGAACCCCCATGCCCTTGATCTCGGGTGGCGTGGCGTAGGGCATGCGGAGGTAGGCGCAGATGACGTTGGTGATGGTTTGGCGGTGGCCGGGGTTGTCTTGGGCGAGGCGTTCGAGGGCGTAGAGGCCGCCGAGGCGGACGGGTGCTTTGTCGGAGCCGATTTGGTCGACGGCTTTGGTGTAGAGGTCGGTGATGCGGCGTTCGGTGGCGTCGAGTTCGGTGATGGCGGCGAGGCGCTGTTGGTGGGTTTGGTTGGCGGTGTCGGTGTCTTCGCGGTGGGCTTGGTCGCGTTCGTGAAGCCATTGGCGGCGGGCGGCGAGCAGGAGGGCGGCGGCTCCGCCGGTTCCGGCGGCCACGGTGAGGCCGACTTTGATGGCTTGGATGCGGAGGCTGGGGTTGTGGCCGGCGACGGATAGGAGCCAGGTGGTGGCGGCCCATGTGGCGGCGGCGATGGCGATGGCAGCGAGCAGTACCCACCACCAGCGGATGGCGCGAAGGGCCCGGGTGTTGGTGGGCTGTGTCACGGTCGTCAGTTTATCGGTGGCAAGCCGGTGGTGGATCTGGCGCGTCCGCGCGGCGGCGCTGGCCTGCGGGTGGTCTGTCCCGTGCCCGGAGGGCACCCCACGGGCCATTCGTACCTAAGGCTGCAGTTGATCTTGAGGCCGCATCAGCCATCCTGTGCCGACACCCACTGGTCATCGTGCGGTAGTGGGTGTCAGCCGCGGACCGGCCAGCCGTGGGCGCGCAGGGCTGCGGCGAGCCGTTCCGCGGCTTCGGGGCGGATGGAGAGCTCGGCTACGCCAAGCGGCCGCCCCGGCGAGTGCTCGATCGAAACGTCCTCGATGTTGACCTCGGCACCGGCCGCCGCCTCGAACAGGCGGTTGAGCTCACCTGGCCGGTCGGCGATCACGACCTGCAGGACGGCGTAGTCCGGCGCGGGCCCGCCCCGCTTGCCCGGGATCTTCGCCGCGCCCGCCACGCCGCGCGACAGCAGTTCGGTAATCCGTTTCGCCGCCGCCTCGTCGCCGCCGCCGACCTCGCGGAGCGCGTCGGCAGCCGCCGCGAGATCGGCCGCCGTGGCGTCGAGCAGCCGCGCCACCGGCAGGGCGTTCGCGGTGAGGATCGACGTCCACATGCGCGCGTCGCCGGCCGCGATCCTGGTGACGTCGCGCAGCCCCTGGCCAGCCAGCGCGAGTGCGCCAGGCTCCGCGCCGGTCAGCCTGGCCGCCACCGCGGCCGACACCAGATGCGGCAGGTGTGAGACGAGCGCGACGAAACGGTCGTGGCTGTCGGCGTCCACCTCGGCGGGTTCGGCGCCGCAAGCACGCACCAGCGCGCGCACGGCTGCGAGCGCCTCCGGGCCGGTTTCCGGCACCGGGCAAAGCGCCCACGGGCGCCCGAGGAACAGGTCGGCGCGGGCGGCGGCGGGCCCGGATCGTTCCCGGCCGGCCAGCGGATGACCTGCCACATAAGAAGCCATGTCGCAGCCAAGGTCTCGCGTCTGCGCCAGCGGCAGCACCTTCACGCTTGCCACATCGGTGTACACCCGGGCGAGATCGCGCCGCTGTGCGCTGGCGAGTGCGGCCGCCACCGCGGCGGGTGGCATGGCCAGTACGGCGATGTCCGCGCGGCCGTCGGCGAGGCGGCCGGTGGCGGGCAGGATCTCCCCCGCGCCGAGATCCGCGGCGAGCCGCTGCGTCCCCTCGTCGGAGTCCGAGAGCCACACCTGAGCGCCGCGCTCGCGGGCCGCGAGGGCGACCGAGGTGCCGATCAGCCCAGCGCCGATGACGACGATGCGCTGGCCGTCGAGCGGCGTCACTGGGCGATGTCCAGCCGCAGCGCGACCGCGCCACGCAGGTACACATGCTGGATCTCCGGGCGCGACCTGCTCGTGTCGATGTGCATCAGCAGCCGCACCACCCGGGGCAGCGCGCCCGGCACGTCGATCTCGGTTGCGCACAGCAGCGGAACATCGTGGAAACCGATCTTGCGGGCGGCGAGGGCGGGGAACTCCGCGGTGAGGTCCGGTGTCGCCGTAAAGATGACGCTGATCACGTCGTCGGTTCTCAGGTCGTTGCGGTCCATTACCTCGGTCACCAGCTCCGTCGCGGCGTCCAGAATGGCCTCACGCTCGTTGGCGGCGACCTGGACGGCGCCGCGGATCGCTCTCACCACCATCTCAGGTTATAGGCCGACGCTGAAGTACAGCTCGCCTATCTCTGCTGTGGTCAGGGCGCGGACCGTGCCGGGTTTGAGCGAGCCGAGGCGTACCGGGCCGATGCTGGTCCGCACCAGCCTGCGGACCGGGTGGCCGGCCTCGGCGAGCAGCCGCCTGACCACGTGCTTGCGGCCCTCGTGCAGGGTCACCTCCACAAGGGCGCGGCCGCTCGCCTGTTCCACCACGCGGAACCTGTCGACGGTGACCATGCCGTCCTCCAGCATGACACCGCTGGTGAGCCGCCGCCCAAGGTCGCGCGGCAGCGGTCCGGGCACGTCGGCCAGGTAGGTCTTGAGGATCCCGTAGCGCGGATGGGCGAGCCGGTGGGCAAGTTCACCATCGTTGGTGAGCAGCAGCAGGCCCTCTGTGTCGTAGTCGAGCCTGCCGATGTGGAACAGCCGCTCCGGCCGGCCGCCGACGAACTCGCCGAGCGTGCGCCTGCCGCGGGTGTCCGACATCGCGGACAGCACGCCGGGCGGCTTGTTCAGCGCCAGGTACACGAGGTCGTGACGGGCCGGGATGCGCCTGCCGTCCACGCGGATGATCTGGCGGGCCGGATCGACCCTGGCCCCGAACCGCTGGACGACCTCGCCGTCGACCTCGACCCTGCCCTCGCCGATGAGGTCCTCGCAGTGCCTGCGGCTGCCGAACCCGGCGGCCGCGAGGATCTTCTGCAGCCGGACCCCGGGCCCGGATTCGGTGTTGGGCTCAGTTTCCGGCTTGCTCACGCTCGATGTCCTCGACGTTGTCCGGCAGGAACGGGGCGAGATCAGGCAGTTCGTCGAGTTCCCGCAGGCCGATGCGCTCGAGGAAGTAGCTGGTCGTACGGTACAGGATCGCACCGGTCTCCCGGTCGGTGCCCGCCTCGTCGACCAGGCCGCGCAGCACGAGCGTCCGCATGACGCCGTCGCAGTTGACCCCGCGCACCGCCGACACCCGCGACCTGCTCACCGGCTGCCGGTAGGCGACCACCGCGAGGGTCTCCAGCGCGGCCTGGGTGAGCCGCACCTCCTGCCCGTCGCGGATGAACCGTTCCACCACGGGCGCGCATTCCGCCCGGGTGTACAGGCGCCAGCCGCCGGCCACCTCACGAAGGTCGAACCCGCGGCCCTGTTCGGTGTACTCGGCGGCAAGCTCACGCAGCGCCGCGGCGACCTCGCCGCGCGGCCGCTCGATGACCTGGGCGAGCACGACCTCGGCCACGGGCTCGTCCACGACCAGGAGGATCGCCTCAAGCGCCGCCCGCGGCGGCGGCTCGGGTGGGTCTGTCATCTCTGCACTCATCGCCTACACATCGCTGTCGATCTCATCGCTTTCGATCTTGATGGGCTCGTCGCCCGCCGGGCCGGTCCAGGTCACGTGCAGCTCGCCGAGCGGGGTTATCTGCTCGAACGAGACCGCCTGCTCACGGTAGAGCTCAAGCAGCGCGAGGAACCGCGCTACCACTTCGTAGGTGCCCGCGCAGTCGGCCGTCAGCGCGCGGAAGGTGACGCGGCCCTGCTTGCGGAGCCGTACGGCCAGCAGTTCCGCCTGCTCGCGCACGCTCGTGCGCGGCGCGTGGATGTGCTCGACCGACACCGTGGGGACCGGCTTGGGGGCGAGCACCCGCGCGGCCAGCGCGGCGAACTCCGCCGCGCCGAGGCCGACGAGCACCTCGGGAAGCAGCGCCGCGAACGCGGGTTCCATCATCACCCGGCGCGGGAACCGGCGGGACTCCGCCGCCATCCGGCCGGCGAACACGGCCGCGGCCTCCTTGTACGCACGGTACTGGAGCAGCCGCGCGAAGAGCAGGTCCCTGGCTTCGAGCAGGGCCAGGTCCTCCTCGTCCTCGACCTCGCCCGCCGGCAGCAGCCGCGCCGCCTTGAGGTCGAGCAGCGTGGCCGCCACCAGCAGGAAGTAGCTCGTCTGGTCCAGGTCCCACACGCCGCCGTGCGCGGATATGTAGGCGATGAACTCGTCGGTCACCTGGGAGAGCGCGACCTCGGTGATGTCGAGCTTGTGCTTGGAGATCAGCGCGAGCAGCAGGTCGAAAGGGCCCTCGAAGACGTCGAGATGCACCTGGAAGCCAACCGCGCCACCGTGCTCGCCGGCGACGTCGCCCGTTGCCGCGCCGCTCACGCGTCCGACGTTAGCCCAACCCGGCCACTGCCACGCGCCCGCGCCGCGCCGGCGGCATGTGGCGGCCGGCGAGGGGATGCCGTGGGGTACAGCCCGCGGATCTTGGCGCCTCACTCCGCGCCGCGACGGCGCTCGGCCAGCCTGCGCACGAGCATGCTGGCCTCGCCGTTCGCGTCCAGGTCGGCGAGCAGCGCCGTTACCGCCTCGCGCACGACCCGGCCGCGGTCGGCGGAGATGCCGTAACTGCGCAGCGCCAGCCGCGCGTGCTCCAGGTCGATCAACTCGGCCTGAGACATGTATACGGTGATCTTCTCGCTGTGACGCTCACGGCCTGTCGGCTCGCTGACCCGGTTCCCGGCCGATGCTGGACCGGGGAGGCGTAGGCCTGACCGGCTGCCGCGGATCCATCGCCTCGCGGGCTGAGCTTGGTGGAACGGAAAAGCTCGGCAGCTCCGGGCAGTCTTACCCGCCTGGGCCGGACCTCCGCCACCGTTCCAGCACCTCCTTGGCGAGATCCCGGTAGGCGGACGCGCCCATGGATGCGGAGTCGAAGCGGGTAATGGGTTCACCGGCGACGGTCGCGTCGGGGAACCGCACCGTGCGGTTGATCACGGTGTGGAAGACCGCGTCGCCAAATCCGTCGACGATGCTGGACAGCACCTCGCGCGAGTGCAGCGTGCGGGAGTCGTACATGGTCGCGACCAGGCCCTCGATGGCGAGCTTGTGGTTCAGCCTGCGGGTGACCTTGTCGATGGTCTCCATCAGCAGCGCCACGCCGCGCATCGCGAAGTACTCACATTCCAGCGGCACAAGCACTCCGTCGGCGCAGGCCAGGGCGTTGACGGTGAGCAGGCCGAGTGAGGGCTGGCAGTCGATCAGGAGAATGTCGTATTCGGGCAGCACGGGCTCGAGCACGCCGCCGAGCACATACTCGCGGCCGACCTCGTGGACGAGCTGCACCTCGGCGCCCGACAGGTCGATGTTGCTCGGCAGCAGGTCCATTCCGTCGACGCCGGTCTTCAGCACGACGTCGGTGGCGGTCACGCCACGCTCCATGAGGAGGTTGTAGACGGTGTAGTCGAGCTGCAGCGGGTGGATGCCGAGGCCGACCGACAGCGCGCCCTGCGGGTCGAAGTCCACCAGCAGGACCCTCCGGCCACATTCGGCGAGCGCGGCGCCGAGGTTGATCGTGGTGGTGGTCTTGCCGACCCCGCCCTTCTGGTTGCAGACGGCGACGATGCGCGCGGGGCCGTGCGTGGTGAGCGGCTCGGGCTCGGGCAGCACGGGCATCGGCCGCCCGGTTGGGCCCGTGCCCGGCACGCGGTGCTCCGACAGCCGGCTTTCCGTGGCGCGGTGTTCGCGCGCTCCCTGCTCCCGCCTGTACTCCACGGCGGCGTGCGGCGACTGGGCCATGCCCGGTGTTGTCTGGGTTGCTGCCACCAGTTTGCGACCTCCCCGGCAGACGACCCTGGGACCCTCTGGCTGGCGACACTAGGGCCTGCACAGGCCAGCGGCAAGCCGACTCACCGGTTGCGCCAGATATAGCCGCGCGGGTTGCTGCCGCGGATCTCACAGCGCAGCGCGCCGGGTACCCGGTGTCGCGGCACGCCCTAGATCCGCCGGGGCCGCCCGTCGGCCGGAGGCTGAGATCCGGCTCGGCCGCGGGGAGGCCGGCCGCGGTGGTCTGCGCTGAGCGCGCGTGGGTGCGCGGCGGCGTAAACCTCGCGCAGGTGATCCACGGTCACCAGCGTGTAGACCTGTGTCGTCGCGACCGATGCGTGGCCGAGAAGCTCCTGCACGACCCGGACGTCGGCGCCGCCGTCGAGCAGATGGGTCGCGAACGAATGCCGGAGCGTGTGTGGTGAGACGTCGGCAAGTCCCGCGCGGCGGGCCGCCGCACGAAGCACCATCCACGCGCCCTGCCTGGTGAGCCTGCCGCCGCGCGCGTTCAGGAACACCGCGCCGCCCGGCGCGGCGGCCCGCGGCGGGGCGCGGCGGCGGGCCGGCCCCGCCGCGGCGGCGAGCGCGGGCCTGCCCCGCACGAGGTACGCGTCGAGCGCGGTGCGCGCGTAGCTGCCGACGGGCACGACCCGCTGTTTGCCGCCCTTTCCAGCCAGCCGAACGGCGCCGGGGGTGTCGCTGCCGTGCCCGCGGAGGTCCAGGTCGTCGATGTCGAGGCCCACCGCCTCGGAGATCCGTGCCCCGGTGCCGTAAAGCAGTTCGAGCAGCGCGCGGTCGCGCAGGCCCGCGGGCGCTGCGGGGCTGCCTGGCGCGGCGGCGCCGAGCAGGCGCTCGGTGTCGAACACGGAGATCGCCTTGGGCAGCCGCCGCGGCGGCGCCGGCGGGCGCACCTGCCGCGCGGGGTCGGTCGCGGCGATGCCTTCGCGCAGGGCGAACGCGTGCAGCCCCCGTACGGCGACGACCGCGCGGGCCGCGGAACCCGCGGACAGCGGTGGATGCCCGTCGCCGCCCCGGCGCAGCCCGGCGACAAACGCCGCGATGTCCTCCTCCGCGACGTCACCGAGGCTCGTCTTGCCCCTGGCGGCCAGCGCGCAGGTGTACCGCTGCAGGTCGCGCTGGTATGACTCCAGCGTGTTCCTGGCGAGTCCGCGCTCGACCGTGAGGTGCTGCAGGTAGCCGAGCACCTCACGGCGCAGCGCGCTGGTCGCGGTCAGCCAAGCACCTCCTCGAGCGTGGCTACGCTGCCCATGGGCAGGCCGTGTGCCTCGGCGACGGGCAGGCAGGTCAGCATGCCCGCGTGCGTGTTGAGCCCGAGCGCGAGCGCGCGATCGGTACGCAGCGCCTGCCGCCAGCCGCGGTTGGCTATCTCCACCACGTAGGGCAGGGTGACGTTGGTCAGCGCGTAGGTGGACGTGTGCGGCACCGCGCCCGGCATGTTGGCGACACAGTAAAAGACCGAGCCGTGGACCCGGTAGGTCGGATTCGCGTGCGTAGTCGGCTGCGAGCCCTCGAAACAGCCGCCCTGGTCGATTGAGATGTCCACCAGGACGGAGCCGGTCTTCATCCGGCTGACAAGCTCATCGGACACCAGCATCGGCGCCTTGGCGCCTGGCACGAGCACCGCGCCGATGACGAGATCGGCGTCTATCACCGCGCGCTCGACCTCGTAGGCGTTGGAGGTGACGGTCTGGCAGTGGCCCTGGTAGATGGCGTCAGCCGAGCGCAGCCTGGCCACGTTCTTGTCGACGAGCAGCACCTCGGCCTGCATGCCGAGAGCGATCGCGGCGGCGTTCATGCCGGAGACCCCGGCGCCGAGCACGACCACCTTGGCCGCGTACACGCCGGAAACCCCGCCCATCAGCACGCCACGGCCGCCGCCGTCGCGCTGCAGGTGGTGCGCCCCGACCTGAGGGGCCATCCGGCCGGCCACCTCGGACATGGGCGCGAGCAGCGGCAGCGTTCTGTCGGGCAGCTGGACCGTCTCGTAGGCGATCGACGTTATCCGCGCGTCGAGCAGCGCGTCCGTGCACGGGCGGGACGCGGCCAGATGCAGGTATGCGAACAGAACCTGGCCCTTGCGCAGGCGGTGGTACTCCTCGGCCACCGGCTCCTTCACCTTGAGGATCAGCTCGCTTTCCGCCCATACCGCGTCGGCGGAGCGCAGGATGCTCGCGCCCGCCGCGGCGAAGTCGGCGTCCGGAATGGCGGAACCCGCGCCCGCATCGGTCTCGAGGAAGACCTCGTGCCCACCGCGCACGAGCTCGTGCACGCCCGCCGGGGTGATCGCGACCCGGTACTCGTGATTCTTGACCTCTTTGGGGACGCCCACCTTCATGACCATCAGACCTTTCTCGGACCGTGCCGATCAGCCCTCGGTGGCGTCCGCGGCGCGCAGTGCCCCGAACCCGTCAGACCGGGCGGCGTACGCGGCCAAGATACCCACCACGGCGGTCGGATTGTGCAGATGACCGGCGTAGATGGTAGCGACGGCCGTTTCGAGCGGCACCCAGGCGACCTGCATGCTCGCCTCCTCGTGCCGCGGCGCGAAGTGCCGCTGCCCGGCGGGCACTTCGCTCAGGCCGCGCGCGAGGAAGATCCGGATCCGCTCACTGCTCATCCCGGGTGAGGTGAAGAAGTCGACCAGGGTGAGCCAGCCCGAAGCCCGGTAGCCGGTTTCTTCGAGCAGCTCACGCTGGGCCGTGATCAGCGGTGCCTCGCCGTCGACGTCGCGCAGCCCGGCCGGAAGCTCCCACAGCAGATGGCACACCGGGTGCCGGTACTGCCGGACCATCAGCACCTGCTCGCTGTCGTCGATGGCGAGGACGGCGACCGCGCCCGGATGCCGCACCACGTCCCTGTCGACCACGTCGCCATCCGGCATGGCGACCCAGTCGGTTCTGACGCTGAAGATGGTCCCGCCGAACCGCGGCAGCGTGCGCCGCACCGGCCAGCACTCAGGCTGGTCGCCGATGGGTCGCCCGGTCATGCGCTGGTCAAGATCGGGTTACTGCCCGGCCACGTTTCCGCCGGGCGCACCGAGATCCTGGCGTGCTCCAGGGCGGCGGCCACCAGGCCGGCGAACAGCGGGTGCGGGCGGGTCGGGCGGGAGCGCAGCTCCGGATGCGCCTGCGTCGCCACGAAGAACGGGTGCATCTCGCGCGGCAGTTCGGCGAACTCGACCAGCCGCCCGTCCGGCGAGAGGCCGGAGAAGACAAGCCCCGCCTGCGCGAGCCGCTCACGGTAGTCGTTGTTGACCTCGTACCTGTGCCGGTGCCGCTCCTGCACGACGTCGCTGCCATACAGCTCGCGCGCGATGGTGGCATCGCCGAGCACGGCCGGGTAAAGGCCGAGCCGCATGGTGCCGCCCATGTCACGCTCGCCCGCGACCACGTCCCGCTGCTCGTCCATGGTGGCGATGACCGGATGGGGTGTGTCCGGCTCGAACTCGGCGCTGTTCGCGCCCGCCAGCCCCGCGAGCCCACGGGCGGCCTCGATGACCATGCACTGCAGGCCGAGGCACAGGCCGAGCAGCGGGATGCCGTGCGCGCGCGCGTAGCTGACGGCGCCGATCTTGCCTTCGATGCCGCGCACGCCGAACCCGCCGGGGATGACCACCCCGTCCGCGCCGTCGAGCCGCCGCGCCGCCCCTTCGGGTGTGGCGCAGTCGTCGCTGGTGACCCAGCGGATGTTGACGCGCGCGTCGTTGGCGAAGCCGCCCGCCCGCAGCGCCTCGGTGACCGACAGGTAGGCGTCGGGCAGATCGACGTACTTGCCGACCAGGGCGATCGTGACGGTGCGGGCGGGCCGGTGCACCCGGCGGAGCAGCTCGTCCCAGTCGCTCCAGTCCACGTCCCTGAACGGGAGTCCCAGCCTGCGCACCACGTAGGCGTCGAGTCCCTCCGCGTGCAGCACCTTCGGGATGTCGTAGATCGACACCGCGTCGACCGCGGAGACGACCGCCTCCTCGTCGACGTCGCACATCAGGCTGATCTTGCGCTTGAGCTCCTGGGTGATCGGCCGGTCCGACCGGCAGACGATCGCGTCCGGCTGGATGCCGATGCTCCGCAGCGCGGCCACCGAGTGCTGGGTCGGCTTGGTCTTGAGCTCGCCCGATGGCCCGATGTAGGGCAGCAGCGAGATGTGCAGGAAGAAGCAGTGGTCGCGGCCGATCTCGTGGCGGATCTGGCGGATCGCCTCGAGGAACGGCTGTGACTCGATGTCGCCGACGGTGCCGCCGACCTCGGTGATGACGACGTCCACCTGCGGGCCCGCCATCTCGGTGATCCGCGCCTTGATCTCGTTGGTGATGTGCGGGATGACCTGGACGGTGTCGCCGAGATAGGCGCCGCGCCGCTCCTTCGCGATCACGCTGGAGTAGATCTGGCCGGTGGTGACGTTGGCCGATCCCTTGAGCTCGGTGTCGAGGAAACGCTCATAGTGCCCGACGTCGAGGTCGGTCTCGGCGCCGTCGTCGGTAACGAAGACCTCGCCGTGCTGGAAGGGGTTCATCGTGCCCGGATCGACATTCAGGTACGGGTCCAGCTTCTGCATGGTGACCCGCAGCCCGCGGAGCTTGAGCAGCCGGCCGAGGCTGGAGGCGGTCAGGCCCTTGCCGAGGCTGGAGGCGACTCCCCCGGTGACGAATACGTACTTGGTTGCTGCTGGCCTTGAGACGAGCGGTGTCGCAGCCAAATTGGGGCTCCCGTGGTCGATGCGATGGCGGGCGGCCGTGTCTGCGTCGACCGTGCCTGCTCTGTTCTTCCCACGGACTACCAGGATAACAGCCGACCGTTATCCGGCCTCGCAGCGACACCAAAACCAGCGCTTCGGCGCGCCACGTGAGCTGGAGAATGCTCAGCGCGCGCTTTGTGCGTCCGGTACGCCGTGGGACTGCCGGGCGCGGCCACGATCGGGGGGCGGCTCCGTCTCGCCGAACCGGGCCAGGGTGAGTGCCCCGGCCACAGCCAGCGCGAACCCGGCGGCGGCCACCCCGACCAGCCCGTGGCGGGTCGTGTCGCCGAGAAAGAGGACGCCGATCGTGGCCGGCAGCACCGTCTCGGTGAGAACCGTGGCCGCGGTCGCCGTCGTGACGTCGCCGTGCTCGAGCGCCGAGGTGTAGAACATGAACGAGAGTATCCCGGCCGCCGCGAGCGTGTAGCTGGCCGAGTCGTGAACAAGGTCGGAGGGTGTGAAGCCGACGAGGATCCGCGCGGCGACCCCGACCACCCCGTAGCCGAGGCCGGCGATCATGCCGAGCGCGAGGGTCCGCGCCCGGCCGGGCAGCCGGGCGGCGGCGAACCCGGCCAGGCCGAGCACCCCCACGGCGACGATCAGGCCGAGCCTGAACTCGGTGCCGACATCCGCCGCCCCGGTGGCGCCGGCGGACGATCCGAGCATGGCGATGCCGATGGTGACCGCGATCACGGCGAGCCACTCGAAGCTCGCGAGCGCGTGTTTGGCCAGCCAGGCGGACATGAGCGCGGTCACCGCGAGGCTGGATGCGATCGCGGCCTGCACGGCGAACAGCGGCAGCCGGCGCAGCGCGATCAGCTGGGCGACGAAGCCGACGAGATCCAGGCCAAGGCTCGCGACGAAGCGCCATTGCCCGAACATGCGGACGAGCAGGCCCGGGCTGACGCGCGCCGAGCCGTGGCTGGCGGCGCGGGCCGAGAGCGCCTGGATGACGGACGCGACGCCGAAGCAGCATGCGGCCGCGATGGCGCTGCCCAGACTCCACCACACTCTGTCCACCCTTGCGGCAAATGCCGCATGAGACAAGGCCGCCGCAGCAGTAATATCATTAGATCACAACAGACCCACAACCGTGGTCGGCGGCGGTGCCGACACGCCAGCCACGCTCGGCACACTCGTCGAGCAGCGCGGGCACGGCGCCGAGGCCCGACAGGCACGACCCTGGCGGCGAGGTGCAGTCCGAGTCATGCAGGAGCACCGTCGCCCCCCCGGTCAGATCACGGCGAATCGTGGCGAGCACCGACTCGCTGGACGCGCCCGCGACCCACTCCCTGCCCCAGCAGCTCCACAGCAGCGGCGTCATGCCGAGCCGAGCCGCGGCGGAAAGGGCGGCCGCGGTCAGCACGCCGTGGGGCGGCCGGTAGAACGCGGGAACCGCACCCGTCGCCGCGACGATCGCGTCACGCGCCCGCGCGATGTCGTCGCGGGCCGCCCGCGGGCCGCGCAGCGGCAGGTACCGGTGATCCCAGCCGTGCACGCCGACCTCGTGGCCAGCGGCAACGAGGTCGGCGGCGAGCCCGGGCGCCCGGGCCACCATGGACCCGAGCAGGAAGAAGGTCGCCTGGGTGCGGCGGGCGCCGAGAAGGTCGAGAAAGCGCGGCGTGGAGCGCGGGTCGGGCCCGTCGTCGAAGGTGAGCGCCACGTGGCCGCTGTCGCCGAGGCCGGCGAGCGACGGGAACCACCTCCTGCGCAGCGGCCCGATCGCGGTGACGCCGGGCCCGGCGTACGCGATCACGGCGGCGGCGCCGAGCGCAGCGGCGGCAGCGGCAGCGGCCCTGCCCGCCCGGCCCGCGCCGCCGGTCAGGCCGG
>Ga0137377_10003322_pt1 | contig 12431 bp, 13 predicted proteins | sample SagtaG_22_FD_104815 | JGI IMG/M metagenome (GOLD analysis project Ga0137377, IMG submission 104815) | Vadose zone soil microbial communities from Sagehorn Ranch, Mendocino, California, USA - Sage2_L_40_16 metaG | ecosystem: Environmental > Terrestrial > Soil > Vadose zone | place: USA... | reverse complement strand
TGTGGGCTCGCCAGCGTTGACACCACGAGAGCCACTCGTCTGCCATCTTCCCATCCCTCTCCGAAGTCACTGGCCTGGCTGCTCTCTTTGGATCTGGCAGCGGCCTGCTGATGATCGAAAGCGCAAAGAGGGCACGCGAAATTTGCAGCAGGTAGTCGCGCACGCAGGGAAAGGCGCAGGTGTGGTTCACTGTTTCGAGGAACTCGATGTGCAGCGCTTCCAACTGAGGACTGCGCTTTCGCAGCAGGAGGTAGCAGAGGCAAGCGATGAAGTCATGATGATTCTTTTCCCGATAGCCCCACTTGCCCAGGGCCGCAGTCAGGTGCTGGATGTGTGCCTCAATCGTCGCCTTCCCAAAGACTTTCCGGGCAATCGGGGCGATGGCAAACGGCCTGAGCAGAGGATCAACATCGGCAGGTGTACACAGCAGATAGGCCAGAACCGGCAATTCTCGGCGCGCCGGATGTTGCCTGCCTCCTCCATAGCTTCTTCCATATCGCCGAGCAAACGCGCTGTAGCTTGGGCCGATGATGTCCAGCCATTCCGCTTGGGACCAGGCCCAGAAGGTCTTGCCACGACGGGACATTTCAACGACCATGACGCGCAGCGTCTCATGGCAGATATCGGGACTCAGATGGGTCATGGTGAACACATCCTGGAGAGGCGAGAGCAAACGGTGAAGGCATTCTTTCGTTGATGGACGCAGCTGGAATGGGATCTCGCGCATGACCCGCTTCAGTTCAGTCCGCTCGACCTCCTCCAGATCTGGAGAACGGTCATAGCGAGTCGCATCCACCGGCCAGTGCCAGGGAGGAGGAGGAAGCGAGACGACTGGCTTGCTCATCACCTTCCCTCCCCCAGGATCTCCTCGATCCAGTGTTCAAAGCCTGCCAGGTTCCGGGTGACCGCTTCCGTGAGTTCGACGCCGCTCAAGTGGATGTAGAGCATGGTCGTGGTTAAGGATGTGTGACCCGCGTAGGTGGCGATCTGGTGCAAGTCGAGGCGTGCGCGGGCCATGTGGGTGAGACGAAGGTGACGTGGCGTATGGGTCGTAAATCGTGGAAGGTCTGCACGCTCGGCCAGTTTCTGGACGACTTTCGACCAGGTGACGAGTGCAAGTGGGTGAGAGGCATTGCGATGCGACTCGGACAAAAAGAGCGGACCGCCTTTGGCCGAGAGGGCTCTCCTCTGGCGTATGTAGGCCCCCAGAAGGCGGCTGGTGGCCTTTCCGTAGCCCACGATGCGCTCACGTCCATTCTTGGCATGCTCGGCTCGCACACGGATCTGTTGGTAGGCGAAGTCGAAATCGCCCACCTCAAGTCGGACGAGTTCCTCACGACGTAAGGCTCCATCGTAGGCGATGAGGAGCATCACTTGATTGCGAAGGAGCTCTCCTTCGAGACTACGCAGCACATTTTGCCACTGCTCATCGGAGGGCAGCCACGGCAGTTTGTGATACCGGGGAAGCAACCCACGAGATCGTGCCCCACCAAAGGCACGGCCTGCCACGTAATGGCCGCGACCGACCGGGTTGTCCTGGCGCAGTTGCCGCTCAACGAGCGAGTCACAAAACAAGCGTAAGACAGTGATGCGTTGTTGCATCGTCGAGTTGGAGAGGCCCCGACCACTCTCGATAGAGAGGAGTTTGGCTCCCTTTGGGTTGGGACGGTGAGCCAGATCCTGGACGTAGAGGGCCACCTGCTCACGCGTGATGGTTTCAGGAACCATCCCAGACCGCTGGCAAAAGGCCAGAAAGTCGTTGAGAGAGCGTCCATAGGCGTCGAGAGTCTTGGGAGCAAGCTGAAGGTGACTCTGCATCTGAAGCCAGGCGCGTGAACGCTCTGAAACTGCAACCAGGGGATAGAGTTCCCAGCGGATTTCGTTCATATGTTTCCTCCAGATAATAGATAATGCTCAATGGTAGCATCACGGGAGGGAATGGCTCTACTTGCTAGGAGAGAGTGTATCGGGATGGGCTAGTCTCGCCCATGAAAGGGGACGTTGATGATATCTAACATATAAACCGAGCAACAAACGATCATTGTACAGTCCAGGATCGTAGACGCCCTCCTCGTCGAGGACTAGCGTGTCGGTGAGCGCACATTTACGCAGGCGTTGACAACTCCAAGTTATTAATCACCCGCTCACCCAAATCAATCTCCCCACGTACCACGAAGCCCAGAATCAGCCCTATCGTGACGAGATTGGCAATCTCCTCTATCTGCGTGGGTGTCACCGGTGCAGAGAGCGCCAGGGTGAGGCGCTTTTCCTGGCGGGCGAGCACGAAGACGGTTCCCCACGTCACTTGCTCCTGCTGGGTGTCGACGACCGTGAACGTCGTTGACGTGAAGGACTCACCAAAGAGATCGATCATATCCTCAAAGTAGACGCCCTTTGCCATTTCAGCGAAATACGCTTGATCGTCTTCCGATAATGCCGCCAGAACCGGTGCGAGCATGTCCTGGAATGCGATATCGCCTCCTGTCAGCATGTTCCAGTATGACCAGCCCTTTTGATCCATATGGTTTACGATGAGGCTATGCATCCACTGTTTCAGTACCCGAACAGCCGCCTGCTTTCTTGCCTCAATCCTTGCCACTTCCTCTGGTGTAAGGATGCGCCCCCCTTCAAAACGGTCTTGCTGGCTCATGATTTGCCCTCCACTGTCGCCTCGCACGATAGCTAAATCGTACAAATGTTTTAAGTCAGCCTTGCAGTCTCCTATCTCACGGAGAGGCCAATGTTACTCAATTGCTGATGGCGCTAGAGGCTCCTGCAAAGAACTTGCAGTCTCCTACGCTGTGGAGCAGCCGGAGAAAGCCGCTGCACTGCACCTTTTCGAGAATCCAGCAGCGAAGGTTACTCCTCGTCTTCGTCCTCACGACCTTTTCTGCACATACGGCGATATCGAGAAGAAAAGAGATGCCCCTCAATAATGGCTGAGGGGCATCTCTTTCACTGGTTTTGGCTAGAGAACGTAGGACTTAATCCTCGTCGTCCTCTTTGCCACGCGGATCTCCCTCGTCCTCAAACGCAATGACGATCTTGAGAAAATCCTTCATGCAGCATCTCCTTATGCAGGTCACTATCTGGCGATCCGTCCTGCTTTTAGTATAATCAATATAGTTCAAAAGTTCAACTCATATTTAGCAAGGTGATCCACGAGGTGTGGTGCAAGAGCAAGATGCTGATGCTGGTAATTTGGTGCCAGGATGCCTAGTTCTGCCATATCCTCCAGGTGCTGAATTCCTATCGATCCGACATTTAATCTCTGCTCGTCTCCATGCGCATCAAGGTAGCGACTCACCTCGAGATAGCCCTCCAGGTAGATCCTATCCTTGAGCGAACAATAGCCAGCCTGATCGAGGAAGGGGATGCCGCGAAACGTCCGGCTCGCTCTCGCCCAGGCAGATTGCCTTGCCGAAGCAAACGCTTCTTCCCACGCACAATCATTGAGCAATTTATCGACCAGGAACACTTTTTCGAAGAACGCTCGTAATTCCTGGAACGAAAGCGCAGGAGTAAGGATTCCAGCCGCGAGACCTGGTGCCAGCGTGCCATTCCATGTTTTTACTTTGGTTTCACCATTGACCAGCTGGTTCACACGCTGGACATAGTGAAAAGCGAGACCTTCCTCTGTAGCAAAATGCCTGGCTAGCCCCGAACCAAGCAGCGCCAGTGGCGAATGCCGCCCTGCGATAGCCCGGTAAGCGTGCGTCTCGATCTCTTCAGCAAGTAGCTGGCGTATCTTTGCAACCGAAAAGGACGTTTCTGGCAAGACCAGCACAAGCACGTTCGTATCGACGTATGTATGGTCGCGCGCTGGAGAGATGGACACTTCATAGTCATCAGCACCGTACATAGCAAAAACATCCTGGAAGAATCTCTTCACGATCGTGGTCGGAAACATCCTTTTCTCGCCTGCCAACGCTTTGTGGTTCCTCTGTTGAGTGGCTTCTTGCTTTGGGATAAAGAGTTCTTCTGCTGCAATCTCGTGCGGCGAAATCCCCCACGCTCTGAGCTGCGCCAGCGCTTCCTCGGCGGTAGCGCCTGCCGACTGGTGATGACGAGCCTCGAGGAGCGAACTGCATAGCAACTGCAAGGCGATTTTGAACTCTCGCAGGCTCGGCTTGCCGTACAGTTTCAAGTTGGCCTGCCACACTGCTTCCTGATCCTGTAATGCCGTTGCCTCGCAGAGACGCAAAATGGTCAGGTGCTCATCAATCGCATCGAGGTACAACCGGCGCACTACGGCGTTTGTCTCCTGTGCCTCTATTTCTTTGTATAGGGAAGCCAGACCGCCTATGCGCTCCCGAATGTCATCAAGCGCAAGTGGAAGGCGCGGATACCAGATTATTGGAGGGCGATTTTCTTCCAGACTACAGGCAAACTCGCGCTTCCTGGTCCTAGCGATCAACTCTAACAGACGACCTTCGCTTTCGTCGTGGTTCTGGCGGGAGGCCAACGCTTCCCACTCGGCCTGCTCCTCCACGTTGAATGGTCCAGCCTGAGCGAGCAGAGCAAGGTCGTCGTAGTTCACTAATTCGTGGAATCGCGGGAACCAACGTCGATCGAGCTGATATGGTCGAGAAGAACTTGTTATCAGTCGTATTTCTTCAAGTTGTGCGATTGCCCGGTTTTTATCCTGCTGGCGTGAAGGCTTATCTCCAATCAGCTCTACCGCACGCTCAAGCAACGGTTTTGCTTCCAGCAGGCGAGCTTGTAACCACAGAATATTGGCACGCTCAACTAGCAACATGCCCAGTTCTGGATGATGCGAAGCGTCTCCGTTCTCAATGGCTTGCTCCAATAGCTGTATCGCTTCTTCATTGGTGGACAGGGCCTGGCGGATCCGGCCCTGCGATGCTAAGATCTGAGAATATTCGCTTAGAGAAATCGCCAGTGAATGTGGTAACGCCCCGCTTGTTTTCTTGATCTGGATGCTCTCTTCAACCGCTTCCTGCGCTTCGGATACGTGTCCTAACGTTCGAAGATCGTTTGCGTAATCATTCAACGCTCTCGCCAGTCTGAATTTGACGTAGTGTTCTTGCAGTGGCAATGCATTCTTGAGACATTGACGCCAGTTTGCGATACTTTCCGCGAGTGCATTCGCGCTGGCTTGAATGAACCGCAATGCCTCAGTTGGGTGCTGCGTATGCTCGCTCAAGTTGGACATGAGACGGGCCTTACTGAATAAGAAGGAAGCGTAGCCCTCCGGCGTCATTTGCTCAGCGTGACGAAGGCGCTCGAGCGTCCTATCGAACATCTGGCTTGCCTCTGTGAGCTGCCCATTTCTGGTGTACAGAAGCAACATATTTTGTAACACTTCGAGTTCGGCGTGGGATTGAAGTGTGATTTCGCCTGCTATGACTTTATCGTAGATGCTTTGATATATTCGATCTCGTTCTGATCGGGCAATTTTCCGTTCGGTATGGATGCTAATGCGGTGTAACAGTAACAACCGTCCTACTTCATGCCTAGCATCCTCTGTCTTCCCTCGTTGATCTCTTATGTATTCTTCGAACACGCGCTGAATACGAGCTACATGCCCAAATATTGCGCAGAGCCAGCCGTAGCCAATGAAAAGTTCAGCCGCTTTGAGGAGTTGTCGTTGCCGGATGTACCGTACTACCATTTCGGCAATGAGAGCGCTTTTTTCGGCGTCGTCCCTAAAATCCTGGAGGGTGGTGAGCCAGAGATCATATAGATCAGTAATACGCTGCTCGATGCTCTCTCTGCGCCCGTCGCTGAGCAGCGCCTGCAATTGTGCTTCGCGGACCAGGGGAGCCACCGCTGCACGGTCGGATGCTGCCATAGACAGGTCAACGAGCGAGGCCCGCACCAGCTCGTCATAGACCAGATCTGCGTGCGGAAATTCCTGCTCCAGTAACGTAGATGGTAATCCTAGCGGTGAGCAGGCCAGACACTCCAGCATGCGAGAAGCCTGATGGGAGAGGCGATTCGAGATGACTTGCTGGAGTACCCCGCGGGCTTCGATGTCGGATTTAGGATCAAAGATGGAATCCTGCTCCAAAAAGGCTTCCAGGCGAGCAGTGTTCTCGGTCCTTGTGGTAGTGGAACGAGATCGTACCTGTCCGCCTTTCCCCCAGGCGAATGCGAAGCTTCTCCGCTGGAGATGTGAGGCTCGTAATTCGATCAACTGTGGGTTGCCTCCGCAGCGCCTGCTGGCCTGTCGGAGTACCGCTTCAGGGACGTCGCTGAACCCAAATCGCTGCCACATCACGACCCCTGCTTCCGGCGAGAGTTCTGGGAGGTCCGTTTCCTCGAGATAGGTGTATCTGCGATCCATCCATCCGGGCCAGATTCGCGTGGCAAGATAGATCGTCGCTGTGTGTGGTTCCCGGGTGAAGCTCTGGAAAAAGCGTTCCCAGGCCGCCGACCATTCGAGCGCTGATGGAAAGATTACCTGAGTATCGTCAAGGAGCAAGACGTTTTTTTGTCCGCGCTCACCACGTTCCCTCAACGCAGCCAATACCTGATCAATCCTCTCCTCGAGCGAGCGCTGCTTCGTTTCATCGGGAGCGGCCTGCAGCAGATCGGAGAGTACGGTTGCCAGAAAGATGGCGAGCTGGTCGTCCGGCGTCGTGTCTTCTCCTTGCTCGAAGCGATAGGGAAGAACATAGAGATCTGATTGCAGGGCAAGCTGTTGCGTGAGAAGCGCCATAGCGTGGGATTTCCCTGCACCCATTGCGCCCTGGATGACCACCAGTTTTTTCTGTGGCATCATGTTCAGGTAGGAAAGCATCTCTTTGACCCAGCTCTCGCGCTCTAAGAGATGGGACGTATCCGTTCTGAGGGCTTCATCGATCGCCTTGAGACGGCGAAACGCTGGAGATTCTCCGTCTTTGGCTGTTGCAGCCTGATCCTTCTCTACCCTCTCGACCAGTCGGATGTTGCCGCGTTTCCTGTGGTCTGCCTGCGCCAGCGTTTCAGCCAGGCGATCCCATTGCTCGGGCGCGATGTACTCTCTTTTCTTGCGCTTTTGTGCCAGGCGTTTTTGCGCCAGCTGGACATAGAGTTCGCGCTCGACCTCGGAAAACGCCACCAGGAAGACTTCGACGAAGGTGCGATAAAGCGGTTCCAGTTCCGCAAATGCCGGGAAGCGCTCATCATTTTCGAGACGCCCGTACATGCGCCGATCAAAGCTCATGCGGCGAGACCGCAGATAGGGCTTGCTCGCTTCAGCGATTTGCTGCTGGCTCAGGCCATTACGCGCTCGGATCAGCGCGAGCATGGTCCCAAACGTTTGATACCCTGAAAGTCTCGACAGATGTACAATCTCGCTCTCAGGAGCATGTGGATCGTGTGAATGTTGAACCGTAGACATTGAAATTCCCTGCCCTGCCTTTTTTGTGCGTCTCTCCTCTTGAGAGAGAGCTGTGATCATTGCGCTACTCTTTCATAGCATACTCCATCTGCGGCAAAGATAACAGCGCAAATGTCCCAGTATGGCGCATATGTGCGCTATTATCTGTGTGTTACCTAGTCCCGCCCTCGAATCCGAGTAGGGAGGAGTATGCGGCATATCGCGAAACATGTGGTCGCCCTTGTGCGCGGAGGCTTCTAAGCCGTCTTCCGCCCCACACGTTTTCGCCTGGAGGCTGCAGGCTCTACTCGCCGTAAGGTGACAAAGAGATCACCAAGGGCCATCAGGTCATGTTGCCGCTTGACGATCCGCTGGACACGGTAGCAGCCCTGCAAAAATGGAGGCATGAGGATATCGATATCTCCGTAAGCTGTTGCAACCTCCAGAAGACGGTTCCCTCGTTGCACAATATCTCCCTCCTCCACATACCACTGAAGGATCGTTGAGCGATCTGGCTCGCTCATGGTCGGGAATATCTGGGGCAGAGTAATATCAAAGTACCCTTCTGGCCGCTCTTTAATTGCTGAATGCATATGCTTCCTTCCTTCTGTTCTGTAGTAGAAACCATTGGGTGACACCATACTATTGCCGCCTTCTCTTCTTCCCTCAAGACTTTACTGCAAGGAACGACGCGATGCGATGCCATTTGTCCCAATATGAGCAGTTTTTTCAGGTCGCGACTCTCGTTATGCGCCCACTTGGGCGCATTTTTCTGTATACGCGCCCATACGATGGCAGATATCCCCACAACGTCATGTCCCATATTCGGATATCTGCCATCGTATGGGCGCCTAATCCCCTGCTATGCTTGCTGCCGTGAGGTCGAGCGAAGGTATGTTTGAATGTTTCTGGCGATCTTGTCCTATCAGGAACGTTTCAATATCCTCGTTCGGTCCACATCTCCCTCTGGAGGAGTCGCCCCGCTCCAATTATGGCGGCTGGCACAAATTCAAGGTAGCTCAGCACAGTTCATGTGTAGGGCAATAGAAAGGACCAGCTACGATGGGAACATCAACAGTTGACAGAAGTAAAGGCGGTATTCCTGGCTCCGACGCAGCAGGGCAAGTCAAGGCGATGGGTGGCCCCGTTGCCCAACGTGCGAGCCGACAGACAGGCGATGGGCCAGGCGTGATCAATCTCAGAACCAAGTCACAGCGACGGGTGGCGGACGATAACGATGATGTGCAGGTGACGACGGAAGCTCCCCCTGACGCCGATGTCGGTATGGAGGAATGGACGCCTCTACATCCCACGTTTGCGGAGCGCAGGCGGCGAATGGCGGCAGAGCGCGCACGCGCAACCGCAAACGCGCAGGTGAGTGCCACGCGCAGGCGCACCACAGATGGCATCACTCCGAGGCGGCGTAGCTCTGGTCGGCGGCAGACTGACCAGCTCCCACGAGAGCGTCGGCACGTCCACTGGATTGTTCCCGTAATCATGGGCATGTTGCTGCTCATGGCGCTCTATACTGTGTGCTTCTGGGTGTACTCGCTTGGGCTTGGGATCTCCAATCGCATGAGCTATGGCTCGACCCTCACTTCCGAGGTCAGCGCGGTGCTGGGCCAGGGCGATAGCCAGGCCAATCCCTCCTATATCCTTGCCAGCAACGTTGCTGGCCGGATTGTCGTCACGATCCTACCGGGCGGCGATACGGCGAAAGCGCTCGTCTACCAGGTACCGGTGTTGGAGACGAGCATGTGGGGCAACCTGAGCGATGTTGTCGCTACCATCGAGGTGCAGCAGCATAGCGCGACCCCGGATATCTCCATCCATCTTGTCGGCGATCCTGATTTCTGGCACTTCTTTGCGCGACCATCGCTCACCTTGACGCTGGTCAATACCAAACAGGGGTTTAAGGTCCTGGTTGGATCGCAGTAGGAGAGCGGAGGCATCGTCTGAAAGAGAGGGTTAGCCATGCCTGCCAGCGCCACCGATTCCATTCAACTCATCCTGTACGCCTGGTTTACAACGTTGGGGTTTATCCTGGGCTTGGTCGTTGCGCTCATCTGTGGTCACCTGGTCCTCGACTGGCTGGAAGCCGAGCGCCAACCTGCAGAGCAGGAGTTTGCTGAACCGCAAACCGTTCTGATGGAGGTCCCCCAACCACTCGAGCTGCCAGGCGGAGGATGGATCTGCTGCGGAGACTGCTACGCACGGCTCCTGCTTCGGCAGGTGCCACTTCCCAGGCACGAGGTCTCACCATACTCTCTGACCGGCAGCGCTGGTCTCAGGGAACCCGTCTCTACCCACAGGGGAGACAAAGGGGGAAATCTCGTGGAAAACGGGCGCGAGCCTCATAAAAACAGACGCGAGCGAAGCCTGTGGGTAGAGCAGGGGGAGAGTAACTCCCCTCTACCATTAGAGAAAGGAACAAACGATCCGTGAGCATCATGACATCATCGAACATTGTTGATCTGACCGGGCAAAAGATCGATCTCTCCGCCACCTGGATTGGGTGGGCAACCTGGTGGGAAGCCTCGCTCGATATGGGCAGCGGCATCACGACGATCTACATACAGCCGGTCAAAGCTATCACTAAAGAACGGGTTGAACGCGGCCCCGTCTTCCGGCTGTCCTTCCCAAGCGTCGTGGACACCGGCGAAGAGCTACTGGAGATCATCGCCAACGGGCGCAATGCCCCGAAAGGCAGGCCTGCCTCCGTACTTGCCGCCGGCGAGTACGTATAGCGAGCTGGAAAACGGGGTGTTGCGAGACCTGTACCTGCCACCGGAGGCCGAATACCTCAACGCCGCCTACATGCAGGAGCTGGTGGCGCAGCAAACCATCCTCAAGCCGGGCATGTGGGAGAGGAAGAGGTAAGCCACCATGCCAACTCTCAAACAGGGGCAAAAACAAGTCCAATTCGTGTTGGACGAGGACTCAGAGGTGCATCTGACCCTCCTTGAGTGGGCGAAAAAACGCGGTCTCTCTCCAGGCAAGGCAACACGAGTGATCCTGGCCGATTGGGCGGATGCCATGAATGGCAGGGTGAACCCGTTCGCGGTCGTCATCGCTGCCGCGACTGGCCTGAATCTCGCGGCAGGGGCGATCCAACCGATACAGCTGTCGCCAGCCTCATCGACACAAGCGCCGGAGCTCAGTGCAGAAGAGCGGGCACGTCAAGCCGCTCTTCTGCAAGCCGCCGAGCAGTTTATGTAGCGGTCTCGCAGCACCTGGAATGACATTGCAGCTAACCCGGCAAGGGAGCTGAGGATTGAAATCTGAACAGCGCCCACATTTTATAGAGAGAAAGAGAGCGAGTTTGTGAGTACACGCGCGATAACCCTGCCAGGGCAGGTGGCGGCAGGGCCTGGACACATACGCAGCCGGAAGCTCATGCTCACACTTGTGTTGCTCGGCTTCGGTCTGTCCGTCATGATTGCCACCATCGCAACACACGCGCCAGCATTCACCTACAATACTTCATATATGGCTCTGTCTACTCAAGCGGATATGCAGACGACCAGAATAAACTCTCAGGCTCAGTCGACGGCCACGAGTACACCGCTTCCGCGCACGCTCCCTCTCGGCAAGGGACTGGACGCTTCGCAGAACCTGAAGCGCATCAACCAGCTTGATTGTGGTCAGTATGCCAGCCAGGCCGAGTGCGCCACCTGGGCTTACTCGGCCTGCTCTACGGCTGCGATCACGGAGGTGATCGATGCCTATGGCTATCACTACCGGATCACGGATATTTTGCAGCAAGAGGTTGCGGCTAAAGCTATCACCCCGCAACTCGGACTCGTCGACGACCAGGGAATTCAGCGTACCGTCGCGCGGTTCGGCTTCACCACTACCTGGGGCTATACCCTGTCTCTCGACCAGGTGATTGCACTGGCGAATAGCGGCACGCCGGTCATCGTTGGGTGGCCACCCGCCAAATATGATGGCGGTCACCTGGTAGTGGTTCTTGGTGGCGAGGGCAGCACCGTGAGGCTCGCCGACTCGTCGCGCTACAACCGCTATGTCCTCAGTCACGCGCAATTCCTGAAATGGTGGGCAGGCTTTTCCGCCATCGTGACACCGGGAAAGTATAGCTTCATCGGCAAGCCAACCCTCTCGGCTGCTTTCATCGATCGGGTCCTTGCCAGCTATCACTCCCCGGCAGCGGGTAAAGAGCAGGCACTCTACGAGCTGGGTGCGAAGTACGGGATCGATCCCGCCTATGCATTGGCGTTCTTCATGCACGAGAGCCTCTTCGGCACGACAGGAGAGGCTCGTAAAACGATGTCGCTGGGAAATGAGCGGTGCATAGCGGACCGAGCATGCGTGGATCGGAACCTGGGTGGTTATGCGCAGATGTACAGCTGGGAAGATGGGTTTGATCACTTCTATAGGCTCATACTCTATGGTTACGTCGGTGGAGAGGTGACGGACCCAATTGCAGGGCATCCCTGCACGACCATCGAGCAAGCCATTCCCGTCTACGCTCCAAGCAGCGATAACAACAATGTTGCAGCATACACCGCGGCAATAGAGCATGAGCTACAGACCTGGTGGGCGGGCCGGGTGCAGCCATAGAAATAGAGCAAGAGAGGTGCTATCGATGGACGACCAGACGCGATACCCGCAACGCGAGCAGACCGATCCGGATGGAGCCTGTGAAGCACAGTACGCCGATCTGCAGGTGAAAGAACTCTACCAGAATGGGCTGATTAGCCGAGCCGAAGCCGATGTTTACGATATCCTTGCAGGGCTCCTAGATGACGGGCAAAATGGAACCCTTTGCCGCAGGTGAGCGATCCAAACATTAAAAAATCCCGGCGAATTTGCCGCAACAGATCCAGGTTTTTCTTCCAGATTCGGAAGATTTTCCTTCCGAATCTGGAAGAAAAACCTGGATTGGCACATCTGGTATCCCGCCCAGACGAATGCTACCCTTACCTTTAAAGGTACGGAACTTTATCGAAGGCGACCTCAGCACATTCCAGGTGTCGAGGTCCTCAATGCCGCTAGCAGGAGTCGAGGCGATGCTACCAGAAACGTATTACGATGAGGCTTGCAAGTTGTTTTGCAGGATGCTCAAGAGATTGGAAGAAAAGGA
>Ga0137377_10003320_pt1 | contig 12434 bp, 13 predicted proteins | sample SagtaG_22_FD_104815 | JGI IMG/M metagenome (GOLD analysis project Ga0137377, IMG submission 104815) | Vadose zone soil microbial communities from Sagehorn Ranch, Mendocino, California, USA - Sage2_L_40_16 metaG | ecosystem: Environmental > Terrestrial > Soil > Vadose zone | place: USA... | reverse complement strand
TCTGCCCGGCCACCGGCTTTGCGTATCTCTGCGACAACACCGTCGGCTTCCTTCGCGCCGTGGCCGTAATGCACGAGAACCTAGGCGCCGGCGGCAGCGAGCGCAGTGCGCCGGCGCGTCCTATGCCGCGCGAAGCGCCGGTAACGAGAGCGGTTTTGCCGGCCAAAATAGCCATGATCATCGTCCTTGTAGTTGCTGCGGCGGATAGCGTGATCGCTTTCGATCCTCACACGCCTCGGCGCTCGTCCGCCGACAGGAACATCGAGACATGACGGACGAAGAGCTCGGGATACTGGTACTGCGAGCCGTGATTGGCGTCGGGGTAGAGGATGAGTTGGGCGTTCGGCAGGTGCTGCTGCAGGATGAACGAGTTCACGGAGTAGACGATCACGTCCTTGCCGCCGTTCACCACCAGCGTCGGCTGGCTGATCGCCTTGAGATAGTCGTACGACCCTTTGAACTGAATGCCCCATTTGCCCAAGGCTTCGAGTTGTGCGGGTGCCACCTTTTCGTTGACCTCGGGGTCTCGGTTCTCCTTGCGCAGACGGAAGCGCTTGAGGAAGCCGCGGCCGGCCGCCTGGCTTGCTTCCGACTGGGTGAAATGGACGGCGAGCCAGAGGTGGTCGGGTTCTTCGTAGCTTGCGCCGAAAATCTGTTGCGCTTCGGGCGTCAGACTGGCCATACCCTCGCCCCCGCGTGGTCCGGTCCCGACGAGGACCAGTTTGCGAACGAGGCCCGGCGCCTGCCCGGCGATCTCCTGAGCAACGAAACCCCCGATGGAGAAACCCAGCACGTCGACCTTCGCAAGACCCAGCGCGCCGATGAAGGCGATGGCGTTGCCGGCCATACCCTCGATCGAAGTTGGCACTTGCCCTGAACTGCTGGAGATGCCGGCGTTGTTGAACAGGATGACTTCGCGCTCCCTGGCGAAACCGTCGGTCACCGCCGGATCCCAATGGTCCATCGTCCCGGTGAAGTGCTGGTTGAAGACGAGCGGCACGCCGACAACCTTGCCGAACCGGCGATAGGCGAAGCGGATGCCGTTGGCTTCAACGAACTGCGTCGGCGCGGTCTGGTGAGTGTGCTGGGTCATCATTTGCGGACCACCAAGTTGGTGTAGTCGAGAATGAAAGATGTACGCCCTGACAGGACGGGACCCTCCGGCGTGCGCCTCACAACGCGCCGCAAAGTCGGAAAGACGAGTCCGTCTATCGTTACCTGATCATAACAGTAGTGCGCTGCAACGCCGCCGAGCACGTCGGTGACGTAGTCGAGCCGTCTCAGCATGAAGTCGTCGCCGAAATAGAGCTTTTGCACCTTCGTATGCGCGGGCACGTCTTCTGGGTAAGTTACTTCGAGGACGCGCCAGGTCTCGCGACCTTCGACATGAGCCTCCAGCTCTCGCGTGGCGAAGCCCGTCCGAGCAATGAGGAAGGGCGTTGTGAGATAGTTCCAGAGCGCGTAGCCGAGAAAATACGTTAGGTGCAGACGATCCCAAGGCGTTTCGCGTACATGCCCCGCAAAAGCCGCGCGCGGATCGGAGCGCTCCTCGACGATCGTACCGTCACGGCGCTCGATCCAAACTCGGTTTGCAGTGAAGATCCAGCGGTCATCGGACTCATCGCCTAGCCTCTGAAAGACCGTTCGAGGTGTCGCAGCGTCCACTGATGCCGAAGGCCGGCGATGACCCGGATATCCCTTAAGATCCAGCAGCCCTCCGGAGAAGTTGAACGTCACATCGATCGCGCGAACGGTGTGCCAGCGGTCGAGGCCGCCATGTGCTGCGATAACGGAACTAAGGAGATCGGTCATGATTCGCTACTCCTTCAATCTCGCGTCCAGTGTACCGGTGAAGTCCAACGTCATGGAAAGTCATGCGTCCAGGAACATCTCGGCGTGCGCCGCGAAGAGCTCCGGAACCTGGAATAACGCGCCATGGCCCGCATCTGGATAGATGATCAATTGGGCGTCTGGGATGTTCTGAGATAGCGTGAAGGAGTTGATGGTCGGGACCATGATGTCGTTATCGCCGTTCACGAGAAGGGTCGGCTGTTTGATGGCCTTGAGTTCGGCAAAACGTTCGCCACGAGGTTGACGCCACTCGGTGAGAGCCGCCCGCTGCGCCGCCATTGTTTGCGCCGATGTGGGCGGGGCGACGTCTTCCTTTCGCACATGCCGTCGCGCCCAGAAGGCCCTTGCAGCCGCCTGGCTCGTTTCAGACGGGCGGAAGAACCGATAAAGAAACGCCTCGATCGGGACTGCGCCGGTCTCCGGATCGGTCAAGGCAGCGTACTCGCCGTATTTCGGATCCTGTGGCGGCTCACCAGCGCGCGGGCCGGTGCCAGCGAGTATGAGACGGCGGATCAACTCGGGACGGCGGAGCGCAAGGGTCTGCGCGATGTATCCCCCGATTGAGAAGCCTAGCAGATCGATTTGTGCAAGTCCGAGGGCGCCGATGAAATCGGCGGCGTGGTCGGCCATCGCATCGATCGTGTCCGGGGTCTCTCCGGTCGACGCGGCGACCCCCGCATTATCGAACAGGATGATGGGCCGATGTTCCGCAAATCCGTCGGTGACCGTGGGATCCCAGTGATCCATTCCGCCACGAAAATGCTGCATGAAGACGAGCGGCACGCCGCCGGCCTTGCCGAATCGGCGATAAGCTAAGCGGATGCCGTTCGCTTCGACGAACTGCGTCGGCGCGGTCTGGTGGGTGTGAACCATCTGGTCGGGCCTTTTCACTCAGTGGGTACCGCATCCGGTAGGAGCGCTAGGGCTGCTCTCGCGCAATCGATGTCGTTCTGCACCATGGGCGCTCCGCTCACCCCGATCGCCCCGACAACCTCGCCGTTCACCTTGATGGGAAACCCGCCACCCCACGCCGCTACACGCGCAAGCGTGGGGATGCCGGCCAAAAGGGACGGGTCGCCCTGGATAAAGTTGAAAAAGTCCTGAGTGGAGACGCCGAATAGAGCGGTGTACGCCTTCTTCTGCGCAATCTCGATGGTCGGCATCGAGGCCCCATCCATCCGGCTAAAGGCCTTGAGATTGCCGCCGTCATCGAGGATCGCCACGTTCTCGCTAACGCCAAGTTCTCTGGCTTTTGCCACAGCTGCATCCACCATTTTCTGTGCCAGCTCAGCAGAGATGCTGTGTTTCTTCACAACGTTAGCCATTGGGCTCACTCCTCACTTGATATGCACTGCATATGCACTGCGTGTTGATCGGGTGTAGGTCGCAATGAATCGACTCTCTTGCGTGTCCCTGGTGGTTGTCGGTGGTCATGATCGGGCTCCGAAGATCTGAAGATGAAAATCCCGGCAGCATCAGCTTGCCGCGAGCGATCACATGGCGGTTTTGCCGCCGTTGATCCTGATTATCTGGCCGGTGACGAAGGACGCTTTGTCTGAAGCGAGGAACACGACAGCGTCGGCTATCTCTTCCGGCTTCGCACCGCGCTTAAGCGGTATGGCAGCATAGAACGCCGCTTTTTTGTCGGGCGTCCCGGTCAGACGATCGAGCATCGCAGTCTCGGTCGGACCAGGCGCGACTGCATTGACGCGGATGCCCAAAGGAGCGGCTTCGAGGGCGGCGGATTTCGTGAGACCTTCCACCGCGTGCTTGCTTGCGGTGTAGAGCGCTAAATTTGCCGCACCGCGCTCGCCCATGGTCGAAGAAATATTGATGATGCTGCCTGAGCCTTGCGGCTGCATGACCCGCAGTTCGTGCTTCAAGCTCAGGAGCGTGCCAAGTACATTGGTGTCGAACATCCCTGCATAGCTCTCGGACGTCTGCTCGGCCAGCGGGCCAGGTTTTCCTTCGGTGCCGGCATTGTTGACCGCGACATCCAGGCGGCCGAAGCGCGCGACAGTCTGTTCGACAAGGTTGCGCACCTCGTCTTCGTGGCGCACGTCCGCCAGAATGAAAGCGGCTTCAGCGCCGAGGCTACGAAGCTCGGCTTCGAGTGCCTTGCCTTCGGCCTCGTGGCGGCCGGACGCAACGACCGTTGCGCCTTCTTTGGCAAAGGCAAATGCCGTGGCACGACCGATGCCGGTCAGAGCACCGGTAATGAGGATAACAGGAGCGCCCATAGCGGTCGTCCTCTGAATCTTGTTGTTGACCTAAGACGTATTCGAAGCCGTGGCTTTCGGGCGCGGAGCAAGCTTCAGCGCCCGGACATGGTCAGTTGGCGCTGTGTCCGCCGTCGACGTTGAGGACGTGGCCGGTGATGAACCTGCCTTCGTCCGAACCGAGGAACACGATGCCGTCGGCGACCTCCTCGGAGAGGACGAGCCGACCGAGCGGAACCTGGGTCACCAGGGCCAACTTGTTCTCCGCCGTGCCAGTAAAGCGGGTCAGCATGCCGGTGTCCGTCGGGCCAGGCCCAACGGCGTTCACGCGAATCCCCGATTTGGCGAGTTCGAGCGCCACCGACTTGGTAATGCCTTCGACGGCATGCTTGGCGCCGACGTAGATCGAGGCATAGGGCGCACCCCTGTGCCCATAGGTCGAGGAGATATTGATGATGCTGCCGCTCCCCTGGGCCTGCATGGCGCGCACTTCGTGCTTCATGCTCAGGACCACGCCGAGAACGTTGGTCTCGAACGTCGCGGCAAAGCTTTCCGCGGTCTGGTCCGTGATCGGACCAACCTGGCCTTCGGTGGCGGCATTGTTCACCGCGACATCGAGACGGCCAAACCGTGCGACGGTCTTGTCGACCATGGCGCGGACGTCATCCTCCTTGCGGACGTCGGCGTTGATGAACTCGGCCTCGGGACCCAAAGAACGTAGTTCCTTGACGAGCGCGTTTCCGGCCTCATCACGCCGACCGGCAACGACCACCTTCGCGCCCTTCTTGGCGAAAGCGACGGCGGCGGCGCGCCCGATGCCCGTAAGCCCACCGGTGATCAATACGACTGGGTTGCTCATTTGTAATCCTCTCAATTTTGCTGCCCTACCGGCAGAGTATGGAAGTGGAAGGTCTGGCCGCGGCCTAGAGACCGAGAACAGTCGCAAGTGCCTTTCGCTGAAAGCCATGTAGTCTCCTCTGGCGCCCGCGAAAAAGACTTTGTAAGCTTGGCGGCATGCCTAGGAGATATGGGGGGCGCTATGGAGCTACGGCACCTTCGCTATTTCATAGCGGTCGCCGAGGAAGGCAGCCTGACGGTCGCGGCTGAGAAAAGGCTGCACACGGCGCAGCCTTCCCTCAGCCGCCAAATCCGCGATCTCGAATACGAGGTTGGCGTCGAGTTGATGAGCCGCAGCGTGCACGGCATCGAATTGACCGCCGCCGGCAAGGCCTTTCTCGACCATGCACGGCTGGCGCTCACCCAGGCAGAGGCAGCCAAGGAAGCAGCGCGGCGGGCGGCTCAACCCGCCAAGCCGACCTTCGCTCTAGGGTGTCTCACGGGGAAGGAAATAGATTGGTTGCCTGAAGCGATGCGCATCCTTCACGATGAACTGTCCAATATAGAGGTCATGGTCTCTAGCCAGAATTCCCCGGACCTCGCCGACGCCTTGATGCGGGGCAGGCTTGACGCCGCGTTCATGCGGCCGGAAGAGCGGGCGGACGATCTGATTTACAGGCGTGTGATTACGGAGCCATTCGTCGTCATGCTCCCCAGCGACCACCGCCTTGCCGGGCATGACGCCGTCGATCTGCGAGAGATCGTGGGCGAAACATTCATCATACCATCGAAGACGGCCCCGACCTCGCGCGCTGCGATCGAGGACTACTTGAAGCGGTCCGGACTGGCTATCGTTCCGGCTCACGAAGTGGACAACATTACCCATGCGATGTCCATGATCGCGTCGACCGGCGCCGTAGCGCTTCTGCCTGCCTACCCAAATAATCTTCTTCCTTGGTCCGTAACTAGCCGTCCGATCCGAAGAGATGCCCCAACGATCGACTTGGTTGTCGGCTACAACAAGGCGAATAGATCGCCGATCCTGAAACTATTCCTTTCGAGAGTCGAGGACATGAGCGCCCAAATGTCCGGCAAGGGGCGGAAGGCTCCGTGACTAGATCGGCATCGCATCCCGTCGTTTGTCTGAGGCTGATTACAGGGCACGGCTGCGCGCATTCGTATCCGCCCACCAAAAAAACTCGGCGACTCCCGTCAATTCGCCTCATCTTAGCTTCACCAGCATCTTTCCGAAGTTTTCGCCCTTGAAGAGCTTGAGGAAGGCTGTCGGCGCATTTTCGATGCCCTGCTCGATGCTCTCTTTCCACACGAGCTTGCCATCGCGTATCCACCCGGACAGGTCTCGGTGAAATTCCGGTAGAAGGTTGAAGTAATTCGCGACGTCAAGGCCTTCCAGCCGGATGCACTTGCCGATAACGAACATGATATTGCGTGGTCCCTCCGGCAGTCCGACGGTGTTATACTGCGAGATCATCCCACATAAGACGAAGCGAGCAAACCGATTGGCTGCCGCGAGTGCCGCCTCAAGGTGATTGCCGCCGACATTGTCGAAGTATACATCGATCCCGTTCGGGGCTGCCCGCAGCAGGGCGTCGGTCAAATTGCTGGTGGCCTTGTAATCAATGACGTGGTCGACGCCAATGTGTCTGAGAAAAGCGCACTTGTTCGGACCGCCCGCTGATCCAATGACCGTGTTGCCTTTAAGCTTGGCAATCTGGCAGGCGACCGATCCAACAGCACCAGCCGCGGCCGAGACAAACACCACATCGCCAGACTTGAGTGCGGCGATCTTCAAAAGGCCGCCCCAAGCCGTCAGACCCGTAACACCGGCGACGCCCAGAAACGCTTGAGGCGGGAGCCCCAATGTATCGAGTTTCTCCACGGTGCTGACAGGCGCGTTGAACCGTTCCCGCCAGCCAAACATGGACGAGACGAGATCGCCTGGCTTAAAACCGGGGTCCTCGGATGCAACAACTTCACCGACCGCGCCTCCCTGCAACACTTCGCCCGGCTGGAACGGCGGGCGCCAGCCGTACATAGTAGAATTGGACGCGGCAATCTCTCCGATTTCGCGCGCTGGCGTTGCCCCGCCCAATGGGGGGTGCGGGTCATAACTCGTGCGGTCGACCATGCGACCGCGCATATAAGGGTCGACCGACATCCAGAGATTCTTCACCTGCACTTCGCCAAGTGCGGGGGCGGGCACGGATACCGTTGCGAGTTCGAAATTGTCCGCAACGGGCGCGCCGACAATACGGCTTTTCAGACGGATTTCACGCGATGTGGTCATGGTCGAGAGCCCCTCTTGTTTGTGGTCTCTTCGTCTCCGATGGTTCTCCATCTTGAAGAGCGAGGATTCCGCCGCAAAAATGCTGCATGAAGACCAAGGGGTACGCAGCGTCTTGTCCGAACCGCGGTAAGCGAAACGAATCCCGCCAGCCTGCACGAATTGTGTTGGCGGACTCCTTGATCGCGCTCCAGAGCCTGGTTTGATCAATCGTTTACCACGACATCGGTGATCTGAAGTAGCACAGACGTCGGGGCATTTACGCGCGGCCCGGATGGGGGCCGGCTGACGACCCTGCGAAGTGTGCGGAAGACAACCCCTCCGAAGGTCGCGTGATCGAAGCAACAGTGGGCGGCTGGACCGACGGCTACGTAATCGAGCCGCTGCAGAAGCCCCTTTTCATCAAAGCAGAATGTTTGTTCGCCGCCGGCTTGGAACCCGTTGTGAGTAGGAATGTCTGGCGGGGATTTGACCCACAGACATCGCCAGCTTTCGCGGTTTTCTTGGTGGGGTTCTAACTTCAAATCCGGGTAGGGTAAAAAGAAACGGCGTATTTAGGAAGTTCCACACTGCATAGCTTGTGAAGTAAAGCCGGTGCAACTGGTCCCAGGGGGTCTCGCGGGTATGGCCGGCGAACGAGGCACGAGGGTCGCTGCGTTGGTCGATCACCCGGCGCTCGCCGTCCGTGATCCAGACGCGGTCCGGAACGAAGTGCCAGGCTGTGCCCATGCCAAGGCGAGACGTCAACAGCAATATGCCGCGTCTCGACGTGCATCAAAGTATTTGGGACCCCGTCAGGGTAACCCTTCAAGCGATACAGCCCCCCAGTAAGCGAGACACGCACGTCGAGGCTTTGCACTTGGCGCCAGCGGTCAAGACCGCCGTGCGCATTTAGGGCGAGGTCCAAAAGGTCAGGCAAAATCGCCTCCGCTGCATTGCCTTAACATTCCTAAACCAAGATAGTTCGGAGCAGAGGCAGAGAGCCATGTGATGTCCGCTAATGGGATGGCCACGCGCTATCGGGATGGAGTGTGGAGTCAATTGCAATGATCTTCATGCCGAAGGCACGGCCGATCCTCGCGACCTGTCCACCGACGTTGCCGAGACCTAATACCCCAAGGATTCTGCCGTCGAGTTCGTGGCCGAGCGAGGTCTGCCAGCCACCGGCCTGGATCGAGTTGCTTTCTCCGACGAGATGACGGGCGCTGGCCAGGATCAGCGCCCAGGTCAATTCTATCGTTGGCGTCGATCTGTAGCCCGTGTTGGCGATCAAAATGCCCCGCTCGTTCGCGGCGACCATATCGATGGAGATGTTGCGCGGGCCGGTCGAAGCAATGAACCTCAGCCGCAGCAGACGCTTGACGTCGCGGCGCAGGGGCGTGCGCTCGCGCATGACGCAAATAGCGTCGAACGGCAGGAGCCTCTCGACTAATGCGTCGGTTTGGCCGATATGATCGTTGAAGACTGTGATGTCTGCCTTTTTGGCAACCGCGGACCAATCGGCGATTCTCAGCGCGACGTTCTGTTAGTCATCCAGGATTGCGATCTTCACTACTTGCCTCGGCTCCGTTGGAGCAGGCCGCAGAACTCGCGGGGTCGAGCGCCGCGGATCAGGGAGCTCTCTCGGTCTCGGTGCCGGCAGGGGGGCCGTCCAGGAAGATCCGCCCATGGATCACAAAGAGTTCGGGAAACTGAAATAACGAACCGTGGCCAGAATCCGGATAGACGATCAGTTGAGAGTTGGGAATTTTTTGGGAGAGCGTGAACGAATTGATGATTGGAACCATGATGTCGTTATGGCCGTTCACGACAAGCGTGGGTTGGGTGATGCCTTTGAGTTCCGCGAATCGCTCGCCCCCGGGTCTGACGCCATTCGGTAATCGCTGCCCGTTGTGCCGCCATCGTTTGTGCCGATGTGGGCACGTCGACATCTTCCATCCGCGCATGCCGTCGCGCCCAGAACGCCTTGGCGGCGAACTGGCTCGTCTCCGACGGGCGAAAGAACAGATAAAGGAATGCCTCCAGTGGGGCTTGTTCGGTCTTTGGATCGGTCAAACCACCGTACTCGGCGTATTTCGGGTCTTGCGGTGGTTCACCCGCTCGCGGTCCCGTGCCTACCAGAATGAGACGGCGGATCAGTTCAGGACGGCGTATTGTAAGCGTCTGCGCGATATATCCTCCGATCGAGAAGCCCAGCAGATCGATCTGCGAAAGTCCAAGCGCCGCGACGAAATCGGCGGCGTGCTCCGCCATCGCATCGATCGTATCCGGCGTCTCGCCGCTCGACGAGGCGACCCCCGCATTGTCGAATAGAATGACCGGCCGATTTTCCGCAAAACCGTCGGTGACCGCCGGATCCCAATGATCCATTCCGCCCCGAAAATGCTCCATGAAAAGAAGCGGCGTGCCGCCCTGCTGTCCGAACCGGCGGTGGGCGAAGCGAATACCGTTGGCTTCAACGAACTGCGTGGGGGCCGTGATGTGTTCGTATGTCATCGATCGTCCTGTTCTGCGCTCGCTCGTACGCATCGTGAATCTCCTCGGATTGCATGAGCTGCGTGGACCCAGCTGAGAGATCGGTTTGTCTCCAATGGTAGGATCCATCACAACGACGGGCAGGTTTCTAAGAAAGATCGGCTACCGATACTCCGTACACGGGATCATCCATGTTGAAACCGTCTGCCAAAGGCCATCGCCAAACTTCCGCTGATAGGGCGATAAAGTCGGCATCTTCGCCGTGCACGAGTTCATAGCGATGAGACTTGATTGAATGTTAGGTCTGTTTCATCACTGAAATTCTCCTCATAAATTATTTGAGTAGCCGGTGAATTAGTCGCACGTCTTCGTCGGTCAATAGCATGATGTTCGTCATATATTCACGTTATCGAGAGGTGACCGAACAAAGACCGGCCGAACGGTCGCCGTTGTGCTTTGACCGCTTGCCGAGGCAATGAACCTGACTCGCGAGAAAACGCGCCCGCTCCTGGCTCTTGGGCCCGGCGTCCTACCGGACGTCCGCTTCGCGCCAAAAGTGGTCGCCTGCACGCCATTAACTGTTGGTACCAAGAACAAGGCGGTTACGCCTGCTCCCGCTGGTCCCACTGGGGTGCGAACCCTACATTGCCTGCAAATGAGCAACGCCCTTCACGTTCCCTTCGACACCGCGACCGCGCGAACAGCCGAAGGGACGCGTTCGCCCGCGTACCCTCGCCTCGTTATCGCAACGACGATCCAGCATCGAGCTTGGCGTTCATCGATGGTTCGGTCGTCAATGTTGGGCTACCGGCGATCGTCGGAGCTTTCATGCGGACGCCATCGGCCTGTAGTGGGTGGTCAATCTGGCGACGCATCGTCCTTTGGGCAATTGCCGTCGCGGAAGCGGCCGATTTGGACGCTTTTGGCTATCTTAATGGCCGCATCGCTCACCTAGAGAGGCGGATTGCAACACTCGAAAGCAGCGACCGCTGCGGCATCGCCAAAAGCGCAAGGAGATTGAGCCCTGGCGGTGCCATTCGCTGCCCTTCCGCATTGACGGTTTCGTAGACCCGATCAAGGTCAGGCAACTTGGAGACGTCTCCCTGGACGCCGGTAAGATTGTCCCCAATGGCTTTCGCCGCCTCGTCAAGCTCCCTGTGGCGACGTCCCGTGATAAAGACTTTGGCTCCCTCCACGACGAAGAAGGTTTCGTCCATCGTTCATCAAGATCGGCAAAAGCCATTCTCTATCCGTTGGACGAACTCGATCGCAGAACCGCTATCGGACCTTCGCGCGAACGTCGAATGTGCGCGCTCCGAGCCCCGGCGGCATCGGCTCCAGCCACGGCGCAGCCATTATCGTTTCCTGCGCGTCGGAGAGACCCTGCGCCCATCGCGTTTCCATCGTCGGGCGGTCGAATTCGTAGTCCTTTGATTGTCCTAGCGCGTGCTCCGGACGGTAAATCACTTGAACGATGTCCATCGTAGTCACGCAACGGAATTCGTTGAGCAAGGCGGCTTCCGGGCCGGTCCGCAGATCGTCGGGAAGTCTCTCCCAAAGCATGTTGATGCTGTGGCGCAGATCATGCAGCTGCCGCAATGTGTCCGTACCCGCCCGCGTTCGGCTGGAATAGCGGATGTCCTTGTCCCGCTCGGTAACCTCGTTCAAATTCCCGGGCAGCGCGCCGCGGGCCGGGAAAAGGTCCATCTGGAAGACGAGATGGCTACGGCGCGGGTAATACTCGATCACGTATTGCAGCGGCGTATTGGATACCAGGCCACCGTCCCAATAGTGCTCTCCGTTGATTTCCACGGAGGGAAAGCCTGGCGGCAGAGCGCCGCTCGCGAGGACGTGCTCCGGCCTGATCTCGGTCTCCGCATTATCGAAGTACGCGAAATTGCCTGTCCTGACGTTTACGGCTCCGACGCTGAAGCGAATTTCTCTGGAATTAATTCGGTCGAAATCGACAAGCCGCTCCAATGTGGATTTCAGCGAGCTCGTGTCGTAGTAGCTGGTCGGCGTGTGGCCGAACCACCAGTCGGTAGGTTTTCGCGGTGCGAAGAAGTTAGATTGGCCGAACATCAGCGCATGCATTGCGCTGATCTGCTTTCCGAGGTCGAAAGGCAAACCCGCGCCGTTGACGAGATCAGAAATCCGTACAGGCCATATCGCGGACGTTGTGTCGTGCGCCAGAATTCACGCAGTTTTTCAACCCACATTTCCGGCGAATTGCCAGCGATCAGGGCGGCATTGATCGCGCCGATCGAGATGCCGGCCACCCAGTCAGGTTTGTAGTCCGACGAGGCGAGCGCCTCGTAAACGCCGGCTTGATAGCTTCCGAGGGCGCCCCCGCCTTGCAGGACGAGTGCAACCTTCTTCGTGTATGATTCTGGCCGCAAGGCAGCTTGCTTCATTGTCCGTCCTCTTTTCTTGACCGACAGAATTCTCCGGGATACGCGCCCAAGCGAACTCCCGGTCGAGACCCCAACCAAAATTCGAGCTAGTCATCATTCTCAAAGCCGCCAAGGCGCTCGGCTTCATGATACCGGAATCGTTCCTACAGCGTGCCGACTAGGTGATTGAACAAGGCGGGTAATTGCTGTCGCGGCGTCGATGCCTCCAATCGAAATTCCGGCGATCCAGTTAGGGTATATGCCCGCCTCCGCCAGTGCTTCGTAGACGCCGGCCTGGTAAGCGCCAAGCGCGCCGCCGCCCTGCAGCACCAGGGAGACAACCTCGAAAGGCAG
>Ga0137377_10003319_pt1 | contig 12435 bp, 8 predicted proteins | sample SagtaG_22_FD_104815 | JGI IMG/M metagenome (GOLD analysis project Ga0137377, IMG submission 104815) | Vadose zone soil microbial communities from Sagehorn Ranch, Mendocino, California, USA - Sage2_L_40_16 metaG | ecosystem: Environmental > Terrestrial > Soil > Vadose zone | place: USA... | reverse complement strand
TGCGCCTCCACTAGAATCACGCCCTCGGGAAGCTGATCCAGGACGGTTCGCAGGCGTTGCCGTTCGTCTGCGAGAGCAGCTTGCAGCCACGTCTCCGCCAGCGCTTCGGCCAGGTGAGGAGCACTCTCCGACAGGGTTGGCACCACGAGAGCATCCAGCTTTTCTTCTGTAGCAAACCCCGCCACCAGGACCCCTTCACACCGTGCTCCCTGTGCTCTCCACAGAGGCAGATAGACCACACATGCTACTTCTGGCAGCGCTAGCAACGTATCCCTCTCGCTGGATCCCTCCTGACCGGTCTCTCGTTCCTGAGATGTCCTCCTGATCAAAGGGGTCCGCTGCTGCATGGCCTCGAGAAGAGAGCCTCCACTCGTCCCCGCAAGAAAAGCTGGCAACACAGGCGTTTCTTGCGGCAAGCACTCTGGGGTGTGGGAAGCCAGCAGCGAGAGCGTTTCCTGCTCAGAACGCGTGCTATAGAGCGCCAGCAGATGGGGAGAGAAGCAGGTATCGATGGCACACAGCAATGCCTGCGCGAACGCTTGTGGCTCAGCGATGCTGCGCACACTCAAGAGGATCGTTTCCAGGTGCCCGTGTCGCTGCTGCTCCAGTTCCAGTTCCTGCTGTGCCTGTGCGAGATCCGTCCTGGCTTGTTCGGCGCTCTTCTGAGCTTGTACCTGAAGCGTGACCTCTGCGATCGTTAAGAGCACATACCTCACCTGACCCTGTTCAGCGATCGGCTCCAGGCTCCAATCCCAGTATCTCGCCTCACCCAGACGGGCTGAAGCAGCATATGCTTCCATACGAGAGGAGGCTCCTGTTTCCACCACCCCGCGGAACAGCGCTGCGATCTCAGTGTATATTGCACGAGGCAGGAACTCGATCAAGGGGTGGCCAAGCGCATGCCCATGCTGCCACTGCGGCTCAAGTAGAGCTTGATAACGCGTATTGGCAGCGAGCAAACGCAGTTCATGAGCATCAAAAAGAGCCATCCCCGCCGGCGCATGCTCCAACATGAGAGGAGCATAGGCTCCCAGAGCGGTTTCTTGTTCAGTCTGCATAGCAAACCCGATACCCCCGTTTCAGGAGAGAAGGCGTTTCTCTCTGGCATTGCATTGTGATGAGATCCTATCTTCGTTCTTTTTTCGACCCACTCCGACTCCCAAGTATGGTATGATCTGATCAATCGTATCACATTTTCACCACGGTCTGGTATATTTTTTATTTAAATGAGTAGGAGAGAGAATACCTATACGCTCTTCCCCTACGAAGAGGAGAGGGAGCGGTTGCATCTCTCCAAGGAGGCAGACAGATGACCGATATCTCGAATGCGTCTTCTGAGACACAGGATTCTGAGGGCTATGTCCTTCCTGCGGAAAACGCGGCAGAAATGGCACGCTTGATGCTGCAAGATCACATGTTCACCCGGGCAATGGGAGGACCGCTCCCTGAACAAACCGATCTCTCAGCGGTGCACCAGGTGCTTGACATCGGGTGTGGGCCAGGGGGGTGGCTCTTCGACCTGGTGATGCAGTATCCGCATATGCATGTGGTGGGCATTGACATTAGTCACCTCATGATTGAGTATGCGAAGAGCCTGGCTCTCTCACAGAATCTTCCGCAGTTGCAGTTTCGCGTGATGGATGCCACACAGCCACTGGACTTTCCCGACAATTCCTTTGACATGGTCAATGGGCGCATCCTCACGGGATTTCTGTCCAAGCGTCATTGGCCAGCGCTGCTCTCGGAGTGTTATCGGATCACGCGGCCAGGGGGGCTTCTGCGCTTAACGGAACCAGAATGGGGCTTTACCACGAGTGCCGCCTATGGAAGGCTCTCCAGCTTTTCCGCCCTCAGCCTGTACCGGGCGGGTCATTCCTTTTCGCCTGATGGACGCTTCGTTGGAACCACTCCGGTATTGCACTTGTTGATGCGGCGAGCAGGCTACCAGAACATTCAGCATCAAGCACATGCGATTGACTATTCAGCGGGCTCAGAGATTCATGAGAGTAACGTCCAAAACGTCCTGATCGTCCACAAACTGCTCCAGCCTTTTCTCGCGAAGATGGGAGTCGCCACGCAAGAGGAGCTGGAGTATCTCCACGAGCAGATGGAAAAAGAGTTCCAGGCAGACGATTTCTGTGGTCTCGACTACCATCTGACGGTCTGGGGACGCAAAGGCTAGTCTGACCCTACTCGTTCGGCGGGTTCGATCTCTGCCTCTTAAGCTCACTCACGCGCTGCTTCACCTCGCGCCTGCGTGCACGGCTGGCTGCCGTAGGACGCGTTCGCCTGCGCGGCTTCCGCACCCTCTGCATTTCCTGCAGGCGGGCGGCCATGCGCTCGAAAGCTGCCTCGCGGTTAGCATGTTGGGAGCGCCGCTCCACTGCCGTCACAGTTATTCCCGTTGGGCGATGAACCAGGCGCACGCCCGTTTCGACTTTATTGCGATGCTGGCCGCCGGGGCCGCTGGCGATGAAGAACTCCAGGTCACTATCGCGCTCCAGCGATTCACGGTCGGTCGGGTAAGGACCCATCATATTCACTATCTTCTCGCATACCACGTTTACTACGTGCGGATATCCTTGCGCTTCAAACAGATACCAATGGCGAAAGTAAGAACTATAATAATTATACCTAAGGCAAGCCAGGAGAGCAGGATGCGGTTGGTGGCATCCGCCTGGCTATAGATCGAGTAGAGCGTACCGTGATAGGTATAATCATTTCCAAACAGCCTGTCCCCACTTATCTTATCGCTGTGCAGGCCAATTGTTGAACCCAAAGCGGCCATCGCCCAGCGTATCGGGAAAATAGCTGCCACCACGGTGGAGAACCAGTCTTTGAGCGGGATAATGGAACCGGCGAAGATGACCTGGGGAATGAGAATGACCGGCAGCAGGGTATTGGCATTGTCTTCATTGGTTGCCATAGCCGAGACAGCCAGCCCAACAATCACGCCTGCCACCGCTGACAGCGCCAGGGTGATATACACCTCCAACAGCACGGGAAGGAAGACTCCCTCGTGGAACGGCTCGAATATATGCACTATAAGGACCATCGACGCTGTCTGGAGCAGGGCTAACACGCCCAACACGACTATCTTGGAAAACATATAAGGCACAATGCCCAGGTTAACCAGGCGCTCGCGGCGATAGATGGCCCCCTCCTTGACGATCTCACGTGCCCCGTTAATACACCCGAACAGCGCGGCAATAAAGCAAATGAGGAAAATGACTCTTTGCGCGTCCCCACTTTGACCGGTAATGATGAAGTCTTGCAGGGCCTCGTTTGTACCCTGTCTGGCATAGGCTATGCCATTGGGATCATTTTTGAGAAAATTAACCACCTGGTCACAACTCACCACGTGCACTTGAGGAGCAACGCCCGGCAGAGCCAGAGGACCGGCAGCCGTGAAAATTTGAGGCGTGCACTGCACAATCTTGTTGGCGTTAAAGATGTCGGCTCCCAGCTCGACTCTTGCCAGGACCATCAAGAGTATAGCAATGAGGGGAGCTTCCAGGAGGAGGATCAGGAGATTGCCCATATTGTTCCTGAGCAACTCCATATGACGCGTAGAAAGGAGCAGGAACTGCTTCCAGGGATTGCCGCGCCTGGGTTTTTTGCTTTCCTTGACCTCGGGCTGTCCGCCGCTACCATTGGCACCATTGTTGCCTGTCGGAGTGTCTTGCAATGGCTTAGCGACGTACTCCTGATAATCCGGGGAGAGCTTAAAACGTGCCTCGGCCTCCTCGAGGAGGTTGGGATTCTCCTTAATTGGCTCCAGGCTATTGTAAATCTGGGCAAATTCGGTCTTACCGAAATAGGCCTTGGCCTTCTCAGGGGGCCCAAAGTAGGCTAAACGACCGCCAGGAGCCAGGAAGCAGACATAGTCGCACACGTTAATGTTGTTCGTAGCATGTGTCACCAGCAGGATAGTATGTCCCTTGTCGGCCAATTTGCGCAGGAGGAACATCATCTTCAAATCCAGGCCGGGATCGAGACCCGAGGTCGGCTCATCCAGGAAGAAGAGACTGGGGTTGGCCAGCAATTCCAGGGCAATGGAGACGCGCTTGCGCTGTCCCCCTGAAAGTTTTTTGACCAGCAGAGCTCGCCGGTCGGTCATCTCCACGTCTTCTAGCACTTCATTGATACGCTGCTGGATTTGCTCACCGGTGAAATCGCCCGGCAGGCGCATCCTGGCAGCATAGTACAGGGCACGCTCGACGGTCAGGTCGCGGTGAACGATGTCATCCTGCGGCACATAGCCAAGCTGAGAGCTGAATGTCGCCAGGTTACGGTAATAGTCCTGGCCGTTGTAGAGCACCGTGCCCTGGTGCGCCGGACGCAGCCCACTGAGCGCGTCCAGCAGCATAGATTTGCCTGCGCCGGATCCGCCGACCAGGGCCACGAACGTACGCGGGGGAATGGACAGGGAGATATTGTTGAGCAATACATCTGCATTGTTGCCTGACTTTTTGAGGTTGAGAGCATCGATACGGATGTATTTGCTCTCATCGTATTCCATCAACCGCGTACTTTCGTAAACCAGCTTATACGGCCCTATGCGTATATCATCTCCCATCTTCAATAGATGGTTGGTGACGACCTGGGAATTGACGTAGAGGTGATTGGTGCTGCCCAGATCATAGATGCGGTAAGAGCCGTTCTCGCGCGCCATGCGCGCATGATAGCCGGAAACCTGCGGGTGAGGCAGGACAACCTTATTATCTGGCATGCGTCCAATGGTGATCTCAGCATCATCCAGCTTGATCGGCTGAATGGGTGGCAGCATCTCCTGTTCCGCGCCACTCCCATCATGGTAAGTCAGCGTAATCAGCGTGTCATGTTCGTTGCCGATGCGGAAGAGGTCTCCACGGGTCAGCGGCTTGCGAAACGACTCATCTCCACGAACTTTGTGACCTTGATAGAGCAGCCCGTTCGCAGTCCCCTGTCGATCAGGGTGAGGATGGATAAGGATCAATGAATTGCCTTGACGCACAATCTGAAGGTGCAGACCCGAGACACTCGTATCGTTGATCACGATATCATTCGTGGCATCTCGCCCAATATTGATGACATCTTTGACAAGCGGGTAAGACTTCTTAGCCGGGAATGTGTTACTGGTGACCTCAAGTGTAGGTACGCCCAGTGCCGCAAAGGGCGCAATTTCTGTCCCAAATGGCCGCGCAATCAACCCTGTAGGGTTGTGTACTTGAGCAAGTGATGGCGGTGTCTCTACTGCATCTAATGCAGGAGTTAGTGTAATCATCTGCAACGTGTCATTAGACAGCTCATTTGCTTCAGCATTAGCGAGAAAAAGGAAGGTGGTATCTCCCCCCAGGACGACGGTGGTATTGTTGGAGATATCTGCCTGCTGTACGTTTTGTGCATTGATAGTGATGCTACTTGCCTGGGGATGCTTTTGAATACTCCAGGAGCCGTGGTTCCAGAGAAGCCGGGCGTGGTATTTTGCCACGTGCAAATCCTCCTCGATAACAATATCGTTACCTGGATCGCGGCCAATGGTGGTAATCGGCTTGTCAATCTGAAAAGTAACGCCTGTCAGCGGGCCCTTGAGAAACTTGATCGAGGCTAAACTTTGGGGTTTATTTATTGCGTTCACCTGCTATCTCCTGTCTTGCTGAGAAAGTGGTTGCAATACGGGTTATCCTGGCAGTGGTTTCCTCCAGTATGCAAATTATATGGCATAGCTCAGCAGATAGCAATATCTAAAAAATTAGTGCTGTGGAGCGACTGCGTCGCTCTACAGCACTAATTTTTTAGAAAAGAAAAAGCAGCAAGACTATTTGTCTCTTCCCTTTCACTTCCTCACGAACGCCATTCCCACCGCTGCGAGCAGAAAAGCCAGCACCGCCATCGCAAAAACCAGCTGGTAGCCCAGCACTGTCTGCCCGCCTCCGGCCGCGACATTGATTACCACACTACCCAGCAGTGGGGCCATAACCGCCGGAAGCGTCGCCGAAGCATTCCACACGCCGAGGTCTTTCCCCGCTTTCTCCAGTGACGGCAGCACGTCGATTGATAGGGCCCAATCCACGCTCGTATATGCCCCATACCCCAACCCGAACAGTATCCCCAGGGGCCAGAGCCACATTGCAAGGTGGCCTGGAAAGATCACAAACGCCAGCGTAGCCAGGCTCATACACATTGTGGCCACACATACGACGGGAGCCCGTCGCTTGAAACGATCCGACAGCTTCCCGGACACTATTCCGCTCACCACCGCACCGCCCAATGCCAGGATCGCCACGATGCCTGTGACCTGCACAAAATTTGTAATATGCTGCACCCTGGCAAAATAGTACTCGATATACGTCATGAACAGCGACAGCCCCAGCATCAGAGACGCTCGTGTTAGAAACACCAGCGTAAAATTGTAGTTGCGCCAGGGCTCTATCCAGTCATGCAGGAAGCGGGCAGCAAACTCGAGCAGCGTCTTTTTTCTGGCAATTACACGCTTCTGTCTCAGCAGCGGCAGTTCGCGCACGCCAAACACCGTAACCAGCACGCCCAACAGCACAAGGAAGGCTGTCACTGCATAATAAATGCCTGCACCTGAGCGGATCAGGCTCGGGCTATACGCGTGCAGGTTCATCCCGCCAAGTAACCATGCTGCAAGGCCCAGCCCGACCACGTTGCCCAGGAGCGTCATCCCGCCAACATAGCCCGCCGTCTCTCCCCGCTGCTCCACAGGCACACAATCCGGCATCAGACTTTGATAAGCAGGGGTCAGGATATTCTTCCCCACCAGTAAGAGCGTCAGCCCGACCAGAAACATCACCATACTCCCGGCATCCACTAGCAACGGGGTACTCAGCACCAGTAACAAACCGCCGGTGACAATATAAGGGCGGCGGCGGCCAAAACCACCGCATGTCTGATCAGAAAAGGTTCCGATAAGGGGGGGCATGAACAACGAAATGACCGCCGCTCCCAGCATAAGCCAGCTTAGAAACAGTACCTGCTGTGCGCTTCCCACCTGGCTCGCGGTAATAAAAAGCACAACCTGTGTTGGAATGACAATTGGTAACAGAGCCGCCGACTGCGCGTTGAGAGCAAACCACAGCACATTTAACACCACCTGTCCCCTCATCGAGAGTCGAGGAACCTTTACCTCGCTGGCCCGCTCCCTTAATACACGCTCACTAACTTTTTCTCTATCTTGTACAGAATACATTGCGTCCTCTCTTGCGAATTTCCTCTTAAAGAATACGCTTCAGTCTCTCCCAAAGCAACGCCTATTAAAGCATATTCTGAAAATGCACTTTCCTCCCTGATGCTTCCCGGAAAGGCACTACAAGCACCTCTAGCACACTTATCTCCAGTACTCGCTTTGCGATGTACATAGTACTTTTTACCTTTTGATCCGTGCTGGATAAATCCGCACTCTACACTCTGTAGAGTGTGGATTTATCCAGCACGGACAGAGCATCGCGTCGCTCTGCTACTTGCTCCCCTAGCCTCACGCGATGCCTGCTCCGCGCAGCACCATTTCAAGGGCAGCGACCACAATTACCGTCAGGAAAGTGATGCGCAGGATCTTGTTGCTCAGGCGCTCCAGCACGCGCGCACCAACCAGCGCTCCGATCAGGACGCCCAGGGCAACAGGAGCAGCGATCAACGGTGGAATATCACCGCGCGAAAAGTAAATGCCTGCGCTGGCAGCCGCGGTCACACCGATCATGAAATTGCTGGTAGTGGTGGACACCTTCATGGGCAGCCGCATGACCACATCGAGTGCCAGAACCTTGAAGGTGCCACTACCGATCCCTAGCAGGCCCGAAATGAGCCCGGCAACATACATCATTGCCAGGCCGAGGGGTGTGCGCGTTACTTCGTACGACACTTCGCGATGCAGGTGATGATCGGGATAGGAACCGTTGAGATGGAGCCAGTTCGCCCAGCGATCATTCTTGACACCCTGCGGTAGTTCCTCACCGATCTTAAAGACCAGCGGGGCAGCGGAGATGAGCAGAATGATACCAAAAATGACCGAGAGGAGCTCTGGAGCCAGCAGCCCCGCGAGGAAGGCTCCGCAAATGGCCCCGATCGTCGTTCCCAGTTCCAGGAACATGCCCAGGCGCAGGTTCGTTATGCGGTCCTTCACATAGGCAGCAGCGGCCCCACTGGACGTAGCAATCACCGAGATGATACTGGCTCCAATAGCGAAATAAATCGGAAATCCGAAGACCAGGGTCAACAGAGGCACAATCAGCACCCCTCCGCCAAGACCAACGAGCGAACCCAATAGGCCTGCTGCAATCGCTGCGAGAAAAATCAGCGCGGGATAGATCCAGGAGTATTCCCCGTGTTGAAAGCGCTGGTGTTGCCCCACGACCACCACACCACCCACATAGAAAATGCTGAACAGGAGAATAAGCAGCACCACAGTCGTAATCACCACAAAACGCCAATCACGTTCCACCGCAAAGGCGACAATCGAGACTGCTACGCGGGCCACTGGCGTAGCGATCAGCAAGAGTAATCCGAGTGTGATTACCGCTTGTGGACGGAGTATGAGCAACCCTGCCCAGACCTGCCCAAAGGTTTGCGGGAACATCTGGAGCTTTTGCGGTGCGAACTTATTCGGCTGTAGCAACTCGAGGAATAATCCAATGAAAATGACGGCAGCGCTGAGTATGACTCCCCCTTGCAGGACCCATCCAATCATGGTGTAGGTCCTGGCTACTACCTGCGAGGTTGGCGGCTTCGAGGGAGATGGTATCTTCAGTTCATCTCCCTTACCTGGTTCGCTTGGAGGAAGCTTTGCCTGCACCTTCTCTTCTTCCCTTCTCTAGAGATCCAGTAGAAAACAACTATCATGCTCTCTTTTTATTACGCATCTCATACTACCTCTAGATACTCTGCCAGGGTCTCAAAAACACTCTAGAGTTCCCTTTCTTATGCTCCTCTTCGTATACTAATTTATAGATGATTTTTTTGTAACACAGCACGGTTTCCTTCCAGGAAGGACTGGATGATATAAAAATGTCTTTTCTGACACTCCCCCGGCTAAAGCGCGGGGGGTTCTTGGTTCAGCCAGGGGGCTTGCCACTTACCATCGCTGGTGAAGTAGTAGAGGTCCCCTGTCCCCAAGCGTTCACGGGACGAGCCCGCCGGTTCCCGTCTGCCCGCCGGTACCGTCCAATGCTTTCTGCAAGATGTTGAGGGCCGCATTCTGATCCCGATCCAAGACCACGCCACAGCCATGACACACGTGGGTCCGCACACTCAGGCTTTTCTTGACCCGTGTGCCACACTGCGAGCAGTTCTGGCTGGTGTAGTGCGCTGGAACGGCAATGATAGAAATGGCATGCAGCAAGCCATAGTAGTTGAGCCAGTGAAGGAAGATACCCCATCCGGCATCCTGGATAGATTTGGCCAGATGGCGATTTCTGAGCATATGGCGTATCTGGAGATGCTCATAGGCAATCAAGTCGTGAGACGAGACAAGCGCGTTTGCCGTCTTCCTGGCAAAATCTTCACGCTGCCTTTGCACTTTCAGATAGCCCTTCGCCAGCGCCTTGCGGGCCTTCTGGCGGTTCTTGCTCCCGTGCTTCTTTCGGGAGAGCTGCCGATGCAAGCGTTTGAGTCGTTTCTCCGCCTTGCGGTAGTGGCGCGGGTTGGTCACCGTATGACCTTGGGAGTCGGTAGAGAAGCTCGTGAGTCCCACATCGATGCCGATCTGCTTGCCTGTCGCGACGTGTGCGATCACGCGGTGCGCTTGGATGGCGAACTGCACGTAGTAGCCATGGGCTCGACGCAGGATACGTACACGCTTGATCTGCTTGGTGGGGAAGGTGGCAATCTGCTGCTTGCGATTGCCAACGAGCCGCAGGCGACCAATGCCACAGCCATCCGTGAAGGTGATGTGTTTGCCATCGGCTTCCAGCTTCCAGCCGGTCGCTTTGTACTCCACGGAACGGTTATTGTGTTGGAACTTGGGATAGCCCTTCGAACCTGCCTGCTTGGCGAGGCAGTTCGCGTAGAAACGGCTAATAGCGCACCAGGCTCGATCTGCGGCAGCTTGGCGTGCCTGAGAATTGAGACACGTCGCAAAGGGATACTCACGGGCCAGAGTGGCACAATAGCATTGGAGGTCATTGTGGGACACGCCCGTCTCATCCATCCACAAGCGCAAGCACTTATTTCTGATGAACTGGGTGATGCGAATAGCATGATCCATGGCTGCACATTGTGCTGGGTTGCCGTCCACCTTGTACTCGTAGATGAGCATCCTCTTGCCCTTTCTGGCTTGTGGTGCTACGATTCTACATCAGAATGACGGTGCCATGCAAGAGGTGAATGCATGTCCAGGAAACGAAAAACCATCGACTTGACGGAGACCCAGGTCGTGCGTTTAGAACACAAGAGCCAGCAGGAAAACGGGTCTGAGGCGCAGATCGTGAGACGGGCACTCGATGCCTCTTTCGCGTGGGATGACCCAACCTCTACCCCTCATCCCCAACCCCAAATAAGCAAGGCCCATTCATCCCCGCTCTCAAGAGACGGGGCTTTCTGGACCGTTGACTGTAAGGAGAAATATATGGCAACAAGTGCATCAACAGTGGTAGGCGTCTTTAAAAGTCGTGCACAAGCGGAGCGGGCTGTAGAGGCTCTCCAACAGAGCGGATTTAGCGACGAGCAGATCATGTTTGCAGGACATGGACCCGCGTCGACCGGGAGTATTCTGGATCAACTCAAAAGCCTGTTTGCGGGGCAGGACACTCCAACCGGCAGTGTCGTCAATGATCTCATAAGTATGGGCGTACCGGCAGAGGATGCAGATTACTACCAGCATGAATACGAGACTGGCCATAGTATCGTCATAGTCACGACTAACGGCCCCCGGCAGGAGCCGATTGATATCCTTGCCAGCTACGGAGGGTACGGTACTAATAAGCCTTCTGCATAGACAGGCTCATGCGGTGACCCTCTTTGCTCAAGATGTAGAACACAAGGGAGTGCCAAATACGTGCTCCCTGGTGCATTTGCACTTGATCTTTGCGGGTGTGGTGTGTATACTTTCCCTCCAGGGGCGGCAGGAGCACTGTCCTTTCACGACCCGCTTGAGGGTACTGAAAATGGGAAGGATCCACAAATGAAAATTGCGCATATTGCTCCCCCCTGGCTCCCCATTCCCCCAAAGAACTATGGCGGGACGGAGAGTGTCATCGCTGACCTGGTCGAGGAGCAGATTGCCCAGGGACATGACGTGACGCTGTTTGCCCCAGATGACGCCCGCACCTCGGCCAGGCTGGTTTCCTTCTTCCCGCGATCGCTCCGGGAAGAGGGGGTGCCCTGGTCGGCCCACCTCAAAGCGTATTACCACCTGGAGCAAGCCGTGGAGGCTGTCAAAACGAGTGACTTTGATATCGTCCACACCCACCTGTCCGCCAGCACTGATCTCTACCTGTTCCCATTGACGGCCCCGCTTCGCGTACCGCATGTGACCACCTTGCACAGCCGGTTTCCCTTCGATCACGCGGACCATTGGTCAGGAGATGCGGACACCTTCTACCTGAATAAGTGGGCCGACTCCGTGCCCATCGTGACGATCAGTGAGCATGCCCTTGCCGAAGCACCATCCCAACTGCGCGTGGTGGGGGTGGTGTATAATGGCATCTTGATACAGCAGTACATTCCCTCGGCAAAGCCACGAGGCGAGTACCTGGTCTGGCTCGGCCGCTTTGTGCCAGAAAAGGGTCCGCACCTGGCGTGTGAGGCAGCTAAACGTGCCGGGAGGCCCCTGGTGCTCGCAGGAACAATCGACCGTTCGCTGCAGGAGTCGACGCGCTACTTTCACGAGACTATCGAGCCACAGATCGACCAGCAGCAGATCCGCTACGTCGGCCCGGTAAACCTGAAGCAGAAAATTGACCTCTTGAGTCGTGCCTACGGGTTCCTCAACCCGATCGAGTGGGAAGAACCCTTTGGCATGGTCATGATCGAAGCCATGGCACTGGGATGTCCGGTCATCTCCTTTGCCCGCGGAGCGGCACCGGAGTTGATTGTGCATGGGGAAACAGGCTTCCTGGTCCACACCGTCGATGAGATGGTCCAGTGCATCCCACGACTTGCTCAGATTGATCGACAGTCCATCCGTACCTACGTGGAACGCAACTTCTCTGCTCGTGCCATGGCAAACAACTATGCGAAGGTGTACCGGCGCCTGCTTCCCGGAAACCATGCGGCAACAGAGCGCAGCCACACATAGCAAAGCAGCGGCAACACAAGCACCACCAGCTTATTATATTGAAAAGCCTTCTTGAAGTTGCCGTGAAAAACGCTCGAGATAGCCCGCGTCATACCACAACCGGGACAGCGAACGCCGAACACATTGCGGATCAAGCAAAAAGAACGGCGCGACTCCAACCAGGAAGTGGGAACCACGATAAAAAAGAAGGGCAGGAGAAG
>Ga0137377_10003305_pt1 | contig 12442 bp, 7 predicted proteins | sample SagtaG_22_FD_104815 | JGI IMG/M metagenome (GOLD analysis project Ga0137377, IMG submission 104815) | Vadose zone soil microbial communities from Sagehorn Ranch, Mendocino, California, USA - Sage2_L_40_16 metaG | ecosystem: Environmental > Terrestrial > Soil > Vadose zone | place: USA... | reverse complement strand
TACCGCAACCGCAGGTGCCTGGTGCCGGCGAGCGCGTTTTTCGAATGGAGCGGCCCAAGCGGCCGACGCACCAAGTGGCGCATCCGCCCGTGGGACCAGCCGCTGTTCGGACTGGCCGGCCTGTGGGAGCGCTGGATCGACCCGCACAGCGGTCAACCCGTGGAGACCTACGCGATCGTGACGACGCCCGCCAACGGGACGCTCGCGGATCTTCACGACCGGATGCCCGTGATCGTAACGCCCGGCCGCTACGGGGATTGGCTGGACCCGAGCTGCATGCAGGTCAATTTTTTCGTGCCCGTGGATGAGGCTGGGTTGAAAATCGAGTTGGGGTAGCAGACCGCCAGCTAGGAGCGGCCGTACAGCACGAACGCGGCCCAGGTGCCCGGGTTGTTGATCCGGGGATCCGGATCGTGAGCGAATTGCCGCTGCGTTGCTCGCAGAGCGGCGGAAGGTCGCATTCCTCGCCTGAGCTGATCGAAAAAGCCGGACATGAAGCGCTGCGTCAGGTCGTCGGCGACCTCCCACAGCGATAAGACGGCGGCCTGATTGCCCGCTGCCAGCGCCGCAAACGCGAAGCCCAGCAGGCCCTGGCCCGGTTCATATCGCCCCACTGCGGTCCCGCATCCTGCAAGCACCAGCAGCTCGCTGCCCATCTTCAAATTGGCCAGCTCGGCCGCCGTCAATATGCCGGCAGCTGCATTGACGGACCCCGCTCCATTCAGAAGCAACATCGACCGTTCCGGGTCGTTCGGAAAGGAAAGCGCGTGCGCCGCAATGTGCACGTAGCGGTACTTCGAAAGCGAACCGTCGTGGCTCGCCTTCACAAGCCTGGCCTTGGTCGCTTCCGATCCGCGAATGACGGTGGTACGAACCGGGGCGAAGTTCCGGGAGACCGCCTCGGCCTCTTTCGACGCGAAGGGCAACGGATGCCTGGAAGCGTATTCGAGCATCGACCGGATCGAATCGCCGTGCGACGGCATGTCGACTGCGTCGGCCGGAACCGGTTTGACGGCGGCGATGTCGTCGACAGCGAAAGACAGCAGGTCCTTCGCCCAGGCCCCGTGATCGGCTGAACCGATGAGCGCGGCGTACGTCCCGAGCGACGGAGCGTAGAGGACCTCGAACCGGTCGATCGCGGCGACCCCGTCTATCGGCATTGCGCCGAACGGAAGGCTGTTCAGCTCGTCGTCGGCCACGACGACAAAGCGGCGCGCCCCCGGTGCAGCCAGCCGCAGCGGATCGAAAATCGCGCGCGCGACCCGCTCGGCAAGCTGCTGCGCAGACAGATGGTGACCGACCGCCGAGGCCGGTCGCTCGTAGCCGAGAACGAGCCGATTGCCCTCGGTCGGCCACGCTCGCGCCGGCACGCCTCCCAAAAGACTCATCCAGGCGCGCATCGCGATGCGAACATCGGGCTCATGGTCCAGCATCACGAATCGAACCGGCGAATCGCGCGCGATGACGAGGGCCCACCAACGATCCGCGGACAACTGAACGGAAACGACGACCGTTCCGGCATCGAGCATGCTGCGCAACCGGCTCACCGGAGGTACCGCAGCAGGTTTGACCCGATAGCGCTGACTGATCAGCCTTTCGATCTCGTCTCGTGCGGCTACGGACAGGCTGCGCCGGGTTTCCAATTTGACGCGGTCGACGATATCGGCCTGCAGCGAAAGTTGCTCATCGAGCTCGTGGACTTCGGAGATCAGGGCGCCGAGCCTTTGGCGTGCCTCGGTCGGCATCGCTTGCGCCAGCCAGTCACGCTCGAAGAAGCGGTCACCCAGCCTGCGATCGCGAGCCAGTTCGGAAATTCGAATGGCCTCGTCGATCTCACCGTCCTGCGCGTTCAGCAGCGCAAGCGTTCGGTAGCCGAGGTTCTGGCTGTGGTCGGTGACCCACTTCGAGAACCAATGGTCCCGCGTATCGGATCCCGGGGCTGCCGCCAGCCGGGACTTCTCAGCCATCGCGACCAGCTGCTGCAAGAGCTGCTTCGCCGCCCGTCGGTCGCCGTATCGATAGTTGGCCCACGCGAGCGTCGATAAGGCGTACATCGCGGTCGAGCTTCCCGCCCCCTCCCGGCCGCGCAGTTCGTTCCATCCGTCCCGCAATTTTGCAAGCGCTCGGCCGACCACTTCGGTCGACGGCGAATCAGTCAGCAGGCAGAGCCCGACCAGCGTCTTCGAAAGTGCTCTGAGTTGCAGATCCGGCGGCAGACTGCCTCGATTTTCGTCGAACACCCTTTGCACGACCGGGCAGATTCGAGCGACGCGGCCGCTTTGAACCAGTACGAGCGCGTAGCCGAGCAGCGCCCGAGCGGTGTCGTCCGAGTTTTCGCCGAGGATCGTCGTGTATTCCTGCCAGGTGGACCGCAAAATCTCCTCGGCGGCGTCGAGATTGCCCTGCGCGCCCTCGATGCTCCCCAGTAGCGCCAGCGTCCTGAGCGTCAGCTGGCGGGGCACGCGGGTCGCAGCGCGGCCGGATTCATCGAGCATCGCACCGATCAGCGCGCGGGCCGTGTCGTATCGCCCGAATTCCTTGTACAGAAGGGCCAAAATCCAGGCCGTTTGAAGCGTGCGAACGTCGGCGAAACCAAGGTGCTCGACGCGCCACAGGAAGACTCTTGACGCTCCTTGCAGTGCCGACTCGAACTGTTCCAGGCGAGTCTGCATCCGTGCGATCTGCTCTTCAACGTCGATGACCCGGCCATCGCTCTGCCCGTGCGCGATGACCAGCTCATCGCGCAATTGGGTGAGCAGTTCGACGCTCTGGGTTTCGAGGTCAAGCAGCGCGAGGGCGTTCGCAAGCGCGCGAGTCGTCGAAATGCGCAGCGCGTCGCCCGGATTCCTGGCTCGATTGATCGAGTCTCGCAAGCCTTCCAGGTCGATTCGCGCCTGATGGTATTGGCCGAGCTCCAATCTGAGGTTGGCGATCCGCAATCGATTCGAAAGGCTTTCGTCCGAAGCGATGCCAAAGATGGCCAGGACGCCAGGTTGCAGCTGCAGACGAAGGACAAGGGCCGCTTCGTTCTTGTCGGAGAATGACAAAAGCCGGGCCCGGGCCAGTTCCAACCGCAGCCTGGATGGATGGTCATCCGGGAGCCCGGGTGCCCCGGCTTCGGAGGCGCTCGCAAGTATTTCCGCAGCCCTGTCCCAATGCCCGGCCTGCAGCAGCGTGTCCACCGCGAACGCGGCAAACTCCAGTCTTTGTGGAAACTGGGAAACGCTCAGCGGCGGCAAAAGAAAGAATGCGCGCGTCGCCAGCAGGCTCGCGCGTTCGGGATCATCGCCCTTTTGCGCATCCGATGCGCTGCCGGCAAGCGAGTAGGCGGTGGCCAGGTCGGCGAGCCTCGAATCCGACGTGCTTCGAACGAGGCCGTGGATGGACAGAACGCAGCTGGAGTCGAGCCCGAACTGCGCCTCGACCTTCAGCAGCGCCGGATCCGCATCGTTCTGCACCTGGGCGTCGGGCAGCGTGTCCAGCGGATGCTCCCGCGCTCGCATCGTTGCGCCCTGCTCGAAGAACTCCAGTCGCGCGACGACCTCGCTGCCGATCGCCAGTACTCCCTGCGCCGCATCGATCCGGTACCACTGCACGGCTTGCGATGCATTCGGTATCCAGGCCGCTCCGCAGGACCGGCCGGCCGTGACCTCAGTCGCGCTCGAGAGCGAGGCGATCGTCTGCAGTGCGACGGCGAGCGCGACGGGCGCCCACCGTCCGATGGCGGATTCACAATGCACCCCGGAAAGAAGCCCGGTGCGGGCCAAGGCCGCAGCGGAACCGAGGTCGACGAAGTGCTTGCCGTGACGGGACATCGGTTGCGGTCGGCCAGTGCCGTGACACCTCGAACGCTACGGCTGGGGCACCCATCAGGAAATAGCGAATTCCGGTTGATCGCTGTGCGAGGTTCGGCGCCACTTCGACCAATCCCGAGGCGCGAAATCGGCGGGCGTTTCGGCGCAATTCCGCGGTTCAGAAATTCAAGCTGGCGTAGGGCAACGCCGACACTTACGCAAGGGCCCGATCCAGAGAACGGGCCGACGAGCCCCGGAGCCGCACGGATGTACGAGGAAGATGACAGGGACGTCAACGTCCTGAAGACGGTGCTGCCGTTGATGTCGCGGCACGCAGCCGGCTATCACCCGATCAGCTACGCGGTCTGGTACGAGTACGCCAAAGGGGCGCGGCCGGATCTGCGGCGAAACGTCGACGAAGAACTGGCGCAGCACGAGCGGCTGACGGTCGCGCTCACCTACTCGATCTACTCCCGCTACCTGGTCCAGCCGGCCGAGCAGGCCCTGATGACCGCGCGCACGAACCTGCTGGAGCTCGCCGACCAGGTCAAGCACGCGGTGTACGAGGCCAACCAGGGCACGGCCGAGTTCGACTCGCACCTGTCCGAATTCCAGCGTCGGCTCTCGACGGCGACGACGGTCCAGGATCTGGGCACGAACGTTTCCTCGATGCAGGCCGAAACGCGACGCGTCAGCGACGGCTTCGGAAAGCTCACCAACGAGCTCGAACAGAGCAAGGTGGAGGTCAAGCGGCTGACCGAAGAGCTGCACCGGATTCGCGAGGACGCGCTCACCGATGCGCTGTCGGGGCTGCTGAACCGCCGCGGATTCGACCGGGAGCTCGAGCGCCTGACGCCCCCGGACAGCGCGCCGGAGGGGACTCTCGCGCTGATCATGCTCGACATCGATCACTTCAAGAAGGTCAACGATACCTACGGCCATCCGCTGGGCGACCGCGTGATCGCGGCGGTCGGCCAGTCAATCCGCGAATGCCTGGGCCAGGCGGGAGTGGCGGCACGCTACGGCGGCGAGGAGTTCGCGGTGCTGCTGCCCTCTCACAAGATCGAACTCGCCGAGCACATGGCGCAATCGATCCGCACGCGCATCGAGCAGGGCACGATCCGCAGACGACATGGAGAGGCGCCGGTCGGCGCAGTCACCGTGTCGGCCGGCGTTGCGGTCTGGCACTCGGAGGACGACGCGTCCTCGCTGATCGAGCGCGCCGACCGGGCGCTGTACGCCTCAAAGCGGGCCGGGCGCAACCGCGTCACGGTCGACTGCCTGCAGAGCGGGCAAAGCGACGGCGTGCAAGTGGCTGCCCGCGTGGTTAGCGCGAGCTAAAGGCCGTTCAGGTCGTCCGGCGCAAGACGATGGACCTGCTGACATCCTTGCTCAAGCTGTTGGGCCGCGCCCAGGCGCCCGACACGGGCTTCGTCGAACCCGCCGGCCTCCTGTCACCGGCCCGAGCGGCAGCCGCACCGCCGGCCAGACCGGCAGTCCGATCAGCGGCCGGACCGGTTCCGGCCCTAGACGTGCCGCGCCCGTTCGAAGGGAACGTGAACCGACACTTCACGGCCGCACTGCTTGGCGTTGGCACCCTGCGCGCGTCCGAGGTCGGATCGGCCGAGCGCCGCATCGTCGAGCAACTCGAGGAACTCGCCGGCGACAGCCGCGCTTCGAACCTGGTGCCCCGATTGCCGGTCGTGTTGCCGCGGCTGATCGCTCTGGTGAGGCGCGATGACGTGTCGCCGCGTGACTTGGCCGAGCGCCTGTCGAGCGATCCGACGCTGGTGGGGGAGCTGGTGCGCCTTGCCAATTCGCCGCGATACCGCACGGGGCGCGACATTGCCGATCTGCAAGGGGCTGTCATCGCGCTCGGCCAGCGCGGATTGATGCAGCTGGTGATCAGCGCCGCCATGCGACCGATCTTCAACGCCCAGCAAGGTCGCTTCAGCCGCAATGCCAGCACGAGGGTGTGGGACCTTACGGAGCGCTGCTCTCACGCGTGTGCCCATTTGTGCAGCAACGCGACGGGACGCTTTCAAGCCTACCTGGCCGGGATGGCGGCCAACATCGGATTGATCACGGCGCTGCGCGTGCTCGATGCCGATTACTGGGAGCAGCCGTCCGACGCCGAGGACTTCCACGATGCCCTCGCCCGTGCGGCAGCGAAACTTTCGGGGCGGATCGCCCGCCAATGGGAATTCCCGCCCACGGTGTGCCGCGCTATCGACCAGGGCGCCGTTTGCCCGCCCGGAACGGCCGGTGGCGAATTGAGTGAGGTGCTGCGTACGGCCGATCGCATCAGCAAGTGGCATGTGCTGGTGCCGGGGCTGAGCGCCACGGCGCTCCAGGGTCTGGACGATTCGGAGCGTGGTTGCTACATCGAGCTCGAATGCGCTTTCAGCCGCTGAACGTGGATGGCTCGCGCGAAGCGCTGTAGCACGCACGTCAGATCGTCTACGAGGCGCTACACCGCTGGGCAGAACTAGCGCCTGGAACCGGGGAAGCTCCGCCGAGCGCGGCCGGCGAGTAGGTCGCGATGGGATTGAAGCTGCAGGCGTCGACTTGACCGACTTGAGCCCGTTGCGTCGATTGGTCCGCGGCCGGCCCGAGCAACGGCTGCAGCTCGGGCGCGAGCGCCTTCAGCAGCGAGACCGCCAGCGCGCTGGTGAAGCGATACTGACCGGCCTCCGGCCCCGACACGTAGGCAGTCACCGTGCCGTACAACCGATCGCTCAGGAAGAACACGAACGTCGCGGTCCGGTCCACCGGCCGCGCCTCGATCAGCCGATGCCCGGGCCCGAACGACTCGAAGCGGTTATCGCCCGTGCCGGTCTTGCCGCCGATCGGTAGCGGCTTGCCATCGGAACCGATAAAGACGCCGCGAACCCTGGACCCGGTTCCGTTGTCGACCACCCCCGCAAGGGCGCGGCGCAGCGTGGCTGCGACTTCCTCGGACATCACCCGTTCCTGAGCCTGCGGGCGATAGGCCATCTCGGTGTCGTAGGGCGTGCCGGCCGCGAAATGCACGCTCTCCAGGTCGGTCGTCGACTGTTTCACACCCCCGTTCAGGACGATCCCCATCAGCGTGGCGAGGGCGTCGGGCCGATCCCCGGAACTGCCGATCGCGGTGGCCAGCGATGGCACCAGCCGGCTGAACGGATAGCCGTGTCGCTTCCAGTCCTGCAGAACGCGGTCGAACGCCTGCTCTTCGACGAGCCCCTTGATACGGACATCCTGCTTGCGAGTGTTTCCGGTCCTGAACAGCCAGTCATAGGACTCCTGCCGCTCGCGGGCGCTCGCGGCGATGATCTGGGACCTCGTCGCGTCGGGATGAGTCTGCAGGTAGGCGACCAGCCAGAGCTCGAGTGGATTGACGCCGGCCAGGTAGCCACGATTGCCGAGCGAAAACTTGTCCGGCCCGTATCTCGCATACAGCTCGCCGGCGGATTGTTCCGACGGCACGTCGTGAATCCTGGGAGCGAGGAAGTCGCGCAGGTCCGCCACGGAGGCATCGGGCCGCACCGTGCGGAACATCACGATCAGCCGGCGCGGCGAGCGCCGCGCCCGGCTGGCGAGGCGATCGAGCGCCTCGGCCGGCGTCAGGCCCACGTAGTAGGAATAGAAGCGAGTCAGGTAAGCGCCGCCTTCTTGATCGGCGAAGCGCCGCAACAGATCCTCTCGCAGCGGGTTGGCGGCGGAGGTCAGGACTTCCTCGCGCGCGCCGAGGTCGGCCTCGTAGTGCCGAATCACATCGCGCAGCAGGCGCACGAAGGCAAGATTGATCGAGTGCTCGAAGGCCTGCTCGACCGTCGGCGTCTCGCGGTCTTCGGACCGCTCGAAATTGTGGAAGACGTGAACGCCGCCGCCGGTAAAGAACTCCTCGGATGGGTTGGCCGGGTAGCGGCGTTGCATCGCGGCATCCAGCATCGGCTGCAGTGCGCGGCGCTCCGGTGCGACGGCCAGCAGGTAGTCCGCCGCCCATCGGCGAAGCGGGTCGTCGGTCGTCGCGACCATCCGGCGCAACGCCGGCGTGGTCTGGGTCGACAATTCCCGATACAGGCTATCGACGACCTCGAGGTAGGTCGCGAGCGTCCTGAGCTTGGCCGTGGAGCCCAGAATGAGCTTGGCTTCCGAGTTGATGTCGAACGGCTGCTCCAAGCTGTCCGCGTGAATTCGGACGAGATTGCGGTCCTCGCCCCGCTCGTACAGGACCACGCTCCAGGCGACCCTGGCCGGGTCGACGCCGCCCAGCAACTGATCGCCGACCAGTCCGAGCTCCTTGACCGCCTGTGGATCCTTCAGCCGCTCGAGGACCGCTGCGATGCGGCTCTGCGCGGACCCGTCGATGCTGATCCGCGCCGACAGATCCAGACGGTCGAGGCTATAGACGTCGGGCAGGCCAAGCGCGGTCATCAACTCCGTGCGCACGGCGTCCACCGCTTTGCGCTCGACGAACGAGCCCGCGCTCAGCGCCGGCGACTCGGGCGTGAAGGCGAGCGGAAGCTTCAGCGCCGCGTCGCGCGATGCCGGATCGATCACGCCCGCAGCCGCCAGTGCGCGCAGATACCCGTTGGTCAAGCGCTCCAGATCCGCGCGACCGGCGTTCAAGTAGTAAGACGGCCGGCGCTGAGCGATCAGCAGGCTCAGTGCCTGCTTGTAGACCTGCGCGCGCGGCGCGTTCTCGGCCGGCGACGCAGCCGGTTCGGACAGCAGCCGGTTCGCTTCGGCCAGATCGACACCGAACCAGGCGCGCATTCCGTCGCCCAGGCCTATGACTTCGCCATGGCCGGGCCGCGAGCCCAACGGCGTCGAGTCGAGGTAGGTGGTGATGATCCGGCGCTGCGCAGCGATCGTCTCAGGACCGTCCAGGTAAGCGCGCGCAGTCGCCGTCGCCATCTGCCGCATCTTTTCGGAAACACCCTCGGTGCGCCCAGCCGGCGAGTGCCGATACTTCTCGATTTGAGTGGCCAAGGTGCTGGCGCCCCCGCGCCGCAGGTCCCGGTCCAGCACGCCACCCACCCGTCCGGCGGCCGCCAGCGCGAGGCGCCGCCACTCGACGGCAGGGTTGCGATAGGGGTGCTTCCGATCGAGAAGATCGCGATCCTCGATGAACCGGAGGGTGTCGACCAGAACGGAGGGGATTTGCTCGAAGCGTTCATAAGCGGCTGCCGGATAGGGCGCCGCTTGGAGCGGCTCGCCCCGACGATCGTTCAGCACGATTCCGGCCTGGAACTTCTCGTGGTAGACCGCGTAGCCGCCCGCCCCGATGAAGTCCAGCAGGTCGGGCGACTGGCGTGCCTGCCTCTCCACGTCGAAGCTGTGGCTCGTCAGCCGCTGAATCAGGGATGGCAGAGCGACATAGCCAAGACGCTGATCGTAAGGCCCGGACTTTGGAAAGCGTATGGCCGGACTCGGGCCGGCCTCGGCCTTGAACGTCATGTCCGTGACTGCGCCCCACACGAACAGCGATTGCAGGTAGGGCTGGTTCGCTTCCATCAGCACCAAGCCAAGGGCCACGATCGCGGTCCAGAACTCCGCTCGCTTGATCAGCGGCTTGTGGGGCTGCTCGGGCGATGCGATCGGGTCGGCCCCGGGCTCGGTGGTATCGGGCTCGATATCCGGTGCCGCGCCGCTGGGCGCGGGCGGAGCGGCGATCCGGGTCCGCTCTGCCGTGTCCGAGCCCGAGGCAAGACTATCGATTCCCGTGGCTGTCATGCCTCTTCAACCCCCGTCGCGCCGTTCGCCCTGCAGGTTTTCAAGCATTATCAGGCTCCACTTCGACAGATGATCCCAGGCAACGTTGCAACGCAGCGGTCGCATTGAACACGCGGATCTGCTTCTTATTCGCGCATCGATGCACGCGCGTTGAACCGATTCGTGCTTCGAAGGAATTAACCGGGGCCAGGGTCGGTCCCGACGCAATGGAATCAAAGCGCTCCCTGGCCCCCGCCATCGAGCAGCCTCAGAACCAGAAGACGAAAGGTGCCCAATGAAACCGACACTTGCCGCCTTGGTGATCGCCGTCTTGACACTCGCAGCGACTCAGGGGTTGTGAACAGATCAGTGCCGCGGCTGTGGCACGTCTAACGCGCCGGTCAAATCGCCCAGCTTGACCCGCGCATCCGGCAACGGCGTCAGCGCGAAACGGTGCTCGAGCAGTCGCAGTATCGACCCGGTGTCATACGGCGTGTGGTCGACGTAAGCTTTCTTCACGAACGGCGAAATCAGGATCGCCGGCACGCGCGTGCCCGGTCCCCACCGGTCGCCGTGGCCGGCCCCGGACGGCGGCGATGCGTGATCCCAGAAGCCGCCGTTCTCGTCGTAGGTGACGACGATCAGCGTCGAGCTCCAGGCCGGGCTGGCCTGGATCTTCCGGACCAGGTCGGCGATGTGGCGGTCGCCCGACAGTACGTCGGTGTAACCCGGATGCTGGTTCTGATCTCCGACCGGCTTGTAGAACGCCACCTGAGGCAGCCGGTCGCTCGCGATGTCCACCAGCAAGTCGGATAAATCCTTCAGGTGCTCGCGCCGCGCCGCTGTGCCAGGGGCATAGCGGCGGAAATAGTTATACGGTTGGTGATGCGGCTGGAAATTCACGCTGCCCGGCTGGTTGGAGTAGATCACGCCGCGCGAGGCGCCGCCCGGCTGGCTCGAGTCGGCCAGCGCCTGGTTCCAGCCGCCGGCGTACCAGGTCCAGCTGATGGAGCGCTCCGTCAGGCGGTCACCGATCGTCGGCGCTTCCTGCGGTGGCAGCGGCTTGCGTGACGGATCGGCCAGCTGCGGATCGCCGCCGGGCGCCGGCGCGATGCCGCTGGGCTGGTACGGCGGCTGCGTCGTGTTGATCGCGTAGCCGTCCGGCGTGATCGCCCCGTCCCGCTCCCACTGAACCGGGCCAGCCAGCGCGCTCGGCGGGGAGGCGGCCTTGCGCAGCAGCCGGCCCTGCGCGTCGAGCCGGCTCGTGAGCGCATCGGGCGCGTTCGGATACTGCGCAACGCAGCCACACGCAAGCCACACGTGGTTCATGAAAGAACCGCCGAACGTACCCATGAAGAAGTGGTCGGCGAGCGTGAACTCGCGCGCCAGCTGCCACAGCGCCATCGAACTGCCGTCGTAATAGCCCATCGCCAGAGCACCGGCATCGGACACGGCGGCAAACCGGTCGTTGCGGCCGCCGTCGATCTGCTCGATGTTCTGGTAGTAGCGGTGCAGCAGATCGCGCGTCGGAACCGACAGCGGAACGCGTGCCGGCTCCCCATCGATCCGAAACGGCCCGTTGGACAGCTTCGTGCCGAAGCGCGGATCGAAGTCCGGGCCATTGGCGTTCCACACCGGCGGCAGCACCGGAAGGACGCTGCCGTCGCGGTCGCGCTGCGTGCGCGCGTCGGCGCTCGCCTGCTCGATCCCGTCCGCTCCGGGAAACAGTCCATACAGGTTGTCGAAGCTGCGGTTTTCGCCGTAGATCACGACGATGTGCTGGATGCGGGCGAGCGTGTCGTCCACCGGCGCGGGGCGCGCGGTCGGGCCGCCCAACGCGCAGGCCGCAAGCGCGCAAAACCCGGCCGGCAGTGCAAGCGCCCGCGCCCGTTTCATGCAAACAGAACGCGACGCAGGCCTGCCTCGGCGACGCGGCGCACGAGCCGCCGGATCAGCAGCGGCAACGCAAGTGGCGCGATCAGCATGTCGGCCGCCATGCGGAGCGGGAAGCGGCGCCGCATGATGGAGTGCAGCTCGGACTGCCATTGCTCGAAATCGCCTTGCAGGCAGCGGCGCCCCGGGTTGCGCACCTCGAAGGCGTGGCGGAACGCAATCCAGGCATCGTCCGAGCGCGTCTCTCGCACCCTGCGTCCGATCGCCCATGCGACTCTCATTCGCCGGTTGCCTTCGCGCGCCCGGCCGGCACGGAAAAATTGAAGGAAGTGCTTAAAGTGGCTGACCTCGTCGTCGCGGATGCTCGCCAGTACCCGACGCAGCACCGGTTCCTGCGCGTAGTCATGCAACATCCGGTAAAGGGTCGCGGTGCCGGTCTCGATCATGCAGCGGGCGGCCAGTTCAAGATGTGGCGTGGCCTCGAACGCCTCTGGCGAGGCGGCTTGCGAGTACTCTTCGATAAAGCCCTGATAAGCCTTGTGCCAATCGAACTCGGGCCAGACGGCCTGAACGTAGGCGCGCAACGCAGCCCCGTGCTGCAACTCCTCGGGCTCCCACACGTTGGTGAGCCAGTCGGCGATCTGCGGAACATCGCGGTAATACGTGAGCAGGTTGCGCGTATACAACTCGGAGCCGCTCTCGACGAATGAGGCGCCGGTCAGAAGGTAGAACAGTGTCGTGTCGGACCGGTGACGCGCATCGGCACGCGTGAAGTCGATGTCGCCGACGCGCCAGACCGGACGGCCCCGGGAGCGGCTGCCAGCGGGCCGAATATCGTGATTCGTGCCGGGCCGGGCGCCGCGGTCGGCGGCGGGCCGGTGGTCGGTCGGGCTTGGCATGGGCAACGCAGGCGAAGGCGGGCGCTTTCGCCAAATTTTTCGTTCCCGTTACAGTACTACGGGCCGTGCAGCGCAAGCGCAGCTGTTGCGTCGGAGGGACGCTCAACCCAGCAACGTGTGTGTCAACCCTATAAGGCCGAGGGTGAGCGCCGCCAG